>Ga0065711_1050720_pt1 | contig 10692 bp, 3 predicted proteins | sample Hoacrofraction12_FD_59098 | JGI IMG/M metagenome (GOLD analysis project Ga0065711, IMG submission 59098) | Hoatzin crop microbial communities from Cojedes, Venezuela - Epithelial fraction 12 v2 (version 2) | ecosystem: Host-associated > Birds > Digestive system > Esophagus > Crop | place...
CTGGGCTTGTTCAGCCTGAAGAAGAGAAGGCTGAGAGGGGACCTTATAAATGCTTACAAATACCTGAAGGGTGGGTGTCAGGAGGATGGGGCCAAACTCTTTTCAGTGGTGTCCAGTGACAGGACAAGGGGCAATGGGCACAAACTGAAGCACAGGAAGTTCCATCTGAATATGAGGAAGAACTTCCCTCTGAGGGTGATGGAGCACTGGAACAGGCTGCCCAGGGAGGTTGTGGAGTCTCCTTCTCTGGAGATATTCAAGACCTGCCTGGACAGGGTCCTGTGCAGCCTACTGCAGGTGACCCTGCTTGGGCAGGGGGGTTGGACTAGATGACCCACAGAGGTCCCTTCCAACCCCTGCCATTCTGTGATTCTGTGATTCTTTTCGAAGGCAGACCAGATTCGTTGTACCAGAAAGGAGAAATTGTGCCATGGTGTATTTCTGTAGGTTATATGTTTGTGAATATATGTATTCCCAGACTCAGCAAGAGGGGGACTAACTTGGCAAACTTGTCAGTGAAACTGAATCAACAGACAATATGACTTAAGAACTTTGTAACCTGTTCACTCAGAACAGGCTTCACAGAAGTCACAGTGATACGGTCATGAGAATTATCCAGGCCTAGGCAAAAGCCCATTCTGAAGCTCTATTGGAATGTTCCACAGGTTTTATTCTGGTGCTATAGGAAGAAATAGAGACTCCTAGGTGCAGTCAGCTAAGGCTTAGGACTTGTAACACTAGCTAACTCTTGCAGTGCAGAAAAAAGAGTTCATATGGAATCGTTGAGCAAAGCCAAGCAAGAAATGGGATTTTTAGTTCATAGAGAGCTTGTTTCGCACGATTGCATGATGTTTTGGTATTTTTGATGGACTGGAGATCTGAAAGCACTTTTTTTTTATAGGTTGATGTGTTTTTTGGAAATGTTTGAAAGCTTGCTTAAATAAAATTAACTTCAATTCACTTTAATTCGATCTCTTAAGAACTGAACTATTCTCAAATACTAAAGTTTGCCTTTATAAACTTTTAAGACATTACCCTTTTTTAGGTATATAATGCAGTGAAAAGGGAATTGAACTTTATGGTTATTTACCTTTTTGGTGTTATCTAGCATTTTTGTCTCTTTCAAAAAAATTCAGTGCCCCCCCCCCCCCCGCCCCCACATCTCCAGCTTTAATACTTTTTTGAATGAGGTAAGTGCAAGATGTATTGCGCAGATACTCTGCTTCTAAGCTGAAGAGAGAGTTGGGACTGAAAGCAGGATATTGTTTACTGTGCGTTCCCGTTTTTGGGAGCAACCTGACTTTAATGGCTGGTATGTAGGAGGCTGGACTGGAAAAGGCTGTGGTCACAGGTCCATTGCTTTCCCCAAGGGAACAGAAAGACTTAGAAGGCAGAGGCACAAGGAGTAATAATGATGATAATGGAGCTTGTGGGTTCATTCTTACTTTTTTTTTTTTTTTTAGGCTCTCCACCATTTATCTACACTAGAATTTTTTCCAAACTCAGAATACCCTGAGCTCAGGGTAGATGAAAGAAGATAGACCATGCTGTATATTAAGGAAGTTGAATGAAGTCCCTACAAAAGATCTTACAGAATGCGAAGTAGTCGGATTGAACAGGTACAGGCAAATATAAACATAAACTAGGAGATATCAATTAAATGTGGTGAAGGAGACATTGCATTAACCCAGCAATTATATTTAGGACTACCCTTTTTAATAGCTGGCACTGAGCAGCATTACTTAAACATGTCTTTTCTGAAGAGGCAACTGTGCTAGTAGTTGTGCAAGTAGTATTAAAGAAAGAAGGAGGTCCTTAAACACTACAGAAGTGAGTTTTGTAACGTTGCATTCCAAGTCATTACTGGAAGCTTGAGGATATTTTCTGTAACTATTGTTACAACAGTAAATTGTGAATTTTAATATTTCCACTTAGTAGTAGCTGATTTACTGAGAAACTGGGTCTCAGGCCATGTATATTCCATTCATGACTACCTGGATGTGAATATGAAGCATAAATGCATAGGTCTTCTGTATATATCCTAAATAACTTTTGAGGGAAAACAGCTTACATGATTTTGTGATTTGGAATTGTTTTTCTCTTATTAATATTTGAAACTTCTCACGAAAGTAGTTCTGTTCCTGAATTCTGTTCTGTAATAAACTCAGAATTTTTTTTTTTAATTATAGAAGTGTCAGATTATTATTTAATTGCAGTTAAGGTAGAAAAATGCCTTTGCAATATCTGTGAGAACAGAATGATTCTAGGCAGTGCAGCTTGTTCAGTGCATGAGCAATACTTGGATTTAAAACATTTACCACCACTAATTATTTCGATGCAAATCATTAGACTTTCTGGAATACAATGGAAGGACAGTTGCTGAAAACTTTTGAGAAATGCAGCCTTATTAATCCTTTAAAAAATGATTGGGAAATAAGTCGGAATGATTTGGCATCTCTAAACTTGGTTATTTGTATTCAGCTAGCTAGCAACCTAGAGGCCACCTGAAATACTTTGGTGTAAAATATGCTAAGCTGCATGGTAGGGAAACAAAATACTGATAGAGACGTATTCCTGTCTCATTTCATTGTGTGTAATCTTGGAGGGAGGCAAGACACAAGTAAAACATCTGCTATGAAAAATAAATTTCAAGACTTTGAGATCAGCCTTCAAACATTGTGGTAAAGTACCTGTAAAAATATTCCTAAGGAGTCATGTATGGGGGGGAAAATGGACTACTTTAATATGTCATTAACAATTAAGGATCTCTAGCACTACTGTTCAGACATAGAGTTGCACATAGAGTTAGAAATTCAGTACAGTTGTGGAGAAGTGTAATACCTAAAACAGTTTTGAGGAATAAAAAGTATACCAATAAATCACTTGTCAGTGTAGATAATAGAATACTGAATCATTTTCTATCAGCTAAAGTAAAGGTTATACACAATTGTTTACTCAAACAGTATAATCTTACTGGAATATTAAGCATTGACTTCCATGGTTGCTGAGGGCCAGAATGCCTGGGAGTGAGTGGGTAGGTGATCTTCGGTGCACTTTTCTGCATGATTTTCTCTGCTGCCCCTTTCCTGCTCTCTGTTGTGTCTGTTGCTTTTGCTGAGCGAGGTGAGCTGAGAGGAATGGGGAATGGACAGCACTTATATTTTAGCCTTTGCTGTACCTGCCTTTCTAACTCATACTGGGGAGGGTGGATGTGGGGAGGGAGTGGTAATTGGAAAGAACTAACCTATTACTGATAAAGGCAAAAGGTAACAAGGAATTAATTGTAATTATTTCAAAGATCCTGCCTTCAGCTCCTCCTGAGGTACAGAAGTTATGAACAGCCCAATTCATAATTTACAATGTGCTTTTGTAATTGAAATATTTTACCTTTTCCTGAAGTTGTTATAATTTCTGAAAAAGATGCTGTGGTATTTAGTAGCAATAGTGACAGCAATATTTGAAAGACAATGATTATTGAACTAAGGGAAAAGATTGCTTTCCTTGAAAAAAGAAGATGTTGACTCTAAATATTATTCAGAGTGCTCTGAATAAGAAAGCGTGGTAAATGAATAGCTTGTTTTGCTTTGAATAGTAAGATGTTAAAAATCACAAATATTTACATTTGAATAGAAGAACTAGGGTACTTCAGTGTCTGTACATCTAATGGTCTGTTACCAGAAACACTGTTTTAAAGTAGCCTTTACAAGTATTATTTTTCTGCCATAAAATTGCACAGAAGGTGGGGAACATTATAGATTAAAAGTAAATTGCAGGAGGCAGTTGAGACTAGACATTGCCGCTATTATATTGAGTGTTATTTTATGCCAAATTAGTTTAAATGGGACTGTCTTGAGACTCTCATCTCAATAAGATTTAGCCTGAAACAGGAGTTGCACTATGCCCACAGTGGTCACTAATTTAGTTTTTTCCTTTGTGATGTTTCTTTATCAGGATTTTTTCCTGTGTTCTTTGATGTCATGAATTTTCTGCTGATATTCAGAGAATATAGGGAATCTGACCCCTTTGCTGTTTTGAGGTGAGATTATAAATTACACTTTGTTTTTTTTGTAGTTGCTGTAATCTCATGAAGACTATTTATAAAGCAAGGCTAAGGGAGCATTAAATCCTGTTTTTAGTATGAAGCAATACTATTTCCATTCAAACTCATGTGATGAGGAAGAAGCTTAATTCTGTCTGGTTTAAAGGTGTCAGAAACTGCAATTCATTCTCCACACTGGAGACTTGAACTCTTTTTTTTTCCTGTCTGTATGACCTGTCACAACAGCAGTGTGAACTATAAACAAAAGTTTGCATTTTTATATTTTAAAAAATGAGACAAGACTTAGATGAAGAAAAGACATTGATGATACTATGTGGCAAAGTTTGCATTTTTGTATTTTAAAAAATAAGGCTTAGCGAAAAAAAGGCATTGATGATACCACGTGGTAAGTGGAGTGTATGAACTCTGTTATGGACATGTATGCCTGAAAGCTTGTTACCCTTTAATCAAGATGGCAAAAGTAGCTTGATTTACTTACAGTATTTAATTCTCTCTTGCTCTTGAAGACATGGACACTCATCTCATGGTGTGTTCGCTTTGAGTAGTTCATTACATTTGCGTTGTGGGACCTCTGCTAATATCATCCCCCTCCTGGATGTGCAAGTGAAAGCATAAGAAAGCGTTTAAATCAATGAAGCTAACAAATAAACAACATGTGGCTGATGCATGACCTGTCAGAAAATACAGTGTGTAGGTCATATCGATGGCTTCTGGTGAAGAACCATACTGAATATTGACAGCAGAGTCTGTATGTTATGAACATCTAGTTGGGATTATGTTTACATGAAACTATAGCGAATTAACAATAGCAAGAAAAATATGGTCCAGCTTTCTGCTATGAAAAAACTATAAAGTATTACTTCTGTTCTAGAAACATGTTTTAAAACTTAATTTCAGATATACAGTCTATATGAGCCTTTTATTTCTGTTCTATATAAGAAAGAAGTTGGTGTGAAACTAACAGAAAATTATCTCTTCTCAGGAATTCTCAGTTTATTTATTTTTTTTTTAATGTATTTACATTTTTTAATGTAGGACTTACAGAGCATGTAAAAAGCAAACAAAAAAGCCGGAGGAAAATGATCCAAAAAATCCTTGTTACTACTTGAGTGATTGTATTTCTTCTAAGTCACTTACACCCTTGTCCAAATAATAACCACAAATATGCCATGTTTAAGAGGTGCTGATATGCTGTGAATTACCACAGTTTTCCCTTTTGAACAAAATAAATTTATGCTAAATTTTACTTGTTCAGGATGGCTAATGTAAAAGAAATTGATATTAGAAAACAGAAACAGAGAACAGAAAAAACCAGAAACACAGTCTGTGTTGGGATGTCTTTTTAAAAGGAATTTCACAAAACGATCATGTTAGTCCAAGGTCCCAAAGTGGTTGACTATTTCAATTCAGGTTACTGTGGATGAATTTTCCAGGCAGCTCAGTCCTTACTCTGAGTGCAATGCTTTTATTTTGGTATAATTTCTTTAGTAGTTCTGAAGTATTCTGAAATATTGACAGATAATACACTGGTTTCTGGATTGCAGGTCAAATTTTATCAAATGACATACCAACATTCCACTGAAGTTTTTGTCTTGTCTTCCTCTCAACCTACTCTTCAACTATAAAGAAATATTGCATTTATTGTGTAGAAATTAATAACTACTTCAAATTCTGATCAGATTGGAAAGCAAGTGAATTCTGTCTAAAATAGAGGAAAAGTAATTGAGCCTTTTGAATTCCAAAAGGTAAGTATAGTTCAGTATTACTGTAAACACAGTGAGCACCTATTCTATGCGTTTTTATGGCTCTGATATGTTTGTAGTGATCTTAGTGCAGGGAGTCAATGAGAATCATATTACTATGCTTTCCAATTTGTCTGGCAAGTGATTTTAGAAGAACCCAGTGAACACACACCTCATCTTTAGCACCCGAAGTCTTTATTCAAGTAACTACAAGAATAAAAATGGAGCCAAATAACTTACCTGTATACATAATTTTGAAAGACTTTTGGCAAAGCACTTCACCTATAATGTGGAAAAATGTTTGTATGTATTTGCATTGTAGCTTGCCATCTACAAATATTTCACCTGGCAAAAGCCGGGCGAAGCATCATTTGTACAGAAACACTTGCTAGCAGGATAAGCTCTACAAAAGTCTAACAAATTAAAGACCTTGCTTAAATGTCACTGAACTTGTTTTGTTGCTTCTGTGATATATATTACCTGTGGTGATCTTCTCTACAGAGTAAGAGTGTGGCAGTGCCTAATCCGGTGGTACAGACCATTTCTGCCGTGGTGTGTGATATGTGCCTTTACCTGTTGTTACAGTTAATAAGGGACTGAAGAATCTAGAGTGTAGATTCTAAACAATAGAACTGGGCTGCATCCTATACTTTTGAGAGAGGAAGATTCATAATGAAAATGAAACTCCTAGTGGGGTATAACCTAGTTCTCACTGAATCATATTTTTAACATAAACTAATTCTAGTAGCATCTCTTTGGTGAGCTTTCCTTCACTTGTGTAAATTATGACTTCAAGATCTTATTGTTTTGGAGATATCAAAAAAGAGTATATAGTATGTCTACAACGAGAACATAATGTTAGTCATAGCAATTTCTGAATCCTTTTACAAGGATGATAATGAGATATAACAGGATTTAACAGGTATTATGTCATGGCCATTTAGGACACTGGCTTGACATAGGTCAAATTAGTTTAGCTAATGAAGGATGGAATATTGTGTGAACGGCCCAAAAGGTGGTTAGACAAACAAGGGACCATTAAAAGTGAATGCAGAAAAGGCAAGTGGTATTTGTTGGAAATGGCTTGATGTTCAGATAAAGAGGTAAAGAACTCTTACCAGTGTGTTATCAATATGGGTATAGCTTTGGGATTGTGACCAAGTGAAGGTGCGTGGTATGCAATCAAGAGAGTAAAGTAAAATACAGAATTAATACATTGATATAATGTCAGGAATTATCCAAAGGAAGATAACAGAAAACATGAGAGGGATGAAAAGATTTATTTATATAGGAGGAAAAAAAATAGTGTTGTACATGGCTTTAGTAGATATTACTAATTGTATAGCATCTTAAAAAATCTCGCACTAGTCTAATTTTAGTCTTAATTTTAGGACAAATTTTTGTATAATCCATTGTGTACAGCTGTGCACTGTGACAATTAACATCTCATTACAGTTTTTAGAAAAAATAATTCCTTAATGATACCTGATACTCTATCCACTTGAACTTGATCCTTTCATTAGTGAAGGCAGAAGAAAGATACCACTGGCACCCTCTCATTCTAGACGATTTTGAATCTTTTTTTTTTCAGTGCAATTATTGCCTACTTCTAAGGGGCTGACACTGTGCCTTGAATGACTTAACACAGTTTGAAAAAATGAAAAACAACCCAAGCCTGTAAAATCCTTCCATTTAAGAACTGTCTGTTCATCCTTTCTTTTCCTGGAATTAGGTGGAATAACAATCATAAAAGACTTATTTGGAATGAATGTATGCCATAAATATATTTTTACAGGGTTTCCTCTGTAAGTTAGCATTATGCTAAATAGGCTATTATTTTAAAGCACCATTTTACTTTTCTAACAAGCAGCCTGCAGCTTTTGCATCTGTGTGCCATCATGACACCCATGGTTGTGAATGGTGTCTGCAAACAGATTTTTGGTGGATTTTTAAATGAAACTAAAGCTATGCTTACAATATGAAATATTGCACCTCAGAATGAAGTAAGTTTCAGTTGATTACAGGTTTTTTAAACTTCCAGTCTTACAATCACAGTAGCCTGGAGGTGGCAGCAAAGTACATGCAAGGAAAGTAAAATGAACACCAACGCATACACAAGCAAGAGATTAATGATGCTATGCAGTACTGATGAGGACTGACTAAATGTATCAGCCTTTTCTAGCTTAAAATGACAGTTCAGGTAAACAGAGGGTTAATGTATTTATCTATTGTTTTAAATTGCATTGGTTTCACCTATATACACTGAATTCCTCCTTTTACATCTCCATTTTTAGCAAGAGATGGAAGTTTGCATGTTCTTTCCATTTCCACTAGCTTCTAAGGCAAAAAGACTTTTTGATTAAAAAATTTCAAGTTTTGTGCACCAATCCAACACATTCCAAAACCTATCTTCACGAGTCTGCCTGTATTTTTCAAATAGCTTTTCTCAGTCTGGGAACTTATGCATTTCAATCCCTCTTGGTTTTCATGTCTTCAGCATTCATAATGGTATGATTAACTGGCAAGGTGATTCATACTCTAATAACAGATTGCAAAGGACATCGTATTAGGCATCCTAAGAGTCCTCTTTACTCCAAAGTATACATACAATAATGCCCAAGAGACATAAGTTATGGCTGCTGTACCTTGAATAACAAGAACAGTGAAGTGCTGGCAGAAACATTATTAAAATGAAAGAGAAAATTCCTGGCTGCCAAATTGGAACTGTTCGTTTCAATGTTAAACTTGTTTGTCAAAATACTATTGGGTGGAATTGATAAAGCTGCAGCCAGAATGTTCTACAGGTTAGCAGTCTAATGCGGGAAAGTTCATTTTAGATGGATCTAAAGGGGATTTTTTTTTTTTTTTTTAAACAAATATAGTGTAACCTTTTGCAAATGTGTAGCTTGCTTTGTTGGTTAAAAGGGGAGGCCTGGAGTACGATGGGGCCATTTTTTCACAGACACAATGTGGGCAGTAATGGCACAATTTCTCTGCTCCCGCTTTACTTGTGTGCCTAAGCCCCAGCTTACATGAAGGGCTTCAGGAGATCAAAAGATGTCGTGTTCAAGAGAAATTTTATGTTTGACTGCTGTGAAACAATATGCACACTAAAGCTTTGTATGAAGTGATTACTGGGAGAGGGAAAGGGGGATGCATCTGGGTAGCGTGAGAAAACAAGCTTTAAGGTCTTCCTTCCTTCCTTTGGCTTCAGTGGTGAGAATGATGGGCAGCTGTAGCTGTCAACTGCATGGAAGTAGTGCTAGTGGGGCCAGCGCAGGTATGACTAACAGAGAAGGGGTCTGTGCCCTGCAGCTGTGACGTCTTTTGCTGGAGCTTCAATGAAAGCCTGTAAGGAAACCTGAAAGCAGAGTCCATTCTTGGCAATGTAGGGATACGAGGTCCTTTTCCTTAACCCTTTAATATATCCAAAAGGAAGACAGGTATTCTAGCACCTGTTTGAAGAGGAAGGAAGCAGGAAGCCTGACAGCTTTCTAAGATTAGTAGGAATGTGTAAGGGAAAGGCTGAGCACTTGCAGAAGCTGTTGTCAGGCAGTGTGTCTTTCGTGCTGAGTTATAGAACTTGCAGCATGGTTGAATCGTATCTCTGCTCTCTTGGCTTCTCACTCTGTGTGGCAGTGACAGTGATGGTGTGGTTCTAGATTGCCCCTTTTGTGGCAGGTGTGACTGAAGTAGCATTCGTCTGCACCTCCTCCTCTATCTATGAGTTCTTGCATGCTTTACTATTTTGTCAAACCACTATTTCATCCATGGCTTTTTGTCAAATAAAGGAATCATAAATGCTACTGATACTGTTTCTAAATAGAGTGGTATGACAGTATAACTATCATAGTATAACATGTGACTATGTTATAGCTACTGTGCATGAGCAGTAAACGACCTCTATATTTTAAAATACATGGCTAAGCCATTAGAAAAATATTTTAGATTTCTTTAGAAGATTTTAATTTTTATTGTTTCGGTGAACCGCTAGAAAGCTACTGCAGACAGCTTTTTTTTTGCATTGATTTACTATGGGTTTTTCCCAAAGATGGAGATAAATGGTAACACTGATAGATTTGAAGTCTGTAAAGGGACATATTAATTTTTCAATCTTCTTCATAATAAAATGTTAATCTGTGTTTAAAAAAACAAACAAACATTACATGGATTTACCCTGAAATATGAATTTCAACCGAATTGTTGATTTCAGGGAGACCTCTCCTTGAAGTCCTTGAAACAGTTATGTTTAACTAATAACCTTTTAGTTTAGCTTATGTGGAGCTTAAGATCTCCTAGAACTTGTATACGCAGAGGTTTACATCACTTTTGCTTAAACCACTTTGCTTGGGATTAACTTGAGTCTTATTTCAGCATTTTACCAAATATATGGTCATATAGATAACAGGATTCTGACCCTAAAGTTTTGTACTATGACAAATTGCTAGCTGAGTTAGAATGCATGTTTTAGGAAGAAATCTACACTTGAGTCTTAGACATCAAGTGATGTGAAGCCGATCGGGTCAACTGGGTGTTGTCCCAAGTGATAATTAGCCTTACTGTTTACAAAAAAGGAAGAAAAAAACCTCTTCAATAATGCATTTTAATCTTCCACTCTTCAATCATTGATCTGTTTTGTCAGATTGAGTTGTGTCTTGTAAGTGGTCCTGTTGACTATTGTGGGACTACACAAAGTACTTGATTTGAATACTGATACTACAACCTGGCACTCGTACTGGAGGACAGCAGAGACAACAGTTGTGTTCGGTGCGACCAGGTAAATGATCTGCTCAGCCTGGTGGCAGAGCTGAAAGAGGAAGTGGAGAGGTTGAGGAGCATCCGGGAGTGTGAGAGGGAGATCGACCGGTGGAGCCGCTCCCTGCCCTCCCT
>Ga0065711_1050721_pt1 | contig 10691 bp, 3 predicted proteins | sample Hoacrofraction12_FD_59098 | JGI IMG/M metagenome (GOLD analysis project Ga0065711, IMG submission 59098) | Hoatzin crop microbial communities from Cojedes, Venezuela - Epithelial fraction 12 v2 (version 2) | ecosystem: Host-associated > Birds > Digestive system > Esophagus > Crop | place...
CAGCCGCCACCGCTGACAGGACGGGAGGGCAGAGCAGCTCGCCTCGGTGCACCGCGGCCCCCGCCCGCCGCGCTCTGCTCTGCTCTGCCCCGCCGGTGCCGGACAGCGGGGGCTGCGGATCCCGGCGGTCATGTGACGGGCGCAGGCGGGCGGAAGCGGCCTCAGCCGCCGTGTGGCGCCGCTCCCAGCCGGCCCTCGGCGGCCATCTTTGATGAGGGCAGGAGCGGCCGCGCCCGATCTCCCTCCCGCGGGGCGGGCGGACTGACTGACTGACGGACAGGGACTGACGGACAGAGCGACAGGAGGCCTGTCTCGACTGTTCTGAGGAAAGTTCCTCATATTCAGGACAAATCTCAGCAGGCGAATGGCGCCTTCCCTTCCCCGGGCTGCCTGCCGCTTCCGTGGCAGCCGCGGTGAGGCGGCGGCCGGCAGTGGGGGTCGAGTTTTGCTCTGGCAGAAGCTCTGGAGGCTGCGTGCCGCGAAGGAGTGCCAGGGCGGGGGAATGTCAGGCGTCGAGGCCTCCCTGGCACGGTAGCAGGCGGCCATGGTACAGTGACTGCTCATGGCTGCACGGGGACGAAGGCGAGCAGCTGCTTGGTGGCTGTGAACTGTGGCAGCCCTGTCTGGATTGGGAGAGACTCACAGTGCAGGTGTTGGGTTTTTCTATAACCACTAAAATGCTCGGTCACATGAGTGGCATTATAAGAATAAATTGCAGTATCTGCAGCACAGGACAGCTTTATTCTCTGTGTCTGCGCAGTGCCTGATAGCTGGAGTGAGGCCTTAAAATGCACCAATATAAATGAATAAACAGCGTAGCATATGTAACTAGAGCTTATTCTCTCAGAACTGGTGATTTTCAACCTCTGTCAAAGCTAACGACACTTTTACAGGCTTTAGTTTTACAGGCTCTTACATGGGAGCCTATCTCTGCTCACGTGTGCCCTTGCCAGGGCTGAGTGCTGAGTCATTTTGATGATCCTGCTGGTCACCCGCTGAAACCCTTGGCTTTGCTAGATGCCCGTGCCATCAGTGTAGATAAATGCCTGGAACATTTTGCATGCTGGAAAAAGGAAGAACATAAAAGATTCCTGGCAGCATATTCATCTATATAATTTCTCACAAGGTAAACGTACTGATTTTGCAAGTATGAATAGAATGACTGCGGCGGTGTGCCAGTCATACAGTATTACATCTGTATGAACATATGAAGCAAACCAGGATTTCGGTTCTGCTTCTGAAATTTAGCCTAAGAGTGTCTTCTGTGAGTCAAAACTTACCTGGAAGTTACTCTTCTATCCAATATGACAGAATGAAAGCCAGTTGCTTTATTCTGACAAAACATACATCAAAAATATTTTGCAACATTTGATGACAAGTGGAGATGTGGTTTGTAGTACCTGAGGATGGTAGCTTTGCGTTTTACACGTGCTGTACCGTTCTTGGCCTTTCTGTTCATACCACCACCATACCATACAGCCCAGAGTGCTGCACCCTGCCCATGAGGAAGGAAGTCCTGGCGTGTACGGACCAGGACTCATGTGCTGCACAGGGTCATGAGTATGATCACTTCCATCCATAGCCTGAACCGCAAGCTCTCACTAGACTCCTCTCATCATAGCACAGGGAGGGCAGGGGACTTCGGGGGCTGCAGCAATCAACAAAGCTTTTCCTAGGCTTCCTCTTTTTTTTTACCCCTCATTTCTTCTCACTAAGGCAGATTGTATCTTAAATCTACCTACACTCTCAGTATGACATAATGCCAACAAACCTTGCAATAGCAAGGAACGTGGATGTCTCTGCCCTGCTGCCTCCTTCTTGGATCTCGCAGACCCTCACTGGTGACTGGATCTTCCTCTCTCAGTGACATGCTGTACCAAGAACAGCTTGATTGCGACGCTGCAGCCCCAGAGTCAAAAGGTGACACCCATAAATATAGATTGCGAGGCTGCAGCCCCAGAGTCAAAAGGTGACATGCATAAATACAGATTTAGGAGTGTGTGAGGAGCACTGACCTTTGCCACAGCAGATAAGAACATCATTCCTTATTCCCTGGAGGCTGATTTTGTGTATAGCTGTACATAAACATGCATGGTTTGCCTCTGGCCAGCCTACCAGGCAAGGCTGGTTCTCACCTGCGCTCTGTTCTGCCAGGCTCTGTGTCATAGTTGTGATGCAGTCCTGATGTGAAGTACTTGAAGTATTTTCTGTCTTAATTTCTTTTTTTTTTTTCTAAAAAGGACTGTTGTTTGTATTCAGCTGCTTTTGCCCTGGTTACTTTCAGTGCTGGATGCAGCTATGCTCTGTGCTAGGCTAAGGAGATGGGGGACAGCACTGCTGAGCACCCCGCTTCTGTTGGCATCTGGCTCCGCAGCACCAGAGAGGACAACAGCGGAGGTTTGCACTTCCTTCCCTAAATCCCACCCTGACATTTCACATAAGCAAGCTACGAAGACATGCTGCAGCACTTCTCGTGTAGAGCAGCAGATGGCTCTCTTTCCTCAAGTCTTACTGGGAAAATGTTGAGGCTTGCTTAGAAAATGAAGAAGGTGGCCCAGGAAAATCTATCTGTAGTGCTAACCTAAGTCACAGCATTCCCTCAGAGAGCAAGACAATGTGTCTTCTGTTAGGTTACGAAGTTTCATAGAATATAATTAAAAAGTTCTTTGTTTCTGGTTTCCCACATGATTTATCAGTCTTTTTTTTATTAGTATTACAATATACCAGTATTTATTTATGCCCTTTTTTAAGAACCTGACTTTCAACATCTTGTTTTTCAAGACAAACAGAAGAAAGAAGCAGAGAAATACAGCTCGTACTCGCAATATAAGAATCATCTAGTTATTCTTAAATAACTGGAAGTAACATACACAGAGTTCGGGGAGTAAAGATAGAAATACTCACTTTAAATTTGTCTGAGTCTCCTCATATGCAGTATAGTATACAGCATTTTTATGTTGTAAATGCCTAACCAGAATATTTATGTTTTAGATGGATAATTTACAAAATGGAGAAATAGAAAGTTAAGGTATCAGGTCATTTGGACAAGAAAAGTAGATCTGCATATGCAAAAAATTTCTCAGGTTTCCCACAGGATAGCAAGTTACAGTCAGTCAAAAAGGACAACAGTTATGATGCCTTGAGATATGCAGTCCTGCTACTGTAGACCTGAATACAAAATTGCTACTAAATCATGCATGAGATGATGCTGACCAAATCAGAAATGGTTTATCTGACTCTGGCAGTACAATGTGTTTTCATTTGTCTAGAAATACTCTGTCTGCTGCAAATGCCTCGGGGCTCGCTGTTGCCAAGGATATTCTTGCCTGGGCCTTTATGTTGGGAGGGGAGACATTCATCATGCCCACTCTTCTTATCATTTCTTAGCAGAGGCACACCATGCAGTTCAATTTTTGGCATTGGCCATGACAGCAGAAAGCTTAGGACTGTCCTTGGTCAGCAGCATTGCTTTCATATCAAAGAAAGGAAGCACATATTGCGTCCTCTACAAAGTACTCATCTGGGTTATGTGGCAGCACTCAACTAGATTCAGGGAAGTGACTTAGGCTTTGTATTACTTAAATTTCAGTGTTGTGATAGCCAGTGGAAGTATAGGTTGGAAATATAGGCAATCTTGGTGTCTAGATTCCCGTTCTTAAACATATTCTTCCTAAAGGAAATGGAACTAGCTATGATGCTGGACATTTCCTATTAAACAGCTGGCCTGTGTTCAGGACACTCATCTGTATGTGGAAGCACAGATTCACATTTCTCCTCTGGCAGCAGCATTTAGTTTTACCTCTGCAGTGAATACTGAACCGGTGGGCTTTGGGGATTCCTCTTTCTTTTTAATGATAGTTGCTTCCTCATCTATAGAAGCCATGAATGTCCTTAAGGTAAAGAAGAGATTCCCCATTAGCACTGCTCCTCAGTCCTGTGGATGAGTTCTGTATTTGCCTGATTGGTGGCTTTAAATGCTTTGCCATGGATATATGGACTTCTAAGAGATGTGCAAGATCCCACTAAGAGCAATTCTTCTGTCAATGGGCTTACAAAAACATATGAATAGCTATAGTGCGTCAGATCAATGGTCCATTTCCCTTAGTATCCTGTCTCTCACAGTAGTAAATAGCGAATGCTGAGGGAAGGACATGTACAGATCAAACATAGGGTGATACATCCTCTGAATAGTCTCTGCATGTTTGAATACACTGACTGGTGACTCAGGCCCTTTCTGAGCTGGATGTGGTACCTCTGTACTCAGCAGTCCCAGACAGATTTGTCTGTCATGAATTTATGCTGTCTGTTTTTTAATCCATGTAAAATTCTGTATCCACGTGCAAGGAGTTCCACAGCTGAATTATATGCTACGGACAGGGGTATGCCTTCATAGTCTTACACTAAGCATGCTCTGAGAATAAATGCTTATCTTCTGAATCCCTGGTGAGGACTTACTGCTCCCGGTGTACGTGCCTAGCCATAGAAACATTGGCTTTTAAGGCCTTTTACTAGTGGAGAGTCAGGTGCTGAAATATTAGGGATTTACAGGTTTGGAGGTATATTTTATGAATTCCAATGGACTGCATAAGTGTTGGACTTACACTTTCAGCTGTGAAACACAGCCGTCTTGTGAAACCATGTCTTTGCACCTGCCTAGTGCCAGGCTAGAATGATTCTTTCAAGAGTTTCCACCCCATGATGTGGTGCATTATAATATGGCCATGTTGATGCTGTTCACGTCTGTGGCAAAACAAAATTATTCTGAGTTACCCTGTTGTGAAAAATGGAATGATGAGGATAAAAGATGCTGGTATCTCACAGGGTATCTCGATAGAGTTTTGTCCTGTTCCAGCTGGGAAAGCCCATTGGCAAATTGATTGGTAACTGAATTTGCCTGGAAGTGCCCAAGACCGTGCTGCAGCTGTCATTTGAGTGTTTTCTAACTCTTTCTTTGAATGCAGACTCTGTAGTGAAAGTTAATGATAAAGCTTTTTAAAGATATTTCCAGTGGTGAGGAAGCTTTACCTAATCTTAGAAGAGCTGATATGTACAAGCTTGCATTATGCATAATGGTGAGAGATCCTGAAAAATATGTTTCTCTTGTCAATAACTAAGTAAATAATTTTTGCAGAGATCTCAGAAAGCTGGATGGAACCTGTCACGCAGGACAGGATAATGTGCTTTTTTGTGCTCAAGGAACACTATATGCCAGTTAAGGTAAGAACCTGTGAATTAAGTACTTAATAACTGGTAGTCTCATGCATAACAGTGAATTGAGGAGACTTGAAAACGTGTGTGATAGTGTGAGATCCCTTAGACTGGTTGGGATCAGAATATCAGAAAATAACTTTACTAGTTTTTACCAGCAGGTGTCTAAGGAAGACATAAGTCTGAAGATTCTTAGTTGTTTGGTATCTAGCAAAAAGAAGCAAAGCTTCTTGGAACAATAAAGACACATCTACTTTGATGCTGATTTGAAAGCTTGAATTTTGAAAGAGAAAATGCAATCCTAACCTCGGGATTTGGAAAGTAATATAAATGTTTAAACTCAAAAATTCTCATCTAAGTAGGCCAACACATCCCCTATGAACTCTCAGTTTCTTGGTGAGGTTGTTTTTTTGTCTTACCCTACACTTCAGATAGCTGCAGTTCTTTCTGTCTAGCATGGAAAAGTCTTCTCCAGTCTTTCATAACTTTCATATATTCTCTAAATACCCTACAAGTATTTTTCCTTTTATTTGCTGTGAGGACATCAAGCCTCAAGGGCCAGAATTTTTTAAGATAGATGTAAAGTATATCTCTGCTTTCTTTGCGACCCATGTCACGGAGTAAACCCTGGCTTGACTTGGTGTCAACACATCCACATTTCTCAGGACCAGTCTTGGGACAGCCTGGCCATTGAATGTCAGTTGGATCGAATCCTGGCCTGATGCCTGTCAAATAATCCTTGGTACCTGCTCACTCAGAGCTCTCTCCAATGTGCAACACATACCATACTGCCATACCTTGCTGAGAAAGCTGAAACAGTGATATGGTGGTATGTGCATATGACGCTCTGCTTCCTTACAGGCAATTCTCATTTTGATTGCATTATGCAGAAGGGCTCGTTGTCCTATTGCCAAACTTCTTTTAGTAGAGAAGGGGAAACATAGCAGCAGTAATTACTGCAGTCATTTAAATAGCAAACTGGTTGTGGTTTACGTTATTTTAATTAAGATGAAAATGCATGAGCATTGCAGCTAAGCATAAGTAAAGTGCAGTTGGAAAACGTTAACAGCTCTGTTTCAGACATGGTAAGGAATGTTATTCCAAACTCCTGAGCTCTGTATCATCTAACCATCAGGTTTTGCAGTCTCAGTCCTTGGAGATTTTCAAGATCATTCTGGATAAAGCCCCAAGTAACCTTGTCTGACCTTATTGCTCACCCTGGTTTGAACAGCATACTGGATTAGATGACCTCCTGAGCTCCCTTCCCCTGAAGTTTCCTCTGGTCCTGTGATCCTGTGACCCCTCTCGGCAGTAGAAAATATCATGTGCACTAGGTGTCTTAAATACAATTTGTTTGTTTGTTTTTTTAATATCCAAAGTAAATTACTGCTGAGGAACAAAACAAGAAGAAAAGAAGAAACTCTCAGAACTGCTGTTAGTGGTCAGAAAAATCACAGGGTGACTCTTTAGTCTAAAAACATGGCTAGGAGGCCTTGGAAAGTTGTCCAATATAGGACACATTTCAGGCATATGACAGCAATTTCCAAACATTCAGTTGCTGCAGTAAGGTTTGGAAAGATGTAGCTCTTGGGTCCACACCCTCTTCATTTAAATAAACACGACTGCCGCTTTGGGTGGTTGGCAGTGGAACAAACAGTTGCTTTTTGAATAGTGTGAATGAATATCCTATAGTGGCATTACTCAAGGGCTGAGTGTGTTTAGACATTGGCTTATTCGGTGGCTTGAAACATGAAACCTTTACTCAGGTCCTTCTTAATCACTGAGATCGGACTCCTAACTCTCCCTCCTTTCCTGCAGGCAATATGTGGTAAGAGTTAGTCCTCAGGGAGGTACAACTGGTATTTACCGCTGTCTAAACTAAACACAAAGTTATGTGCTAGTTTTATAAATAGTTTGAGTGTATTTTTAAAAAATAATTCTTAATCACTTCTGTCTATAGAAGCCATTTTAGCTACTACAGAAACTGATTCTGTAAGAGACAACTTGCATAACATGAGGTTGATTCGCATGTTACGTGATTGTCAAATGGATGTCATCTAAAATAGAATGGAGGTTCTGAGCAGTTTTACCTACATAATTAAAGTCTACCTACCGCTACTCTAAACAACTATTGCTTCTTGATACCACAGTGGAATTTGTTGGAAAGTGAAGGATTTTATTTTTCCTTTTTTTTTTTAGATTTACGAGAAGAGACAGACTAAACTTCAACACGGTCACAATTTTAGCTTTTGACCAATTTCCAAGCAGGAAGTTTTGCATTCATTTTTAGAAAAAAAAAAAGCTGCCCTGCAAGAGATCACATCCTACAAAAACATTTAATTTTAAGAACTACTTCTAATTCTGTCTTCTTTTTTCTGGTGTTGGCCTTTTCTGGACATGCCAAGATGGAGGAAACCAGGATTGAAATAGTATAGTCTCCACCACTCCTAGGTGCTTTTCTTGTTAATTCTATTTAATTTTCTTGGGAGCGGATCCCTGCTCTGTCCTTTCTGGGGTACTTTCATCTCTCTGTGTATGATTTTGGTCCCTCGGCTCAAGAGCAGCCTCATGGATTTTCATCATGCTGGCTGGAGATCCCCTAGCTTGATCTTCTGTATGCCATGGAGTACAGAATTTCAGCAAGTCGCCCCTCTCTTTAGCCTAATGACTTGGGTTAGACTTTCAAAAAGTCACTCAGGTTTGATGGGAAGACGTAAAATGAAGCAGCAGCCACCAGTGCTCAGAAAGCTAATCTCTGTTGTTAGTATGTGCCTCATTTCTAATTTCATTTGATTGACTTTAATGTCTGATCATTAGTTCTTTTTACACTTTTCTCCCATAGACTAGTATCTGTTATTTTCTTCCTATCAAAGTGTCATGGAGGCCCCTCTCTGATGAGGTAAAATATGCACCTCTTTAGTCTGTTGGTTTAGGGCATTGTCTCCACACCTTGACTTACTTTTGTATAAATTGTGGGAGAGGAGGTTTGTCCACATTATGAATTGCTCTCAGGTCAGTCTGCTTTAGAAAGGAAGCTGCCTCTGCCTACACGGATACACTGGTCTGTAAAACAGACTGCTGTACTAAAATCCCCTTTTTTATGGGTAGATGAACATCGTAAATAGCTGTTACAGAAACACACATTCATTAAAAAATCTGCCAGTTTTAATGTACTTAATTAAAAGTGAAGTTACAATGTACAAGTGCATGTACTCCAGAGTGCTGTGATATACTACTCTGTGACACTATGGAAACACCAGTTTTAGAAATTCATTTTTTAAAAGCTGTAATTTAAATTTTCAGTTTAATTGTAGGCCATAGACTAAGATAATTGAATCCTCAGGGAATTCTTACCTTCTTTAAAATGAAATAGTGTTAATGTGTGCTAAGTTGTTTAATAAAAATGAGGTTTTTCTTGGCCTTTTAAGCAGTATTTGCAATGAGGAGGGGTTGCATTGACCTTTTGAAAACCCTCAGAAAGCAAAGGGAATAAGGGCAGCTAAGAGAAAACGATTAATGAATCTTTGTAAATGGAATTTCGTCACATACAATAGTAAAAAATACGGCCCTAGGAAAACAGATTTTTGAGGACAACCTGTCATAATTTGTAAAAATTTTTAACTTCTCTCACTTTCATAAAAACAGCCTGTTTGTACATGCTTTAACATGCCCCTACTGTATGGTTGAACATTTTAGAATCAGACAAAAATGCTAAAATAAAATAAAATTAGGGTGTAACTTCTACTTTGCAATGAAAAAGGGGTTACCTGAACCTGCTTCTTAAATGTTCTGCTCATATGTATCAAATAAGATACACTATATCAATCAAAGTTAGGGGGCTAAGTGCAGCAAATAATGCAAGAAAAATCAGTTCTTTATATCAAAGTAACAGACATTTGAGCGAGGTGGAGGATACAATTTTGAGTTCTGACTCACTGAAGGCAATGATTTCAGTGCCATTGATTTCTGTAAAGCCAAGAGTCTACTTCAAGGATACCTGCAGATGAAATCTGAAAATTCAGCTATATGTAAAAACCTGTTACAGATACTATAACTACTTGCACCTTGGAGGACCTTCAGCACATCAATAACAAGAACATAAGGTCATTTTGCAGTAATTTGTTATGGTTCTCTGAGATCCATCAACTGCCAGGAACTATTGTTCTGGGAAAAAACAGAGGGCAAGGTCCTAGTTTTCATTCCATTATGGTCCTTCTGCACTGCCTAGTCAGTTCAACAGGGCTGTAAAGCCAGGGAACTTGGTAACAGGATTATCTTTGCTGTATGAGAACTCCTAGGTATATCATTTGTAGATTTGCTCTGCAGACTTTCATATTTCCCATAGTATAATTTTGTCATTCCTTCTTTAACTCCCTTTCTTTCTGAATCATTTCTAAGCCACATGAAGTCTTAACCATGATGTCCTTCTACATTTGATGCATTTCCTAAAAGGCAGTGTTTTACTCTGTTGAGGTATTCCAAAGCACGCATTTAATATAATGCAATAATATAATATTTATGGATTTGATCACATTAATTTTTTATGGGTATAGTTAAAATGTGTGCAGGTATTTTAATAATAAAAATTAAAATATTATGAAAATATAAACATATATTTCCAAGATAATAAGATCTTTCTAAGATAGATTAACAAAGCAGCAGCTTTTCTCCTATTTGGACACTGCTTGCTTGTTTTTGTGCCACCCTTTGAACAAATAGAAACAAAATCTGATACCTTCAAACAGGCCCTGATGCAAAGCTTGTCAAAATTAATGTCTATCTTTAGGTTTGATTCATTGAATACTGAGTGAGCACACTTAAGCTATAGTCATTTTACACGCTCTAGAGATAACACGACACATTTCAACTACTTGTCTTGATTCCCTGTTTAGATATTTAATAGAAATTTTAGGATGGGATTCACTTGATTCATTTAGAAGGCCACTTTTGAATGTCTGCTCATTCAAACATTAGTATCTTAACGAGTCATATAAATCTGGTCTGAAAAGTGCCTACTTTGCTCCATTGCCTATGCAGCGAATGTACATAACTAGCTGTAGACAACTGCAGAGTCCAGATCTGGCCAGGTGAATCCTACCCACTATGCCTGGAGTAACAGTTCAAGTTGAGAGTGAATTTTCAAATAACATTAGTTATCAAGAGAGATGTCTTCAGGTACTAGGAAAAAAGGTCGTAATTGCAGTGCAGACCAGATTTTCATGAAACTCCACCCTGATAGCCCAGGGCAAGTTTCAGTGCATGGCACCACCCTTCGTCAGCATAGTGTAAAACGTTTTGACACGTTCAACCATCAGAACCAGCATCAGAAGTGTTACTACTGAGCACTGGTCGGTGAAGTGGATCGAGAACTGGCTGAATGGCAGAACTCAGAGGGTTGTCATCAGCGGCGCTGAGTCTAGTTGGAGGCTGGTAACTAGTGGTGTCCCCCAGGGGTCAGTACTGGGCCCAGTCTTGTTTAGCTT
>Ga0065711_1050712_pt1 | contig 10690 bp, 10 predicted proteins | sample Hoacrofraction12_FD_59098 | JGI IMG/M metagenome (GOLD analysis project Ga0065711, IMG submission 59098) | Hoatzin crop microbial communities from Cojedes, Venezuela - Epithelial fraction 12 v2 (version 2) | ecosystem: Host-associated > Birds > Digestive system > Esophagus > Crop | place...
AATGCCTACAAATATCTGAAGGGTGGGTGTCAGGAGGATGGGGCCAAGCTCTTTTCAGTGGTGCCCAGTGACAGGACAAGGGGCAATGGGCACAAACTGAGGCACAGGAAGTTCCGTCTGAACAGGAGGAGGAACTTCTTCCCTCTGAGGGTGACGGAGCACTGGCCCAGGCTGCCCAGGGAGGTGGTGGAGTCTCCTTCTCTGGAGATATTCCAGACCCGCCTGGACAAGATCCTGTGCAGCCTGCTGTAGGTGACCCTGCTTCGGCAGGGAGGTTGGACTAGATGACCCACAGAGGTCCCTTCCAACCCCTATTATTCTGTGATTCTGTGATTCTGTGTGTTTAAATCAGCACATTTCCAAATAAGGTTTTTGCGTGCTCGCTGCGGATCTCCGCGCTCGCTCCTTGGACCTCAAATGCTTTCTGTAGCGCTGAGCAGTGACAGGGTTACGTTAACCTCTCTGCTCAGCTCGGCACATTTATTCCCTCAAAACCAACACAGCAGCTGTAGACGCTGACATCTGGAACAGTCCTGGCTCTCTTCTTCATGGCACCGAGTTGCTCTCTGGGCTGTGTGGATTGCACGGAGTGCCCTGCGGTGGACGCAGGCCAGGAAAGCAGGTGCTCAAGGACGATGAACCCTTAGGGAGGAAAATACAGGCTCGGGGGCTGTTTTCCTGTTGGCCGCTCTTCCCATCGGAACAGGCGACCGCTGCCCTCTGAGGCAGAGGCAGGGTGACTCCCAGTTCAGCTGGCTAACTGGTCGCCTGGGAGCAGTTTCACTTGGCATGGAGGAAGCTGCTTGGGCAGCTGGCTAGACTGGGTGGACATTGGGCTGTTCTGTCAGTGGTGGGGACCAGGTGGGTTCACTTCAGGCCAGGCTTGGTTTGGGGCCAGGTGCAGCTCGACCCAAATCTGTCAATTAGGCTAAACTTGAGCAACCTGCCTGGGTATAAATGCTGCTCCTTGGGGGAGAAGAGCTGGCTAGCTCTGCCTTCTGCTTGGGGAGCTTCCGCAGCCCTTCCTGGGGAGCTGGAAACCTGAAGGAGAGGAGCTCAAGTGGGAACGTGGTGTTGCAGGAGGTGAAGGTCGGAGACCTTGGCTGAAACTCCTCTGCATCAGATGGAGGAGACCAGGCTGTGCTGCTTTTGGGATCCTGTGGTTGGCAACAGGCAGAAAAACCAAGGTGGAAAGTGAGTAGTACAGCCTAATGCTGAAGTGCAAATGCCCTTTGAGTTGGGGTGGAGGGAGTAAAGCTGTGCAGTGACTGTATTTCTACCAAGTCACACTCTGGGGAGCGGAGAGCTTGGGAATGCTGCTGGGAGAGGAGGCAAGGGTGCCTGTGTTTTAGCTTATGAAAAAGATCTCTGAGAAAGCAAAGGTCATCTTGGAAAAGCCTGCATTGAGTCTCAGAAACTTGTGAAAGTAATGCAGGGCTTCCCCCTGCTCCTTACTTTCCATTTCTAGCCTGACTGGCTGCTGGAGCCCTTCCCTGGGTGGCCGGGGTTCTCGAAGGCCTTTCCTCTCCCTGAAGCAGGGGCAGATGACAACAACAAATGGCTGTCTTGAAGAACCGAAGCTTTTTTTGGAGCAGCTCTCTGGTTCGTATCCAGATGACCGTGCTGGGAGGACAGCGTGATCAAGAGGTGCTGGGAAGATGCAGCTGACCCGAAGGCAGAGGGAAGAACTTGCTTCAGTGTGAGCTGTTGAAGGTACCTGGGAGGTGGGCTGGGAGGGTGAGGGTGCTGCTTAGCTCGGTGTCTTTTGCCTGCGCCGTGATCGTGTTGGTGCGGAGACTGGAACAGTTTTAATTTTGTTCCTAATTTAATGCGCTGTGCACTGCTTGTAAAAATCAGTGGTGTGGTTGCCTGGTGGGGAGGTGAAAGCTGCTTACCTGACACATACAGTGAATAACAATGAGAATTAAGTTCCACGTCTCAGAATTGTTTCTGCCTTCTCTGTTTCTTACCACCCCTGTTGTTAATTTTCCTTTGACTTCCCCATTTGTTTTTTCCAGCCTGTGGAAGCCGAATGCTCAGAGGTGACTGCCCGGCGTCCATCTGTGTTGGTTTTGAATTGGGGAAGGTTGTGACCCAGCAGCAGGAGATTTGGTGGATTCCCCTGCGTGTGCTGAGATCAGGTATGGTTATGGAGGGGTCTCTGGGTGGAGGGGGAGCCTGTGTTATGGCACGGTAGTTCTGTGCCTGCCCAGGGCAGGGGGAATGGAGGTGGTGGTCACGGGGCTTGTGTCTTTCAGGAGTCATTTTTTGTTGCCTGATACTAAGAAATGAGGGGTTGTCATGGTTACCGGCCTCCTCTTCCTGGTCTTGCCAAATGTCTTCTCCAGAGCCCCGGGCTTGGAGCAGGATTCAGCGTTTCTCTCCTGTTGAGATCGTGCTCCGATCCAAGCACCTTGAATTTCAAAGGTGCCTGCTTTGGCACGCTGCTGTGACGTCTGCGGTGTCTCTAGAGCCTTTGGTACCTCTGCCTTCCTGCTGATGCTTAAGAACAGGGAAGAAACATGCAGTAAAAAGGACTGATGGGCATCCTTCGGGATGCAGAGCTGCAGGGTGTCTGGGTGGGCCTGTGGGCTCTTGGTTCCCTGTACCGTGCGCGGTCTCAGGGGCTCAGTGCAGGCGGTGCCTCCTGCAGAACAGCTCTAAGGTGTCAGAGATAGCTCTGTCTTCTCTCTTGTCCTTGTTTTCTGTGTGCAGACCACACCATGTCTAGTTAGAAGGTAACCTGAACTGTGGGGGTCAGTCTCTGCAAACCTTGTGGCTTGAATCTGACTTTTATTTTCCCCCTCTTTGTCTCAGTGCCAGTAGAAGAAGCTCGAGGGGGAGATGAACAGATGAGCAAGGAGTCTGTTTGGGGGTTTTTTGAGCTGGCTTTGGTCAGCATCGCTTTAGGGAGCGAACAGAGCTCTGAAAAAGGGCTCATGTGAGTCCCGTGCAGCAAGGGGATGGCAGGGACTGCAGCAAGCCATGCTGCAGACATTCTTGGAGGCGGAGGAAGGTGAAGAGCCTCAAAGGAAATGTGAGGTCATTTCCCTTTTAACATAGTACATTTCAGAGATGCTTGAACAATTAATCAATATCTAAATCTGCAGCCCATTACAGGGCTTGGCGACGTGCTATTTTATAGTCTGACAAATGGGAGCCTGCCTGTGCTAATAGACCGAATCCCCGAGCTGCAGTAAAGGTTACTCTCGCATGGCGAGTGATAACTTGCTCCTCCCTGCCTCTTTTGAGATGAGGTCAATTACATTTACCATTTATGGAAGGTGTTCTTCCAATTAAAATGATGAGGAATCCACTTTTGCTTTCTTTAGTTTAACCTTTTAAAGTATTAACCACTACCACAAACCTGGGAATGGGGGGCAGGGGAGTCTCTCGGCGCAGGCGGCCAAGTGTTACAGCATAGCTTTGGCTTCGGGCGCCGAGGCTGCTGGTGAGCCCCTTCGTAGCCCGTGCTGGAGCATCTGGTCGTGATGGAAGGTCAGCTGGGCAACGGAGTCGGGTCCCACCTCCTGCGTGAGTGCCTGGACTGTGGGGGCTGAGCAGCTGTGTCCGGTGTGCTGGGCTTGGAGCTGGGAGTCTGCGTGGCTCGGGACGCTCCTGGGGAAGGAGCTCGGCTGGCGAGGTCGTGCCGGGAGGTGCAGGCTGCAAACCCTTCCAGTTCTGGCTCCCGGGTGGCTCGAGTGCCTCTGAGGAGGGTGCTGGGCTCGCCGGTTGCCTGGGCGTCCCCAGCCCTCCAAACGGGGTCCCGGGGAGGTGTTCTTGGCATGAGGTGTGCGTGTCAGGAGGCCTTGTGCGTACAGCAAGGATCCCTTTCTGCTTTGCTAGCTCTGCAGCTGGTGGTGTTGGCCAGCACTGACTCCTCTGTCCTGCTTACCTGGTTTAAAATAAGGTGTGTGTCTCATCCTTTGGCTTAACGAACCTGCCCATAATGGTGCACGATGACATTGGGTGTTTTTTTTTTTTTTTGTACCTACCTCCTTCATTCTCCAAAAATCAGATCACGCTTCTCTCGCTGCTTACTGGGAGCAGTGGACAGGGATCCACTCCTGGCTGTCCCGTTGGCTAACCTCGGCCCCTCTGGAGATGGAGAGGGAATGGACTGCTGCGTCTGCTTTGGGGGTTATGGGTCAGCAGTGTCACAGCAGTGTGAAGGCATTAATCATCTAATTAGCATTAATAGGGCCATTACTATCTTAATAAAATGACTGATTATGACGTTGCACTTGTATTTGAGGTTTAGCAGCTGCAGCAGCCTGACTGAATTGTATGTTTGTTAATCCTCCATCAGGGTGTTCTGTTTCACTGAGTGATGTTTATTTAACATGCAATAAGTGTCTTAGCGAACCTCTATGAAGGGCATATGTGAAAACCTTAATTTGAAGCATTACAGGAGAGAGGGAGACTGTTCAATTCATAAAATCCTATTTAAACACTGCGAGCTCCAGACCCCAGCCAGTGCCAAAGCAAACTGTATCCTGTAAGCTCCGTGCCAGATGTCTCATGTGGGGTATACTCCAGGTCCAAAGAAAATAAGGTCTGAGGGGAACAGTTTGGCCATTGAATCTCCAATCCAGCCTATATAAAGGGGTTTCGTTTCCATTCAGGAAATGCAGACCTCTTCTCTGTGGATCCTGTTCAAAGTGTGTTTGCTGAACGATTCTTCCCAGCAGCAGCGGTTCTCAGTAGCACCTACGCCTGGGAGCAGAAACTGGATCTGGTGGGAAGGTTTGGGATGTTTCCCAAACCTCTCTTTGTGCTTCTGAGAAAGAAGAGACAGTAAATCGCGTAGAGGCGTCTCTGGCCGCTTCGTGTGGCACCAGCTGGTACCCAGGTTGGTGTTCAACACCCTGGCTGTTCTGGGTCAGGCGTGAGATGAAGCCTTAGCTAACCCAAGTTCATTTTTCTTGTGTGTCCTATGACTTTAGGTAACTTGCTACCGTGGTTCGTCGTGCTCTGGGCCGGCCACTGCAGGATACTGGGGAGCTGAGCTTTGGGAGACGGAGGTGGTGCCCCTGGAGAGCCTGACTTCGCTCTGAGCCTGGCCTGTTTGGTTCTGGGTGCCTCGGTACGGTACGTGGCAGGTAGGTGCGTGTCCATTTTGCCTGTGTTCAGAGGCAGTTGGGTGTGAGCCAGGTCTGAGCAGGCACCCTGTAGCGGCGGTGAACTCGGTTGAGAGGTAGGATCCTTTAGTGCTGATCTGGCACCGAGTTCATGCAGCCACACGACTCCTGGTTGGCTCAGACGCAGGCAGAGCACATGTATAGACGTGACAGAGGCTGTGTCTTGAGCTTCTCTGAGCTTTTATAGTAACTCAGCTCCAAATCCAAGCACAGGCACTCTGATGCCAACCTGCTGGGCCAGGACCAGGTGATGTGCTCACCTTTCCTTCCACCTATCCGTGACCCCGTCCCGCTGGGTGAGGGAGGGATGGGCAGCCCTGGCAGCCTTCAGGGTGAGCCACGTTCGCTTTGGGTGAAACGCAGTGATTGGAGAGGGACCAAGGCTTAAGGCTCCTGGGTGCTCTTGCCCACCCTGCGCTGTCTCCCCGGGGGAGGCAGCGTCATCTCTGTGAAACATCTTTGCTGGAGTGAAGCCTGCTGCGTGTCTGTATGAGGTCATCTGCTGCAATAGTGATGTCCTCTGCGTTTTCTCCTTACCGAGGTGGTTCTGAAGTGTCGTCCTGCCTTGGAGAAGGAAGCGGAGGGGCTGAGAGGATTGCCTGAGGCCATTCCACAAGGCTGGCATGGAAGCTGTCCCTTCTCCAAGGGAGGATCCTGTATGGGCAAGAGTGTCATCTCCCTCCTCCGCGGCTCCTGTCATCTCAAACTCCTGCCTTCCTTCAGTCATGGTGCAAGGTATGGCTGGAAGGGCTCTCCAGCTTGCCGAGCTCTCCTTGCCGCTCTGACCGCGTCCGTGGCCTGGGTGCCAGCGAGCCCGGCAGGGCTCTGCTTGGGGCGAGGGTCTCGCTAGCCACTGCGTGGGGCTGGAGGCCTTGCCGCTCTTGGCCAGCAATTTACCTTTCCTTGCTTGTAATCTCTTCGGGGCAGCAAGCCAAGCAGCCCCACGGGCGTGATCGAAAGACGGGATAAATATTCCGAGTGGCTTCATCTATAGGAACAAGCGCGTGGGGGAGGGAATGAGTTCATCTCCTCCGCGCTCTTGGCCACGGCAGGGCTGTTCCTGTGTTCCCCCGCGTGCCGTGGTGGGGTGATTGCTCTGTCCCTTCCCTGGAAGAAGAGATTCATCTGAACCTGCCTCTTGGGAGGCAGCCGAAATGTTCCTTTTCCTCTCATCCCATGACTGCTAGGGAATATCCAGTGCCTTGCGTTGTCCGGAATAATTCTGCTGTCCGGGAGACTGGTGCGTTCCTGGAGGTTGGCTGCTTCCTCGCATGCGCTGGTTTAGCTGCTTTCTCCCAGGTTGGTGCCTTCAGCCCTTAATAATTTCTCTTCTTGGAGTAGCAGGTGGTTGCAGCTTGCCTGCAGGAAGAGGTCTGACCTACAGCAAAGGACATCACGGCTCTTTCCCTGCCTCTGCCCTAGCCCCAGCGACCACGGCTGCGGTCGAGCTGCGGAACACGCGGCCCCTCCGAAACCCCCCTGGCAGCAGGACAAAAATGAAGTGTGTCCCTGTGGTTTAAGGAATGGCTAAACCAGTCTGCAGGCTTTCCAATCCCATCAGTCCCACTTAAAAAAACAAACCAGCAAAACAAAAGCACAGAAGCTTACTGACAGAAGTTGTAACTACATTTTTTTTCTGTATAGAGCTGCCCAAACAGGCGGGGTGAAGCTGGTGTGAGCTTGTGTGCGGCAAGTGGGACGGAGCAGCGTGAAAGGCGACCTGATACCCTGTCACACTGAAGATGTCTCAGGCTTCTGTCGGTCACCGAGCTGCGGGCAGGAGGGTGAGTGAGAACTGTGCTTGGGGGAGTGGGGTGAGGTGGCGTTTCTGAGAGGGGAGGAATCCCATCTCTGATGGGGAGTGTTCCGAGTTTCCCCTCTATCTGCTCCCAGCTCCGACTCTTCTGTTCCTCAGGGTGCTTGCCCAGGGCTGTTGTATCTGAGTGTTTAAACAGCCGTAAGCCTGTTTATTTACTAAGGCTATAAACTCTTGAAATATGAATTCATCGTGGTGCAGATGCCTTGTTTTAACAGGCAGGCTGGCTCTTGGCTAGCGTGACAACAGTGACAGACCTCCCAGCCGCTCTGCCGAGTCTCTGGCAAAGGCAAGTGTCCTTGCACGGGCAGCTTCTGCCTTCCAGAGATCCAGGCAGACTCAGGGGGGTGATTTCTCTCTCTGGGTTTATCTGCTAAGCGTTCTGGGGAACACAGCAGCCAGCGCAGGCCTCCGATGGATGAACCGTGTGCTCCAGTCATCTTGTGCTTGCTGGGATTTGCTGGAAAACTCATGAGCTGTCCGGTATCTTCCAGGTGTTAGCAGCAGCTCTTTCCAAAAGAAACTGTGAGGCTGATAGTCAAGGAGCTTTTCCTAGTGGAGTTTTCTTCCTGACCCCAGGTGAGCCTGAGGTGTGTGGCTCTTGAACACCGAAACCAGCAGTGTCCAGTGCTCAGTCAGGCCTCAGACTTGGTAACTGGAAGAATTCATCCAGAAACACGTAAACATCACACTTTGACTGCACGAGGTGTAAATTCTCGTTGGTTAACTCCTGTCTCAAGGGCCTGAGCTTGGCAGTTTGACCAGTGAAGATGAAAAGTCACCGAGGTGGCAGCTGTCAGCTCGCTGCCCCTGGCCGTTGTGTGGGCTGCGGGTTTTCCTGTGGGCGCTGATGTTTCTCCTCTCGTTAGAAGCTGCTCGTGGCCCCGAGCTGAGTGTGGCCCGAGCAGCCCGGGGCCCAGATGCTGTGTGAGCTGTGTTGATGGGGCTGACTGGCTCTGGCAGGTTCGCAGCCGTTAATCATCCGCCTTACCTGTCCTGCGCTGTGTAAGCTGTCGCCTCGGCTAATTCCTGGAACCACAAGAACTGGAGATGGGAGAGATGTGAGGTCATCCAACTCCTCCATTTTCCCCCCATGGGGGAAGGCTTGTTCCCTACACTAGATTTTCCTGTACTGGGTCCAGTTTTAAGTGACTCAAGCAGCAGGGTTTTTGCCGTTTCCCTTGGGAGCCCGGCAGACTTCTCGCCATGAGAGAGGTTTTCCTCGTCCTCCACCTGATCCGTTCCCCTCCTCGATTCCAGCCTTCAGCTGGAAGAGTGGCCAGCGCAGAGCTGCAGCGGGCTAATGCTCATCAGATGGCTCGAGTACTGATTAACTCCTTCGGGGTCACTTTGCATGTCCTGAATAAAAAGGCTTTTAGAGGAGAAGGTTACGGTGACGCTGGAAGAGTGACGAGCACTGATAGCGTGGGCAGCGTGAGCACCCAGAGCTGTGCTGATGCATGGGAGCTATGGCTTTGGGGCAGATTTTCTTCTGTGGAATACAAGCGTACTTGTGACTGGTGGAAACTGGTGAGATGACCCCGGGAATGTTCAGCTACATGGCACACTGAACACATGGCAACTGCTGGTTTGATTTTTAGGAGCTGCTTGTGCTGAGCACTAATAGAGAAGCTTGATTTTTTTTTTTTTTTTTTTCTTATCTGAGGATTTTCCAAGGTCAGGCCTTGGGTACGCTGTCAAATGGGAGCCCGCACAGGAAGGGGGAAATAAATGTTGAAAGCGTGGGGAAGGGACAGAACTAGCAGCAAGGCCGGTGGTCCACCACTGAGATGATTCCAGCAATACTTAGGGCGAGCTGGGAAGCTGGTCGTGGTTAGGAGGTCTGTGGTAGCGTGGTATCCCCTGTGATGGGGAGCTTTGCTCTTCGTTGAGGAAATAGAGGGTGGGCAGTGGGTCTGTGCTCCTTTCATGACCTCCTGCCGCACAGCTGGTCCTTCCAAGCCCCTTCCAAAGGGAGGAACCGCTGCTTTCGTGGGGACGAGAGGCTCCTCTGCGCTGATGAGCGCTGTGGCCATGCTGGGGAGGGCGAAAGCCCGAGAACCTGACTAATGGGGACGTGAAGACCCACCGTCCACGCGGCCTGATTCACCCAAGGGCTGAGCAGATGGAGCCCTTCCTCCAGGAACGTTTGATCGCGCACCGCTGAGGTCACCCTTCTGGCGAGCGCCCGCCGTGGTGGAGACCCAGTCATCTGGCAGCGCGTTGCTTACTGCGGTCTCCAAGGCAACGCTCCATGCCCGTTCCTCCTTGGAAGCTCTGCTGCTTCGTAAAGAAGCTGTCATCCTGCTTACAGTAAGTGCAGCAGATGTGAAAGGTTTTTACCTTTGCCAGTGAACTCTAGACCGGGACGCCGTCGCTCTGAGGAGCGGTGCTGCCTGGGGCATAGCACTTAGAGCTGAAGGGTGCTGTCTGCCCGCTCGTGGGGTCACAAGCTGTCTTTCTGTCCTGCCAGTGACCCTCTCCAAGCCCGCTGCTGTGCTAGCACAAAGAGCCTGGGCTGCCCCGAGGATGGCTGGAGATCCCTGCCGAGGCAGGGCCTTGCCACGCTGGCACATGCCACGCCAAGAATCGTTTCCAGATGAAGGTTCCCAAGGTGGGTTTACCAGTCCTGTGGTGTTTTAGTGCTGCTGGTAAGGAATCACAGAATGGCTGGGGTTGGAAGGGACCTCTGTGGGTCATCTAGTCCAACCCCCTGCCGAAGCAGGGTCAGAGCAGGCTGCACAGGACCTTGTGCAGCTCAGTCATGTCCCGTGGGGCTGTTACCCGCCTCCTGTGTCTCAGAACAAGTCCTCTGAGCTGCTCAGAGAGGGGCTGTGAGTTGGGGTAGGGTGGGTGCTTTGTCTGCTGGCTATGCCCAAGACAGAAAGCAGCTCCATCGGGGCCGTGCTGAGCACTGCCAAAGCTCAGCGTGGAACTGGGAGGCTGGAGGTTTGTGTTCCGTCACCTGCAGCTCCCTAAGAGGCTGCTCTTGTTCTTCCTTTTCAGGTTCCTCAGTAATATGGAGATCGGGGTCTGGTGCTTCCTTCCTGCTGAGGGGATTCTGCGTTGGTGGGGGAAAAACTCTGTATGCTGTTTGTGTGAAAGACCCACACTGCTGGGCTCTAGGTGGACCTGAGGCCTCTGTCCAGCTCCAAAATGGGTGTTTAGTGTATGTTCTTCATCTCGGGGTCATCAGAGACTGGTGAGAGGCTCCTGTCTCTCTGGAGAAAGCCAAGGCTGCTGTCTCGGCGCGGACAAACCATCCGATGGCTGGAGTGAAGTGAGGGGATGGTAAGAGCTGGCTCAGGCAAAGCATCTCCTCTTCACTACGTGTGACAGCGTGCTCCTGAGTTCTGGAAGCTGCTGTCCTTGTGCCGGGCTGTGAGCCCTGGGCGGGAGAGCGCTGGGGTGGGTGCTCCAGCACGCTGGGCAACGCGTGTGGGGACGGCGGCGGGTGGAGGGGCTCTCCCTGCTGCCACGGGCGCCGTCGCGAAGCAGCCATACGAGGGGCGATTCGAGGGCCGGAGGTAACTTGCTGCTTTGTTGCTTGTAAGCCCTAAAAGCTCTTTTTTTAATCTATTTTGTCCACAGCTTGCAAGTGATGGGGACAGGCTGGTGTTATGGCCCAGGGTAGTGTCAGCTGAAGCTTTGCTGGCGAGCAGGCACGTGAGACTCTGTCTCCCTGGTAAGACAAACCCTGAAATGTTTGTAGTTTCTTTTTTTTCCCCCACTT
>Ga0065711_1050723_pt1 | contig 10690 bp, 9 predicted proteins | sample Hoacrofraction12_FD_59098 | JGI IMG/M metagenome (GOLD analysis project Ga0065711, IMG submission 59098) | Hoatzin crop microbial communities from Cojedes, Venezuela - Epithelial fraction 12 v2 (version 2) | ecosystem: Host-associated > Birds > Digestive system > Esophagus > Crop | place...
AACTAAAACAGGGTAGGTTTAGGCTGGATATTAGGAAGAAATTCTTTACAATTGTGAAACACTGGACCGGGTTGCCCAGACAGGAAGTGGAGGCCCCATCCCAGCAAACATTCAAGACCAGGTTGGACAGAGCTCTGAGCAACCTGATCTACTTAGCGGTGTCCCTGCTCGCTGCGGGGGGGGTTGGACTAGATGACCTCTAGGGGTCCCTTCCAACCCAAAACTTTCTATGATTCTAAATATAAAAATTCTTGAAGTGTTGGCATTTAGAGGTGTGTGTGATGCTGGGTGTATCATACCATCTTTGCTGTTGGCTTTTTCCAGAAAATCAAAGAGGAGAATGAGGAGCTATTGAAGGAGTATGGTTACTGCGTGATGGACAACCACAAGGAGAGGATTGCCAACTTTAAGATTGAACCTCCGGGTCTCTTTCGAGGTCGTGGGAACCATCCCAAAATGGGCATGTTGAAGAGACGCATCATGCCAGAAGACATCATCATTAACTGCAGCAAGTGAGCACTGGATGCTTCCCACCTTGGCTTTGCTTTCTAGATAGGATAGCTTCTTTTTTAAAATCCTGTCTAGGAATATTCAAGCATGTAGAAATACACATGCTGCTTATCTTAAATGGATAAGTAACCGAGTCATACAAGCAAAGACTGAACAAGGCTATCATGGGTTTAATGTAGAACTTTGTCAACATTCTTTCTTCCTCATGCCTGTGGCCTACATCTGCCTAAACAGTCTTTCCTGCCAGTATTTCCGGAAATTCGTTTTCTTCTAGCTAGGTTGACCTACTTTGTGTTCCTTGGTGTCAAAGGCTAAGGTTTGGTGGGCTTCTCTTCAGTCTTGTCCTGATAAGTGCCCACACTGTTGCGGTGTCAGCAAATCAAAGCTGGTCCTAGCAATGCGTGTTCCCGCCTATAGTGTGGTTCTTCAGCAGTTGATAGCAGTTACATTTCTGATCTTCAGCTGTTCGCTTTGATCCACTTGATTGCCTGCTTGTGGCAGTATGTAGTTATGTTGCCTCAGTTTCTTTCCCTGTGCTCGCTTTGTGTGATGGTATTCATTACTTTCTCTGTGTTTGATGCCGTGGAAGTCTACTTATCTGCTGTTTTGTAATTCTCTGCAGGGATTCCAAGATCCCTCCCCCTCCACCAGGGCACAAATGGAAGGAGGTCCGGCATGATAACAAGGTTACCTGGCTGGTGTCATGGACCGAGAACATCCAAGGCTCTATCAAATACATCATGTTGAACCCTAGCTCAAGAATTAAGGTGAAGATCCAGTTTAAAAAAAAAAAAAAAATCTTATTGGTCATGTCTCCAAGAAGCAAATGTAGCTGTTGGCTAGGAGAGAGATAGGAAGTAAAGCTGTCTTGCTGTTTTATCCTACACTGTGACTGAAAAACATAGTAAAGTTCCTGTGCTTCAGTTCCCCATTGAAATGAAAGAATACAATTACTCCACAGGAGAGCAGATGAAATCTGGAACATGTGTATTGAAAAGCATCATTGTGTCATTCCTAGTAGGAATCCTTTACCCTGTGTAAACCGAAAAGGAAGCTATTTATTCAAGAACAGGCTTGCTCTGGTGGATATTTTACCTACTTTTGGCCCTAACTTCCCCTGCCTGATCACATAGTGATTTTCTAACCACAGGTTGCTAATTAGTCAGTTGTAAAATTAAAAATACGGCCAGGCTGCTGGCTGAGAAGGCTGATAAGAAGCTCATGTTTGAAGGAGAACAAACCCCGCTGTGGGAGCAAATAACCAGTCAATGGATCAGTTCCATAAAAGCAGTGATAAAACTGCTGAAAGAGAAGTAGCCTTCAGTTTTGGGGATAGGATTTAAGTTCTTCTCATGCAGTCTTTTTATAAGAGATGTTTTTCCTGGATTGGAAACAAGGGGTTTGTCTTACAAGTATAGGGAAAAATCTGTTCCTTGTGAATTCATGCCCTCTCTTTACCATGGCTTGAATATGTAATAATGAGGATAAACGGTTGATGTTGCTTTTATGTTTTATGGGTGTTTAATTACACAGCTGAAAGAACATAAGTGTGATCTGAATAAAGCAGAGGAAGCCATTTATATGTTGAGAAGCATAGAAGACATAATATCTTTTGTGTCTTTATAGTTGTTTCCGTGGAAGCGTTTAATATCATGGAAGTCTGAATTACCTACAGCTGTGTGGCAGCACAGTTTGAGACTGAGCTGTTCAGCAGCAAAATCTCAGTGCTTTTGTACAGTGACACCATTTGCCACACAGAGACTCGCAAAGCCTTGAGATGCAGATTGGAACTGGTCCTTTGCCTGCTTCCTAATGCTGACTCTATTCCAACTTTCTCTGCAGGGTGAGAAGGACTGGCAGAAGTATGAGACAGCTCGGAGGTTGAAGAAGTGCGTAGATAAAATCCGAAATCAATATCGAGAAGACTGGAAGTCCAAAGAGATGAAAGTACGGCAGAGGGCTGTGGCACTGTACTTCATTGATAAAGTAAGGCTCTTTCCCCAGCCCGCTCCTCTTACCTTCCCCATCCTGCTGGGAATACTCGCGAGCGCTGTGTGTCTGTTCCTGTGGCAGAAATGAGCCCTGTTACTAAGGTATCCTGAGACTTCCTGGTGGGCAGCCTCCCATCTCCTTTTCCTTCCCATTACCTGGAATCCAGACCAATACACTATTGTACAGAACATGGCTATTTCAGGCAGCATTGTTTTAGTTCAGGCAAAAGTCACAGCCTGGTTCCAGAATCGCCCAGTTGGATTACTGGGAAGTTTGTGTGGGCCTTTTGTCTCCAGCTGTTTCAGTTTTCCTGCTGGGAATTTCTGCTGGTTTGTCACCTCTTTAGTTTGAGGTCACAGTCGTGAGGTTTCATAATTATGCTAATTTTTTTCACCACAGCATAAAAAACTGCAGTTATATTGATGCATTTAAAGCTACTTAAAACCCGTTCCTAGGGAGCTGTTGCTTCGGTAGTGTATGATGTCTTGACCAACTAGATCTTGTTCAGAATGGTGTGAGGTAAACCAGGGAACTTTGGTTTGAGTAACTGTGGTTTCTTATGAACACTGAAGGTTTTTCTTCACAAATTAGAAATTGGTTTAGCCAGTACTGTTAAAACACATATTCTATGGAGCCAAATGTAGCCTTTTGATTATTTACATAACCCAGTGTCCTGTATGCTATTTAAAGTGTGTTAATTGAGCATGTGGTGAAGCAGTAGGATCACAGAATGTGAACAACTGAACTTTATGACTTTGTACCAGGTTGAGTTCACATGGAAATCAGTTTGATTTTTAAAAAATATCAGATGTTTTGAAATGGATTTCCATTAGTCAGAACTGCCATAGAGTTTGAGTTGCTTAATGAGCGAAAGTTGGTAAAACATCTTGCTTTAAACTTCTCTTAAAAAAAGTGATGTATTCTGGTAGATTGGTAGATACGTGGCTTTAGTATAGGGTTGTTTATAACAGATTTAAAGAGAACTTAGTTGTCTTTTTATTAGAATTTTTAAAATGTCAATTTTATGGACACTGTTGCTTCTAGGGCAGTGTTTGGAAGTTTCTAGCATCCGTACACTACTGGGATGGTTTGAAATGCTTGCTTCTCTTGTCTTGATATAAATGTAGCTTGCCCTGAGAGCTGGTAATGAAAAAGAAGAAGGAGAGACAGCTGACACCGTGGGCTGCTGCTCTCTGAGAGTAGAGCATATCAAGCTGCATCCTGAACTGGATGGCCAGGAATACGTGGTTGAGTTTGACTTCCTCGGAAAAGACTCCATCCGATACTACAACAAAGTCCCTGTTGAGAAGAGGGTAAGGCATCTCCACAAACACGTACATACACTGAATTGCAGAAAAATGTGGTCAACACCGTTTTGATGGCAGTAACAGAGTGCATTATTACTGGTCAGATACCTAGCCAGAAAATAAGTCGGTTAATGTTCTTCCCTTTTTATTGGCAGTACCATGGAAGAAAAGCCTGCTGGTGGTGTGACATAACCCAGCAGATGAGATATTTAAACATCTTGCTGCTCTCCCTTGTGGTCTCAGTGTCAAGAGTTGGCATAACATAACTGTATCAGCTATGTTAGATGGGTTTCTTGGATCTCATTCTGGTCGGCAGAGTTGGGGTTATCAGCTGTAGATGGCAAGAGTTCTAGGCCTTATTATGACAAGTAATAGCGTAAAAGGTTCTGAAATACAGTGGTGAATGGCACTGTTAGAGTAGCACTTCAACTTGGACTTCCATGATACTAGCTTTTCTGCCACAATGGTTGTGTTCGTGTTGGACCTGAGCCCTCACTGTGGTAGGTCTTGGGTGCTCCAGAGCATACAAAGTAGGTGCACTGATACTTCTGGCCTATGAACCAGAGTGTCTACCAACCAAGACTTCTTTCCTAGGCAATGTGAATTCCTTTATTTCTTTGTCATCCACCAATTTCAAATCTGCTGTGATCCGGACCTCATTCTAGAATAAATCCCCATCCAGCAGAACCTGGAGGGCACTATCCAAAAAGACTTTTAGTTTTTGTGGGTGTAACAGCTTTGTTTCTGGCCCGCAGCTCTGACGTCAGCACAGTATGTTAGATACCACATGTATAATAGTGTGGTAATCACAGTCGGCAGTAAATTTTGGCCTCTTGGGGAGCAAAATAACTGGAAAAAATCCAAACTATGGCTGCTATAGAAATGAGCATGTGATGGAATTCTTAATTGCTTATTTAAAGAAGAAAGCATTTTTCCTGTTTATTGGTGTTGGTATCTCTTGATGTGTCTCTTCTTCAGTGCTTACAATGGGGAATTTGATTATTACAGGACTAGAAAGTTTTGTATATTAGGTGTCTATAGAGGAAGAATGTGTGTTGTTGAGAAGCTGGCAACTGGGAATTTGCAGCACGCAGAGCTGGGATTTGTGGTCTCTCTGTAATCAAAGGTGCTTTGATTATTCTGCCTACTCTGGTGAGACTTGTTTGGGATGGAACTGTATGAAACATTTAATGCAGCAATGAGAAGGGATGGTTTTTGGTAGCTTTGCTCCATGGGAAATGGCTCAAGGGTCTCTTTGGCTGTAGTAGCGATGGAGACTAAGGACGGTGGTGGCTTTGGGGTCTCTTTGTTAGGCAGCTAAGCTAGAGGAGAATCAAGTCTCTTGCAATCTTGGTCTAAAAGATGAGGATAAAAGGGCATTGAACGCTCAGGACTCCTGTTGCTGGGGAGGAATGTTCAACACAAGTGTTGTATTGAGAAGATGGGTCTTTGCCTGCTGGGAAGTAATGTCCAGCATAGTCACTGTTGCCTGAAAACAGTTTAAGTGGCTCCCTGGCAGCGTTGCTTCCTTATGTGTATTACTGCTACCCAGTGCTGTCTGATCTGTGCGCCTGAAGTTACCGTTTTTCTTTTCCTGCAGGTGTTTAAGAATCTTCAGCTGTTCATGGAGAACAAGCAGCCTGAAGATGACCTCTTTGACCGCCTAAATGTAAGCGTGTAGCTTATGGTGAAAGATAATGGTAGAGCGCCGTGAACAGGCTCACTCTGCACCAGGCAGTAACAGCTGCGCTGTTCCAGAAATGGTTTCAGTGGCAGTTTTCTTCCAGAGCTGGCCTGAGCGGCCTAAAAGCAACGAGAGTCTGTCTCAGTCTGGTGTCTGTATTGTCCTCTGTCCCTGCAGGTTCCTGAAGTGATGGGCTTTGGTCCTGGTGAGCCTGACTGGCTCTGACTTGGCGAGGTTTTTTCAGAGTTCAGGGATGATGGTTGTGTGAGGTGACTGATTTTCAGATGCCGTCCCCATCTGCACATTTGGCTTCAAGGGAGCACTGTGGTGGCTCAGGCACCTTCCCTGGGATGGGACAGGCACACTCCTACCTGTTGAGAACCAAAACCTCCACGCTGAAGAAAACTTTTTTTTTTTTTTTGCCACTTGTGGTACTTGTTACCAATCTATTACTTGTTGGTTCTTTGTTCACTTTTCCTGTGGTTTCAGTAGTGTTGTGGCCATTCTGTTGTGGTCAGGTCTGAGTACACTAGGCCTCAGCAGTGAGCTGCATGTCTTCGTCAGCCGTGTGTCCAGAGATTTCACAAATGCTGTGGTCAGTTCTAGGGCTAACTGTCATCTCCTTTCTGCTTCCTTAGACCAGTATCTTGAATAAACACCTTCAAGACCTTATGGAGGGACTGACAGCCAAGGTATTCCGTACTTACAATGCCTCCATCACGCTACAGCAGCAGCTCAAGGAGCTCACCAATCGTAAGTCTTGTCCTTGAAACTGAGGGGAACAGATCCTATTCTGCAATACAGACCTGACTTCCTCAACTTAGCCACAAGTCTTGTATCAGTACACCACTTCCTCCTTGCAGTTCGGCCAGACCAAAAATCTGCTGCCAGACAATCTTTTGGAGCAGATGAGCTGCCCAGCACTGGGGCAGGACAGAGCTGACTCGTGAGCACACCACGGTGTGCCTGCTAGGTTATGCCTGTACTTTGCCAAATCTCTTATTTGCTTTCTGTTAATTGAAAAGTGCTATAGGTGGCAGGCAAGGCAGATGTATCTGTAACAGCCCTGTGTTTCTTGGCTGCTCGTTCACAAGCTCTGTCAAGCACTGCTAGTTTGCACTTTAACAACTTCATGAAGCGGGCACGTTGGATCTGTGAGGCCCAGCAGTGTCTTGCGCAGTATGCTCCTGCTGTCCTCTGCTCTGAGCGTGGATGTGCTTCCCCTCTGTTGAGTGGTGAACGGTGTCTTTGTTGCTATCAAATAAACCATCCCAGAAAGAGTTAGGGCCCAGGATGGATGTGGTCAGGCTCTTACAACTGTAATTAGAGTGGAGTGAGACTGGCCCATCAGAGGGGAAGGTCAGCTCTGCGGTGACTGTGAGCTTGCAGAGTCGATGGGACACTGGCTGGGGCTGCACAGCCCTGGAGAACCCACTTGTTCACCACTTTCTTGTACTTTGCAGCGGACGACAACATCCCAGCGAAGATCCTTTCCTATAACCGTGCCAACAGAGCGGTTGCCATTTTGTGTAACCACCAGCGGGCTCCGCCCAAGACCTTCGAGAAGTCTATGATGAACCTGCAGAGCAAGGTACCCCCACCCTGGCCCAGCTCTTGGGTTGTGGCACAGCTCCACGTGCTGCATCCCAGGAGTCACGTTTCCTTTCACTTGGGGTGAAACGGAAGCAGAGCCTGCTTTTCCCTGTCAGGAGTTGGTTAGTGCTGCATAGCTAGAGATGGGCCTGCTTGGAGAGGAGCAGTGAGCTGAAAGGGACACCTTTCATTATAAGTCATCTTTTACTTGTAAAGACCAAGACCAGACCCTTTTTATCTGCCCTTCATCCCATAGCTATGTGTTCTGCTGCCACTGAAACTTCAGAGCAGCAGTCTCTAGCTCTGATTGTGTCCCCTAAAGAGCCTGGAGTGGGCATTCACTCCTTTTGCATCAGTCCCAGGCCACTGTCAGTGCAGGCTGTGTACTTGGTACATTATGCCCCTCTGACTTGACCTCTTCCTTTGCAGATTGTTTCTGGTGAAGGCCATGAGGTCCAAAGGGGTTAGGTCTGTTCCTGGTCTGGCTTTAGAATAACCTTCACAATAAGGACTTTTGGTTTGCCACTGCAGTGTCCCCCGCTTCTGTAACACCTAACATGGCTGCCTTCACCCTAGATCTTAGAGCTTGGGGGATGTTTAAGGGGAATGTCTGAACAGGGGCTGCAAAATGCTAAATCTCCCTGAATCCTGAACTTACTGGAGAAGAACTGCCTGAAGCCTTAACAGCTTTCAGCCTGTAGGATTTGGGGCAAGAACTGATTCCTGCTGAGGGAACAGGGATCATCTGTCCGTTTTGCCATCAGAGTTGGTACTGGCGGGATACAGTGGAGGCAGACAAGCTGCCTGGAGGGGCTGTTGGCCAGTCCCAGGCCAAGCCAAGTCCTTCACCTGCTTGGTTGTAGCTGTGTGAGAAATTTCCAAAGACAAGGTGGTGCCGGGAGCTGAGTGGGGCCCTGTTTTCTGAGGGGAGTATTTCACCACACTAGGCTTTGCAGCAAACTGAAAGGCCAATGGCCCAGTTGTTCTGCAGAAATGGGTCTGAGAGCTGGTAGATACTGAACATGGTCACAAACTCACTCCCTGGGTCGTGTTGCCCAGAGGTGACTGCCACATTTGTCAGCAGCTTGCTCACAGTGCTGCCGTCTGGTTTTGCCTCTCGTAGATTGATGCCAAGAAGGAGCAGTTAGCTGATGCCAGGAGAGAACTGAAAAGCGCCAAAGCTGATGCCAAGGTCCGGAGGGATGAGAAGTCTAAAAAGTAAGGCTGCTGTTATCAGGCCGTGCAATGCTCCCAGTACTCTCAGCTCCAGATGGGTTTTTCACCCTGTATTCTGTTTCCCCAGCCTGTGATCTGGGGAGACTTCCTCAGGCTTTCTTGTCCCCCCTTTATTCTGTGCATGAAGAAATGGCCTTCAGGCTGAGGACCATAGAGTGGTCTGACGCTGCTAGGTCACTAGCATTAGCCTCTTCTGTGTCATCCCTCTGAGCTGAGCACCAACCAATACTCAACCACCCTGCTGCCCAGGACCAAGCAGAGCCGTCAGTCCAGTGTGCAGCATTGCCATCTTCATGGGGAGCCAGGAGTTACACAATTGCACATGCATTTTTCTGGGTTCTGCTCTGCTCCGTTGGAAGCCCACGGTGCAGACGACGTACTCGGACTCTGCGTGGGCTCTGTGGAATAGCTGCGGGGTGCTGAGTTAAGGGAGCTCCGAGAGCAGAATCACAGCATGACTATTACCGAGGGATAGGTAGGCTGGTTGTAAAGTGGGGGTAGCATCAGTACAGTTCAGGCTGTTGCTTCCAACCCTTTGAAACAAAACTGCTGCTTAAGATTTCTGCTCTGCCTCTTTGAAAATGTCAGTTCTTAATTGCATGTGCTGAGTGTTTTGTATCACCATCTGTGCTGACACAGCTGCCCTTTTGCGGCTGGTGGCGTTGCTTACCTTGAGCAGAGTCCCTTTGGGTTCCCGCAGTGCTGCCGTCTCCAGCGTAGCAGGGCATTAGGAATTAAATGCTTTGATTCTTCCCCACCCCAGGACAGTGGAGAGCAAGAAGAAAGCAGTGCAGAGGATTGAGGAGCAACTGATGAAGCTGGAGGTTCAGGCTACAGATAGGGAGGAGAATAAGCAGATCGCATTGGGCACCTCCAAACTCAACTATCTGGATCCCAGGATCTCTGTTGCTTGGTAAGCATCTGCCTGGGGTGTGCTGGAAGGAACCACCCCTTCACTTGTGTCTTGTTCCCCCAAGTTAGCAGACAAGGGCTGTGGCTGAGGGCAGTGCCCCTGTGCTGCCAGAGACGTCTGTCTCTGTGGCCCTCCCTTGTACCTTCAGATGGTTTCGGGAAGTTATGAAAGAGTCTCTTGAGGCAAATGTCACATGCCAGCCAAAGCCAGCACCACGCTGGGAGGTGATGGGTGGAAGCACCTGCAGGGTCGAACACCGGGAGGCTGGTGGTGCTCAGCTGGGTGGTGTCTGGTGACGGAGCAGAGCTCGGGAAGGTGCTGGGCGAGAGCAGGGCCATTCTGCTGCACGGGGAGGGGTTCAGTGCCTGTGCTGCGTAGGCTCTAACAGCTTCTCCTCATCTGCAGGTGTAAGAAGTGGGGAATTCCTATAGAGAAGATTTATAACAAAACCCAACGAGAGAAGTTTGCCTGGGCTATCGACATGGCAGAGGAAGACTATGAGTTTTAACTTGTTTTTAATGAGCTGAATTTCATGGCAAATAAAGGGGGAGTAGCGTGGCTTTTAGGGAGATTGATAAACTGTGAGCCTTACTTGTCCTTGGATGCTGGGGAAGGGGGAGGAAAGGGGCAAGTGAGCATCAGATAAAACAGCCAACATCTTGCAGAAAGCATAACCTGGAAATATCCTAAAGGAGCTGAGCCAGTTGTCCTATGGACAACTTATTTAAAAATGTTTCAGAGATCCAAATTCTAGCTGTCTGGTTTGTGTGGTTTTTCTCTTGAGGCAGGGCAAGTGGATGGGGGATTTGTCAACCTTCCGCCAGGCAAATTCACCATCACACTGCGAGCGTGGGAATCTTTAGCTACTGTATACAAAATCCAATTATATTGGTGCGTTTTTACAGTTAGGGTTTTGCAATAACTTCTATATTTTAATAGAAAATGGACTCCTTAATCCCTGCCCTTCCCCTCCCTCTCCCGCCCCATTTCAGAATTTAACAAATAAACAAAATTTAAGAAACCCAACGCACCTGTTACAGCTGTCACTATAGTCATGGAAATACCCAAATCTTTTTTAATTTGTCACTTGAAACAGTCGTGGCATTGGAACATGAATTGCAAATATCCACCACATTTATTCAGAGCAAAGCGTGATGGGAAATCGGCCTCCTGACTTGAGTGTTCCTTTTTTAAATGTGAATTTTTATTTCTTTTAATTATTTTAAAATATTTAAACAGGTTTTTTTTTCCTCTTGATCTTAAAGATCGTGTAGATTTGGGGAGTGGGGGGGAGGAGGCCGTGTGATGGGGAGGTGCGTGTGGAATTTGAGGACAAGTGAAATTGGCAACAGATGACATTCCCGTCACCCTTTGTTCTGAACATGCTCTGTACACTTCAAGAATATCTACTTTTTAGGTTTGTCAGACTGTTTTACCTTCCCCCCCCCCCCTTTT
>Ga0065711_1050724_pt1 | contig 10690 bp, 4 predicted proteins | sample Hoacrofraction12_FD_59098 | JGI IMG/M metagenome (GOLD analysis project Ga0065711, IMG submission 59098) | Hoatzin crop microbial communities from Cojedes, Venezuela - Epithelial fraction 12 v2 (version 2) | ecosystem: Host-associated > Birds > Digestive system > Esophagus > Crop | place...
TTTTTTTTTTTTTTTTTTCCCCTTTTTTTTTCCTTTTTTTTTTTTTTTTTTGTTTACTTGTTTATTTTTGGTTTGGTTTGAGTTTTTTTCTTTTTTTTTTTTTTTCTTTTCTGAGGTGAGGGAGCGTGGGCCATGATCACACACTCAGAGTAAGGGATACCAGGAGGGAAGCATGATACTCTCTTCCTTTCCCAGTCAGATTTTTTCACAAAATAAAAAGTATGTATCCCGCTGTATGTGCCTGGTGACCAGGCACTGGAATTTAAATGCACTTAAAGACTTGATAGCTGACAAGTATTAAATTTTGCTTCCTTTTAATGATAAAGACAGCAATGGAGCCTGACTAACAAGGGCCAATTCACTGGAAAACATTTTTAGTTAGAAAAGATGCTATGAACAGTTATGGTGATATTCTGTATGAGTAGCTTAAAATAGTATCCCTTCATGCTTTATGCCTTCCTAAACCTGCCCCTCTGTCCCTCAACATGCAGACAAAGGTACCTCAGTTATCACCAACTAATATCAAAGTATATGGGAGAACCATTCACAAACTGTGTTACAAATAAACGGCTTCTCTAAAGGGCAATATCATGATCTTTGCAGAGTCCTCATTATTCAGCTTCTGGGGTGTTTCTGGACTACACAAAACTTGTGTGAGACTTTTAACATGTAAATGAATTTTGCATCCAGAACATGACCACTACCAGCATCTTTCTGATGTTTTTAGGGTATGGATGGCTTTGTCATATTTGTGTGTTTGTGCCAAACGGGCAAATGGAAGTTTGGGTGCACAGGCAGGTCAAGGCTATAATATTTTTCATTTCACTCACTATAGCTATTTGGCTTGTTTTTATCCTGGAAAAAGAATCACGGAGTTTGGCTTATGTTCCTAAAAATAACATCAGGCAACCTATAACCTTCAAAGGGAAGAGGCACCAAAAGTTGTGAGAATGTGCTCTCTGATCACAGGGGCATCACTTCTCCTGAATAAGTTTATCTCTAATTAGAGGAGGAGAGAAATCAGGGGATCAGGAGTTTTGGTCTTTAGATTTTTGTAAGCCAATAAAGTTCTTTGATCTGTGGACCACATTTCCAAAAGTAGCTGTTGGATTTGATACCCTTATACACACATACACAGATATTTCTGTGTAGGGCAGGAGGTTAATTAAATCTGAGAAAAAGTAGAACAGAATTTTTCCGTGTTGGAAAGGGAAAAGCTATTTTTTGTTCCTGTTGTTTTTGGAAATGAAAATAAACCAAACCAATTAACAAAAGTGAATATGTCTCCTGGCTCTAGTGATGAGCTAGATCACAGTAGGGGAGGTCTTTCTAAAATAAGAGCTATTACACGAAAAATTGCCAATCACAGATCTGAGTAAAGTGCCTTCCATGTTGCTTCCATCCCAGCTCTGTCTCTTTTGTGTACCAGACACTGGCTGAAACTCCGTGCTGCCCACATAGTGATTGTACAACAAAATATGTTTACAATGTTTGGCATAATTGTTAACATGTTTAATGCAAACAATATTGAAAATATGTCCTTAGATAACCAAAATTATTCCCAGGAACAAAAGGAAGGGTTTTTTATCATTGATAACATCACTGATATCTTAAGACAGTTTTGAGAGAGCAAAATCTAGTAGGGGTGTTACTTAGTAAAAAGATGTAGTGGGCTGTAATATCTGCAACCATGATAATTTATGAGTATCAAAAATAGATGTGAATATTAACCTTTGAGAATATATCACATATTGCGTATTAAGATGAAGACAGATTAATCTGTGTGGTACAAGGACAGGAATCACTGTAACTATCAAATTCTGCTTGTGAAAACACAAAGAACACTAGAGAGGAGAACTTGAAGGGGAGTGGAAAGCGGAATGATTTCAATTTCCCGTGAAGCCTCTGGGATCTGAGGGGCTGTACAGAATTTATGATGAAGCCCCTTCTTTTCAATGTGACTTAAAATGCATTCATGCATGGCAAGATGCTCTCCAAAAACTGTTCTCTTTAAATATGTCTATGTGTCCACTGAAAGGAATGGGAAGGCAAGAAGCCAGCAGACTGCTCTGAAAAAAAGCCTTCAGAAAGCTTATTAATGCTTGTCAGCTGAAATCAAGATGGGGAGGCAGTCCGGGCATGTTGTTGAAGTCTGGTCTCTGATGAAGAGCCCTTTGAGGAATAAGGAACCTGGGATAATTGTAGACACAGTTTGAAAATAGACTGCAGTCAATTACAGTTTAGGTCAGATGATCAATGCATGTTTCCCTTGCTCTGTCTTGATTCAACATCTAAAGAACAGAGGCAAAAGATATCCTACTTCCTCTCAGATTAGCATGTTTCTTAAGTGGACAAATACACTAAAGAAAAATAAAAAGTCTTGGTTATTTTCTTTCCTACTAATTTTGCACTCACAAGGGTGGGTAGGGAGGAAATTTGGAATCCTTGTGGTGGGCAGGGGTAAGAACTATAGTACCACAGCTTTTTTCCAAGAGGAAATATCCATTCCACAAGCAGATAGCTGAGTAGATATACAAGCAGAATTAAAAGTGACTGGAGGTCAACACTGCAAACAAAGAGTCAAAAAGGTGTTCCAGTGACAGGTACTGAGTCAGAAGTATTTGGTAGGAAGGACAAGAGAGATGTCACTGGAGACTGCCAGACATGGATATTTCAGTGTTAAACTGGTTAAGACATCTTAATCTACACCCTTCTGGAAAGTGGTTCTGTAATATCCCCAAACAAGTTCAAAGTCTTGGAACTGGTCTTTCCAAGGAGCTCGTGAATGCAGGTTACAGCTTCATGGGAATGATCTATCAAATGGCAGGCCTACCTAACTGGAGGAACTGCAACACAGTCAGAGCTCTGAATCTGAGATGCCCTGAAAGCCTGAGTTTCTTTCACATCACAATGTTTCCATTCTTGCCATTAATTCCTTGCAGTGGAGTAGCACAGTTAAATACCATTTCTCCACTGACTTGCCCTTTGCAAAAATTTCTGGGCTGCAGCATCCGTAGACTCTGGAAGTCTTGAAGAAATGTCTACAGATCCTTGTCTACCAGTTCCTGATCTGGTCTGGGGAGGGTGCAGTCATTCTCCTCTTTAGCAGTTAGACCAGTGAGGAGGAGGGCTTTCAGGGGTTCCCAGCTCTAGAGTACTGCTTGTTCTTTTTTACTGACATCTTCGGCAGCCGTGCTCCCCCCAGTGGCTGTGCACACAAGAGCCTGATAAAAGAGCTCTGAATTACTATAGGACGATTAGACCACCTCGAAGTTTGAATACCATGAAATCTACCAAAATTTTATATACATAAATCACCGAATCATAGAATCATTAAGGTTCGAAAAGACCTCTAAGAGCATCAAGTCCAACCATTAACCAACACCACCATGCCTACTACACCATATCCCAAAGTGTCACATCTACACATTTTTTGAACACCACCAGGGGTGGTGACTCCACCTCTGCCCTGGGCAGCCTATTCGAATAACAGACCACTCTTTCGGTAAAGAAATTTTTCTTAATATCTAATCTAAACCTCCCCTGACGCAACTTGAGGCCATTGCCTCTCGTCATATCGCTGGTTACTTGGGAGAAGAGACCAACACCTGCCTAGCTACAACCTCCTTTCAGGTAGTTGTAGAGAGCAATAGGGTGTCCCCTAAGCCTCCTCTTCTCCAGACTAAACAGCCTCAGCTCCCTCTGCTGCTTCTCAAAAAAATTGTTCTCCAGACCCTTCACCAGCCTCCTTGCCCTTCTCTGGACATGCTCCAGCAACTCAATGTCCTTCTTGTAGTGAGGGGCCCAAAACCGAACACAGTATTCAAGGTGCGGCCTCATTAGTGCCATGTACAGAAGCACCATCACCTCCCTACTCCTGCTGGCCATACTATTCCTGATACAAGCCAGGATGGCATTGGCCTTCTTGGCCACGTGGGCACACTGCTGGCTCATATTCAGCCACCTGTCAACCAACACCCCAAGGTCATTTTCCGCCTGGAAGCTCTCCAGCCACTCGTCCCCAAGCCTGTAGCATTGCATGGGGTTGTTGTGACCCAAGTGCAGGACCTGGCAGTTGGCCTTGTTGAGCCTCATACTGTTGGCCTTGGCCCATCGATCCAGTCTGTCCAGATTGCTCTGCAGAGCCTTACTTCACTCAAGCAGATTGACACTCCTGCCCAACTTGATGTCATCTACAAACTTACTGAGGGAGCACTCAATCGCCTCATCCAGATCATTGATAAAGATGTTAAACAAGACGGGATCCAAAACTGAGCCCTGGGGGGCACCACTTGTGACCAGCCACCAGCTGGATTTAACTTCATTCTTCTCCGGGCTAGGCCATTCAGCCAGTTCATCATCCAGCGAAGACTAAGCTTCACCCCTGAGTCTTTCAGATCCAATGAAGTGTTGCATCCAGAAGGTCTTCCCAGTTGCCACGGCTATTGTCCTGGATGTATTTTGCTCCTGTGTTGAAATGGATTCCAGGATTTTGTTTTTGCAATCTGTGTCCCTTCTTGCCATGGAAAGGAAAACAAAGAACACGATGGAGACATTGTCACATCCAGGAGGCTTCCTGCTTTGTTATGCTGTGCAGACACAGACTGAGTGCCTCAGTTTCCAGTTTTAAAAGGCAGAAGGGTGTAGATGTCTTAGTTGTGAAGACAGACACATTAAAGAAGACAGTAGTTGAGAAAACAACCTCATAAAGAGGGGGAAATGATCTAAGAAGAGATCCTTATGTAATGACACTTCATGAATGATAAAACACTGTTCTATCACATTCCTAAAGGAAACCCTTTGCCCCATGACCAGCAGTACATGCACACCAGCTGGTGATGATGTGAAATGTGTAGGTGAATTACAGCCTCTCCAACTCCCCACTAAATCCACCCTTGATGCTAACTAATCATCGGGCTTTCATGTCATCTCGAATGCTCTTCAAGTCTAGCTGCCTTGCTGTTTTCACTGTGAGCACAGAGCAAGTCTGAGTGAATATTTACCTTCCAATAATTGGACAATATTAGTCCTCAGGGTCTCAGCTGCCTCAGGAACTGCAGCTAATTTTCGTGATGTTCTGCTATCCTGTAATCATTTTAAAATTGACACTGCAATGTCAATTCAATTTGGTTATTAATTGCAAAATAGCATTTTGGGCACGCTTTTGAAATTGTAAAGTAATTTGCCTGGAGTATAGTTTGGTCAACTTACATTTTGGAAATAAGAACAAACCCATATAAAAGAGCCAATGTCCTTTGCTCTTGTTTTCCTTTTTCACATTTTTTCTTTCAGACAGGCTGGATAATCTGTTCTGCCCCAAGGTAAACACAACTTTCAGTTTACTAAAACATCTTTAGCTGCAAAGTGAAATGTAAGATGAAATGAATGTTGCGAGAAAGCCCATGGGGAATCTGCTGCAGGGCCATATCTCTCACCAAATTCTGGTCTCGAATTGTGAAGAAAGATTTGCTTTTGGGTAGTTCACACTGAAGTAATTAGGTGAGCAGTGGATGTTTCATGATAATGATCAGGTAAGGTGGCTGAAGTCCAGATAGCACATTATTGATGATCAAGATAATTTTTCTACATAAATCAAGTTTTAACAAATATTTTCTGTCTCATCTCTGGAACAGTGGATAAAAACAAAATCTGATCTTTATAAAATCTGGTTTTTTTAAGAGATTTCTAAGTGGAAAATTTCTTTCCTCCTGTTGCAAGTGGATCTGGCAGCTAATTGACCTATCTGTATAAAATTTAGACTTTTTTTCTGCCCTTGTTTCTGCTTCCAGCCACTGCTTGTTGCATCTCCTGCAAAAATTATCTTCTTCGCATAGGTATTTGAATATGTTTGGAGAGCAATATGAATGCCTGATCTAGACTTCTAGACCTCAGAATGTCCCTCAAGCCTTCAGCTGCTAGTCCAGAAGGTAAGCTTACTCCTACCCAATCCACCCTTGAATAATCATGGCTAAATTGCTACAAAAACAAACTTCTGGACACTCCAGCTGACCTGAAGAGTGTGAATTTGTTCTCAAATCCAACCTCAAGGCCATTGCTGCCATACATAGTGGAGACAGCTTCTGCAACTAATCCTGAAGAGACGGAGGTCACTGGGATCTGTTAGTTCAAAGAAGATCAAAACTGCCCAGGAAGGGCACTCAAGATCCAGGTTCTTCTGTGATATAGGACATCTATCAGTATTTTGAATAGTTAATGCTGAACAAACAGATGGAAGAATGAAATAATCTCAACTGGGAGATAGAATACTATATTAGGACTGAAGGCTACAGGATTGTGTCATCCCGACTCCTCAGACTTCTTTCATCCACACATCCAACTATTCTCAGTATTGCTATAGTCCTTCACTACAGTGGCCAAGTACTTCCCAGAGCAATTAGGTTCTCAGGGAAATGTTATTCGTGAGATCTGCGTTTGTTCACCCAGAGAAAAAATGAAACAGCAGAAAAAATCTGAGATTTTAATCTTTGCAGATGTTCAAAACTTTACTGGAAAAGTCCCTGAGCATCATGCTCTAATTTTGAATTTGTATCTAGCTTCGAAATTACTCCTGCTTTGAGTGTGGGATTTGACCAGACACTTCCGAAGTCCCTTCTGACCTCAATAATGATTCTTCTGCTAGGAGTTACCAGAGCCGCACGGAGTGTGCATGAGCAATGCCTGTGCTCCACAGGTCTTGCATGTCCCATCTGCTTTTGGGTATCTGCTACCTCCCATCTGGTGGAGCTTGCTTCAGTCTTGCTAAGAACAGGCACTATTGGTAGCACAGTGAAGAAATCAGGGTGGTTCATAATTAATTTCTAAAGAAGGTGTATTCCCTTTCCTCTTGCTAACCTTTCTGATCCTTCCCCTCACATTTTATTCCCTCTAATCATGACTGCTGAGTCTTCAATGTTGCCAATCTGTATTGCTGCAGGTTTCCAAATCATTTTATTTAGGGAAATAAAATGCAGCAGAGTGACTTAAATGCTAATGATGTGAGATATGGCTTTTTTATACATAAAATCCATCTCTGCTTAATGATCTTTGTCACTGCAGGCTCCTGGTTAAGGTAGATAAGAGCATGTGGCCCTCCCGGAATAACAGAGGATGAAGTGGTACTTCAATTAACAGTTACCTCAAGTCTGTGTGGTAATGAATAACAGAGGAACTATGCAATGAGTTAATAAGAGATCAGAACAGCTTAGGGCTTCTGAATCTCTGCAGAATCTTTCTGCTGTTTAAATCTACCTATCCTGGAAAAGTTTTCCTTGGTGGGGTGAAGAGAGATCATACCTACATGCTGAGGGCTGGATGCAATCCTAGGTACGTCTGCATTTTTCTCATCTATCTGTTTGCATTTTGGTTCATGTTGAGTATTCATTTCTGTACTATCTTAGAGCTGTAAAATAGTTCCTGGTTCATTTGCTTTGCAAATTGAGAAGACCAACAATTCTGAAGATGTGATTAGAAATGCAGTGTGAGATATTTCCAATTTCACTTCTGCAAGCCTTAATGTTATGAAGATCATCTCCTGATCTAACGGAAGCAATTAATGAAGTAGAAGGGTAACTATCTTACCTGTCTCCAGTTCCACATTTCCGTTTGCATGTGGATTTTGTATTTTCTCCTGGTTTGCAGTGCTGAATGCTGCAATTGAACAGTGGCTGTGACTCATGCCTAAGATAAGTATCCACCTCTATGACAAGCAAAGCAGAATGTCCCTGGCTGTGGTAGATATACAAAAGCCATTATGGGATGACGCAGATTCAGTGAAAAAACAGGTCAAAACATGTAGCCAGTGTATCAGGAGTGAAACAGAGCAAGCCCATTTCTCCTCTCCAGTCTGCATGGCCTACTACGGTCTGGAATAAGAGTTGAATGGACAGCTTCCCTTTGGGAATTCTCAAACTTAGTGCTGTGCATGTGTATGAAGAGATATGTGACTGTTCCTTGTTACCTAGCTTCTTATTTTATGACTAGCACAAGCTGTGCGGTGTGGTTGACACGCTGGAGGGAAGGGATGCTATTCAGAGAGACCTTGACAGGCTGGAGAGGTGGGCCTGCATGAACTGTATGAAGTTTAACAAGGCCAAGTGCAAGGTCCTGCATGTGGGTCGGGGCAATCCCAAACACAAGTACAGGCTGGGCAGAGAGCGGCTCGAGAGCAGCCCTGAGGAGAAGGACTTGGGGGTACTGGAGGATGAGAAGCTCGACATGAGCCAGCAATGTGCACTTGCAGCCCAGAAAGTCAATTGTATCCTGGGCTGCATCCAGAGAAGCGTGGCCAGCAGGTTGAGGGAGGGGATTCTGCCCCTTTACTCCGCTCTCATGAGACCCCACCTGGAGTACTGCATTCAGTTCTGGAGCCCCCAACAGAAAAAGGACATGGATGTGTTGGAGCGGGTCCAGAGGAGGGCCACGAAGATGATCCGAGGGCTGGAATACCTCTCCTACAAGGACAGGCTGAGGGAGTTGGGGCTGTTCAGCCTGGAGAAGAGAAGGCTCCGGGGTGACCTTTTAGCAGCCTGCCAGTGCCTACAGGAAGGATGGAGAGGGACTTTTCACAAGGGTGTGTAGTGATAGAACAAGGTGGAATGGCTGTAAACTAAAAGAGGGCAGATTTAGATTAGATATTAGGAAAAAAATCTTCACCTCAAGAGTGGTGAGGCACTGGAACAGGTTGCCCAGAGAAGCTGTGGATGCCCCCTCCCTGGCAGTGTTCAAGGCCAGCTTGGATGGAGCTCTGAGCAACCTGGTCTAGTGGAAGATGTCCCTGCTCATGGCAGGGTGCTGGAACCAGATGATCTTTAAGGTCACTTCCAACCCTTACCATTCTACAATTCTATGACCTGCACTCTCCCTGAATGTCTGTTTTCTTGTACTGCCTCTACCCTTGCATTAAATCCAATGGAGAGCTCAGATCCCCAGCAAAGTGCTCCTGCTTCCCTCTCCTTACCATCTTGCTCAATCATGTCAATGGCACATACATAAAAATAATCAGTCACTAATGGCCTAATTGGCTCCAGCTTTATTATCTAATTTGGAAGTCATTTCTTTTATTTTGCCTTTTAATGGGTCAGTTTTAACAAAGTGTGCAAAGAAGGACAGGTAGAGGCAAAGCAGTACACTCATAAAGCAGGGTTTTATTGGAGGAATCATTCTTTGCTGGCTCTGCTGCAGCCTCAGGCAGGTGGTAACTGAGGAAGAAGACACAGGGGCTAAGGTCACTCCAAGCAGGGATAGCTCTCTCTTGCACACCAGCTGAGTCTAGGAGAATGTGCGAACTGCCAAACATCTGTGTGTAAGTGAGGCTAAAGCATTGTCTTGGGCTTCAGTGACTATCGGTAGTATCCCAGCACAGGGCAGGGTGAGTTCGCACCTCAGGAGGCCTGAGGCAGTCAGGAGCTTTGTCCTTCCCACTCCTTATTTGAACCGTATCTCAAATTCACACCAAAGGCTATTCCAGTGGACTTCATAGGAAGAACATACATGAGAATTTGGCTGGTGGAGCATTGTTTTGCAAAGCCACCCACCCACATGTTCTTCACCAAAGACTCTGTCTTGCCTTATCTACACAACCCAGTGGGCCAAGTTGGTCTTGCCAGACTTGTGTCCTTGAGTCATCTTGTAGCATCTTCCTTTCAAGGCTTTCCCCTCAAACATCCTCTCTCCCCTTTCTGTCTTTGCTTTTCTTTCCAGACAGCACCTGCACCCTGTTTTCCACAGCTCATCCCCATGAAAATTGTACATGGAGGCTTCACTCCAGAGAGCGCAGAAACCTAAACAAGCTCCTTTATGATTATTCAGTAAGGTCAGGAGGAGATTTTGCAAGTGACTCTGTTGCCTACTGACTCCACACAAGGAATGAAGTTCATGCTTTTTCAAGACAAAACTAAAGTGATTTCCCTGACCAAGTCAGATGCTGAGGGATTACACGGTGGGATGTTCTCACTACATAACCACCTGTGAACACATACGAAGGTTGTTCTCACTTGACTAAGCTCTGTGGATACTCTGGGGGAGCTCATATGCCTACCACTGTCAAATGGCCTGGATAGAAACAGCCATAATGACAGCCCTGTGAGTGCAGCAAGCATGCCTAAATTCAGCACACAGATATGTCTGAAGGGGTGTTTACCCATACGTCATCATGTTAAACAGGAAGCTGAACATCAGCCAGATGAAACCCTACCTGGGAAATAACAGAGACCTTTGTAAGAGAAAATAAGTCAGTTTGAGAAGAACCATGAGAATTTTTGCAAGAGCAGGGAGAGACCTGTGACTGTGTGAGGGATCGCTTAAGCAATCTGGACGTCCACAGATCCATGGGCCCCGATGGAATGCAACCACGAGTGCTGAGGGAGCTGGCAGATGTCATTGCTGAGACACTCTCCATCATCTTTGAGAGGTCCTGGAGGATAGGAGAGGTACCCGAGGACTGGAGAAAGGCCAGTGTCACTCCAATCTTCAAAAAGGGCAAGAAGGAGGACCCAGGGAACTACAGGCCGGTCGGCCTCACCTCCGTCCCGGGAAAGGTGATGGAGCAGCTTATCCTGGAGCTCATCAACAAGCAAGTGGAGGAAAAGAAGGTTATCAGGAGTAGTCAGCATGGATTCACCAAGGGGAAATCATGCCTGACCAATCTGATAGCTTTCTACGATGACATGACTGGCTGGGTAGATGAAGGGAG
>Ga0065711_1050725_pt1 | contig 10690 bp, 4 predicted proteins | sample Hoacrofraction12_FD_59098 | JGI IMG/M metagenome (GOLD analysis project Ga0065711, IMG submission 59098) | Hoatzin crop microbial communities from Cojedes, Venezuela - Epithelial fraction 12 v2 (version 2) | ecosystem: Host-associated > Birds > Digestive system > Esophagus > Crop | place...
GGGGGGGGGGGGGGAATCAATTTTTGTGTAAGTTTGATACTTTTACACAAAGCTCATTCCTACAAAAAAACACCCAAAAATTTTAATCTAAAAACAAACAGCAGCAATAACATTTTCACCTGACTTGGCCTAAAATTCGATTATAGACTTTTTTCTGAATTCTTTCTTATAACTTTAGTTTAGCAAAGAACTAACAGCCCTGTGATCAGATGACCTATAAATAAATTTACAAATTAGTCATGTGTAATACTTTATTTCTTCGATGTACTGCCCAAATACAAAAGATGTATGTGTGGATATGAGGTTGACTAGAATCAAAAAAGCTTACAGGTATGGGGCCAATTTACACTTGGAAAAGAAATGGCTTGGCAGATGAGAGTCTGCCCTGGCAGTACAGCCTTCCACCATGGCTCCTATCCCTTTGCGTCATCATTTGGTTGCACCACATCCATCCAGTTTAGATCTGTCCTGCTCTCTAGCTTTGGTATTCGCAACACACCTATCATCTTCATATTTAAACTCCTCAGATCAAGAACTCTGTCCCACAGGTCATCAAATCCAGCAAAGTTATACAAGTATATGATTTCTGAATCACTGTAACTAAGAAGAGGTGCCTGTTGACTGTGACCACTGGCATAAAGGGAATAGCAAACAGATGTAAGGCAGTAGAGACCTACAAGTGGAACTGAACAGAAAAGATAAGGAGGCAAGTGAAATCCACCTCCCAGAAACAGGAGGAGGGAGACATCACATCATGGAGGCTGAAACGTTCAGTTTTGAAGCTATAAAGCCAGAGCCAAAGAGCACCTCTCAAAGAGGTTGCCTTGGGAAATCTGTGTAAACCAGGTGCTGAATCTAGTCAACAAAGGGCTTTGAAAATTGAAGAAAATGTTTTAAAGCTTTTATTATTTTCCTCACTGAGCAGCTGCCAAGAGTTGTCAACAAAAGCTTTCCAGATCCATTTCTGTCCAATTTCTGTTAAGCCCCATGTTGCAGCAGGACTTAAGGTCAAAATGAACTACTTCTGTCCTCTTCCTTTCTTTCCTAATTATAATCAAGGATAAAATATCACTATGAAAATATGTGTATAATTAACATATTTGATGGATGTGTTACTCTGTGGTTCCTGATTATCTGTCCGAGAACACTGATAGCTTATCATCTGTTCAGCAGTTGAAAAATGCACGGAGGGTTGAGACAAAGACCTTGTAGGAAGAAAATAGAGGAAACATTAGCACAAGAGAAGATTTTTAAAAACAACTGTTGTATGTGATGCAAAATCTGGTCAATTGTAATGTTAAAATGTGTCCTTCAAAAATGTTTTTGAGAGCTATGGTTTCTTAAACTCTTCAGAACAATATAACGTGGCTTACCAAGCAGGGCTGCTCCTTCTCCAACTGCTATGTAAACAGCTGGTTACAAAGCACTTTCAAGGAAGTATCTGATCTGATCTCTTCCCATTTCATTACAGAATTTAAAGGTGCCATTTAAAGTGTTTTTGTTTTCTCTTGTGAAATTTACTCAGCAGGGAAGATTTAATTTTTAGTTTAGAAGGTTTTTCAGTGGTAATATTTTTACAGAACACTTACTTTTTTCCTGAAAAATCTGACTGAACCCTTCATCACCTCCACTTCCTCCTCCAAATTCTTTAGTACAAAACTAGAGAAATAACTGTTCCATACAGCTACAACATTCAGAGACAAGTTCAGGAAAACAGCACCTACAATAGAAGGAATGGCTTGTAATTCCTACATGTTCAAGTTTAATACATCCAGCAGGCTGAACTGGTAGCAAAGGGGGAGACTTTGTATTTATAGTAACAGAGCTGTCCATCATATATTAGATTGAAACTGATTATTACTCATCCATTAAAGTCAGGTCACTCCTTGCCCCTGGATATCTAAACACATCAGAATCCTTTCCTGGTAAGACAGCAATGAGCACAGTGATAGTTACAAACCCAATGACTAATGTAAATTTAATCAAAACCTTCCCTGCAGCTATCAAGGTAGCAGGAAATAACAGAACAAGCCACACACTTCATCAGTGAGTGATAGTGACCAACATCTGTTTTCCCAGATGAAATGACATCATAAGATGAGAAAAACTCAGCATATAGTAGCAAACACAGCAAAAACTTGACAATACTTATTTTTCTTTTTTTTTAATGAAACTGTTATCAAAAATACTGATAGTTTAGAATGGAAACAATAAAAGTTTTTTCATATAGCTGATCCCTTGAATTTCTGAATTACACAACACAGAACTGATTTAACCTGATACTATTCTCATTTTGTGTGTGTTGGAAGCAAAATGGAAAGTTAACCTTCATAAGCTGTGTTTCTAACGCAGTTCTATACGGGTATTTCCCTGGCTTAATAGTACTGAAACCGTGATGAACTAGCTAAGATTCATATGGACAGGTGACATGTTTTATTAGGAATAGAAAAATAGGTTATGGGGTGAAGAACTTCTGCACAGAAGCATCTCTTCTAGGTACACCAGTTGATCAAACAAAAAAACATTACTTGTCCATGAAAATCATCACCACCCTGCAAAATTATCCCAAAACAACCTTGTTTGTGTGGCCTGTATGTTAATAATGCTTCTGCAAACTTGCTTTTGCTCCACAGGGCACATAACTTACTATTACATAGTCCTTTGTTAAAAACAGAAAAAAGATTTAAACTGTGCTTGTCTAAAATACTTAATCATAAAATTACAGAAACAAACACATATCCATTTTTTTCTGGTAGACCTGCTCTCCTTTGAAGAAATACTTGTAGAAGAACCACTTCTTGACTCCTACAACATCTGTTTTCCTCACACCTTCCCTCAGATACATCTGGATACATCAAATCTATAGCAGATGTGCCAGAAGATCAAACAACAATAGTGCAAAAGAAGCTCAAAATATGTGAACTTCATCAGTACTAACATTAATATCAATTTTTCTCTATTCTTAGAAAAATCTCATGAAATGTGAAGACTTTTTCACTGCTGCAGATGTCTTCTCCATTCCCTGTGGAAACACTGTGTTGAGTAGGAAAAGTAATTTTTCTTCACTCTGAAATGAATGTTTTATACAGATCTTTGACTATGGTAAATTACCTAGGCTGTATCACCCAAGTGAACTCTCCATATAAACCACATTTTTGGCATTTGCAATATAGTAAAAAAAAAAAAAAAAGTTTCTCAAAGCTTCCATTTTTAAGAGAAATTTTTAAAAAATCTATTCCAAAGAATGCAACGGCTCAACTACATATTTTATTCAAACAATTCTGCTGTAGATATTCACTCAGGACATAGCACTTAAAAGACAGAAAGAAAAAAAAGGATGACTATGCTTTTTGATTATCCGAAACACATTAGCTGTGTTAAAAAGATGTCAAATTAATCATTATTTGAATTTTAGAAACTACTGCTTCTGAAATTAATGAATGTTGGGTCTGAGTAAAATCGATATAGATTTTTATAAATTGAACAATGCTCAGCCAGTACTTGTCTGGTGCATCTGCTGCAAATTGTAAACTTATACTGATACCTCATTGTAGATTATAGGACCAAGTAATCTAGGATGACACATCTACATATTGTCTCTCTGTTCCACACTTTGATCTCTGCAGTAGCTGGCAGTTATGCAAGCTAAAGAGAGCCGAAAAAATCTCTGAAATCCTTTGGGCCACGGATATTTGAATGTACAACTAATTCCACTCAAAGCTGAAACTTCTGTGATAAATCTGCCACATTTTGTTTTGATTCAGCTAACATTTTCCACAGATTTTACCCAGTTTCAGCCAAATGCCCCTTCCATGAAGTGCTGAATGCAGGATAGTTATGCAGATCTCTTTGTATGGGAAAACAGCTTTTAATTACAGAGATCCCTGGCCAGACCCAGTGCTACCCTTTTAGCACAGAGATGACCCCATTTGCCCATTTTACAGGGTCACCCTAACGTTATCACCAGATGCCTATGTTTTAGTACTGTACTCACCATACAAGATTTCGGTTCTCTGTGAGTTAATGAGAACAACCACAGAATAAGAGGTCATATGTGTATTTATTCAGGTCAGATACAATTCAATAACTATTGACTCTTTTTTTTAATTTCCAAGAGAATATAATAAAGACTGTGCCTATGCACTGAAAAACAACAACAACAACAACAAAATCCTAACATGCTGAAAATCTCAGGAGTGAGCGGCAGGGTTGTTTGCTTGATCTTCTCTTCTGCTTATTGGACTGAGAATGTATTATACAAATTTCTGTGCAAGTGGATCTTCAAACATTAGTCCACAGGCACCCCTCCATGCCATGTTGATTGCATTCGATTGTTTTTAAATGCTTTAGGCCAAAACCACAAACTTCTTCCCTACTAAGCACTGTGTAGCTCTAAGAAGATGTTGCTTTAACCCTGTTTCTAACATAGAAACTAATAGAAACTTCCCAGAATTCCTGTTTTGCCTGATGGCTAACTTAAATGACTGCAATATAAATCTCCATGTAAGCTTTTCCCTGAGCTTAGTTACTCATTATTGCTTTTCTTACAGGAAGCCTCTTTTCCCTTTCCTAACTCCCTTTACTACACAGTAACACTTCAGCCCATCTTCTACCCCTGCTAATAAATAGCACCTGACTACACATCAGACTAAGTCAGAAATGAGATTTCTGATTTTTTTTTATCTTTTAACAAACTTGAATTCTATCATAGAATCATAGAAAATCCAACATCCCATAAAGTGAGAAACAGGAAGTGTTTAACAGTCCAGAAGCCCTTAATGATTGACTGAGCAACCACAATGCAATTTACCCATAAGAAAGGCAAAACAATTTGAAATAAGCTGTTAATTAAAAGCAAAGCACCTGTAGATATGTGCATTGAATCTCATCAGCACTTAGTACTAAGAAAAACCTGAAGAGAGGTTACTCAATTGAAAATGTGGGAACTGAATTTACAGATAAACCTTTGGTACAACGACAGTGTGACAGACAACAGGAAAACTGCAGTAGCCAAAGATGAATGGAAATTGGAAAAAAAAAAAAAAAAAAGATAATTGAAAAGGATATGTTCCAAGCTAGTCAAAGAAAGAAGCTAGTGATTTGATGCAGAATTGATCTAATGAATACAGACTCCCATGTATGTATGGGAACAGTCAGATAAGGCTTGATTGTGCCTTTTTGTGGAAATACCACTAAAATTTGAACATTGCACATTCAAGATTTATCTGGTTGATGTCTCCATATGTATCATCTCTTACTTCTGTAATTTCCCTGTTTCATTGCGAGTAGTATGTGTATATACCTGCCCCAACTACTGTTTGGTTCTGAGAAGATTCAAAAAGCCCCAGTCCAAACTCCTCAACCACAGTGCAGTGCAGCAAGTGTCCAAAGCGTTCTTTCATGCCCAGAGAACAAGTCCTAAGAAGACTGGTTGAGGGAACTGAGGCTGTTCAGTCTAGAGAAAAGGAGGCTGAAGGGTGACCTTATCACTCTCTACAACTAGTTGAAAGGAAGTTGTATTGAGGTGGGTGTTGGTCTCTTCTCCCAACTAACAAGTGATAAGACGACAGGCAATGGCCTCAAGTTGCACCAGGGAAGGCTCAGATTGAATATTAGGAAAAATTTCTCCATGGAAAGGGTTATCAAGCATTGGAACAGGTTGCCCAGGGAAGTGATTGAGTCATCACCCCTCGAGGTATTTAAAAGACTTGTAGACATGGCACTTAGGGACATGGTTTAGCAGTGGACTTGGCAGTGTTCTGTTAATAGTCAGACTCTAGACTTTTCCAGCCTAAATAATTCTATGATTCTAAGTAGCAAAAACAGGCAGGCTGAGTTATTACAGACAGTAAACTCAGAGAAGGTATGTGGAATTACTAGTAAAATTAAGGTTTTACATCTGAAAATTAAAGTTTATATGAAAAATATAGCATTGTTCACCCATTGAGGAAAAGCATAAAATCAAAAGGAGCTCTGAGCATGGGACACAGCTGCAGCAGGCATGCGAGGAACCCACTAACACAGCAACTCCCTGCAATATACCATAGAGAATGGAGCGGAGTGGAGACTCCATGTCCATGCTCCGTGATGATAAAGTGGGAAGAAATGGTCCTCTAGAACTGATAAGCAGCTCATCTGGCCCCCTGAGCCAACAGATTTTCGAAACCTTGCCAAAGTGCTATACTCTCATGAACTTTGCTCATTTTAATATCATTTTAATACAAAACACACCTCCACCTCGAAGGCTACCCGCCTCCGAGGTGTGACCACCCCTCTTCGAGTCTGCGTCCTCGATTTTTCGTAAACTATACCTTTAAACATGAAGCGAGAGAATTTTACACCAATCACGATAAAAAGTATGTATGACTACAGTCACTCAAACTCCACCTTAAAGGTAGAAAGGATATAAAAATAGCCAGGGAAATAGGGGATTTTCGGAGAAGATGATAACACCTTGAGAAAGTCAAGGGAAACTCCACCTCAGACTGCCTCCGACAGCCGGGATTGGCCGACGGGCTGAGCCTTGCTTCTCCCCACCTTGGGACGCCTTGGGTGAGACTTAAACTAAGTGCTTTTCTCAGGAATCTTAGAAATCTCTCTAGAGAGTTACTCCCTAATGTTTATAGACAGGCTGTATTATCTATAACCTTTTCACGTGTTTTATACTTCATAACCTCATATTTGCACGTGCTTTCTTGCAGACAGTCACTATAACTGGCAATTCAAAAAACCTCTATACCTGTTGCACAAATAAAACCGCACTGTTTAAGTAGCCAGTTGTCACAGTTTCTCACTGAACGCAACAAAATGTGGCCGTGCTAGTTCATGAGCATGACTGGACTGAAGGTGCAGACTGCTATTAGTGTATCCAGAATCGTGGTAGTTTAATATACATATTAAACGTGACTGGACTGGTAGTGGCAAATTGGATATCACTCAGAATTTAAACCTAGCTGCACCTAGCCTCCCACTCCAATGAGAGTTAGAAAGCAAGGAGGTTTATTTTCTGTCAAATTAACGTAACAAGGTAACAGGCAAGCACTGGAAGAGGTTGCCCAGGGAGGTCATTGAGTCTCCACCCTCAGAGATATTAAAAAACTGCCTGGACATGGTCCTCAATTACCCACTCCACGTGGCCATGCTTGAGCAGAGGGGCTGGACAAGATGACCTGCAGACAACCCTTTCAACCTCAACCGTTCTGTGATTCTGTGAAATGAGTGGATACAATTACCCCCCCAAAAATGAATAAGGTACATGAAGCCTACTAATAGCAAAGCAATAAATAGTTCCATTAATATTTTGACTAATCTGATAAAAGTCCCTGCAAGGCTTTAAGTGTCTGTTTCATCTTTACCTTAGAAAATTTTGTAAGCCTCCTTCTGTATATACAGCTGTCCTATAGAAAACACACTACCGGTAAATTTCTTTAACATACTGTACTTCTCAAGGCTGCATGACAATGTTTATGTAGCCTTGTTACCATTTTTCATGTGAATTGCAGAGCTCTTCACCATCCCCTCTATGCCATTTGCCCTAATGACTGCTCTTGAAGCAGGCAATTTTCAGAGTGAATGGGACCATATGCTCAAACGGTCAATCTGTCTACTCAGGCAGACATAGATAAATCAAAAAGACTCAAGGCCTGTATCAATAAATGTATGTAAAACAAAAAAAAAGTATTAGACCCTGATAGGTACCTCTCAGATTAGCTATACATTCATTTTCATTACAAGCTGAGCAACACTGAGTAGAAACTCACCAAGAGCAACAAGACAGATGATAACTTATCACAGTTAGAAAACTAAGAGCAGGGAAAATAGAACACAGTTCCAGTGTCATGGAAGAAACTGCTAGCACATTTCATGCTTATGGCCATTTTTCCAATGAGATCTAACTTGATTCAATATCCTAGTGAAATTCTTGGATATCCAAGTACTATCTAATTACTGAACCTCAGACTGATCTCCAGAAGAAGGACAATACTACATTTTTTTATTGCAGTTAATAAGCTAGCTAGAGAGTAATCAATTCATTCCCACCTAGGTTTCATAGGACACTTCTAATTTTGAGGCCAATGAAACTGGTCATAAATTATTTCCAAAATGAGAAACACTACAGTCACTATCTGGTTACCCCTCCAAATACTAGTTTTCTTTCTTTGTGTATGTCATTAGTTTTTTCATTAGGTCTGAAGGGGGAAATGAAGTTGGTTCAAAATCAGAAAGTATGTTTTGGTTTTTAAAATCAGTACTATAATGTTGAAATAAATAATATTCAAAGACAGTTCACAAATATAAGATATACTTTCACTGGTTATGGTCATTAGTCATGTATTTCACAATAATCAGGCACCACCAAATAGCTTTTGGACATTGCTACTCAATTTTTATCCATATTTCTCATTCAGAAGACAACTCACCAAATTACCAAACTCATACCTCTGTAGTCAATATAACTTGCTTTCTGGCCAAAGTTCATTTAACTGGGAAAGATCCATACCACAAAACCAATCAGTACTGTGGGCTTAGTTTCAGACCTGAATACAGCAAATGATATAGTACCTATCTCATCAAGAACTGGACTCTTTTTATTGTTGTTTACTCAGTGTGTTTCAAAGAACACTGCATTTTGAACTCCAATTTTGCAAATATTGCATAATTGCCTTTACTATAAACTGAACAGTGTTAAGCCAGAGGCGCACAGGTCAGGGACATCCTTAAGTAAGGAGCACAACAGAGGATGTGATTTTGCATAATCACACACATCTAGCACAGAGTGGGAGAAAGTCCTCTTGCAACTGAGCACATAACCTGCAGAAAGAAACCATTTCAGCGACGAAACTCTTCAGACAGTGATAGCAACCAAAGCCAGCAATCCCATTTCTGGGATGAGCGAGATCTTCACTATGCTGTTATAGGAAAGACCAATGACTTCTTTTTCCTTTCCAAAACAAGGAAAGAATGTCTGACTTTTACAAGGAAAAAAATGTATTAGGCATCCTCAAGATTCGACAAGTAGGTCTGGCCCTTTAGGGACATAACAGGAGTGTCTAGTCTCTGGATCTATAGGAGGAGCTATACATCAAGATGCTATAAATACAGCATGATGATGCAAGAAATCTGGTAAACTTCAAATTAAATTTTAAAAAAGGATAGCATGTAATGACTATGCTTATTGCGAAGGCAGTACCCGATGACAGGGTGTAAGGGAGATAGAAACAGGGAGTCTCTGGTGAATAATGTTACATCTGTGCTCCTTCATTCTAGCAGCCTTGCTTTAGCCACCAGTCTTTTCATGGATCCACTCGATCGTCAATGCAATAGAGGAAGCAAGAAGCAGTAGAAAGCAACACTTTGTCTGCCAGGAACAGAATTTAAATATTTCATCTTCTATGTTCAGATTATGCCTTTCTTTTACTTTTCTGTCCTTTAATAAGAATGTCTACAGTTCATATCAATAAACAACATGAGCACTGTCTGAATTAGATAACACTACGCTGGGACTTTCACTATTGTCTGATAATACCACCATTAATTAACTGTGCATGGTAAACCCAATTAAAGACAGCAGCAGCACAATGACCATGACCTCCTTAAAGGTGATTTCATTGAACTAAATGAGTTAAAAATTCACACAAATTACTGTTTTAACCTAAACTCATCAAGTAATGAAAACCTGTTCAGAAAAGGTGTGCTCCATTTTACCCTTACGGCACTGTATCGAGAAACTGTACGCTACCTACAAAAATGGGTAGATAGACTGGCTTTTCCTTGCAGGTTAGAAGTAAGAACATGAGAAATTGTGATCTCCTTTATGCTCTAGAACTATCTGCTATTATTCTCTCTCTGCTCCTTCCATGTTCCCAGGGCACAATTGACAGTCATGCACATTATCGGATGCACAAAATAGCACAAAACTCCCTTATTAATAACAGGTGTCACCTGCTGAGAAATTATAAGGACTTAATATGGACTAAAAACCTGTTCCAAGCAATACATGTAGGACTATTCGGCCAAGCCCACCAGAAAAAAAAACTACAGAGCCCCAAAGTGGGGTGAATTATGGACTAACAGGGCCCAGAAGTAAAGGAGGTAAGAAATTGAAAAATTAAAATTAGCCAAGCAGAACAGCGAAAATGCAGAGGCAAAACAAGGTACAAAGAGTCATCAGCACTGGGCAGAGAATTCAAACTTACTCCCAGCTCTGGAGTGACCTGAAGTGCATGAGTGGGAGAGACAGGGAAAAAGTCCCCAAAGCTTCAGACAGCTGCTGTTGTAGCTTCATCCTTTTGGACTGGCTGATGATCATCTTTATCAGCACTAACAGGACGGAGGGATCTGAGGACTTCTGTGAAGCTCACAGAACATTGTACCCACGCAAAAAGCAGATGCAGCCTCTGTAGAAGGTTACAGAGAAATAGGAAAGCTGCATTTAACAGGAGTGTCTTTTTGTTTGTTTTTAACCAATGATGTTTGACTTTTGGTCACACAGCCACGTGCCACAAGAAAGCTCATATGCCTTCTGCTCAGGGCTAGCCTGTCTCCCCACCTTCCTAAAAGGAGATTTGACCTGGACGAAGGTGGCCGAGGAAGTCCACAGCAGAGTGAGAGAATGAGCAGCATGAACTATCAGGATCCAAGCACTTGAGCATGTTTCCAGAATATCTTTTTTTTTTTTTTTTTTTACCAA
>Ga0065711_1010444_pt1 | contig 10689 bp, 16 predicted proteins | sample Hoacrofraction12_FD_59098 | JGI IMG/M metagenome (GOLD analysis project Ga0065711, IMG submission 59098) | Hoatzin crop microbial communities from Cojedes, Venezuela - Epithelial fraction 12 v2 (version 2) | ecosystem: Host-associated > Birds > Digestive system > Esophagus > Crop | place...
CCCCAACCCCACGCAAACCCCAACCCCACACAAACCCCGACCCCACGCAAACCCCAACCCCACGCAAACCCCGACCCCACGCAAACCCCGACCCCACGCGAGCCCACCGCAGCCCACCGTAGCCCACCGCAGCCCGCAGCCGGTACCTGGCCGCCGGCGGGGCAGCAGCGCAGGGCGCTGCCGGTGCAGCCCATGGAGCCCCCGGCCCCGGAGCCCGCTCAGCCGCGGGGCGCGGGGTTCAGCATCCCCCGGGCGGGACGCGACGGGACGGGACGAGCCACCCCAGCGGGTGCTGGCAGGCAGGGAAAAAAAAAAAATAAAAAATAAAAAAAAAAAATTAAAAAAATAAAAAAGTCCCCGCAGCTGCTCGGCGGCAGCGCCGGGAGAGGGTGCTCTGCACCCCCGAGCCGCGGGCAGGGCCCCCGGCCGCAGCCTGCCCGCCCCCGGGGCTGGCCCTGGGAGCACGGCGGGGGTGCTCCGGCCCTGGGCCCCTCCACCGCGGGGTGTCCCCGCCCTGGGCATGCTCCTGCCCCTGGGGTCTTCTGCACCCCGCTCCGTGAGGGGAGAGGGGAGCAGGACTCCTGCAGCGGGGGTGGGGGGCAGCCGGAGCAGGGCTGGCTCGGGGGGCTCAGCCTGGCTGAACCCAACCCCAGCACCCTGGGAGAAGGGGTGTGAGGGGCGAAGGCAGGATCCATCCTGGCCGTTGCCTTCAGCCCACGAAGTTTCAGCTCGTGCCGGGGTGGTTGTCTAAAAGTGGTGGCTTTGGGGAATTCTCTTCCGGCAGCAGCTCTGCTCTGGGGGGGAGTTGCGCTGGCTGGAGGGGGCTTTTGGTGTGGTCCGTAGTGGCTGGGGGGCTGGTTCCTGGCAACCCCTCTCCTGAGCATCCCAAAGACCCCAAATGCCGGGCCTGGAGCCAGGGTGCCCTTTTCCAGGAGGAAATCCTGTGCTTTGGAAATGGGTCCTGAAGAGGCAGGGAAATAGACGGGTTTGGAAGCGTGCTGTCGAAATGCTAATGGGAGGGAAGGTAGGTTCTCCAAAAAGTTTTGGTTTTCATAATTTTTTAAAATGCTGTTAAATAATAGGCATTTCTAAATGAAGACACATTCTGACCTGAAAAATCCACCGCTGCCACCCACCACTGCTGAAATAGAAGCGTTTCAACCTGGTCACGAGCCTGTGCCCGTATGGAAACACTGCCAGTTTTTGTCAACAAGTTTCTATTCTGACATTTTCCAAATACCCNCTGGGAGAACTCCCGGCAGCCCGCAGCTCGGGGGCTGCCAGGGCGCCGGTGTTTCCCTGCCGCTCCGGCACTGCCTGCCCGGCCGGCGAGGGAGCGGAGGTGCGTGGCCACCCCATCGTGGGTGACTCGGCGGAGTTTATCCTGCCCTGGTAACCCCGGGACCAGGGGAATTGTGAAACGCCGCTTGGCTACCAGTTGTCTGCGTTCTCTTGGGGAGGTGCTGCTTAACCTGGGTGAAGTTTCGTGAGTCACGGCACCTTGCTGGCATCAGCTCCCACCGCTCAGAAACCACCGAGAGCTGTTCTTACCTGTTCTTATCTCCCCCAGCACATCATGCATGGGGCAACTCTCCTTCCCTGCCTGCGAGTGCTTATTTGGGCTGAGTAGATAATTTATGGGATAAAAAGCTCCCTCGGTGCAAGGTGCTGGTCTCCACCTCTCAAGGGTTAGTTAAAAATCCTGGTCCAGACTTTGGAGACTGAAGGCGTACAAGGGCAAGCACAAAAACACAAGCGCGTTTCCCATCTGAAATTGCCTTGCTGGGGCCGTGGCTGTGAACAGCAGCAGCTGCGTGGGCAGCTGGCGAGGGGCCTGTCCAGCTGCCATCACGTCTTGCTGGCGCACAAAGGCCCAGCAGTTTGCACATGCGCTCGTTGTAACTTCTGGTTTCGCTGGGGCGCACTGGGATGCCCCTGTGCCACGAAGCGGGGCTCTGGGTAGGGTTTCTTTTGCTAATGGCGGAGAAAAAAAACAGAGGATTTGGTCACATCAGGCTGAGGCATCAAGGCAGATGCCGCGGGCTCTGGCACGCCGTGCTCGCTGTGGCAGCTACAGCCCTGCGCTGCTATAAGTCACCAACTTTCGGCGAAGGGGCCGCGCCCGATCACGTCGCATCCTTCCTGCAGCCCGCGGGTGCGTCGGCGAGGCTGCCGGCTGGAGGCCCCGCCTGTGCTGCCCCAAGGGTCTCTTACTTTAGCTTGATTTTAGCAGTTTCTCTGTTTCTCCAATCTTTCCGGTGCGAGATGCATGGGAGGTGTCCCCACTGGAGCGATCTCCCGTCTCAGCCCTGCTTCATCTCTCCTCTGCCCCAGTACACTGATAGCTTGCTCTCTTTGCAGGGCAGCACTTCAACAGCCAGAAACTTTTCTGTTCAGCCGCTTTCGAGCAAAGCAGGGGCTGTCCACGGCATTGTAGGGGTGGAATTCCTGGCTGCGGCAACTCACCCCCCTGCTCCCTACCCAGGGGAGCCCAGGAGCCGGGCAGCTCGTGGGGCTGGGGTGCCGCAGGCTGCTCGCAGAGGGCTGGAGGCGACGGGGATGGTGGCAGCGAGGGGATTTCTGCCTGTGCAGAGACAGGAAAGCGGGGGCGGTGCGTGTGGCAGACCTACCTGGGGCAGCTTCGGCTTGTTTTGAAGTTTGCTCTGATGTCTTTTTTGGCGTTACCACGATCTCTCCGCAAGAACGACAGCAGCTGGAGACATCTCAAAGGTTTTGCCTGGGAAAGCGAGCCTAGGGGGGTTTATCTCCTGCTCAGCTGAATTGCCGTAAATGGGATAACAGCTGGCCAAACGTTGAGCTAATTTGTACCAATGGTCACGCGAAATGTTTGCCAAAGCTTATGGATAAGAGAAGTATTTACGCAAACTGGTAAGTGTCTCAGCTCTCTCTCCAGTTCCAGCTGGTAAGGACTGGGCAGGACGGGGTGGGTACAAGGCCACGTCGTACCAGCACATGGGACTTCCACCTGGGACCTGGCCCTGCGTGACCTTGTGTGCAAGGGTGATCCTGTAAGCATGGATGCGGATATTTATTTTTTTGTTTCCTTTATTTTTCAGAAAGCCGGCGTGGAAAAAAAACCAAGGGGAGAAGAGTTTGGTGGAAGGTTTTTGGGCGATGAGCCGGCCGGTGGTGATGCCCAGCGGGTCCCGGCAGAGCTGGTGGCATGGGCGATGGGGAGAGGGTGGTCCGTGGTTGCGCCCCTCAGCCCTGCGCATCATTTTTGCAATCTGTTTGCTTTTGCAAATAGGAACGAACAAAGTCACTGGCTTTGCCACCCATCTGTGCTGGCTGCTCTTTGTCAATGCAAATCGAAGATGTTTATCGAGATTTGCTGAGACCCCATGACTCAGGCTTTGCATGGGTGAGGTAGCGCAGGAAACTATTTGAACTGCACAGGATCTTGCATACGCTGGAGACAAAGGAAGAGGACACGGACTCCTTTGGTGGGGATCTAGGTCACTCGTGCTTCTGTCTTGAGACAGAGCAGTGTCTTTGTGTAATTTCTGCCCCTGCCTGTGTTTTTCTGAGCAAAAAGGTATGGGTTAACCTCTCCCTATAGTCCTTATTCCTCTTTTTTTCCCCATGGCAAAATGGAGGGGAGAAGGATGGGAACGGGGTTGTGAAACCTTCACCCACGTGGGTTGAGAGCAGCAGGAAAGCACGTGGCACCGAGGGCTTGAGGCGAGGGGCTGTGCTCCCCTCCTGGCCCCAAACACGATGCTCCGGCCATTCCCGTGTCTCTTCCTGCACATCCCCATCCCCATCCCCATTCCCCGGCTGCTCCAGGGCCTCAAAGCGAAAACTAATCCCAGGGGATAACTTTCTGCCCCGCTCCTGGGTGGGGGGAACAGGGCTATTTATTCCTCGCCCTTAAGCCCTCCGCAGCAGATCAGCGACGCAGTTGTCGCTGCCGGTACGGGGTGGGCAGCAGAATCCGTCATGGCCCCTGCCCACTCCTGCGCCCTGCCTGCACGCTCCCGGCCGGCCGCGCTGCTAAATAAGGATGAAAGGCTAAAAATAGAGCTGAGGCAGGGCTTTGGACAAGCCGGGCAACCCTTCCCAGGGCCGAGAGTGATACGGGGATGCCGACCAGCACCAGTGTGTGAGGGAGAGCCGAGCTGCCGGCGGGGAAGGGTCCCACCAGTGGGTCCTAACCGTGCTGTGGCGGGGGGGAAGGTCTGAGACCTGCCACGCTCATGTCCTGTGTGCTCAGTCAGCTCAGCCCTGTTCCTGCTTTCCACAGGAAAAAAAACATCTGCTCACCAAAATATATGGGAAAACCCATGCTCCTGTGCCATCCGTGATGGCGGGGTGCTGTGGGGTCATCCCAGTGCGACGGTGGGGCTCTGGCTGGAAAGTGGGCACCCGAAGGGCAGAGGGTGGAAGAGGGAGGTGTTAAATCCAAAATGGTGGATAGGTGGGTGGTGGGTAGCGGGGTGCTGCGGCTAACAGCCCACTCAGGGGCTGCCCGATGCCCGGGTGCCCCCACTCCCCGCAGCACACACGGCATCGGGTTCGGGGTCTCCAATTATTACAGCAGTTGCCGCCTGCCCTGTGCTGAATGCGGGGGGAGAGCGGGGGTCCCGGGTGCCTGCCTGAAGTGGGCACCCACCCTTTGCCCACCCGCAGACGCCTCGGCCAGCCTGTGCGGGGTGCGAGAAGGGACGCAGCCCTGGGCTGGGGGGCGAGCGGTGGGGAGAGGAAGCTGAAGCTGGGTGCCGTGGATGCACGGTGTCGGGGGGGGTTCCCTGGCGTGGTGGGTGCACCCCGGCACCCCGATCCCGGCATGGGCAGAGGGCAGGCCCTGGGTGCCTGGGAAAGCGCAGCTCCCGTCCCAGCATCCCCGCGGCTCCAGCCCTGCGCTTGGCAGCGAACCTCGGGAAGGGGAGGGAAAACAAACCAAAAAAAAGAAAATGAAGAGGGGAAGGGAAATTCTGTGGGCGTACACGCGGGGTGGGAGGGGAATCGGCTGATGGGCGTGGAGACAGCAGCGGGTACTTCCACGAAGCAGAGATCCCGGAGCCCCACGCAGGACCCGAGCGCCGGGCCCACCGCATCCCGCTCCCACCGCATCCCGCTCTCCTCCGGTCCCGCCGCCTCCCCCTCTCCTCCCGACCCCGCAGCCCTCCGCCGAGCCCCCGCCTGCCTCCCGCCGCGATGCTGGGTGCGGGGCTGGCGCTGGCCCTCTGCGCCCTGCAGCTCTGCCCGGCCGCGCTCGGCGGCTCCCGCTCGCCGGTGCTGGTGGAGCGGAGCAGGTCCCGCAGGGTGATCGAGGTGAGGAGGCTCCGGACCCCGCACCCCGCTCCGCTTCGGGCAGGGGAGCGGGCTGGGGGGGTCGCCGAGGGAAGAAGGGTGGGCAGGAAAGCTGTCTCCGTTCTGCTGGGTTTTGCAAGGGATGGAAAGCATCTTCGGGCTGAGGAGGGAGGGTGCGAGGTCTGGCTGCGGGTGCGTGTCTGCGGCGAGGCTGGGGGGAAGGTGGGATCCCCCAGACCCGGTGCATGGGGGGAGCACGGCTGCGGCTTCGGGTTCAGCCTCCGAGCAGGAGGGGATTTCATTTTCGGCAAACCGTTCCGGACCAAGCAGCCCAGCGGCCTCTCCTCCTTTGAGCGAGCTTTCCCCGCAGCCTCCCAGCACCTCGGCTTTCGTTCCTCCTGTTCGTGAGCATTTTCCAGTTCAGGCTGCTGCCTCCTCGTTCCCACGCAGCGCTGGGCCGGGCTCATCAACACACGCTGATTAAGATACAGCTGATTAAGATGCATGACTCTCAGGCCGTGCAAAGGGAAACTTCTCTATTTTCCAGGAAAGCTGATGTTGCCCCAGGGAACACGGAGCCGGTTGGGAAGGCTTGGGGGGGCTCTGCGGGGCAGCAGGAGGGTCTATAGCAGAGCAATATGCAGCTGATGTTTAGCTCCTGTGGAGCCTCTTTGCTTGCAGACGTGCAGGCCAGGGGCTCCCAGCTCTTGCTAAACGTCAGGACGCAGCCAGCCCCTTGCTCCGGCTTGCCCTGAGCCCCACGTCCTGCCCTGCGGCCTGGGATGCTCCTGGCTGGCGAGCGGGACGGCGAGACGGGCTGCTCGCCTGCGTGGGCAGCGCTGCCCGTTGGGGCTGCCGGCTGGCACTGGGTGATGCAGCCTCCACCGGTTCTGCGGCTGCTGAGCAGGCAGGGAGAGCCCCGTGGCGCGGAGACACGGGCTGCCCCAGCCAAACCTGCTCGGGTGCGCAGCCCAGGCGTCCTCCTGCCTTGCCGCCGGGAAAAGACCTGGAATTAGGCTGGATCCTGCTCGGGAGGGAGCTGGGGCTGGGCTCTTGCTGCTGGCTTGCGGCAGTTTCAGGGTTGGCTGTTGTAGGCGAGTGCCGCCATCACCGTGCCTTTGAACCTGGGGTGTGGGAGCAAAGGGCTCTGGTGCTGCTGCCAGCCCGCGGCTTTGCTGGCAGTGGCCGGGGAGGCTGGTGGGACTCAGAGATAACAGGGGAGATCTCCCAGTACGGCTCTTGGCCCAGCTGGGACACAGGAGTGTTGTCTCTCTGTCCGGGTGACATCCTCTGTGTGTGGATTTTCATTATCGCATGGGACAGCGTTGCTTTCATGGCTCATTTGGACTGAACCAGCTCAGGATCAGGCCCCTGGGGTGTATCAGGCAGGGGATGAGCCCAGCTCATCTGCCCCACTGAGCATCAGCGGAGATGGAAATGTTAAGCCATGTTTAAAGTGCAGCGTGTGAATGTGATTCCTGTTCCTGTGCAGGACCAGGAGGCTGGAGCCGGCGGATGAGGGCTCGCAACAGCCAGGCGGCTCCTGGCCGAGCCGGGAGTCTGTGCCAGCCCCCCAGCCCCCCCAGAGCACAGCATCCCCCTGGCCAGCACAGCCACCGCCGCCCTTGTCCCCGCTTGCTCTCTCGCCTTCGCTCTCTCCTTGCTCGGTGCCCTTGGCACTGGTGAAAAGCATCCTTCTCGCCTTGCTCACATGCAAAGCGTTCAGGGGCTGAGCTGGGGCAAGTTTGGAAATTGCAGCCTGGGAAGACTCTGGGTGAGAAGTACATGAAAGAGGGTTGTGGCAATTGCTGTTGGATGGAGTTTCTGCAATGTCCTCAGGCTCAGAGAGCTGGAAGTGTGAGAAAAGCAGAGGGAAATATTTATTTGGCATTTGAGGGTAGGCTGAAGGTCATTTTCTGGATGTGTTTGTGAGCAGATCCGTGTATCGGGGGGTTTGGGGGTCCAGCGCTGGGGAAACCTCCTGCAAACCCAGGGCAAGTCTCACCCTGGCTCTAACTCCTCCTGTCCCTCGGTGCCATAGCTTGTGGAGTTTGCCTGGGAGAACTGCGGTGACGAGACGGACCCCGTGGTGGTGAAGAGCCTCACCGTGGCACCTGACCCCATCACCATCCCGGGGACTCTGACCCTCAGTGGGACCGTCAGTTGTGGCGAGACCATCTCCTCCCCTCTGAAGGTACGTGCTGGAGCCACCGCCGTGGGACAGGGGAGGGCAGAGCTTCCCAGATCCCCCAGCAGCTGGGAAATGCCCGGCAGTGGACACGGGAATGAGCAGCCCTTGGGGGAACGAGGCACGGAGCAGTGCAGGGCTGAGCGCACCGGGCTCTGTACGCCAAGACGGGGCGACGGGCGCAGGGAGACCTGCGGTGGGAGCAGACAGCCCAGTGGGAAGCTCCCAAACTTGTCCAGTGCCAGAAACCACCTGAGCTGTGTCGTGTCCTGGGGACGCAATGACTCAGGGAGGGAAATGAAACCCCAAATGCCCTGGGTGCTCCCGGCAGTCGCTGCAGCACTTGTTTTTCAGCGGCCAGCCCCGGCTGCTCGCTCCAGGGACGTGCCAGGGCACCGCTGCGGGAGCCCCGAGCTGGCCTGGCTGCCCTGCACCAATTTCTGTTGACTTTTTGGGATGAGACCAAACATGTCTGTCTGCCCAAGGTGTATGGGCTGTCTTGAGCAACAGCACGGTGCCTGTCTGGGGCTGCGGGGAACGTGCTGGGGGAGCGTGGAGGCAGAGCTGCGGGACGGGAGCTGCTGGGTGGTTTTGGGATGGGGCAGCGAGGAGAGGGGAAGGAGCAGGGTGCGTGGGGTGCTGGGGGGTGTTTGCTCAAGGGGTCAAGCTGAGGGTTGAGGAAGGGAAACCTGCAGGCAGAGAGGAACTGAAAGCAGGAGGGGAGGTGGGAGGGCGTGCAGTGGCCCCATGGACACCCCAAAAAATTGCACAAGCCGGAGCTGAGGGAGACGGCTTGGGAGAAGAGGGGTTGGGACAGGCTGGAGGAGCCGTGGGTGCTGCTGCCGGCTGTACTGGTGCCAAACACCTTCCCTCCAGGCAGTGCTGACGGTGGAGAAGCAGCTGGGCAGCGTCTGGATCCAGCTGCCCTGCATTGACCAGCTGGGCAGCTGCACCTACGACGACGTCTGCACCCTGCTCGACGATGCCATCCCGCCCGGCACATTCTGCCCGGAGCCGCTGCTCACCTACGGCATCCCCTGCCACTGCCCCTTCCAAGAGGTACACCTGAGCCCCGGCCGGGGCGATGCTGCCAGCGCGGCCGGGTGCCACCGTGCCCATCGGCATGGGGCCGGGGGCTTCGGCTGACGTCTTGCCTACGTGTCCCCTCTCTCTGCAGGGCTCCTACTCCCTGCCCGAAAGCAACATCGAGCTGCCCGAGGTGGAGCTGCCTTCCTGGCTGACCAACGGCAACTACCGTGTCCAGGCGGTCATCAGCAGTGATGGGAACCAGCTCGCCTGCATGAAGGTCACCTTCTCGCTGCAGTCCTAGTGAGGGGCAGGGGACCATCCCTCGTCTCCCCACCACCTTGGTCCCCTGTCCCATCCCATCCAGCTGCACCCCATGCTGTCCCACCCCATCCCTGTGAGATGCATCCCTCCTGCTGACGGGACGAGGCAGTTCCTGTACCCCTGCTTGGTGCCCCCCTCCCCTGCTAAACACAGAAAGACCACTCCAACTGTCACACTGTCCCCAACCCATCACCAGGGTGTCCCCTGCCCCGGACAGGGTAGCTGTGCAGCTAACCCCAGCCTTTCATTGTGACCTGGGGGAAGTTATTTTTTACCTAGTTTTTCTTTTTTTTTTTTTTTCCTAATTCCATCCAAGGAATCTTAGACAAAAACATTCCAGGGAAAAGCAGTATTTCTTGGAGCAGTCCGTGGGGAGGAGGGAGCGTTTGGGAGTGCTGGGGGCAGGCTGGGGGGATGCAGGATTAGCTGTCGGGGGTGTCCCCGCTTGCCCCCACCACCTCCGGCTGGAGCACAAGGCTGTTTTGCAGAAGTTGTCCCCAAAGTGGCCACAGGAGCCCCGTCCCTCCCCTCCCTCCCATGGCAGCTCTGGGTCTGCCTTTGGCTCATTCCTGTCCTGTACGTGGGACCAGCTCAGCGACACGGGACACCAGTGAGGGCACCCGCCCGTGTCCCTCCTGCAGCAAACACCGCGAGCACAGCAGGGCTGAAACTGCCCAAACCCTCCGTGGATGTTCCCACTCCCAAACGGACCAAGCGGCTGGTGCCGCTCCCAGCAGCGGGAGAGGTGACCGGACACCGGCTTTGCTCGCTCCGGGGGGACACACCGCTGTGACGGGCAGCTGGGGCACAGCTTGGCCGAGGACAAGTCCCACTCGTCTCATTTTGCCACTGGGAGTGAGCCGAGGCAGGGCGCTGAACTGGGACCATCCTTCCCCTGCATCAGCATTGTGGCACATCCACAACGTGGAGCAGCATCCCGGGCACGCGATGGACTGGGAGATGACCATGAAGACCAGCAGCCTGTGTCCTATCTGGGGACCCTACAGCCCATCTCCTGGTCATGGCTGGGGACTGAGGCGTGGGCAAGCAGCATCCTCCCCGCCTGCAGCTCCGGGCAGGGCATCCGTCTGACATCGCCTGCCTGCGCCAGGTCCAGCGCAGAGGTGGAGGCGACCCACCAGCCCCTGGCATCCCTCGCCATCGCTGCCTGCACGCGTTATTTAGCCCCTCCGTCGGGCTGGCCTTCCTCCAGGCAGTTTATACGCCTTGACTACTGCCGGGCTGCCCCGGCGGGACGTCCTCTGGCGCGCAGACCTGCTCCCACCGCCTTTCTGTGCCCTCGGCTCGCTCCGTTTCATCCTGCTGCTGGGTCAGACCCGGGTTCGTCTGGCCTGGAGACGCGCTAACCCCCTCGCTGCCGCTGCGCAGTGCCTGTGCCAGGGCAGCACCCTCCTCTCGGGCAGGTACTGCAGGTTCTCAATAAATCTTCTTGCGAGGAAGATGAGCTGCTGCCTCTTGGTGCCGGGGGTGACCTGCGGGTGCCATTTGTTTGGCGTGAAATGGCGGGGACGGGGTTTTGAGCTGGGGGAAGCAAAAGCGGTGCTGGGGGGGGGAAAGGGGGGCAGCGGTGGAGGATGCCGCGGCCCAAGAGCTCAGTGTGAGCAACCCTGAGCCTGGCTGCTGCGCAAGGGGCACGGCGGGGATCTGCAGGCGCTGCCTTCGGACGCAGGGACACAGCCCCACGCCCGCGGGGTGGCCACGACCCACGCTGGGGGGGTGTCTGTGGGGGTGTCGCTCATCCCAGCGACCATCCGTCTCCCTGACGCCTGCCAGCTCCGCAGGCCTGGCCCCAGGAACAGCCCGGCCGGAGGGGGATGCTCCTCGCTGCCCACGCGTGGAGGGGCTCAGCCGCGCCC
>Ga0065711_1013514_pt2 | contig 10689 bp, 7 predicted proteins | sample Hoacrofraction12_FD_59098 | JGI IMG/M metagenome (GOLD analysis project Ga0065711, IMG submission 59098) | Hoatzin crop microbial communities from Cojedes, Venezuela - Epithelial fraction 12 v2 (version 2) | ecosystem: Host-associated > Birds > Digestive system > Esophagus > Crop | place...
AATGCAGTATTACCTTTTTTTAATCTATCTGTGTCTCAGCAGACTTGCCCAGGACGGTGGATTGTTTCCTAGTGTAAATTGTTCCTAGTGTTTCCCAGTTCCTTTCTGTAGTAGACATAAACCTGTATGATGTTGGGAGATCAGCTTAGCCATGAGCATACAGTGCTAGCCACAAGGGCAGTAATGGAAAGAGAACAGATCAGGGTGGGAAGGCAGCATTTGCAGTATTACAGAGAGTCTCTTTTCACTGTTTAGTACCGACATTACAGGATTTCTGCATGTGCTCTACTTCTTGCCTTCTGCATGATTAAGTACTTTTTGGGCTGAAGAGCACAGTAAATGGCCTGTAATGACTTGGATGGATAAATTAATCTCTAGGCAAAGATTGTACCAGTTAATCCGTTCACTAGGAGACCATCTAAAAAATGAAATCTGAGATAATCAATTGAAGGTATATTTAAGGATAATCAAGGGAAGGTATATTTAAGGATTAAATGTACAATTACACTAAAAGTAGAATTAAGTGACCCTAAGCCTGCTACAGCAGCACTGACAATAACTAAGATAATCTAGCTAGTTTTGATTTTGTTTTTTTGATGGCTTTCTGGAATAGTTATTGTGTTGGCAAACAATCTCTAGTAAAACTGTTTATGCAAATATTTAAGAAAAATTTAGCTCCAGTGAAAGCTATTGCATTTCGTTGAGTCACTCCCACCTCCAAAATGCATGTATTCCAGCTGCTATCTGTATAATTTATTTGAGAGTTATATTCTACTTCAAGTAAAACTATAAAGCTTAAATACAAAATTTGCATCTAATCTGAACAAACATGCGACGCCGATTCATGTGGCATTCCATAATTACTAGTGAAATTTAGTGAAAACTAATCATTGGAATATAAAGAACTTAGGTTGCCTTGTAGTAAGGCTGAAAAATTGAATTAAAGTGGATCAACTGCTTACTCTGTTCATTATAAAACCTGTGCCCTCTGCAAAACGAACTCTGAAGCTAATGTTAATTTTATTTCAGGATTGTGTGCTAATTGGTTTGTTGTGCACCAATTGATTTGCTTTGTGCTGTCAGTTTTATTCCTTAGTATGTTTAGATTATGTGAGTTTGGCAATACTGCCCATTAGTAAGCTTACCCATCTCATTAAGACTGTCAATTACTTAGCTAGACTTCAGTAAGTTGGGCTGAAATCTTCTACAAAGAGTATTTGTCTGAGGTTGGAGTTGCTTTATCTTGCCTAGTGGAGCATCATCCAAACTGGCTTCAGCTGTTCCATCTAGTCTTGCTAGAAAAAAACCAGGGTTTTCTGCTTGTGGTGATGAATGCAAGTGGTTCTTTATTTGAAAAGTCCAGAATGTGGAAACAGCTGGGATGAAAATATTTAATTATAAAACTTTGTCTCAGAGGACGAGTTGGAAGGAGAAGTTGAAAGAGGCAGGGCTCTTCTACATTATAGTATGGAGAGACCGCACAGCCATCTTCAGAGTCTGAGATAGACCAAGCATTGCTCAGGCTGAGAACAAACCTTAGAAGCCTTTCGAGTAGAGTGTTCCGCTGGCCTCAAGAAGTTAGCTGTATGAAAGGTGACAATCTTCTAGGCTCAATTTGTGTTCTCCTGGTATGATATATAATGATTTATTTTTCTTTTGAAAGACTTGAGACTGTCTCTCATTTTATTTTGTGTGCGTGGCACACAAAATAAGTGTGGTTTGTATTATTTATGTGTGGCAGCAATTAGGATGTGTATAGTGAATGGGACATCTCTTTCCTCTTACAAATATGCTGGCGTGTGATACTGCATACAAGAAATAGCACTGTGAGAACTCGATTTACATACAGAATTGTAATGCAAGACCAGATGGTTGTAAAGGTTAAATTTGTAGTTGTCCATCTTTATGTGCCCTCTTTGCATATGTGAATGGTATATTACTGACTAACGTGGTAGCATTTTTCTGCCATAAATTTGCTTGGCTAGCATACAGAGCGACATAGAAGAGAATTACAGGTGGCTGAATGACTACAGTTTTGTTTCTTCCTAACTTTTCAGTTACTGTGTTTTGCAAGCAGAATCAGAGTACTCCAGGCTGGGACCTCCAAAGGTCCTGCAGCTCAACACTCTGCTCAAAGCAGAGCTAATCAGGTCAGCTTGCGCAGGGTCATATCCAGTCAAGTCTTGAACACCTTCAACAGTGGAGGTCCCACAGCCTCTCTGCACAAATCGTTGCAGTTTCTCTAGAGATTTTATCAATGGGAGCAAAGGCTCACTTGACTGTGGTGCCTTCCCTTATCGGTGTGCTGTATTTTCTGCTGGTTGACTAACCACTGCCTGCTGGGTCCCTTACCAAAAAAAGTTTTTCTTTCACTGCTTTGTGGAAGTATGAGGCAAGTTGCTCCTAGTTCTCCAGGTTTCTCAACAAGGACCTAATTCTAGAGAGGATTCCTTTTAATACAGGGGGATGTCTAGAGAGTATAGCCTCTGCCATACTTTCCACCATGTTAGTTTCCTCTCACCAGCCTGCAGCTCAGTAGAGTCTTTTGTCTTCAGGTCCCCAAAAGTTATAAGTATGTGACTTTCAGACCCCTCACAATCTCTCAAGTCCTGCCTGGCTAGTGATGGGAATGGCCTTGCACACCATGTCATTTGTAGGCTTGTGAATTCCGAGTAACTTATTTTGGTCAGTGTCAGATGCTGTATTTATAGGATTTTTGCTTTTGGAAAATTTGATTCTCAAAACAAAACTGAATACCTTTCAGGAAATTGTTCTTCATTAGTATCTGTATTGCATTAGAAATGGTTTTTTTTAACGTTGTTTATGATGTGATACTGTATTTCTTTTGGGTTTAGGTTAGCATAAAATTTACTATTGTGATTTATGCTAGCCTTCAAGGTTTTTTGCTTCAATTTAGGACAAGTCCGTAGGGCTTTTCTCTTTGCGCATATTTTTTGTAGTCTCGTGTTGCTGTTCTTCTCTGATGATACCAGTGATGAAAAATATTTATTCCCAGTTTTTACTGAATTTATGCAATACCTCAAAGTCCTCTTGTGTTTTAGGATTCAGATTAAACGGCGCTGTACTTCTGTAGCCATCATTTCATGAAGGATGCTCACAAGATGTGTGGACTGGTGCTAGTACTTAATCTTTTCCTGTGGAGTTTGTGCTTGGGAATCTGTTGCTTTTCATCTGATTTTCAGACTACGTTAGGTTTATGAAAATTAAAATTTGCAGGAGGACTTGTTTTATGAAGAAGATACGAAAGCGTAGGGAAAAAGTTGTCCAACAAATATTATTTGGTGCATAACAGGATTACAGTGCTGTAGGTAACCCAAATGAGGATCTCTGTTTAAAAGGATGTTAGGTCACTGATTGATTCCTTATTCTTAAACATAATCATTTTCATAGTTAGTTTCTAATATTTTTTCTGAAGGCTTACACAGGCTATACTGCAACATAACATGAAACAAAGGGCATCTATGTTTACATGCATTTTTCCCCTGATCTTTAAACAACAAACCAACCCTTTTCATGTTAAATCTCTGATGTTATCTGGTCCTCATCACTGCTATATTGTTATATTTACCCCTAAGTATGGTCACAGATCACCTTTGCAGCGTAGGAAAAGGAAGCTTTCTAAGCTTGTTCTTTAAGCGTGGAAAGAGCTGTGTTCCCAGAGATACTGCTGCAAAACATTAGCAAAAAAGCGTTAGTAAAGCTCTCAAAATAGTGAATATCTGGATAATGTGCTTGCCTCCAGATGCCTGGCACATTGGTTTTCTTGGGAAGGAAGAAGATTACAGACCTATTTGTCACCTAAGATATCGGTTTTGTGATTACTGTCTTTGCTTGCATCATCCATGTTTACAAAGTGTTAATATCAAGATGCATTTCTGCTTCACTTACTTGCTTCACAAGGAAGGAAGGATCTCCTAAAGAGAACGAGGTATTACTTGGGTCAGTAGATGAGTCTGCTGTTACTTGTTGTATGCAATTAATCTTGTGTGATAAAGCGATTGCTCTCATTGCCACACTTTGATCCTTGTGCTTGTCCCTAGCTGGAGAGCATCCAGTGTGTTTATCATATGCAGTTAAAAAAACCCAATCAACAAACCACAAAATGTATATAAATTATCCATACACAAAAAAATGTTTTAATCATTGATGGTCCTAGTTTGAGGAATTTTGTTTTCTCTGGAGACCTGAATTACCAAACACAAATAACAAATTTGATAAGGAGTTAATTTCTGGGCACTTGGTAGACATTCTTTCCTGATGCAAGCTTTTTCTACCAAATACTCTGTGGTTTTACCCATCAATGATGAATGATGTATCCAGGATTGCATAAAAGCTTCAACCCCACTCTCTCACACCTCAAACCCAGATGCACCAGTTACTTATCTATCCAGATAGATAAGTCTGGATTATTTTTCTTGGTTCGTGTAGTTTAAGGTAAGTAGAAAATCTGCCTATTATGCTATTTTTCCATCATCCGGTTGGATCTTGTCTTGTTGATTGGATCTGTGTGTAGACAACAGTAGTAAAGCAAAAAGAAAGTGATATTTTTGCTTGCCATACTGTTGTTGTGTATAAGTTACAGTGTGCTCACTTTTTAATTGTTAAATCCTTCTCATTTGATTGTCATTCTCTGTTACTTGCTTTGATATTTTAAAAGTTACCTGAACTTTAATTTCGGTTCAGCATTGTTATGTCTAAGCTATAATGATTGAATGCTAGGAGAAGTGTTGAGTGTGGGTGTGTGTGTTTTGGGGTTTTGCAGGGGCTGGGTTCCGCCTTGAGGTGGTAGACTTTTTGCTTATTGGTACTATGGCAAAAATTTTCCCAGCAATTAAAGCAAAAGCTATTGACAAAGGCAGTAGAGGAGACAGTTCCTATGAAATATTCAGAGTAAATGAAGAAAATCAGCTGGGCTGAGCCACCTGGTTTGCTACCTTTAAGAGACCTTTATCAGGATGAAGTTGAGGTGTACGGGCTGTAATAAGTTTTGCTTTCTAAATTCTCCATTTAAGCTCTGCTTTGGTTCTGAGCTCATTAAGTCTCTTTTTAAAAAAAAAAAACAAAACCAAAAAAAACCAAACCAAAAAAACCTTGAATGCTGGGAAGCCTTAAGTCTCTTTGAAAGTGACTGGAACTTTGGTGTCCAGGTGCCCACATTGCAATGGGTGTATGGGATGTTGGTGCATTTGAGGTTTTATCTTTGATCTACTCTTTCTTTGCAATGATCAGTCACAGGATTACCAGGAGCAAAGCATAAATAAGACTTCAGTAAGGTGGAGGCCAGGGCTCAAGCAATGACCTGCATTCACCTTACCACTGCTTTTCCAAGCCTCTTTCTTCCATTCCTCTGCTTACATGGTGTCATGGTAAATGCTGAAAAGAGTATTTTCTATTTTGTTTTATTTGAGCTGTTCTTGAAGAGTATAAAAGCTTACGTAAAGAGATACAGGAGCTTGTTGGATAGAAAAAAAAAGTGTTGCTACCTTATAGTTAGCTTAAAGTTGCTAATCTGTAAATGGCAGTGCATTTGGAAGTTAGAGGAGAAGTGCATGGATAATGATGATGACTTCAGTCTTTACAGGGGGTTTGAAGTAAATAGGTTTTTGTTTCGGTTTTTGAGATTTATGTCGAAGTAAACTGAAATTTTCAATTTAATTTCTATTACATTAACTTCGATTTTCTATATGGGAATTACTGCTCCTTTCGCAGCATGCTAATATGCTAGTCTGTATATAACACAGATAAGTACAACTTACTGGACAAGCTACATTTGAGATTCAAATCACAGCTGATGATGGATGGGTGCAGTAAGCTTGCATGTTTTTCTGTCAGGTGTGTGTTACAGCTGGTAGTAAATGCAATTAAATATTTTGAAGGTGTACATGCTGGAAGAAGAGAAGACAAGTGATGCATGCGAGTTAGTGCAGTTTTGTCAATTCTGGTACAGTGACAAGCTCTGTAAGAAACTAACAGCTCATTATATATTACTACTTTTGGGGTATTAGTACTGTATCTACTTTACAAAGAGAATTCTAATTTTGGTATTGAGACTGGTGAAAATCTTACGGGGCCAATTTGTCACATTAGTGTAAATGTGCTAAAGCTCGCTGACCGTACAGAGTTATATTTAATCTTACACCCACAGAAAATCTGTTTGCAAGCTCTCGAGTTACACAAATGCAAGTGTAAATGATGTTTGCAAACCTATATCATTAACGAAGGGAATCTGAAAATCAAAATGAAGCCTTTGACTTTTATGTGCGCTAGTAGAACTAACTGTAGTTAGATGACTCTACAGAAAATATGGCAATCCTTGCCTGGTCTGAAAATGCTAATTCTGTTTAATGTTGCTTCTGAACAAGGCTTGCAAGTAATTTATTCCACCTTTCTCTCAATGCAGATATGTTTCGTACAGTGTTATTTTTTTAGTGTCTTTTGCAATTTTTTTGAATGTAGAGAGACTTAAGAACTAATTCCCTTGGAATATTATTAAATGGTATCTTTTTTCACAGGTATTTTAAGTTCTTAAGGTTCATCCTCTTGCTCCTGACTACAGTCCTTTTTGTACTACATAAAAACTTTTTCATGCCTTAATGAAAAATCTTAGGATATTTTGCGGTAATTATATGAAGAATTGCCTTATGAGTCCTGTACAAGTCCTCAGTGTGTCCCTGTCAGGGTACGTATTGTCTCTGCTTATTACTGTGATGGAGAAAAGGCTGAGTTATGCAATGCCTTCTTTGCCTTAATCTTTACTGGTCATATCAGCCTTCAGGAATACCAGGCCTCTGAGATCAGAGAGAAGGTCTGGAGGAAGACTTACGCTTGTTGGAGGACCACCAGGTTAGGGAGCACTTAAGCTGCACATACATAACTCTAAGGGGCCTGATGGGATGCACCTATGAGCATGGAGGGAGTTGGCCAATGTTGTTGCAAGGTCACCATCTATTGTCTTGAAAGGGTCATGGTGTTTGTGAGATGTTGATGAAGACTGGAAGAAAGCAAATGTCACTCTAGATTCAAGAATGTCAAGAAGGAACATCTGAGTATGTTCTGGTAACTTCTGGGGAGCTGCAGGTTGGTCAGCCTCTCCTCGATCCATGAGAAGTTGGTGGAGCAACTAACCATGGGAAGCATTTCCAAACACATGAAAGACAAGAATGTGATCAGGAGTAGTCAGCATGGATTTACAAAGGGCAAATCATGCTTCACCGACATGATAGCCCTCTACAGTGAAGTGACTAGCTTGGTGCATGTGGGGAGACCAGTGGATGTTGTTAGCCTTGACCTTGATAAGGTTTTTGATTCTGTCTCCCATAACATCCTCGTAGACAACTGACAGTGTGGGTTAGACAAGTGGGCAGTGAGGTGGATTGAAAACTGTCTGAATGGCCAGGCCCAGAGGCTTATGATCAGCAGTGCAAGGTCCCATTGGAGGCCAGTCAGTAGTGGCATACCCCAGGGGCCAGTACTGGTGCCAGTAATGTTCAACATCTTCATTAATGACCTGGATGGTGGGGCAGAGTGCACCCGTGGCAAGTTTGTAGATGATAAAAAAACCTCGGAGGAATGGCTGATGAGTCAGAGGGTTGTGCTGCCATGGAGAGGGACCTTGACAGGCTGGACAGAGAGGAATCTCATCAAGTTCAACACAGGGAAATGCTAAGTCCTGCATCTGGGGATATCTGGGGATAAGCCCCTGCACCAGTACAGGCTGGGGGCCAAGTGACCAGAAAGCTGTTCTGCAGAGAAGACCCTGGTCCTGGTGGACAAGGAGCTGTCCATGAGCTGGCAATGCATTGTTGTGGTAAAGAAGGCCTGCAGCATCCTGGGCTGCTTTAGGAAGAGTGTTGCCCATGGGTGGAGGGAGGTGATCCCTGCTTGGGGCAGGTGGGGCCATACGTGCGGTGCTGTGTGCAGTTCTGGGCTCTCCAGTGCAAGAGAGACCTGGATTTACTGGAGTGAGTCCAGCAGAGGTCTACAAAGATGATGAAGGTTCCGGAGCATCCCTCACATGAGGAGAGGCTGAGAGAGCTGGGACTATTCAGTCTGGAGAAGAGGAGGCTCGGGGGGATCTTATCAATGTATCTAAGTACCTGATGGGAGGGAGTGAAGAACAGGGAGCTGGAGTCTGCTCAGTAGTGCCCAGTGACAGGACAAGAGGCAGCGAGCACGTGAAAGTCAATCTGAACATCAGAAAATGCTTTTTTCACCATGCTCGGGGGGATCTTACCAATTTGTCTAAGTACCTGATGGGAGGGAGTGAAGAACAGGGAGCTGGAGTCTGCTCAGTAGTGCCCAGTGACAGGACAAGAGGCAGCGGGCACATGAAAGCCAATCTGAACATCAGAAAATGCTTTTTTCACCATGAGGAAGGTCAAACACTGGCACAGGTTGCCCAGAGAGGTTGTAGAGTCTGAATCCTTGGAGATACTCAAAACCTAGCTGGTCTTGGTCCTCAGCAATTGGTTCTAGGTGTCCGTGCTTGAGCGGGATGTGGAACAAGATGATCTCAAGAGGTCCGTTCCAACCTGAATGATACTGTGATTCTGTATATTCCATTCTCTCCCTCCCAACAAAGAAACAAGATGAGATCCATGTCATGCTTGACAGTACTGTTGCATGATACGGATTGTGAAGCATGTTGGAAAACGGAGCTCTGAGCCTTATAACTGAACTTGTTGGGAAACGGAGCTCTGAGCCTTATAACTGAACTAATTATCTAAAAACTGATGTACAGCACAGCAGTTAATTTGAAAAATTAACTTGTGGAAGAGGCTTTGGAAGAACAGAGGCAGGTTTGCCCTTTGACAGAAACATAGCTTTTAACTCTGTGATTCAACCCCAGGCTTGTAGAATTGTCTTTTTCCTGAAGATGTTTTTTGTAAAATGCAGAATGTTTCCTTCCGAAACAACTTCTTTCCCTTACAGGTTTCATCTGTTAAAAAAGAATCAGCATGGTTTCTGATGAAGACTGCTGACTAGAACATCCGTTTCATATCCCAGCGGATGACCTGTCCAAATTAATCGATCCCACTTGTAATGAAGTCGCCTGTTTAAAATCGATCTCTGCCGGCGTGTGTTTTCATGTCTTCTGCCTTTAAACTTTGAAGTGAATCCCTTCCTGGGATTTCTAGAAATGATCTGTTGTTTTCCATTCAGATTTTTCTGAAAAATCCTGGTGCTTCAGCTCAGTGTTGGAAACTCATTTTGATTAAAATGATTTTAAATACAAGTCCCTTTTTGGTGCTTGTTTGTAACTGGGTCGGTATTTGATTCTTGGGGTTAGCACCCAGGCCTAGCTGTGCTGTTCATTCCCAAGCTGAGCTGCGCACAGCTCCATAGCTTTATATTGTACTCTGACCACACAGGAATGGAGCAAATCACTGCTTTCCTAGTTTGGCTTTGCAATTACATTTTACTGATATATTTTGTCTGGTAATTCAGAAAAGCTGCCATTAAAGGATAATCACTCAACATAATCTTTTGCGTGCTACTCTATGCTTGCACATTGGCTACTACTAAACTGCGTGCTGTTTCTGTGGAAAGAAAAAGAACTACAAACCCGACTGGACTTGTATGCCACTTTAAAGATACAGTAGCTTTGTATTTTGTGGCTGTATGTCCACACACCCTATGTTGTGCTTACGTGGTTGGGTTTTCTTAAAGAAAATATGCATTACTTAAAAAAGAAATATCTGTTTTCTGTGCTCTTAAAAAGTAATTCAGTGATTACATAAGAACAGCTAATGAGAAAAGAAGAAAATAGAGGAAGGATATTGGTTACTGAAGATGACTGCTGTTCGGTTCCTGTAACATAAATTGTAAACTGCTGCTTAAGCTCTTATTTTCTTGGAAAGCGAGAAATGATGAAGACAGCTGATGTCATTCTGCACGCACTGAAGGTCACTAGTATGTTGATAACTCTAGTAGTAGAGTTGTGGGATTTTTGATGCCCTTGCACATGTTCTTAAAATTGGGGATAGCTGAGATAATTAAAATTATAGTTCTTACTGCAGAATGGCCGTTAAACAGGGTTGATCCTAATGTTGCATTCTACTTACCCTCCCTGATGAGCAGAAAATCTTTGATTTAAAACAATGCAAACACTGCTTTCCTGAGGTAGGAAAGGGTTGCTTGCCCTCACTCTGCACATTTTGTAGACTAGCAATGAGAGGCGATTGCTATTTTGTTAGTAACGGTTTGGAAGGCTTGGAAAACCTAAGATATATTAGCAGGAAAAAAAGAAGGATTTCTGTCCCTGGCTGAATCTGCAATCTTCAGGAGAAGAAGAAGATTCTTAGTATATGATTTAGTCTGTGAACTTGTCGATGTGTAATTTGTTTATTTTCTGATGCTGTTAACAAGTAAAGGTTATGCAGCTGTCAACACGTTCACTTGGAAGCTTGTTACCTGCTAGCGTGTTCCCCCTGTCTCAGGCTTGTGCACACTCACACACAGTCGTGCCCCCTCCGTCCTGCCCCGTGCCTGGAGAGCAGCCCACCAGGATATCCTCTGGGAAGCAGCAGCACCATTTCCCAGTTGGAGCTGTGCGCAGTTAAGCTTGCTGATCTCGATGCCATGTGACTAGAAACGCAAGGAGCAGATTGACATCCAGCACACACTCTCCAACTCATCGGATAGCCAAAAAACAAAAAAAAGGGGGGG
>Ga0065711_1050722_pt1 | contig 10689 bp, 8 predicted proteins | sample Hoacrofraction12_FD_59098 | JGI IMG/M metagenome (GOLD analysis project Ga0065711, IMG submission 59098) | Hoatzin crop microbial communities from Cojedes, Venezuela - Epithelial fraction 12 v2 (version 2) | ecosystem: Host-associated > Birds > Digestive system > Esophagus > Crop | place...
TGTAGTGTCTGCTGGCGAGCTGCTGTGTAGTGACTTCGTCATGGTGCTAGTAGTTGAATGCCTAAGATGAATCGTTGTCTTAGGAAGCAAGGAAAATCCATTATGTGTCCTACAAAGGGCAGAGAAGAGCAGTGGGACAATAAGGGTGATAAATGAATCATTAAGTTAGACTTATTAAATGCCTTTCTTCTTTCACCTTCATCTCTTGTAGACCTTAATCGGGGTTCTCATCTGTGCAGCTACTGCACTTTGAGGACCTCACCAGACCAGAGGTTATGAGACAAGACAGTTGTCTCCAAGGATGGATGCTCAGGTTTGCCCTGAGGTGAGAAGACAGGTTTCCCCCAGAACTGCTGCTGACCCCGTTTTGTTATGTCCTGTCGTAGCCTTTCTTTAGGCTGCTGAACCTGCGCAAGCTGGGCCTGAGTGACAATGAAATCCAGAGACTTCCTCCTGAGGTTGCCAACTTCATGCAGCTGGTGGAACTGGACATCTCCCGTAACGGTAAGGTCAAAGGCCTGCTACTCTCAGTGTGGTAGCACTGTCCTGTGCAGTCATGTTCTGGAAGAGACAGTACCCTTCCACAGTCCTGCAGAATGATCTCTCGTGGGTCCTGAGCTATGAAAATGTGGTTGTTTCACTGTGTCTTGGGTGGTCACCAGTACCTGGTGTCCCATTTTCACATGATAGGCTCTTCTCAAGCCTCTTTCTTTCTTTCACGTATTTTTTTCCAGACATTCCAGAAATTCCTGAAAGCATCAAATTCTGCAAATCCTTGGAAATCGCAGACTTCAGTGGGAATCCTCTCTCCAGGTAAGAAGGCATATACAACCCTTTTGTCCAGCTGAGAATGAGAGTTGAAGTTCCTCATTCTCCCTAGCTTTGTCTGGTCTTCGTCTTGTCATTGCCTTCCCTTGAAGTCAAGGCCTAGGATCACCCTGCCTTTGCCAAGACCTGCAGATGTCTGCTCTCCTGCCAGGTGGAACACTCAACACAGGGAAGAGCTGGTGTGTGTTCCCTCTTCTGCAGGGAAGAGCTGGTGTGTGTTCCCTCTTCTGCAGGGAAGAGCTGGTGTGTGTTCCCTCTTCTGCAGGCCCTATGGCTTGGATTGATGACCCTGTAGTCATGCCGTTGCCACTGGTGTGAATGGTGAGGACTTTCGTCCTCTTGGAGTAAGTTTGTTACTCCCTCCCCAACTTCTCACTCTAGTGCACAAACCAGCATGGATGTGGACCTGTACTACAGAGGAGTAGAAAAAGGCCTGCATGCTGTCCTTTTTGCTCGCTGCCGGCCCTTTTTGCCCGCTGTCCTCTCATTTATAGCTTAGGATGGCCATCCTTTGAACTGTGTTTGGTTGGTGTCCCTGGTGTCTCAGTGCCCAGAGCTATGTCCAGCAATTGGGCGCTCAGCCTTGTTTCTTCAGCCTTCTGCCTCTACAGATCTTAATCCGTAATGTTTTGGAAGTTTTAGTGTGGCTCCTCTGTCTTGGTGGACCATGCTTTCAGGCACTGGTGTCTTGATGCATTGTCTGCCAGGGTCCCTGCAGATGCCAGCCTGACTCCAGGTGCCTCCTGCCCCTTGTGCTCATGGGCAAGCGCTGCCCAGGTCCCCCTTTCGGTAGATTTAACTCTGCTTCCCTCTTGTGGTGCCAGACACTGCCAGAACGTGAGAAGCTTTTCAGTCGGTGAGAATCCCTGTACCACGGCAAAGAGCAGCACTTCTAGTGTAGAACTTACTTGTCGGAGTCTTTTTTGGCCCAGAGCTGTGCGATGTGTTGTGAGCAGTGGGGCGGGGAAGCTCCAGGAACTGCCTGTGAACAGCAAAGGATTTCTCTTTTTTACGGGTCTTTCACTGTCCTGTTGCGCCTTGGAGCTGTTGTGATGATACTGCTGGGTCCTGGGGAATGCTGCAGTGTCATCTGCAGAAATATCCTTAGATGGGCATTTGGATTGCTTGGTAGCTCTTCCTCTTTCCAAGTTTGAATGATTACATGGTATAATTTAGTCTGGGATTCATGCTGGAGTACTGCAGAGCCAAGCTTGCACACTTGAATGTGTAGTGACTTCAGTGCAAGGGGATATTGTTGTCTGGAAAGCGGGGCATATCCTGGATCGGGAGCCTAAGGTCAAAGTTGGTTCCTGCTCTTCACTTTTCCACGTGTTGGTACTGACTGGGATAAGACTGACTTTTGGGGGACTTAAGTGAGGAATTTGGGTCTTGTTTTGTGCGCAGAATTAATGGTGGGTTCTTTTGCCATGCTTTCACAGGCTTCCAGAGGGCTTCACACAGCTTCGGAGCCTCGGCCATTTGGCCTTGAATGATGTGTCCCTGCAGAGCCTCCCCAATGACATTGGGAAGTGAGTATGCCCCTGTTCCTCGTAACAGGGAGGAGGGTTTGGGTGGCAACGCTAGCAGGACTTGGAGGGGAAGAGTGTGCCATCACAGTGACAGCTTGGCACTGTACTGAACGTACTGTCTGAGCACCTCTAAGCATTATTCTTGCTAAAAGACAACCTTTTTAGAAAGGTTCCTTTCCTGGTCTCAGCTGCTTCTCCTCCTCTGGTGTGTGGCACAGGAAGGGGTGCATCTAGGCTTCTCAAATCCTTTATCTTTCCTTATTTTATGAGTGCCCATTTGCCCCTTTTCAAACAAACTGTCCAATGATGTCAAAATGATTTGTGCTGCTAGCAAATGGTCAAGGCAAAGCCCATGGGGTGCAGTGCCCCTCCCATGGGATTAGACTTTCTAAACCTGAGGGATTTTATCTTTTTGGGCAGACAGTCCTCTATGTGACACCACGTATCCTTACCCTGAGTTTGGGCACAGCGTTGTTTCCCTGTGATTTTACAATCATCAGTCACCTTCATTGGAAGTCATTTAAGAGCCTCTTTGTTTTTTGTTTTCCCCTGTCATCTCCATTCGTGTGTACACGCTCATGTATATGCATTTGTGCAGGCCGTGAGGGGTGGTCCCAAGGGAAGGGATATGAGCATCTTCTTGTATCCCTGAAGGCCTATTCAGTGTATCTGGCTTTCTTGCTCCCTTTTCTCTTGCAGTTTGGCAAACCTGGTGACTTTGGAGCTACGTGAGAACCTGCTAAAGACTCTCCCCACGTGAGTGTCTGTCTGGTGGCTTCAGGAGTCTCCTGCCTGATCGTTCTTACCGATTCCTTTAGGGACTTGCTGTTCCTGTAGTACAGGCTGTAGCACTTTGCTTGGGAGGGCTGAAGGCTTTGCATAAATTAGCCGCATCTTGCTGGATTTCTGTGAATTGGGGTGAACAGGGAGAGAGAAGGTGCAGGGAAGGATGTTCAGAGTCTGTACTCAGCCTCTGTGTCAGGACTGATTTGTAATAGACAGGGTTTCACAAGAAAGCTGCTGGAAATGGTGAGAACCATTTTTTGGGGGCAGTTGGAGCAGATGACAGATTCTTTTGGAAAAAGAGAGAAAAATGTACTGATGTGGGTATAGGAAGAACTCTGTATACAATGAAGTTCATAACTGGAATAGCAGCAGAATATGACTGAAGATAAATTTTGCTTCTGACATGTCTGTTTTCTTGGGTATCCCTGCTGACTGTTCTGATTGAGCAGTTTGGGGGAATGGGCAGGATAAGTGGCTTTCCTGCAGCAGACCAAAAGTAAGCCAGCAAGGTAGAAGAGGTAAGTCTTTTTAAGTGTTTCAGAGAGTTAGGGACAGAGATGAATTCCTGGTAGAGGATCTGGTTGGTACAGCTGATGCTATCACATAGATAGGAAGTGGAGAACTAATGAGTCTGTACGTTAATCTCTGGTTTGGAACCACTGAGAGTTGTTGAGTTTTCTAACCTACATTAGCTCTGTCAGCTTGTTTTCTTCCTGCTTATCCATCCAACTGATGATTCCCCCAGTCTTCCTTGAATATATGTTGGAAGGGATTCTACCTGCCTTTTTTTGAATAGCAGTGTGTTTTGGGGCCGTACAAATTGCTCAGTGAATGTGTGAAGCATGCACCTATTGCCACCTTTCCTCAGTGCCTTCTTACTTTTCATGGCAAGTATTTAATTTGGCTACCTGTACTTTGCCCCCTTGCTCCTCTGCTTTATTTAAACAAGAGGGCAAAGGAGGCATCTGATAACACAGTGCTCAAGCAAGGCTTTGAGACTCCAAGCAGTTAGGGCTGTAGTCTTGCTGCTTCTGTGATGGCCGTGCCTCCCTCACTGTGAGATGCTGCTTCGACCTCAGGTGCATGCTCTTCCTGATGGTTATTTTCCTCTGGGACCTGCAAGTGCAGGCTTTATATTACATCACTTATATCTGCTTGTAGAACTCATGTGTCAGCTTTGACCCAGAGGACAAGACACTTCCAAAAAGGAGCTGAAAGAATCTGCACTGGTCAGCTCCCAGGCTTTACATTTGGCGATTACACAATGTAGAAGCATCGTTCAAATTAAGTCATCTTTTCTCTGATGCCAAAGTCACTGGATCGTTTCTGCACAGAACTTGTCATCATTAACACCCTGTCACAGAAAGGCGATATTAGGAGACCAGTTGAGATGGCCCCACATGGAGTATAGCCACAAGGGAGAACGTGAGAGCCAAAGGTCCTTATGCCAGGCTGAGAACAGGCAAGCAGGAGAAGTTTGAGTCCTGGTGTTGGGACCCACTGCTGTCTGTTCCGTGTATGCTTTGTGTTCATACAGACAGGTACCACCACTGTGATACACCGTGTAAACAAAGAGGTGCAGTAGCTACATCCAAAGTTGGGCTTTCAAACTGCAGTGAAAAATGGTCCCAGTGGATTTTCACCAGCAAGTGTCTGGAGTTTGAGAATTCAGTCTGTGACCAAACCCGTACGGTTTCTGGGGAGATCTCTCATGCCCAGTGCTCCCTTGTTTCCCTGCATTAGATTTGTATTCCATCCAGCAAGATACTTGTAGCATGCTACGAGTTTTGGGGATTTTTCTCTGAAAGAGAAGTCCAGGCTTGATACTCATTCTGCAGTGCAGTTCCGGCTTCTTTTCACCTTTCCCCAGTTCGCCAAATTCTACTTCTGGATGATTTCCAAAAGTAGAAAGAGGATCTTGACAGCCAAGGCAATTTTCATCAGATCTGTCAGTCAAATATGAGATCAAAATCAATGGCCAAAGAAATCTAAGTGGTCCTGTCAGGTGCTCTACCCAGATCTGAAGCTCTTGTACTTAGTTTGGTTGCAAATTGTGCGCAAGAATGGCTCTAAACAAGTCCAAGTGATCTTGCCAAAGTGTGCAATGACTTACCGCGATGGGTGATGCTTTCAGTTTGCAAGCTTACTGAGCCTGGTAGGTAGGTGGGCTTCAGTACTGTGAGTTTGTGACTGCGTAGTGTATCGGTGTCCTTCTGGTTTTTGTTGTTGTTGTTGTTGGGCCCCTTAAAAGATCCAGCTTGCGATGACCTTTACTTGTCAAAATTTAATTTCATTGGTTAGTCTTGTGCTGTCAGCTGAGTTCTGAAACAGTTCGTCTTGTGCAGCTGATGGCTCCTCGTCTCTCCCACACAGATGGGACACAGCTTGCCAATAGTTTGGGAAGGGTAGCTCTCGTTGATGTATTCCCATGGAATAGTGGAGGGTGATCTGTAGTGAGGCATTTTGCAAGACCTCGTGTATCAGCGTGGATTCCACAGCTCGCTTGTGGGGGAATTCAAACTGTGAAAGTACAGTCAAGGCTGCTTCACCCTTCAGAGAAGTCAAACAGCACATGTACAGTCATAATGAGAGACTGCTATACAACAGAATCCTTTTGATGATCCTGTTGATAAACCTTTGCTTAATATAATATCTCAAAATACACCACTGCATAAGGTAAGAACTTGCTTTTCCTTTGTAGCCCAGATATTTTTATAGCCTGGCACATGCGAGACAGATCTCTTTTATTGCTTTCTTATAGATTTGCAGCCCCCAGCTTCCTTAGTTTGGATGACATTGAGATGTGTAGCTCTATATTCAGAGAAATGCAGTGGTTTCTGTGTTAGGACAATTTCTTATGAAGAGAATGAAAAGAACTGAAGACATTCCCTATGGGGAAGTGGCAGGGCTGAGATGGTAGTTCTGCCCTAGAGTAAAGTGAGACAGCAGCTCAAGTTTGGGGAAGTGAGAGTTGGAGTTGACGGCATAGGACTGAGAGCTGAGGACACCTGGGCCATGTCAGAACAACTGACTCCTGGTTTTGTGGGGTTGCAGACTGCAGCCTTTTATACCACCAGGTCGCAGTGTGTTTGGATACTCAGGGCATGTCCTTGGACCACCAGTGTTGACAGGCTTTGGTTCCTGTGCAGGCTTCTCGCAGTGTCTTGCCTCGTGAGCTTCTTGTCTGTATGTGTTGACCTCTTCTGAGACATTGTGCCAGTGTTGTCTTTCCCTTTCACTTAAGCAGCATGGGCATCCCATTCAGGGAAGCTGAGGCTGTTGAATTTGTCATTCCTGACTCCCTGCCGCTGTGCTCCCCTTGCCCCCCAAATACATGTTGTCCTCTGCTGACACTCTAGTGTTATCTGTTAGTCTGTGCCCAGTTCTCCATCCCTGCTACAGAAGTGGGCAGCAGTGTTAAGGTGTGGCTTGTCATCTGTCATGTTTTTGCTCAAAGAGTATTTTATGGTGAGAGGGGGAGAAGGCAAATTGGTGACAGCGTGGAAACCGTTCGCTTTGGGACTGGTGATGCTACTGAACCCAGTTCCCTGGAGCAGATGGTCTGGCTTGGGGAAGGGTACCAACTGCCCTAAACTGCTTGTCTCGGAGGGACTATGAAAAAGGTCAGGATTGCCCCACCTGTTTTAGGAGTTATTAAAAATTATGTAATTTTTGAGATGTGTTTCCCAGATGCTAACCTTCCGTTCGTTCTTTCTTTTTTTTTTTTTTTTCCTCTCTTTCTCTCTCTGCTCCCTGTATCGTGCAGTTCACTCTCCTTCCTTGTCAAGCTAGAACAGTTGGATCTTGGTGGCAATGACCTGGAAGTGCTGGTAGGTGAGGGATGGTGGGGAGGGAATGCGGGTGGTTGGTAGGGCAGAACCCTGTACCTCTATGGAAGCAAGTGGTTTTTCATATGAAATGTGAAGAAATAGGCCTGCAAGTTGTTTGAGAAGATTCTGATCTGCCCACAATGGCTTAGTCATTGTTCCCAGCATAATGTTCTATTTATGTGTTGGCCCCTGTGTCTTGCTTTCTGCTGTCCTTATGCACAACTTGCTCTGCTCTTTCCAAGCACTTTTGCTCTGGGATGTTAATTCTTGCTATCTAGCTGCTTAAGGATCTTTCCTTTCCAGTTAGGGGCTCTGGTACTTCCTCTCTCTTCTGTGTTGCACTGCCCCCAGCTGTTGTTTTTCACTTCTGCTGGGCCAGCTTTCTGCCTTCCTCCTTTCTGATTCGATTTCTCAGCTGCAAAGTGCGGGACCATTCCGTGTTGTTCCTGGCAGTGAGTCAGCCAAGCACGGCATGTGTGCCCTCTGGATTGGGGTGCCTCCATGGAGGGCTCCGAGTGTAAACCTGCTGAGAGCCAGGGCAGAGTCTCGAAATTCAGCTTGTCGAGACGTTCAGGGACATCCAGTGATTTCTTTAATTCTACAGCTGTGGATTAAGCTGTTACCGAATCCTGCTCTTAATGTTCTGGAGTGCTTTTTGGCAGAAACCCATCTAAATTGGGAGGCAAGGGAGTCTGTGCAGCTTGCTACACACAAGGCTGCTGCTTACTTGTGGAATAGTTGTCTGACGCTTGGACCGCGCTCCAGGGGTGCATTAGCTCCAAACCCAGGTGCTACTCGGTGTGCATGGGGTTTGTGGAGTGAGGCTATGAACGTGTGTCTGTTGCTGATGGTGCTGCCATTTCATGTTGAGTTGGCCAGTGTTACCCAAATGTTTGTTTTCACGTCTGAGAGGAGGAAGAGGAGAAAGACTCATTTTTTCCTTAAGGCCAGAGTTTCTATGCCCCTGTTCAGTTCTTGTCTTGCCTGCTACCAGACAGTCCTTGCTGTTGTCTTCCGTGTTTCCTCTTGGGACCTTCTGCAGCCAGTATGCAATCCCAGACGTTTCCAAACATATGTGGCACACCAGCACGTTAGCTTCATAAACCATTTGGTGAATGGCTCTAGGAGGTGTGGAAGCAATAACAACGTCTAGCTTTGCAGAGGGGCTGTGTGATATGTAACGCTGTAGAACAGCTGCTCCCCTGTGGAAGGGACTGACGCTGTTACTGTCCTGCTTTGTTACAGCCAGATACTCTGGGAGCGCTACCAAACCTGCGTGAGCTTTGGTTAGACCGGAACCAGCTCTCAGCCCTGCCTCCAGTGAGTACCTGTTCAGGGCCATTGATTCACCACTTTGCTCCCTTCCTCAGCTGCTCCCTCAAGCTGCAGTGTCTCCTTTCTGATCCTAGGAGCTGGGCAATCTTCGCCGCTTGGTCTGTCTGGATGTGTCGGAGAACAAGCTGGAGCAGTTGCCCAATGAGGTCAGTGGGCTGGTAGCATTGACGGACTTGCTCCTGTCACAGAACGTGTTGGAAGGCATTCCAGATGGGATTGGTGAGTACTGGGAGATGGGGAGCAGTGCAGGACTTCACTGCCCAGGCAGTGCTCCTGGTGGGGTGGGGGCTTCAGGCGAGAGTGGGTGTAACAAGGTGTTAGGACTTGATGGACATAGTCACCATAGCTGAGTGCAAAAGCAGTAGCTGATAAAGGCAAGCAGAACTCTACAGGACAAGTTGGTTCTTCACCTGCATCACGCGTGGGTAAAACCTGTGAACAAGCCTGGTGGGGAAGAAAGGTAGTGCGTGTGGTGTTAGGCAACGTAATCCCTAACGGGAGGAATTTCAGACAGATGAACACAGAACAGCATCGTTATCTCTGTGGCATAGTTCACACCTAGCTTGTTGCCCTGGCCAGGTCAGCTGAAGCAGCTCTCCATCCTCAAGGTGGACCAGAATCGGCTGACAGAGGTGACAGAGTCAATTGGGGACTGTGAAAATCTGTCAGAACTCATCTTGACAGAGAACATGCTGACAGTAAGTACACCAGCAGCCACCCTCCCTCTCCTGTGCTGTTCAGTTTAGCCACATGACAGGGATCTTTTCCTATCTTCTGGCCTCTGAGCAGAATTCCTGAGCATGCTCCAGCTGCTCTTCCTTTAGCTGCTTTGATGCACAGTTTTCTACCTAGCTAGCTCACAGGTTCTTGAGAAGACCCTGGTGGAAGCTGCTTTCTGTCGCTGGTGTTTTTTCTCTGAAAAATTTTCGAAGATAGCTAGGATGCTCGCTCTGGGATAGCCAGTCCTGAAGACCATCCAATCTGATGGGAGCAGGACTACGTCAAAAGCTGCGTTTGGCAAGGGGCCATGGAGTCGTGTAATTTAGAATGGCCCTGCTCCAAACTGCTCATGATTTGATTGTTAAAACACAAGTATTGGGAATGGACAGATGAATGGGAGAAAAGTCTTTATCAGTGGTATTCTGTGCTTGTGCTGAGGTGAAGAGTTGGCATGTAATGGTTTGTGAACCTGAGGGAAAATCTGTCCCAAAGTTATAGTGAGAAATTCATCGAAAATGTGTCTGATAGGACAGAAGGCAGCTTTTTTTTCCACAGATAGATGTCTTTATGCGTTTATACCTTGATTCTACTGCTCTTATCTTTTGCAACTACTGAATCATCTCCTTTCTAGGCCTTACCAAAGTCCCTCGGCAAGCTAGCCAAGCTGACGAACCTCAACGTAGATCGGAACCGGCTAACATCCCTTCCAGCTGAGATTGGAGGCTGTGCCAATCTGAACGTGCTGTCCCTGCGAGACAATCGCCTGGCCCTCCTGCCACCAGAGCTTGCCAACACCACTGAGCTTCACGTCCTGGATGTGGCTGGGAACAGGTCAGCAGCAGGAAGGGGGAACAGGCTTGTGGGCATGTTCCGAAGGCGGCTGCCGTGAGGGAGCAGCATGGTCTGGGCGCTGGTGTGCTCTGGGAGACGCTGGATCTGTGCTGATCCCAGGATCCCGGTTTGGAGGAGCCCAGACTGGCTGTTTAGGGCTCCGGGAAGAGGGCGTGTGTGTCTCAAGCTTTGCCTGTTAAGCCCTTCTCCCTGTTACAGGGTAGAACTGTTGCAGATGTGTGGGGGCGTTTCGCCAAGTGTGAAATAAAGATCAGGGAAAATCCCTGTCCGCTGTCCTCCTTCCTGCAGATGTTGTAGTTTTGTGTTATCAGTTCTCATCATAGAATGGTTTGGGTTGGGTTAAAGATCATCTGGTTCCAACCCCCCTGCCACAGGCAGGGACCCCTTCCACCAGCCGGGGTGCTCCCTGCCCCGTCCAACCTGGCCTTGAACCTTGCCAGGGAGGGGGCAGCCACAGCTTCTCTGGGCAACCTGGACCAGGGCCTCACCACCCTCATGGTGAAGGATTTCTTCCTAATATCCAATCTGAATCTCCCCTCTTTCAGTCTAAAGCCATTCCCCCTTGTCCTGTCACTCCATGTCCTTGTCAGAAACCCCTCTCCAGCTCTCTCGCAGGCCCCTCCAGGTGCTCAAAGGCCACAATAAGGTCTTCCTGGAGCTTCCTCTTCCCCAGGCTGAGCAGCCCCAGCTCTCCCAACCTTTCCTCCCAGCAGAGGGGTTCCAGCCCTCGGATCATTGCTGGGGCCTCCTCTGGCCCCGCTCCCACAGCTCCAGCTCTGTCCTGTGCTGAGGGCTCCAGAGCTGGACGC
>Ga0065711_1050726_pt1 | contig 10689 bp, 3 predicted proteins | sample Hoacrofraction12_FD_59098 | JGI IMG/M metagenome (GOLD analysis project Ga0065711, IMG submission 59098) | Hoatzin crop microbial communities from Cojedes, Venezuela - Epithelial fraction 12 v2 (version 2) | ecosystem: Host-associated > Birds > Digestive system > Esophagus > Crop | place...
GGGGAAAAGGCTTTTTTTTTTTTTTTTTTTTTAAGAGTAATAAGCAAGTCCTTCACCTCCAACTCTTAGGTGTAGAAGAGAATGCCTGTATCCTGGAGTAGCCACTTGCAGGGAGGTCCAGCTTTGAGTCTGTAGAGCTGGACGAAAGAAGCTATGCTGAGCCACTCTGTGGAAGTGACAAATAATTTGTCCAGTGCTAAATGGCTGATTTTGAGCAAACTTAGCAAACAAGGAGTTTTAGGTTTTTAGCTTCCTAATATGAAGTTCTTCAGTGACTAGTAGGTGTTTCAAGGGTTTTTATGTCATTCTTTCCCGCCCCAAGTTTAACATATGACCAAGTCTGTGCACGTTATTACAGGGTTTAAAGGATGTGTGTCTGATGGAGGGCTTAATCTCGACCAAGTTCTAGTTACCTGCTGTAAAGAATGGAAGGCCAAACTGCTTAGAAAAGTTTACATACCTGAAGTTTGTATGCATATGCATCTAGACTCTGACATATGCAAAGTAAATTTAAGTAAATGTGGACTGGATTGCATGTCCTTGCTACAGACATCCTGCACTAAAACCAGCCCAGGTGGTTCCTGTTATTTATAAATAAAGCGTTGGATTTGTGATGCTGTATGTAAAATACCCTGAAGAGAATGGAACTTCTTCTGTAACTTGCCTGCTGCCTCTTTAGGAAATACAAAATTACTATGTGAAAAGCAGACTGGACAGAGATGAGATTGGAGAAATACTGATTTAAGGAGCTTGAGTTAGTCAAGCATAGCGCTGCTAAAGTTTCAAACTGGCTTCCTTTGAAGGTAACTAGAGTTCAGATGCATATTCCAGTAGTTTGCTGTTAGGAAAACCAAGATTTTTTTTTAAATATAACTCTTCAGTCCAGAAGTGCTTAATCATCAAGGAACAACAATGCATTTTGTCTTCGTTCTGCTTAATTTGAAAGGAAAGATGAGTCTGAAATGCAAAGGGCAAAACTATGACTGTCCATCCAGATCTGAAAGTGTGAATTTGAGTTTTTCCTTAGGGCTGGCCTCCTGCAGTGGGGTTCAGTTGATTTGGCGTGTTTTTTACTTTTTTTTTTTTTAAGATTACTTAAATAAAACAACATCATGTTTTTACTTACAGCACTTGAAGAATCGGAAAGTGACATTTATGTGCGATTCATGAGGTCACACAAGTGTTACGACATTGTTCCAACAAGCTCTAAGCTTGTTGTTTTCGACACTACGCTACAAGTGAGTATTCTACTTTCAGTCTGCCTTTGCTTGCGGTTTGTTTTTTTTTTTCCTGAGTGTTAAATAAAATGTGATCTGCGAAGAGAAATTCTCCTACAATGCTGTACTTTGACTGTACAAAACCATATTGTTTCAACTGTATCTTTTATGTTTACTAGAGGAGGAGCTGGGGGGAGACTTCTTAGCAGAACAGAAAGAGAGGATGTAATTTTGGTTTGCAGTTGGAATTGCTGTGTAAAAAACTTTCAGACAAGCCCAAACTCATATTGGCTTCTTTATGGCTATCAGAATTTGCTTTAAGACATTTTGTATAAAGATCCCTGTGCAATAGCTAAAGAGCATTCAGGTGCTTTGAGCCTGTTCCCACTGTATTGGTAAGACAATTTAGGACTAAAATGGATGGCTTAATTATGCACGTTATTACATTCTCCAGAAAATTTTTGTTTTCAGTTTTTCATTTTGCTTTTAATCAGTAAATCATCTGCTAGACTTTTGGCTCTGTCTGAAGAGTTTGTTTGCCAAAAGAAGACATTAGCTGCCTGCTAAAGAAACAGACTAATCTGCTCTGCAGCATGGTAGAAAGCTGTGGCTTTGTTTTCTGAATTTTGAAATAGGTGGTTTTTTGGCTTGCTTTAGGTTTTTTGTTTGTTTGTTTCGGTGTGTTTTTCCTTTTAAAGATGCTTCAATTCTGGCTTAACTAAGCCTATTAGGTAATTTTGGTCTGGAACGTACTGCTGTATTAGACTTCAGCTTTCCACAGTCAGAGGCAACCATGTAATAGATACTTAGTCCCAAAATGTTCACAGAACCATTTTGCATATCGGATAATTGTATGTAATGCTAGGTTGAGTGCTATGATCTCTAAGGTGGAAAGTCTGCATTGCACAACAAGGCAAAGTATTGGGGTGGATCAAGAGCACTGCACACGTATTAGTTTATTTGTACAATGACCAACAGCATCCTTCTGGAGTTGTGCAGCATGGCTAAAGCACTGGAGCTTCAGTTAGTGCTCAGCACAAAAAAAGCAACAAGTAGCTTCAGCCATGGATGTTTTTGATTATCCAGGCATCTCACTGGTGAGGGAGCCTCCTTCATCTCTTGATTTTATTTAGACTTTGAGCACAGTGAGGCTGCAATGTGTTGATTACCTTGGCTGTGTCCTTAAAGGTAAGTATACTGTCCAGTACTAGTATTGTGTTAATACTTCAGCAGGGCTGTGGTTAAGAGTCTGTTCGTGTGCCAAGGGACCTCCTGCTGCTAACTGGTCTGGCAGCTGAGAAGGGAACACTGAATTTAACAGTTGGTCACCAGTGTCTCGTGTCAAATTATTTCCTTCTTCACCCAGAAAGCCAGACTTCTGGAAACCTGTCGTCCTTAAGCACCTTGGTATCAATGGAACAGTCGCTTTTATTTCACTAGGATTCTTCCATGTGCTTTACTGGACACTGGATTTTGTAGTGAAAAGACACCCGATTTGTGATTAGAGATGGAAAAAGGTAGCCCATAGTCTTAGAGGAAGAGCATTCAAGCACGCAGATGTCAGTCGTACAGAGTTCAAATGTTCTCATTGTTGATTTTCTTTGTATATTCCACTTCTTGACTGTTTTGATACAGTCTTTCAACTGCATCTGCTTTTGCATTTCCCCAGTCACACAGACTCTAATTGTGCAAGCGCTGTAAGCTCTACTGAAGAGTATCTGTTACATTTCGATATAATACTAATGAACAGTTCTTGCCACATTGCTTTTCAGAGATTTCTTTCTCTGTGTCTCAGAAGCTTGCTTCTTTAAGAGGTTGATTATGTTGACTTTTTCACTGTCTTGGAGGGAAAAAGTTGTTCAGTTTTTCCTTTCTTCTGCTTGCTTTGACCTGAAAGGTTAAATTTGGGATGGTAGTGTTTACTGTCACTCTTTCAGCTCTTCTCAAAGACTGCTAGCTTCCTTATGGTTGCTCACACTATGAGATAAGCTGCAGCTACCAACTTCCAACAGGTTGTTGGCGTGACCCACAATCTGATGAGTTCTCAGCTGTCAGTGGTCACCTGACTCAAAGGCTTGAGTTCCATCACTGTTGTAATTGGAAAGATGAATTTTCTTTATTCCATGATCCTGCTAATCTTGAGGCCATTGGGGCAGGTCACCCATTCCCTTTGGATTCCCCCAATCTCTTGATTAATTACATAAAATCATGCCAAGTACCAGTTTTCATTGCTGGAGCTGTCTTGAGATGATGCTATTAGTGTAAAGAAGTTATAGAGTTTCATCTCCGATTGGTGAGCCAGTGTGAGGTAATAGTTGGAGAAAGCAGCATGTTGAGTGACTGAACCTTATGAATTTTCACCATAAACTAAACCAGGTAACTTAATGGTGATGAAAAACTTTCACCAACACTTCACCAAAATCCCTGTCCAATTTGGGATCCGTAGTGATGGTCATGGATTACAAATGGAGAAGAACAAGGCATGCCTTGGTCTATGATCATGGGGTAATATTCTCAGTCTGCTTCTCCAGGTATTTGAAAGCTGTGGTGGTAGAAGGGGAGACTGTAGTTATTCATTCAGACTCCAGTATATGACAGATGTAGACTGTATCTTGAACCTGGATTACTGGTGAGGAGCTTTTGTTCTTTCTCTTCAAACTGCATTTTTTTGTAGTCTGCACTATTACATTTAATCCCAGTTGCATTACTCTCAATAGTCATAATATTATTGCAAAGCAGTAGTCCTCTTCCGCCATTGACACTGTCTTCCAACTTTACAGGTTTCACGAAACTGAATTACAGGGTTATTTAAGAAAACATTAAACGGGTTGATGTGAATGCTCTTCCTGGGCTACACTGCTAGGAGATCTTCTAAATCTAGTATTGCCCTTTGTAGTTCCTTACCTAGAAATTTGTGTTAGTGTTCCACCTTCAGTATCTTCAAAGCACATTATATTTCTTCAGCTTGATCAGTGTGGCTGGCGCACCTGCATGTGTCTGGAATGTAAATGTAGAATAGCTTTTTTTTAAAAAACAAAAAAAGACACAGCCGAATAAGTACATGGTGGAGAATGTACCTAATAAGAGTAGTCAGAGAAAAGCTTCTAAAATGTTCTTTGTGTTTTAATTTTTAATATATAAATTAGTTATTTGCCAATACTTCAGGATTTTGTCGGTTCTTATTTTGAAAGCGTAGTATGCAGCTTTGCAAAACATTGGGTGTCCATGAATCCTCTCAAACTGAGAAGATTTTGCAGATTCTTGTCTTTCCTAGGGCTGCTTCACCCCTACACACGAGTGTTTCTCATAATTTTAAAACAAAACAAAAAAACAAGCCTATTGCCTTGAAAAAGTTCTCCAAAGATTTGAATTCAGTTTTTGAATAATGCTAGAGCTAAAACAGAATGTCTAAGGGCTCACTTTTTGCCTCCCTTAGTATGAGGTAGTAGCAATCAATGGAAGAAGGAGTTAAAAATGGAGTTGCGTTGTGTTCTAATGGCATGCTGTGAAAGGTTCTGCTGTTGGATTTTTGTTTGACTGCAGTATCCCATCTCCCTCTACTGGTCAGCAATCACAGAAAGCATCACATGTTTCTACCCTGGAAAATTATTCATGAGATACTGTGGAAAGTATTCTGAAACTATTAGCTGTGGGAAAGCTGGAGATGTTAACTTATATAATGTGGTACAAGTCACACTGCTGAAGCAACCTCTGTTCATAAAAGTAAATGTTTAGTCTCAATGTCATTAAGGGATTTAGTCTAAAGATTTGTAAGGAACCTGATTTTAACCTTACATAAGAGAGGAGATGGTAAGGTGCTGTTACATTGGAAACAGAACGAAGACCTTAAATAGCAGAAACAGTAGCGAATAAAGAGCAGGAATGGGCTGACAGTCTCTTCAGTCCTGCTTATCTGTCAGTCAGAAGGCATGGGGGCCTCTCGTTTCCGGCAGCTACCAACCATCTTGCTGCTGCTAGTGCTAGCACAGCAGTCTGGTCTTGCGTGTCAGGAACGTGCCTGTGGAACTGGCACCTACACCGCTGCTTTCACAACAGCCAAGTGTATCTCAGGTGCTTCTCTTAAGTATCGGATCCTATGGTAAGGGAGAAGCGTGCTCTGTCACCTGGAGAATGTGTCACTTGGCACAGACTTGAGCAACATCTGTACTAAATAAATAAAATATACTGAGCCAAGGTCTTTTCACCTGCCTGAGGCCAACTAGCACAGCTCAGTTTGCATTAGTATGGCTTAGCTTATATTGCCCCCAAAAGACAGTATTGGTATCTAGTCTGCCTACCTGAAATGGTCCCTAGCCTGCACTGAACCCTGAGTAGTGGCAGATATTGTCTCGGAGAGTGCTAGCTGGCACAGGTCTCTTGATTTAGACTGACAGTGGACTGTTCGTTCACCTTTTTAATTTACTAATACAGTAATACATACATTACATAGCCTGTAAGTATTTGCTCCTTATACGTATTTGTAGAATGATACAGGACTCCACATCAGTGCTGTGGCTTTCACCTGCCTGTGACCCGTGAATACTCCTGGTTCGTGACAAGCCTCAGCCTTTCACTTTTCCCAGAAAGATGCTATCTTTGCTTGACGCACATTAAAGAAACATTTTAAAGTCTGATCTGACCAGGAAGGGAGTCAAGAGACAATTAGATGTTGTGAGCTGTCCTGTGAAGCTTGGAAATTTGACTCTGTGGATGGTGGGGAAACTAGGCAAGTTGCAACAGCGTGCAGCTCACAGTGGATAAAACTGTCTTTCTGATCTCTTGCACATCTCCCAAGATGCAAAAAATAGGAGAAGAAACACTTCACAGCCCCTTTGAGGGGATTAGGGGGCTTGTCCCCTGAAGGGCTGCTCTGTGAATGAGCATTCACTTATTGTTCTGCTTCATTCTAGTTATTCAATAAAAGGATCTGGATTATCTTTGTAATAGGTTCCAGGAAAACACTGAGCTGAATGCAGAGTTACTGGTTACCAGCTTGTGTCTTCAGCACAGTATTGGAGTACTCTACAGACGTGAATGCGTTTAATGTGGCAATGATCTGGGGAAACAGTGACATCTCGATCTGCCTTTATTTTCTGTTTGTTGGTTTTAACTTGTATCAGGTACAGTAACACAGCAATCTGATCTTTTGCTTTGAAACTGGTATTAATGCTTTGAAGGAAAATAAGAATTTTAGTAATTCCTGTATTAAATTCAAATGTCAACAAAATATAGCACTTTATTCAGTCTATCCGCAGAACTGCTTTTGTCTAACTGACGTCATCTAACAACGTGATTTCACTTTTTTCCTTGTTACTGCATACATACGACTTCATAATGTTTTCTTTAGAGACCAATGCATTATCCGCCCCATCCTGAACTCTGTTGGAACCTTTAAAGGAAATGGCTCTTACCTAGCCTATAGCAGTCTCTGAAGCTTAGCTCTGTAAGCTTACTGAAGGCCAGATTTTTGTCTGGCCTTCAAACCAATTTATTACTTAATTTGATATTGCCCAGCCTACATAAAGATGAGAAGGATTAGCTTATATTGTAGCACAGATCAGTCAAGAGGAATGTAAAAGTAAGTATAAGACAGGGGCTTCCCTGCTGCGTGTTGAGCAAGAGTCTGCAGTCCCAAGAATGGTATATTAGCAGATGTAGCGGCTGCGTCCTGTGAAGTTTGCATAAGCTCTCCATGCAGTGAAAAGCTCTGTCTAACCTTTGGCTAAATGATAATCTTACCTGTTAAAAGTAAATTTATGTTTTCATACTAAAACATGTAGCTTTTGCTTACCATGACCTTGAAGCTGTTCTTAAAGTATTTGTCCAGCACTTCTTCATAAACTAGTAAAAATCATGTTTATATGGAAACAGTCATCAAAGTAAACTTTCAGAATCCTACAGACTTTCTTTTTATATCCAGAAGAAATCTTGGACAATTCTGTGACTTGAAGATTAGATTATTTAACCTTTCTGTTTAATGAAATTATCAAAGTTGATAATGGACCAGATGTTATCACTAATGTACGCTTTTGCAGTCACTATCACACACTAGTAAGAGCTCAAATACTTATTTTTCTTCTACATAGCTAGAAAAACATTTGGAACAATCTTCTGGAAACTTCTGTAGTGGTTTAATAAGCTGGAAGTAAATGTAACTTCTGCAGAGCATGCAATGGATTCTGCATTAGAAGAGTGGAAGAGGATTTGTATCTCTCTTCCTTGTGCTGACTCTATTCAGTAAATGGATTTATTATTCTTGCTCCCTCCAGGTCATTCTTGACTAGGGTGTTGCCTCTCTCCAAGGTAATGAGATAGACCAGGCTTCCAGGAAGAATGCTCCAGAATCTTTTGCTTCCAGCAGCACACAGCGGACTCTGGGTCTGCTCTCGCAGCAGAGTTCTCACAGCTTTACAGAAGGATTGACTGTCTGTGTCTTAATTGGCTTTGAGGCTTTTTCTCGTCAAAGTTGCTAAATTTAAACTAATGTACTGTCTGCATTTCTGAGGAGTGTGAACAATCCTTCCCGGCTTACCCGTCCCACAGAGCTGTACGAGGATAATGTAATTTAGCTTCTAAATGCCATGTGGGCTGAGGCAGTTGAGCAGGCCACATAAAAGCTCCCTTCACTCAGATCAGGCTGGAATCAGTAGCATAATACGGGAATACTGGGTTTTTTCAGAGCTGCTCCTGTTGCTTATAGACAACAAGCATAGGAGCTTAATTCCTGCAGCTCTCAAAACCAGCAGGAATCATTAATTCCTGGATCTTGGAGGAAGATAATATGAGTTCACCGTACCAATTAAGCAGAAATTTTTTGGTCTACACAGGGTGTAGGTAAGGTGTTTGTGCTTGGCTGAGTGAAAGTCATGCATCATTCTTCCTGCCTTCCCCACCCCATGACCACTTTTTCTGGTGAGATCTTAATCTGTGAAAGAATTCCTCTACCCTTCCTGCTGTAGCTGACCCTAGTGGCTCTGCCTATGAGGCTTACCTAATATCTTACTCTTCACCAGTTGTGGCATGAAATCTAGCAGCAGAAATGCTGGCTTGAAGTGATTTCCCCAGCCCCCGAAGAGACCTGTGCTGCTTTTTTTTTTTTTTTTTTCCAACTAGAATGCTTAGGCTCCCCTCAAACAGCAGCTGGAAGTGAGTATCAGCAGAGTACCTTATTGAGGGAATAACAGAGTTGACTGCAGTCATGGACCAATGGCTCTCTAGAAGAGGTCCTGATTAAATCAACATGTGTGGTGTTAGAGGAGGAACGAGAGCCCTTAAATGCTGGCTGCAGTATGGGCGTATTGACATAGAGTATCAGTTAAGGTCTCAGTTTTGTGTCTTCAGTTGGCTTGGGGCCTTTTCATGTGGACGTGGTGTGGGGAAGGTTTCTGCAAGTGGACATAGTACCTGCTCTGTGGGGAGAAATGTAGAATGTGTGCCTGCATACTTTAACTTGAGGATAAGACACTAGCTATTATTTCTGGGATTTGACTTGGGTCTGAAGGGTATTACTCCATCAGCTCTTAAATTTTGCTAAGCACTCTATGACCATTAGTAGTACATCATCTACCAAGAGTGTTCCCTATCCGTCTCCTGTGAATGGAGAAGAGAACTGAATTCTTATCTGGTTTCATGTAAGCTTTCCAAAACTCAACATGAGCTAGAGGAGCTGCTTGTGGATGTTTGTTGGTTGGGGTTTTTCAGATGTTAAAGCAAATGTAGCCTCTCAGTTAGTAACTGGTTTGTACAATTTTTCTCTACTTTACTCGAGTGTGTGATAAGGTAAAGGAGGAAATTCTTCTCTTCAAGACCTGCTTGGCCCTCACCCTAGGCAAAAGTCTTTGTTATTAAGTCCTCAAGTAGCCTTTTTTTCAAGGCATAGTCCTTCAAGGAGGAAATGCTTCTACCAAATTCATAGACCAAAGAAGAAAATAATTGGAAAATAAATTTGAATGCAACAGTTATCAAGCTGAGATCATTGTTTGTCATCTTGCATACTGTTTTAGTCCCTCCGGACAAGCCAACTTATAAAAACACTGAGCTATATATGTGCACTACAGAAGAGGGTTCTAACTTTTCAAAATAGCTCCTTTACAGGACTAGTTTTCTATAACTTTAGAAGATGTCTGGATTGGACATTACAGCTTTATTTGAAGGAAAAAAAAAAAAGGAATTGCAAGTTAATGTTTGGTATTATTCCCAGTGTTTTGTTGGTCACCATTTTGGAAAGATAAAGACAAAGCAATTAATGATCCTCTAAAAAAAGAGAGCAATTCCTGTGAGAATGTAGTTTCTTGACAGTGGGTGTCATCCCTAGATTACAAATCCAGAGAAATGGTTTTTTTTCATTTTTCTCTTGACCGCTTGGAAAGCTGATGTGGAGATTATTTGGAAAATTGGTCCACCTCCCTGAAATTTCTTTGCTTCAGAGCTTGTGTTTGGGAAGAATTGCCTTCTCCTCAGTTGAAGGGGTTTAAATGCCATTGCCATCTGGGCGTGAATTGCTTCAAAGTAAAAGGGCATGACATGTTTGGAGAATATCTACCTTGTACTGCTTTTGTGATCTGGGGATGAATGCTGGAGTCTTTGATTCCAGTTTAGTTCACAGAAGTTTTCAGATCATAGAAATAAATCCTTTGAAGACGATGCTGACAGTGTGGAAGAGGAGGGATGCCCAAATAGCTTTCTGTGGCAAAGTTATATTTTCAACTTAATGTTGTCTTTTTTCTGTGTTCCTAAACACTGTATCACAAGCCACTGTTCAGGTGTTCTCCAGTGGACCATATTGCATTACCTGGGATCCGAAGACTTTCAGTAGAAGCTGAGGGGGAAAAAGACAGTATGAGCACCTCCAGTCATTGTTGAGTATTCTTCAGATAAGAGAGGACAAGAACTTGCTGGACCTGAGAGTGGGCTTGCACCCTATTTGACACGGTGTTAGTGTGACCCAAGTAGTTAGTCACCTTGGTTTCCCTCTTCACTGGCTGTGTTGTCAAACAAATACACAAAACCAGCGATGAATCCCTTGTATGAGATCCGCCTTACAGCATCTGATACAGAAGCAATACCTGAAATCCTAGTGACATGAGGGAGTAGCAGGGGAGACATTATAAACCTGCCTTATTGCAGCTAGATCATCAGGCTTGCGTTTCCCTCATACACAGCAGTGCAGACTCTTCTTCCCGCTCCACCCCCCTGAGAGATCTGCCAAGATTTGGACAGTCAGGGGACTTGCCAGGCTACTTAAAGAAATATTGTCATGTTTGTGTTGGGCGAGAAACTGTTGCCGCATTCCTCATGTTTTCACAAATCAGAGTATTTGAGAGTCAGTCAGCTCGTAAATACAGAATCACAGAATAGTAGGAGTTGGAAGGGACCTCTGTGGGTCATCTAGTCCAACCCTCCTGCCGAAGCAGGGTCACCTACAGCAGGCTGCAGAGGACCTTGTCCAGGCGGGTCTTGAATATCTCCAGAG
>Ga0065711_1050727_pt1 | contig 10689 bp, 8 predicted proteins | sample Hoacrofraction12_FD_59098 | JGI IMG/M metagenome (GOLD analysis project Ga0065711, IMG submission 59098) | Hoatzin crop microbial communities from Cojedes, Venezuela - Epithelial fraction 12 v2 (version 2) | ecosystem: Host-associated > Birds > Digestive system > Esophagus > Crop | place...
CTGCGGACCCCCCCTGCTCCCACCTGCCCCGCCGCCGGGCGCTGCCTGACCCGCCCTCCCATGGGCGCTGTTGTTGCTCCCGCAGATGAAAGAAACGATCATGAACCAAGAGAAGCTCGCCAAGCTGCAGGCCCAAGTGCGCATCGGTGGCAAGGTAGGAGCCGCCTCCCCACCCCGCCCTGGGGGCCGCCTGTCCCTGCACGCACGCCAAGCCCGGCGGGAGGGGTCCTCAGAACCGGGGTGGGGAGCGGCCGGAAGCACTCCGCTGTGCTCGGGGGAAGCTGCGCTGCTGCAGGGATCCCTAGAGCGTGTTCCGTAGGAGCCGTACACCGTAGCTGAGCCTCCGGCGTTTTCTGTTTGGCTTTGTTGTCATCTATGGCAGCAGCCTTGCAGCCTGTGTACTTGTACCGGCTGTTTCAGAAGGCATCTAGGATTTGAAGTGAGTGTGCCTTAAAGCAAGTGAGCTTGGGTGTAGTTGTCGTAACAGATGATGTAGGGTTATGTTCCATACTCTTGTCACAGATCTTTAAGATGCCTGCGTCTTGGTTTTTTTTGCCTTTTAGGACAAAGTTGGAAATTCTGTACCTATCGTATTAGTGTAATTGTATAATAGCATGCTCAGAAGACCTGTTTATTTTATTACCGCCTCTGAATGTGTGTAGCTATGTGATTACTTATAATCTGAAAATAAGACAGTATGTTGAGTATAGTTGTATGCTGATAAACATTTTAATTACTGTGTCAGTTTTAAGGCAAGAACTTGTTAGTAAGGTTTTTTTATACCTGATGAAGCGAACATGCAAATATTTTAAAATACGAACTATTCAACAGAACTCTTGTTGACAGTTTCCGGGAGCTTTCATTCCTCTGTTGAATTTTTTTTACTTCATCTGGAGATTGACGCACCCTTAAATCAGGGTTAATGTAGTAATTATTTGCCTTGGTGATTTTGTTTATTCTTTGTATGGCTTGCTAGTTAAGCAGAGAGCTGCTGTATTACAGTGATGATGGTATGCACGTTACCGACATGTGCGTGTTGCCCGTAGAGGCTTTTAATGTTTGTCAAGTAACAGCATGCATTTGGGTTACAGCTCTTGCAGCTCTCTGGTCAGTAGAGGTCTTTCAGAGACATTAAGCAAAGCTTAGAATATGCTTGTGATGCTGTCATTCAGTTTTAAAATTGGTCTGTGAAATACTTCGAATGCCTGAATTTGACTTTTAAAGTTTGTTTTATAACTGGAAATTATTACTGAAGATTCTTTGTGGCATTGTCACCATAGAAATTGAGAGGGGTGTGGAGGAGACAAAGGTGGAGGAGTCACGCCTCCTTGTGAGAGGAGGTTGTATGTTGCCTCTGTTGGAAGGTTTTCATGATATCGCAAGGCTGCAGATCTTATAAGCTAAATATTATGTTTAAGTGGAAGGCTGTTGTAGTACTTCGTTATATGAAATTTGAGATTTTTGTGTAGAATATTTCTACGGCTAAATGTCATGGCTCTTCCCCCAAACCATTTTAGAGGAGTGGCAGATGAGTCTGTAGTGTTCCATTGGTGGCCTGCTGTACCCACTTCTCTTTAAGACAGAGGTAGAGAGGTCTGAATAGCATGTCTTAGCATGATCATGATAGAATTTGCTTAGTAAAAACCTGTACTCTTTAGAAGCTTAAATCTGTGGAGATTAAAACATCAGCTGTTCCTTTAAATTAAATTTAGATTGTCTGAAGTTTGGTATCTATGTGTAATATAGGTAAAAAGGAGGTACATAGAATCATAGGTTGGAAGAGACCTCTAAGATCATCAAGTCCAACCATCCACCCAACACCACCATGACTACTAAACCATATCCTGAAGTTCCTACATAGCCTTTGATTCAAGACCCTATTTTAATAAATTTATGAAGAGGTCTTTTGTCCAGAGAGACTTAATGTATACCTTATGTAGCTTAGTTCCTGGGTAATCAAGGTACTAAAATCAAGCCATTTCTATTACTTCGGTAGTTTTCAAATTGCTGTCTGCGTTCACTCTCTGCTATAGTCAGGTTGGTATAAAGCTTTCTAGACAGATGACTAAACTTTTGAGCTGTAGTCTTCCAAGTGTGAGTTTTATGTGAATTTGTTGTCAACATTCCTTGTTATTTGTAACAATAACAAGGATTGTGTTAGAGGTGTTAGTGTCCAGCCAGTTTTTCGACTTCTACTGGTTAACTGAAAAGGTATTGCAGCCTTTATACGGCTGGGCAGCAACACATTTTTTTACTGCTAGCATGTGGCAGGTGGGCAACTGAAATAGATTAGTAGTTATAGTGTGTCAAAAAGGAGCTTAGTTTCACCTGTTCCTGGGCGTTTTATGTCAGATTTTACTGAAGCCTTATGATTGTGCAAAGAAATATAGAATGACACTTTCTGCTTTTTGATAGTTATAGATATCTTCCACTATGGGACAGTTATTTCCCTGGAGAAATCTAGGGTTCTGTGTCTGTAGGGGAACTTAACCTTTGCTTGTTTTTGCTTTCTAAGCAGGGTTGGTCTGGAATAATGTAGAAATATTTTTTTAAAACATTTATGAAATATCTTGGAAAAATAAGTGTTCTTGAAATGTGTATGTCTAAGATGGGAGATGACTGTTTGGATTAAAAACTGAGTATTTTGATTTTTTCATATTCATTTGTTAATTATGACTTTAACTTTATGGCCTCTGACTATTATAAAAATTTGGCTACAACTGAAGAACTGAGATCTCATGAAAAATTCATAAGCTTCATAAATTACCTTCAACTGCTCATTCTTCAGCTTTATGGATATGATAACAGATAAGAGTAAACTTTCAATCTTGCATTTTTTTCTTTTCTAAGATGCTGCAGAATCCCTATAGGAACAGTGGAATAAATGTTCTCTGGTGCATTGCTTCCTAAAACCGCACACTTCTCGCAGACATGCAAAGCTTGCCTTACAGCAAGGGAAGGACTGCTGCAGTGCAGTTGGAGAGATGTGGTTGCGTGTGCTGAGGCACAGAAGTAGAGCTTTGTATGTTAGGTTGATTTGTAGATGCCTGCAGAGCAGTTACAGGGCTCTGAGGATTAGAGTTTGTGAAGAACTACTCAAGTATTAATTTGTAATTTTTAATTTTTTTTTTGCAAAGGGTACTGCCCGCAGAAAGAAGAAGGTGGTTCACAGAACAGCTACAGCAGATGACAAGAAACTTCAGTTTTCTTTGAAGAAACTAGGAGTCAACAATATTTCTGGAATTGAAGAGGTAATTACTTCAAAGGAAAAAATACTTTTCTGTGTAGAAATAGAAAATGTATCAAAATCAGTTTCTCGGTAAGTAACATCCTAAACTTGTCTGTAAATTGTCAGTAGGTCTTTTTTGAGCTTTAAGAGCTTCAGTTTCCTGTTAAATTGAAAATCTTGCTAAAGGGCTTCATTTTTTTTTTTTTTAATTGCAGGTAAACATGTTTACCAATCAAGGAACAGTCATTCACTTCAATAACCCCAAAGTTCAGGCATCTCTGGCTGCTAACACTTTCACTATCACCGGCCATGCTGAGACAAAGCAGCTGACAGAAATGCTTCCTAGCATTTTAAATCAGCTTGGAGCTGACAGTCTGACCAGCCTGAGGAGATTGGCAGAAGCTCTACCCAAGCAATGTAAGTTGAAAATTGAATGCATTTCATGCTGGCAGCTGACATGAGGGTTATTTGTATAGCAGCAGTGAAATTCAGTGCACTCTTGCTGTCGGCAAGCATATTATAAAATGTCTGTAAAGAAATGGAACTTTTAGATCTTATTTAAAGCTCAAATCCAATGATGAGTATAACTGAAGAAAGCAGAGGCATCTGGCACCGTATCTTGCAGCTGATCTAGAGCTGGAAGGCTGTAGCCAGACTTGATTTCATGGTAGTTTACCACTTGATGTAGCTACCATATTTTGACATACCTTGTTCATTAGAGCTAGGCAGTGAGTTACTCTGGAAGAGTTAGGTTTTAGAAAAAGATAAACTTTGACTATGTCTGGTTTGACACTTTAAATGGAAACATAACTAATGGGGAAAGGGAATTGAAGACAGACATCTCATAGCTGTTTTGCTGCCTTGTGGGTGTGGTGAAGGTATTTCTTGCATGGGCTTTTTGGTAGCTAGGAGGGAATTACCCAGTATTTTTAAGGAAGTATGTTGTAAGTCCTGTGTGCATAGAACACTGTAGAGAACAGGACTGGCATGAGTGTTAAGCTAGGTACACCAAATTCCTATTCCATCCTTAAATTAGTAAAAGAACGTGAACACTTGTTCTTCCTAAAACTGTGTTGGAAAAGTAGAGGAGGGGGTGAAGTACATGGTTTTTTGAAAAGGTGCTACTGCTGCAGGGTGAGAATTGGGAGTGAAAAACAGGCTTGTTGACACTGCGAATGTTCCTCATGTCCTGCATGTACAGTCTTCCTACTTTTCTGAAATCTTGTAAGCCCATTGCTTCCAAGGTATGAAACATCCTAAATACAGAGAAAATGGGAGAAGTGTATCATTATGTCCAGTTTCTAGTAGTTCTGAACTTGGTTGCTACATTTTTTTCTTCCTGTGCTTTGCTGCCAACAAGACAGCCTCTATTTCTGTTCCTAAAGCTGGTGATGCTTCCCTCCTGTGAGCTTCCCACTGAAAAAATCCTGCTAGGAGTAGTCTTCAGGAGGTGGGATAAACTGCTGCTTTCCCTGTGGAGCTCAGGTCCTTCCTTCCTGATGTTACCTGTGCAGCTTCTGTGGGATAGTAGTAGGGTTTGAAAGAAAAAAACCTGAAGTATTTCAAATGACCCCTGAAGATCTGTCTTCTCATAACAAGGTGGATATATCCTGGATAAGCAAAACTGTGCAGTTTTGGTATTAGGGAAACTCATTTAAAGAGCTTGCTTTGTATGACCTAGTAAATGGCTATTCCTTCGCCCTTTGGGTGGATGCCAGAGTAGTTGCGCAACACTTTCCATTCAGCGTTGTCTGGTAGATTTGGAAGCCTGACAGGGAGGAGTGGAGTGTCTGTGATGATTGCATTTGCAGGTGCTAAAGTAAACTTAGTCTGGTCTTGGGGATGAGAGAGAATGCAGGCAATTTAGGAGGAAATAACATGGTTTGCTTTTAAAATGTTGTATTTGACACTGAGGTGAACTTAATCTGTAACAGCTTTCTGCTGTTAAAAAACAAAAGCAGGGTTAGCGGTGACCTTGCCCCAAGCCCTTTCACACCAAAGTTTATGCATTCACCTGTTTTGGTTCTCTGTAAATCAGGGTACAGGTCTAGTATGAACCTATCTCTTTCCTCATGCTTTTCTTGAAAACTGAGAAGGATTAATTAGGATAAAATGGAGGCGACAGAGTGTGAGATGGCTTACCCTTGGTAGTACAGCTAAGAATAGCGGTAAAAGTAGTGGCACAGGTACTCAGGGACCTGAGCTCTCTATTCTAACATTATACTGCTGCAGTTTCACAGATGTTCATTGGTCTGCCACAATGGACATGGTTAAGTCTCACTAGCTCTGGCAAATACAGTGGGAATGATTAGGAAATCACCGAGCTGGCAGAGATGCGGACGAGAACACATGGTTACTTCAGTCAGCTAAGTTTAAAATTGTGCATCCAGTTCCATATTCCTCTTGACTTTGCCAGGGAGCAATAATATCTTTAAGCGCCTCTAGTCATATGTGGCTGCTTGCAGCTTCACAATTACATCTTAGTTCTCATGAAGGCCTAGAATCCTTACATTCTTTCTTTTCCTTATAACTTGCTGGTGTAAAATACGTAAATCTCAAGAAACACTGCGTAGTCAGTAAACCAAGCTGTTTTTAAGGGGAATTGGTAGAACAAGTCTCTGCACTTGTAGCTGAAAATGGTTACCATCCAAGGCACTCAGTATACCTAGATACAAGATGGTGACTAGTAAACTGGTTTAGCATGCATATTCTCAGTTTCTTGCTGGGCTGTCTGAGCGTTATCATTAACAAAGGGAATGTGAGCTTCCTCTGTTATCTGAAGATTTTTATTCAGCAGGGGAACTGGATAAAGCATTGCAGTTTAGCTCAGATTGCTAATGTTTTCAAAAAAACACAAAGCAAAGCAGCTGATCAAGATGCCTTTGGGGAACTTGACTGATGCTTTTGAACTACTTGTTCTTGCAGCTGTGGATGGAAAAGCACCACTTGCTACTGGTGAAGATGATGATGATGAAGTTCCAGGTAAGAACAAGTATGCAGTGGAGGAAACGGACATGAGCTTTGCTGAGACATAACATACGTAGCATAAGATTGGTCCAAGGATGGTAAGCGTATTGTCTAGTCACCCGCTGTCACAGAATTTTTGCAGCAGGTTACTTCGTTGTTTTTAGACACCATGAGAGATGCAGGTGGACTGTTGGTTCGAGCTAGCATTTTTGTCCTGTGTGGAAGAAGTAGCTATGGCTAAGGGAATTATCTGATATTCAGTAAGAAGGGTGGGAAGAAATTACCTTCTCACTGTCACTTTGCCCAGGTGTGGGTATAGTGAAGTTAAATGCTCTTAGAATTGTGCTTTATGATGAACCATCCAAAACTTGCTTGGCTGAACAAGAAGAATGAACCGTAAAGCTCTTAGATGTTATTTGGTCTGTATTTTATAAGCTGAAAGTTTTTTATGTTGTGATCACTTGATATGAAGTAAAACTGTTTGGGGGGCGGGAGGGGGAACAAACGCAGAATGTTTGGCAAAGAGGAAGTGTGTCAGACTTTAATTTCAACGTTCTTCTTTTTCTAGATCTCGTTGAAAACTTTGATGAAGCTTCGAAGAATGAGGCAAACTGAACGAAGTACCACTTTCTGAATAAAATTAAAACTTGAAAAAGCTACATGGAGCTGCTATTTTATATTGTGACTGCTTTGATTTTGTTTTTTATTTCTTGATATTTGGAAACTCCTTGAACCTGCAGCTCTTTAGTTATTGCTTGTACACAATATTATTTTTGTGGCCTGATTGAACAAATCTATGCTGTGAAATAAGTCAGATTGCTAACGAATCTCTGCCTAGAAACAATTTTTGAGTAACTTGTATACAAGCAAAATCCCATCTTAATGAACTTTGGCATACAATAAAAATATAACATAAACTTTCTGGTGTGGCTTCTTGTCAGAAAAGCAGGGGAAAAAAATTTGCCTTAAATACTAAACGATCTTAAAAGGTCTTGCTTTTCTGCAGAGCATCTTCCTTTTGTTGGGTTAGAAAACTGTCATAAATTTTTTTTCTGTGCATAATGGAGCATTTTAGGCTTAATCGATGAATTCCCAGTGTTTGCAGGTCAGAGCTACATACGCTGCAAGTCACTTTGTAAACTCTATTTAAGAAACAGACCCGTATTCTAGAAATAATTATTGGTGGTTTAATATAATGTACAATGTGCAAGTTGAGAGAGAACTTTGCTTGGCCTTGGAAGAACAGTGTCAAGCTGTTCACATTTTGGGGGAACTAGATAGTAATGTTAAATTCTTATCTTTAGGGACTGTTGAATATGTACTTCTAGGGTGTAACTGTTTGAGTCAGATAATACTTTCCCTGTCTTACAGTCTTACTTCTTTGAAAAGGTCAGTTATGTGGGAGAGTGAAGTACAGGAAGGGGAGAAAGCCTTAATAGAATTGATAATGGCTTTGAAGTCTGTATTTAGCATCTTCAGATCTATTAACAAATAATTATATTTGGACGTTCCAGGAATATGTTCTTTGTTATTGCTTTTGTGTGTTCCAGAGAGAAAGAGGACTTGTCTTTTGGGCACAAGGAAGACTTCTTAAATTCGAGTCTGATGTTTGCATGGGTGGAGCTTCCAGGGGTGAGAGCTAAACTTCGTGTTTGGGAGTCTTTGGTGTTAATGATACATCAGATCGCTTCCATAACAGATGCTAAACTAGGATAGACGAACACTCTGCTACCAGCCTGCTAAGGTGGTCTCTAGAGCAGGTACTTCTGGAAGTGGAAATTCGTCCTGACTTGTGCAGGATAAAATTCAGGGTAAAACTTTGCTATAGCCATAACATAAAAGTTCTGCTTGTGCCTGGGAAAAGGTGGGGCTGTGTCTGACTTGCTAGGCATGCTTGTCGTGGTGTAAGTCATTGATGTTGGGAAACAGTGGAGGAACTTGTTCAAGCCGTGTAGCTTCTGTGGTCTGAGGTAAGACAGCAGTCTGGTGTGAATGTGACATGGCTGAAGTCAGGTGCAAGAACTTAAAGTAACAGTTCCAGTTTACTTGTCTTAGTTGGTGAGTACTTTATCAGTAAATTACACTTCTAGCATTGAATTAATTCAAATGAAAAAGTGCATTCACTGAATTGTGGCAATAAGGCAGAAAAACTGAACTATGCAATTTTGAGTTTTGAAATGGGGATTGTGACTTTAGGCTAATTGCCCTGTAAAAGGTGAAAGCCAGATTCTACAGTGCTGTCTACCACACTTCCTGTGACCTGTCAAGTCATTAAATGCATGCTGATTTTTTTTTTTTTGAGAAATCGATAAATGTGTTGCCCATTCTGTGATTCAAGTATTTTAGTACTCAGAAACACTTTAAGCCTCTGTAGCCCTTGCTTCTGAAATGTTTCATACTGGTTTCTGTCTCATGAAGTGACTTGGTTCTTGCTTAGATCATCTAGGCAGTATTAGCCGTTTCCCCACGAACAGACGTACCCAGTGCTTAAAAAATAAGATACTTGCCAAAATGCTGCCTTTGAAATGCAAAATAATGCTAATCTGTGATAAACAGCCATGTGACATGCCTATGGAAGTCTGTGTGCTAGGTATGCTCCCAGTCAGGAAATTCTGGCTTATCTCTGCATCTCCAGACTGTGACTGAGGATCCAGATACCATCAAAATGTGTTATAGCAGATTCTAAGTGGAAGGAGTTGGAAGTTCCAACTTCTTTTTGGAAGTTCATAGTAGGCCTCATGTCTAACACTTGAATGCTCAGTCCTGGACTCAACGCTGTCATTATTTTCTCTTAGTAAGGAGTTAGGTTATGGTCCTTCCTAGCCTGTCATTGACTGATAGAAACTGAAAATAGTTTTGTTGATGTTTCTAATTAGTTTGAACTTCTATGTGACCATACTGTGATTATGCCATTACAGATTAGCATCTGTAGTCTTGCTCAAGGAAAATAGCTTCGTATCTTCATTCCAAATATCTTGGACAATGGAGAAACAAAAAGAGTTGCCTGCATTTCTATTGAAACAAAGGTTTTATTTTTAAAAAGTGAAGAGAACGTTCTGGTTCTGTCACATGAGGCTTTGTAACTTGATTTGCAGCTTGATTTCCAGTGCAGTAGTGGGTACTAGTGAGATTTTTTTCATCATTTTTGCAACAGATTTTTAGAAATACCTTAATTGTTAATCTCATGCTTGAAGGGCTTTGCTGTGTTTTAAAATTAGTATATTCTAACTAAAAACAAAATCCTTTTGGAAGATGGTGGAACTGTATTTTATTAAGCTAGGGTGTGTGTGTGTATATAAAAATAAAAAGCTCCCTACTATGTTTTTAAAATACCATTGTTTTTAAAGATCAAGAAGGTGTCTTTATTGCAGATTAGATTTCTTTTCTCTGGAAGTGTTGTGAGTTTGAGGTTGTGTCTCTTAGGAAATGTTCCCAGTGAGAATTTCTGATAATTGGTGGTGTATATTTAATGTATGTGACCAAGGAAGATCACTTGAGTTGGTTTAAAACGTTCACAGCTCAGTACCTCAAATACCAAATCAATTATTCTGTACCTTACTGTGCTGATTTGCTGGGGGTGCAGGGCAAGTGCATGTAGTTTCCACTTCTGTGAAATTTTGTGCCAATGATGTGTTCTGTGCATGGAAAATCAGGATAGACATTTCACCTTCCGTAAAGTGGGTTCCTGTGTCTGTGCTGAAAACTCAAATGTCACGTTACAGAACAGATAGACTAACAAAGGACATTTGAAATGAAGACAATAGCTTGTATTTGTTGTCAGAGGCAGTGGAAGAATTAAAAGAAAACAAAGATGTGATCAGAAATGTGGCAAGGAAGAAAGCTTATGTGTGTGTGAACAGTACAGGTGGTGGGAGGTGAGTGGGGAAAGCTGTTACTTTTTTCGAGGGAGGTGGGGAGAGTGACTGAGAAGCCAAGACGTGGAAGCTGTTGGATCGCCCTGTTTGTGAGAACAGATTCGAAGAAGTTACGAAACTAGAGGGTTAATGCTCAGCACAGACGTGCTGCTGGAAAGCCGACAGCGAAGTCTGTGTTGGTGATGACTGGATTCACAGCCTTAAAGGACTGGCAAGATTTGAAGTTATGTTTCTGTCACCTGACACTGGGGGGACAGACAGGTTCTTTTAGGGATCCTTGGCAGAATGGTGATGGCACTAAGTTGTAGTTAGAGTTAAAGTGATTTTTTTTTTTTCTTAACAGGATATTACAATTAGTATAGCATAGAATTTATCACTATAATTCTGCTTGGAGAAATCCTGTGCCATTCATGTAGTACAATTTGTAAGTGGCATAATACAACTTAAAATTTCTGATCACCTAGATACTAACTTTCTGATTTTAAATCACCTGGGCCCTCTGCAGATCGGGTTGGATCTTAATGCATGCTTTGCTGTATCGAAGTAGCAATTGTAACCTAGACTCAAAAATCACAGAAATGCATACGAGTCACTCCCTCAGTCCTCGGAGGAAGCAGA
>Ga0065711_1050728_pt1 | contig 10689 bp, 4 predicted proteins | sample Hoacrofraction12_FD_59098 | JGI IMG/M metagenome (GOLD analysis project Ga0065711, IMG submission 59098) | Hoatzin crop microbial communities from Cojedes, Venezuela - Epithelial fraction 12 v2 (version 2) | ecosystem: Host-associated > Birds > Digestive system > Esophagus > Crop | place...
ACTGAAGCAGAGGAAGTTCCGTCTGAACATGAGGAAGAACTTCTTCCCTCTGAGGGTGACGGAGCCCTGGAACAGGCTGCCCAGGGAGGTTGTGGAGTCTCCTTCTCTGGAGATATTCAAGACCCGCCTGAATGCGGTCCTGTGCAGCCTGCTGTAGGTGACCCTGCTTCGGCAGGGGGTTGGACTGGGTGACCCACAGACGTCCCTTCCAGCCCCCAACATTCTGTGATTCTGTGATCAGCCACATCCACACCAGCTATGAACAAAGGGACATGGATCCAGATCCGAGCTCAGGGAGCCCGTGGGTGCCCAGGCAGCTCTGCCACCCTCGGGGGTGGTGGGCAGCCTCGAGGCACCGAGGAGAGGCGTTTGATGTCTCTGCTCTGGGACAACAGCGTCTTGTGATATTTATCCAGTCTCTCTTGCTCTCATCCCGGAGCATCTACACTGACAGCTCTGGTTTAAAAGTCACAGGCTGCGAGATTAATTGGGCTGTCAATTCTTTTTTCCAGCAAATGAACTATCCCGTGAGTCTTTTCCGAGATCCTGTTGTCAGTGGGCAGAAATGTCATTTGAATATTTGGGGAGAAATACAGATGGGAGCTTTGTGAAACCGAATTTGTATCCTACTTGCTCAGTTTTAAAGCTGAAGCTAATTAGAGCAAGCCTTAATGGGCAAGGAGCTGAAGTGTTTGATTGATAGGAGTTACTCCATAGCTGGAGGGTGAGCTGAGCCCTAACTGACACAAGCGTTTTTCTGTAGGGTTGGGGAAAGAGCAAGACCTCCTGCCTGGAAGGAGAAGTGGCTATTTGGTGTCTAATATACATTAAATTCAGGTCAAAACTTTTCTCGATTCTGGGGTGTGAATAAACCAGCCAACCCTTCCTGAACGCCTGCTTTCACGAGGCTGCTGTTGTTTGCCCCGAAAAGTGCTTGCTGCTCACCCAGGACCTCAGCAGCGTTTGGGGGTGGGTGGCCCGGTGGGGACGCATGGCCGGGGAGGCTATGTGCTGAAGGAGAGGGCTCTGGCTCCCCTCCCTCCCCATCACCACCGCAGCGTCTTCCTGCCTGCAGCAGTACCTGAGCCCAGCAGTCAGCATGGGTCATCCCATTCAGGCTGGTAATATCTAGCTGGAAATTCAGCTTTCTTAGCCTAAATGCGGTTGCATTTTCAACAGCCTGCTAGCCTTTTCCTCTTGCATCTTTGCTTATATCTTAAAAATCCACTTTTGATATAAGACTGTCAGATTTAATCCTTTTTAAATATCCTTTTCCCTGGTGAGGCAGCAAGATTTCCCAGGCAGCCCTGAAACTTGCAGATAAGATTTTACTGGAAGAAGACATCCAGATGAAATGAAGTCTCTATTTAGAGCAGCCTTTTGGGGGGTACCCCACTTTGTCCGTGTTTGTCTATAACTTTTACGCATCTGTTTTCTCGCAGGACAGCTCATTTAAACTTGGCTGGACAAAAAAATAAAAGGTCTTTCTGCTTTCTAGCTGACTCCTGAAGCCTGTTCATAAGGTGGGCTGGGAAGCTGGTGGGTCTCTGGCAGTCATCTGTCCCCGTGGGGAGGCTGTGTGCCCATCACACAGCTCCAAAGGGCTCTGCTGGCATCTCCAGGGCTTTTCCTTGCTGATGAAGACCACGAAGAGCTGAAGGAAGAGATTTGCAGGGTGGTCGTACCAGCAGCCTCCACTGGTGAATGAGCCCGTGCTGGTCACCATCATCTTCTTCCCCAGCCCCAACATGTGAGCCACGCTGGTCCTCCTTTTTTATCCCCATGCAATGCATCCCATTACTGTTAAGGTCTGGAGCATGTGTTCATCCTGAGTTCTAGGACTGATAATTGCTGTGAGCATGTTGGAGGGACCACACAGCATGGTGGGACAGCTTGGTCACCAGCACAAGAGGACCAGTTTGGTCAGGCTCCAGGACTCTGCTGCGGTGGTGGGGAGGGTGCCGAGCTGGTGAGGTGGGGGGGGCCTCTATGTCCCCCATGGGCTTAAGCAACAAGGTCTCGACAGCAGAAAACCAGGCAGAGGCATCCAGCCACAAAAGACTCTCACGTTCCGCGGAACTGCGAGGTGGGTGTTATTTTTTCAAGGGTGCATAGGTTTGTTTTTGTTGGGGGGGTTTATTTATTTTTTCAAAAATTAATTTTATGGCTGAATAAGGGTGTAACTACCTGCTTCTTTTTCATTAAAAATAGCTGTAAACGCAACACTAAACAAGCAGTGAGCAGGTACGTGGCTGTATGCCCGTATTTCAGGGACGGCGTCGCCATTGGGAGATACAAACCATGGTTAGATGAAAGGCTTAATGGCTGCAATTAGGCTTCCTGCAGGAATGATTTCCTCGCTGAGCTTTACCCGGCAGCAAACTCTGCGGAGCCAGTAAGGAGGTGCAAAGGCAAAGCCTGGTACCAGCCCGGCCAGAGGTGCAACCTCTTGCCTCTTGGCCAGCTGACAGGATTACACAAAGAGCCTTTCCAGCTATTTCAGTGGGCATTTCTGGTGAGCCTCAGGGCTTGCTCAGATACTTTTCTCTGCAGAAAGGGTGTAAGGCAGGAGTGAGAAAACCCAGTGGGTAGGTGACAGGGTGCTGATGGGCAGCGCTCAGCTAAGGAAAAGCCCACCCAGCTTCCAGCGTCTCTTGGGAGAAACGCTCAATTCAAATGAGTTCACAGTTCAGCTCAGAAGCGGGGAGAAAGCGCCCAGCAGCCGAGGGCAGGCAGCAGGCAGCCAGCTTTGCCAGTCTAGCAGGCAGCCAGGCGTTCGGTGTGGGTGCTTCACAGGCTCCACACGCCCCGTGCAGCCTCCCAGCCGAGCCGTGGGGTCAGGAGGGTCACCGCTGTCCCCCGTGTGACCCCACGCCTACGTGCAGAGGTAGGAGCTGGTGGGCAGCATCGCAGGACCGTGTCCCACCTGTGTTTCCCCAGGCATCAGACCTTCAAAGGCAGCAGCGTTTTGCAGCCTGCGTTTTTGGAGTGAGGAACAGCCGCTCCTGGGGCAGTGGAGACCTCCCAGCAGTGGCTCCTTTCACCCAGCCTGTGCAGTAGGTGTTTTACCCCATCGGTCCTCATCCCCAGGGGCACAAAGATAAGAAATAGATTCTCCAGAACTACTAATGTGAGACACGAAGGTTTATTTAATGAACCACATTTGCCCACATAGATGAAATGTTCTGGGGTGTTGCACAGGGAGCTGCAGCAAGGCCCCACAGTGCCCCATGCCCCCACTAATGAGCAGAAGGTTGCTGGTTTTACTCTTAATTCAGCCCCCCTTGGCAGGGTGATGCTGCTCTATTCAGTATGGGGAGAAGTGCTTTGCCCTCAGACGTGACGGCGACTGAGGGATGCCCAGCCCTCGGGTGAAACCAGTCTCAGACATCCGTGCCAGTCCTGGTACTTGCTCTTGCAGGATGCCTCTTCTTTAGGCATAAAGAAGCTGCTCTGATGAGTTTGGGGGTGTTTGGGATGCATTGGTGCTGTCACTTGGATTTGGCCTGTTTGGCTCAGATCATGCCACAGTGCTCAGCCCCCAGGACAGGGGACATGTTTCGGTGGGGTAGCAAGCCCTCAGCTCCAGCCACCTCCACAGCACGAGGCTGAGCCAACAGGGCGCAAACCCAAGCAGCTGCGTTACCCCCTCCCCAGACTAAAGTCAGCTCTATTCGGTGGGAAGACAAAAAAAAAAGGAGGGTTCAGCTAATCATGTAAGAGCAAACCTCTTCTTGAGTCGGTACCGGACCCCGCAGGTCCCGTGGGCAGTCGCTGCAAAGATCTTTGCTCAGCCAAGCGGGCACGGGCACGTCCTGGGGGAGCGGGAGAGCCAGCGAGTCTCAGATTAACAAGCTGGTTTCGGGTAGAGGAACACAGTGAAGAAAGCAAAAGCCGTATTTCTGCTCACCTCTAAAAACAGGGCTGCTGACGATGAATTCCGCTGTAAAGCACTTTGCTGTCCAAGGATGAAAATTGCTAGATGAAAGCTTTGTATATTACTTTTGCTTCAAGTACAACTGTTATCATTTAAAGTGATCTTTAGTGCCTGCTTTTGACATCTTCTTTTCAACCTTGCAGACTGATTATCGTTGGCCTGAGGAGTAAATCTGGCCATTTCCGAGCCGAGACAATTTTCTGGTAGAAATTGAGGCAAGGTCAAAATTAAGGCTAATACAATATTGTTTGCAACTCTTCTACGGAAATGGTGTTTGGATGAAAACAAACGTAACAAGGACCCAGGAAAACAGCCAGAAAGTTACAGCACCGAACCGCTTATATTTTTTCATTACAACAGCAGTGCTCCCTTTGAGTCAGCCATACATTTAGAAGTATTTAAAAAGAGGAAGCAAGAACAAGTCAAAAAAAAGAATCAATAAAAACGAAGGAGCGAAAAGCAGCAAGACTGGGCTCATATTTAGATTAAAGTCCAGCTTGAGATAATTACGCCTGTGTCACTGTGGCAGTGGCGGTGTTCAGGAAAAGAAAAGCTCCTCTAACTCCTGGCTGCTCTTCTTGGGGTCAAAATGGAAAGATTTAAACCAAAAGTAAAACCAAGTGGTTTCGGCCTGGCGGCAGAGCAGGCAGCTCAAGAGGTGACGCTGGTGCGGTCAGGAGGTGATGTCCTCAGCCGTGCCTGCAGCTCTCCAAATCGCTCTCCGCCCAGGTGGCAGACCTGCTCTTTGATGCTCAGCTGAGCCTGGAAAATCAGGGCAGAGGGTTTCTGTGGTGCCTGCTGCCAGAAAGCTGCTGTGGGGGAACGGGCGGTGAAATACTGAGCAGTCACTTACCAGAACAGTGGCTTCCCTCAGATGAGCAAATCCGCCTGGAGACGGGTGGGCGAGCAGCAATGCTCCTGAAGGAGCCCACCCACAGCAGCTCCTGGTTCTCCAGGCAGGGACCCAGCTGCTCAGCTGCACCAGCTGGCCTTTCCCCAAGGGGACATTGCCTGTTGCACCCAGCATCACCGCAGTGCAGTGGACCTGAAAGCCTTCACTTACCCTTGAAGCAGAAGCTGAGCTCAGGTCCAACAAGTCGAGGCCATGCCTGGTGCCTAAGAGCTGGCACACCAAGGCTGGGATGGTCTCAGCTGGACACGCTGCTCCTGGCCCCTTCTCGCCCAGTCTGTGGGCACTGGGGTGTGATGAGCACATGGCTGCTCTCATCGCTGCCATGTATCCTCCCGGGAGACCAGCCCTGCGAAAGCCATGGGGAGCACGGGGGTGGTGGCATCGCTGTGGCTTGGGCACTGTCCCCACCCATCTCTGGCTGGTGTCTGCAGCCCCATGGTTTCCATCTGTTTCCACATGCTCCAACCAGGGGAAGACGGCTCCGGTCTGGTTCAGGCGCTGAGCACGGGACAGAAGTCACCCAGGCAATGCTGCAGGCTCCGGAGAGGCAGCTAGGTAGGTCAGCCAGTTTTAAACTATGCCTCTTTAGTGCAAAGAGAAGAGAGAGCATCCATCATCTTCAGCTGGTGTAAACATGCCCTCCTTCTTTCAATCACACCTGCCTGCCCCTTCCAAATTGCGAGCCGTTCCTGCCCACAGGAGGATCCGCTTTCTCTTTTCTAACTCTGCTTAAATTCTCCTCGGTGGAACAGCGGCATCTTTACCAACATTGAAAATTTTCGTATTACTTACCTTCCCATCTCAATTTCCTGTGCTCGTTGTAGTGTATTCTGCACAGACACCTTTCCTTTCCTGGTTTCCCAGGTATGGGTTTCTTGTTTTTACAGCTGTCACGCTAAACTTCCGACAACGCAGTTTCCTTCGTTGTTTCTTAAACGCTTCTTGAAGAGCTCTTTAACTTCCCGTTCAGAACGATTATTTTTTTTTTTCCACCCAGTCAGTTTTTCTGGTAATTTCCCCTGATTTATGCCAGCCCTTTTGAAACACTTCGTAGCTGTGTTACTGGCTGGGGCTGCTCGCTGTTTGCTCACGCGGGCTGTGATCTGCTCGTGGTCACTACTCCCTAAGCAATTACCTCTTCTTCAGCAATTAAACCACTGCAGCAATACAGCATCCTTCTGTGCCTGGCTTAGCAGTTTCTGTGCCAGGAAACGTCAGGCTGAACCCTTGGGAAACTCTCCTGACACTCGCCCTGGTCACCGCCAGTCCCGGTGGAGGTTCTCCCACGGCATCACCACTCAGACCCCGCAGGGAGGGACGTTGCTGATCTCTGTGTTAACTCAACAGACATTTTTTTTCCCCTTCTTGCTGTCTATTTGGAAAAAAAAATCCTGAATTGCCAGTGATGCCACGTGAATGATTGATCTGAAGGTTTTTAGGACAACACCCTTCTCCCAGGGTGCCTCCAGCAGATAGTCCCTGAGGCTGTCCAGCATGTCCCAGGCTGGTTGCACGTCTTCTTGGCATAAGGCAGTAACACAGCAGGGCAGGGAATATTTCCCGGCTGCTGTATAATTCTCCTACAACTGTAAAGCAAGCGGCCAGGCCCCATTTGCCCTCGACCAGCCGCAATCCCCAGCACGAGCTCCTGCACGGATGCTGCACAGAACGGCTGTTTGGTGTTTTTGCTACAAGATTGCAAGAGAAGTGATTTATAGCTCAGGGATTTAGTGACATCTCTTTCTTGTTAAATCATCCCTTTCTCGCCCAAGGTGTAGGACTTTGTGTCTTTCTGACAAGAAAAAAAATTTGCTTTTTTGCCTTTCTTTTTTCCATGGCCTCTTACAAAGGTCTTTTTACTGTTGCGTTTTCAGTGCAGACTTCTGCTGTGCTGAGCAGCCCAGGAAGACCTGCTCCGGAGAGCTGAGGGAGGAAGAAAGTCTGGTCCCTTCAGGCTACTTTTCTCTGCCAGCATGCTCAGACACTTTCAAGTCTGGGGATGGGGAGAAAGGACCAGAATTACCTTGTTTTTTTACATCATTTCGTCTCCTTTCTCAGTGGCTGCCCTGGCCAGATCCACCAGCTCACGTGGAATCACACGGGGCACGGCTCCTGGGGTCACCTGCATCCTGGCCACCTCGAGAGGTGACGCAAAGCCTCCCTGTCCCGGCTCTGCTTTGGGCAGATCCCCGGGCAGAGGGAGCCCCAGCCCCAGCCCCGCTCCTGTCAGAGCTGCTGACGGCCTCAGCTGGCCCTGGGGCTGCTCCCCGGCTGCATGAGGAGCTGAGCCCCTCTCCTCCATTGCAGCCCTTCCCCGCTCCTTCCCTGCAAAATAAAAGGTTTGCACATAAAATAAGGCTTTGCAGAAAAAAAAAACCCACCCCACAACCACCCAGCCAAGCCTGCTTTGGCTTTCTGTCCCAATCCCAAGCAGCCTTTAGTGCCAAGTACAGTACGAAATCTGTATTTTTTTTTCCCAGGGAAGGCTTTCTGCCTTGCCCTGGTACCAGTCCCAGCCAGAGGGTTTTAGCCCCAGCCCTTTGCCGTGGTTCCCTCTGTCCCGCCACCTACAGATGCCCTACGGAGAGCTCGCAGAGCCTGGCCGACGGGACCGATGTGTATGGAGCTGCTGCCACTGCTCTCCGCAGCGTGATGGCCAGGAGGATTGCCGTCGTATTTTACACACGGCTCAGCCTCTATTTGCCTGGTTTGGCGCTATATATTTTCATTACTGGAAAGAGCTGAGGGCTAAGGATACTTAAACTGTAATAAATACATAAATTGCTGCCGAAGACTCCCAAACACCGCAGTGGAGACCTGGAGAGGACACAATTACCTTAGAGTGTAATCGAAACCCTCGGAGAGGTCACTTTACTTCCACAGCCCTTATTTTTTTTATGAAGAATGTTTCCTAATATGTGCCTGACGAATGTGCTCGCACTGTGTCGCGAAGGGAGAAGATGAGCAGAGCGAGGGAAGGCGATGACAGTGCTGCAGAGCGCGGCGTGCCATCGCCCACGGCGCGACCGCGGCTTGCACGCTCGGCTTTGGGGACCCTCACTCTCCCCTCGCGGCCTGCTGGGGCTGCGGGGAGCGGGTGGGTGGGCGGCGTGGGGCAGCTGCCCCACGGGGAAGCGGAGGGCAGGGGCTGCCTGGGGCGGCTGCGGGGAGGCAGCCTGCGGAGCCGGCTCCCAGCAGTGCCATACGCTCACCCAAATGGTCCCTTGAAACCTTCCAGGCAACTAATTAGTACAACCTGGAACGCGTTTGTCGCTAATTTGTGAACAAGGAGAGGGAGGGGAAGAGGAAAAGCAAGTGAGTGACAGCCCAGCCAAGGGACAAGCGTGCACCCGGGGCTTGGGGACAAACACAGTGTTGTCCCACGGAGCCAAGCGATGGGACCTCCTGTTTCGGTGGGCAGGGAGAAAGCTGCTGGCAGGCGTTTGCACCTCTGGTAGGTGGGCAGGGAGCCCATGCCCTGGGGGAGGGCGATGCTCCGGGGGCTGCCCGGCACCAAATTGCCTGCCCAGTGCACCCTGACTGGGTGCAGCCTCCTCCCTTGCCAAGGCAGCGGCCGACTTTGCGGTGCTGCTTTATCTGCTGCATTAACTCTTTGCCGCTACAAGATATTTAGCTTTGAAGTGGAGCTGGGCCTCCAGATGGAAAGGACTGACAGCTCAATTTTTCAGAAATTTATTGTCCCCGATTAATTATATGACCCGCTTTGGCTGCAGGCTTTTATCTTTGCCTGCCACTCATTTTGCTGTAAATCTCTGTCCGGGAGTTTTGACTCATGGGGTACCATATAATTTAGTTCTGTATATTCATTAGTGCTTTCTGATATCGTAGTAAAACCTTTTTGCGTAAAAGTGGCTATTCATTTTCCTGCAGTAAGTGTAAAAGACAACCAATTCTACCTATAAAACTAGCAGTTTATTTCAGTAGCAAGTCTCTCCACGGGAAGTAAAAGCATCATTGCCAGGCCAACTGCCTGGTGTGGTTAGAAAGTGCCCTCTTGCAAGTAAAAAGCACGCTGGAGCAGGCACTGCTCTGTCCTTGTGCAGAGGGGATGGCTGGGTAGGGTGTAAGAGCACCCTGGGGACCTCCCACCCAGTCCCTGGGGACCCCAGTGGCCCAAGGCCCAGCGCTGCAGAAGCAGTGATATGCAGGGACACGGAAGCGCAGGAGCCAGGTGCTTCTCACACCGGTGCGAAAGGACAGATTTTGTTTGTTTTTCTTCTCCTCAGCCTGACGAAACACAATGCAGCGTGTCTTCAGGCTTTTCTTCACGCTGTTGTCATCGCTGCCACCGTAAGAAGCACTTTCCATTGTATCCCAGCTAATAAGTGACAGACTCTGTGATTGGGCTCATTACTGGGGCGGCTGGCTGATGTTCCCTGGCACGGCCCGACGCCGCGCTCCTCCTTATGCAGCGCGATGGATGCTCCCGGCGCAGGGTCCTGGCGGCTCCCGGGATGCGGGCAGCCTCTCGGCTCCCCAGCCGCAATTAGGCATTCAGAGAGGGTTCATATCAGAGGATGTAATTCCATTCCCACACATTCCCCAGAGAAATGAGAGTTAAACAATGAAAAGATTGATTTTCCAATGAATGCCAATTTGTTTTCTAACCAGAATATCAAATTACGGCGGGCTGGGAGGAGGAGAGCACGGTGCAGTGCAAGAGGGGACTTGTTTTAAATGGGCAAACAATTAATTCCCAGATTCATTACAACGATTGCAGGCGAGGGTACACGAAACAGTAGACGCATTTAATTTGGAGCCTCGCTTTTCCCCTGATGAGATCGGGCGCTTCAATATGCTCTTGCCATTGGTGAAGCTTCCCTTCCCCTGCAAAATTTAATTACCTCTTCATTACTTCAGGAAATTGATGGGAGACTGATGTGAGGCTGGAAACTTCACACAACGCTCCTTGAATCGCCTCCCCCATCCTGCTCAAGGGCTGTGGAAACGGGACTGGAAGGTACCTCGCAGCCCCCAGCTCAGCTCCGTGTCAGCTCCACGCCAGCTCCCGAGCTTGCCTTGGTGTGGCAGTGGGCAGTCAGGGTGCCCAGGATGGGGGTCCCAGCGGTGACAGCAGCAGCAGGAGCACAGGACAAGACCCTTAGACAGATGCTGCCCTGCAAATGGGCACAGAGAGGGTGGTTGTCCCCACCCTGGCACTGCTCTCTGCTCCACCAGAGCAGCTCAGTGTCTCCTGATGCAGCTCCTGAGGACGCCGGCCACCTGCATCACTGTCTGGGAGAAGCTCTTCAGAGCTTGTGGGCCTTGGAGAAATCGGCAGGATGGGTGCACAATAAACTCACTTGTCCAGGCAAACCCAAGTGACTTGGAGGTTCTCCTCCCCCTCTACTCAGCCCTGGTGAGGCCCCATCTGGAGTACTGCATCCAGTTCTGGGCTCCCCACTTCAAGAAAGATAAGGAGCTACTGGGGTCCAGCAGAGGGCTACAAGGATGAGGAGGGGACTGGAGCATCTCTCCTACGAGGAAAGGCTGAGGGAGCTGGGCTTGCTCAGCCTGAAGAAGAGAAGGCTGAGAGGGGACCTTATAAATATCTGAAGGGTGGGTGTCAGGAGGACGGGGCCAGACTCTTTTCAGTGGTGCTCAGCAACAGCACAAGGGGCAATGGGCACAAACTGAAGCAGAGGAAGTTCCGTCTGAACATGAGGAAGAACTTCTTCCCTCTGAGGGTGATGGAGCATTGGAACAGGCTGCCCGGGGAGGTTGTGGAGTCTCCTTCTCTGGAGATATTCAAGACCCGCCTGGACGCGGTCCTGTGCAGCCTGCTCTGGGTGACCCTGCTTCGGCAGGGGGGTTGGAC
>Ga0065711_1050729_pt1 | contig 10689 bp, 6 predicted proteins | sample Hoacrofraction12_FD_59098 | JGI IMG/M metagenome (GOLD analysis project Ga0065711, IMG submission 59098) | Hoatzin crop microbial communities from Cojedes, Venezuela - Epithelial fraction 12 v2 (version 2) | ecosystem: Host-associated > Birds > Digestive system > Esophagus > Crop | place...
TGACAGCATGCCAGTCATGCGAGTTGTCCCACCACGTTTCTGTGATGGCGACCAAGTCGTAGCCGTCCTGCTGTATAATGGCTTCCAGCTCCTCCTGTTTATTGGCCATACTACGTGCATTGGTGTAAACTTATTCAATTAAGTTATCACAGCATGCCACACAAAGTAAATATATTCAAATTAAAAATCAAAAAAATCCTTTAAAAGGAGATTTCAGATTCTAGCTCAATAATGCAGGCAATTGTGCATCATTAAATGTATGACTGAATAGCTACATATTTAAAAGAAACTTAAATTCAGAATGTGACATTCGTAACTAGAGATTTGGTAGGAGATCATTTTACAAATTAGGCTAATGGAGTAGTAAAAGTGAATGCCTTGTCTTCAGAGAAGTCTAAATCAGGATTATTAATGGGGAAATTAGAAATTAAAAAAGGACCGACTTTTAGTGAAAGGAAAAAATTAGGGTCTTCACCACTAAGGTGGTGTCTAATTGATAAGCACAGGTAATGATTAAAATCAAAGAGAAAATACCAAGTCTGAATTTCTTAATATAGCATAGCATCTCTTAATTTCGGCAATCTAATAAATAAATAAGCTTTTAAAATTGTAGTAAATACATTGTATAAATTAGCAGACTTTTTGCTGTCAAATAATCAGTAATCTTTGTGATGCAATGTATTTTAGTAAGAGAGGAAGATTTTATGGATAATGAAAATTCTGTGGTGAAAATTGTTTAAAGCTTGAAGAATTTACCTTTTATTTTTCTGCTGAAATACTGGAAAATAAACTACGCATGTCATTTCGTCCTCCTGAAAAGCAGGGCATGCCAAGTCACTGAGACTATAACCAAATGTTTCAGATGTCAGGGTAAATTTTTTTTTTAAATAACAAGTACTAATTCATGCTCCAAAACTGTCTAAAAAAATTCCCTAGTGGGGAATAGTGTATACTGCCATAACCTGCAACTGAAATTTGCTGTGAATAAAGAGTCAGCACACACAGAGTCACAACAGTATCAAGAGCAAAGAGAAAAAGGTCTTGTTATGGCAAAAGACTCACTTGTATCTTCCACTGCAGAAAACGTACTAGAAAATGCCTTTTCATCAAAGCAGTTAGGGTTAAATCCATCATCCTGGTTTTTAAGGTCTGATGACAGGAGGAAAATTCAGGAAAAGATAATTCTTTTCCTTAACTGTAAAAGAAATTCCTTCTTTATATGGAATGCACCTCTAGTGTGAAAAGGACCTCTTCCAAATTTCAAGAATAAATAGATGTTACTATTCATAATATTCACTATTCTTCAAAAAGGTCAGTGAATGCCATCAGAGTACTTCCAAAACTGCTCTGAAATAATCTTACCTATCCTCGACTTCAATCTTATCAAAGTGTGTGCTCCAACTGGGTTATATATTCATCTTCCTATCATGAAGAAAACAGTTGACTACCTCATCCACAAAAACTACAACCATACTCAGTTTTTGTGGGCTTATTCTGTCATTTTGTAACTGTCTCTATATAAGTTACCTAGAATAAGGAAGAACTTAATTTAAAAAAAACCTTTTCCTGTTCTGGCACATCTGGAGAGAAAAGTGTTTATCTTTGGTCAAAATGTATCATCTTGCCTCCAGTGCTTTGTACATTCTACTTTCCTAAGTGGCAGGAAATCTGTTGTTCAGTTCACCATGGCTTGTTTTAGTCTTTCAAATCTGCTTGAAACTGCTTGACACTAATTATCTGGTTGGAAAATATGTTATTTAGTCACTGAAAATTTTTGAAGTCTTACTGCTTTTAATTGTTTTCCATTAGAAAAAAAAAATCTGTCCTGCTGACATTAAAAGCGTTATACCTTTACCCACAACTTAGCAGGATTTGTTTAAAATCCATAAACTACAACTGTGCAAACTTCATATATACCAATAACATGACAGATAAAGCAATTCTTTTTACTTACCAGTTTAAAGTGGGATGTCTGAGAAGGTCTATTTTTGTTCATATGAACATTTCAACATGATGGCCATATAAATTGTAGAGCTAAATAGTAACAGTGCACAAAGACACTTCTGATGTTTAGTACTCAAAGATATTTCCTTGTGAAACTCATAAGGTCTATAGTTAACTGTGCAATCCTGTGATTTAGGTGACTCTTTTTTAGTATGAGATCAATGTACAAAACCCTTCAGAACTCAAAGTTGCTGAGAGCCTTCCAAAAAAAACAAGTTTCACGCTGCTCCCATGAAAACCGTCCAAAGGTTCAGGAAATCCCCATTTGTTATTAGCTGGTTCTCATGTAATCCCCAAGCCCATTCATCTTACTGTACAGTAGCACTTGCTCTGGTGTCATCTGGAATTTCTTCCCCCGTCAACCCACATTCCCAGCTGCTGGGTGTTTTGGTTTGCCATCAGCTGTCTGCTAGATGCTTATTACTTCTTGGTCAGCCCTTGTTAAAAACAGCTAATTTCGCAGTTCCTTATGCTGCTGGCATTTTCCCCTTTCTTCCTTTCCATCCTTGTCACATCTGTGTAAATTAATCATCACTATGACAGTGCAAAAGGCCTCACTTTGAAAGGCTCAGCTAATGAACTTATTGCAACTTTTCCCATTAATCTCTCCCAATCAAATATTGCCTATCTAGGTGTCTGCTCTAGTCATACAGACTTGCTTTCTAATCCTTAGAAAGAAAAAAAAGCATGTGTGCAATGTACCTCAACACATTTTAGACACTTTTCCTTAAGGTTGGATACACAATTTTGCTTTCAAATTTTGTTTTTCCTTCAAGGTGACAGAGAAGACCTAGGCAAATAGTCCAAAGTCTAACATTTAGATTGCTAAAAAGGACAGAGAGAAGTGTCTCCACTCACCATCTTCATGTTTTGTAAATGAATCTCCAGAGGATGTTTGATGATCCAAATTTTGTTTTATGATCTCTATTTTGAAGATAATTGTTTCACAGATATTTCCTATGACTTCTGTGTTACTGATACAGCCAAGACTTTGCATTTTTTTAAGAAAATCTTATCATATAGTTTTCAAGCTATTAAAATTTTTAAGCTTTAAAAATTAGAGATTTTCTTTAGAGACCAAACAGTCTTATGCCATCCAGAGGGACCTTGACAGGCTTGAGTGGTGGGCCCTTGTGAACATCGTGAAGTTCAACAAGGCCAAGTGCAAGATCCTGCACATGGCTCAAGGCAATCCCAAGCACAAATATAGGCTGAGCAGAGAAAGGATTGAGAGCAGCCCTGCTGAGAAGGACTTGGGAATGCTGGTTGATGAGAAGCTCAACATGAGTCAGCAATATCAGCTTGCAGCCCACAAGGCCAACCATATCCTGGGCTAGATCAAAAGGATAGTGACCAGCAGGTCAAGTGAGGTGATTCTGTCCTTGTACTCTGCTCTGGTGAGACCCCACCTGGAGTCCTGCGTCCAGCTGTAGAGCCCTCAGCAGAGGAAAGACATGGACCTGTTGGAGCAGGTCCAGAGGAAGATCACAGAAATGATCACAGGGATGGAACACCTCTCCCATAACGAAAGGCTGAGAGAGTTGGGGCTGTTCAGCCTGGAAAAGAGAAGGCTGTGGGGAGAACTTATTGCAGTCTTCCAGTACATTCCGTTACCTATGACTAGGATTAACTGAGTAAATACACATTTTTAGTGGTATTTTTAGGTTTTGAGGAGTACCTACTAGTCTTCAATGGCCTCATCAAAAATTAAGTCCTGTTTTATAAATGTCAGGTCTATAGAAGTGTCTTCAGTACTCTACATGAGCTCAAAAAGCGTGGGCATGTATATTTAGACAACTGCATCATAGAATCATAGAATCATAGAATCATAGAATCATAGAATGGTTTGGGTTGGAAGGGACCTTGAAGATCATCTGGTTCCAACTCCCCTGCCATTAGCAGAGACATCTTCCACTAGACCAGGTTGCTCAGAGCCCCTTCCAACTTGGCCCTGAACACTTCCAGGGAGGGGTAAAATCCTAGGATTGCAGTCAATTGACTTAAATACGACATTAGACCCTTAGTTTAAATGTTCACACCTACGTTTAGATGTTTATGTTTAGTTATCTTAATTTCAGAGTAAATCCATCGATCTTATTTTTCTTCTTCGTAACACAGTTTTACTTGACAGTAGATACTTTGCAACTTATTAGTTATGCTGTTTTCAGTTAGAAGTGCAAACAGTAATTGTGGACATTGTCATACTAAGAATTTAATATTTGCAGATGAAATAAGAGCTTCAGATTTTTACACTAGTAATCTTCAGGTTTAATGACCAAACTGAAAGTCTTGAACAGTAGAGATAATACTGTATAGGCCTGCAACGCATTTACTGTTATATGAAATAATGTTTTGTGCTCTCTCCAAGTGTGACTGCCTTCCATAGATTTATCAGCATTGTACTGTTTAAAATTATAATAGATGGAAGTAAAAATAAATCCAAAAGAAAGGGCAAGATTCAAATACATGAAACTAAAATAATTTGAGGGAATAAATATTAAAACCTCTGACCCGTCGCTCAAGTATAGGACAAGATAAATGAAGGGCTGTGCCATTAGAAAAATCCCAGCAGCTGCAACATTTTACTATTGCTTACTTGATCAAATTAGACCACAGAACAAGAACTGGAATATCAACAGTCTTTAGATTATTGCATCTGAAATCTTTCCTGCCTTTAGTAAGTTATACAAAACACAAAGAACATATTAAAGGCAAGAATTTTACTTCGTACTCTGTCATATCTCATAGATTTAGTATTATTGAGTATTTAACTTCATGAAGATTCCAATAACATTTCATCCCCAAACAAAATGCTTACTAAGACCTAATCTTTCTCACTGTTGTGCACTAGCCATGTATAGTAGTCATGGGATTCACTTCGTAATTCCGCTTTGTTCCATGGAGATCTTTGTTTTTCTGGCTTTGACCACTGTGGTCACTATTTTGCACCATCCTTTATTTTTCTTTTATTTGAAAAGCTATTAATTTCCTTTTTATTGTTAGGAAGCTAGTGATTCAACACAGTATTTGACACTCCCAGTTTTTAACAATGCCATGAACATTCTATTCCTTACAATATGGTGTGGGTTTGGCGCTTTCTTTCATACTGCTAATTCAATATGTTTTAAGAATGGATTCAGGAAAACATCTTGCTTTTGAATGAAATAATAGATGCTGAATGCAATGGGACTTCTGATTTTCTTGATCGTCTTTGTTATATATCCACAGAAGTTCTGCAATAAATCGGTATTTACCTTTTTTTTTTTCAATGGGGCTTTGTTATTATTAGTGCCATTCCACATTTGTATGAATTTCAGTGTGTATTTCCAGACTGTCAGAAAATTCTCATTCTCTTTTCTTTCCATGGAAGATAACATGCAAATTATGAGGGTGAATCCTCTTGTGAATGAGGTGAGTACCTGAAGGCAAAGTTGCATCTCTCTCAATGTCCGGGCTTTTCTGTGTGAAAGCAGCAGGAATTTGGCCGTTTGTTAAAGTCTCTCTGAATGAAAGTTACCCCAGGGTGAGAGGCTGGTATAAGGCTTCTCCTAGCATCCCAGGAGAGATGATTATGAGGTCTGTGCCTATCTTCCTTAAAAAGAACTTCAGACCAGTCACACTTGTTACAGCAAGGTAACCACAACTGGGAAGCCACATCTGTATTCCTGAAGAAATCTTTGTATCTATCATTATTCAAGAAAAGCTGCCAGAACTTTTACAACCTCCCTGCACAAGGGTACCTAGTTAAGGCAGGAATGGAGTACTTGGACAAGAGACAAACAGTGCAGAAATGGAGTACTTGGACAAGAGACAAACAGTTACCAACAGTACGCTGGGAGGTGGTTCTCACAACACCATTCCGAACATTTTGCCAGTAAAGAGGACATGGCTCAGACTTTCTGTAGCCTAGAGCTATAGTAATATTTCCACGTAGTTTCTTACTCATTTTTCTATTACTTTGAAAAGAATTTCCCATTACTTATAACATGCATTGAAATTTGAAACACGTTAGTGCATTCTTTAGTTTATGCGTTAGAAATGCTCCAAGTAATTAATGTTGAATTAATGTTAGAAATTTGTATGACATCTTCACTAATTCCAAAAGAACTCTTTTGGATTAGTGATAATACAGTAAATATCAAAAGAATTAATAATGATTAGGCTATCATTTTAAAGTGCCATCCTCACTTAAACAACCAGCAATTTTCATATATTTTTAGCAAGTTTCTATGGCAGGCCTTCAGAACAAGTTACAAATCATCATTATTTCTTTTCGTATTCATGTGCTAACATTAATCAGGGTAACTACTTATACATATGTGTAGACAGCAATGCAGTGATGGATCTCCTAGAATTACAGAGTAATTGAGTGTCAAGTATTATTACAGCAGGCATTCTTTAGAGATTTTTCTCTGACGTTCATGCTTTGCTTTTTATTTATCTATTTTAAAAGCTCCTTTTTCTCTGTTGTATTCTGTTTTTTTATTTTAAAGAAAAGGCACAAAATATCAAATGATTGTCTTCAGGAGAAAACTTAGACATGTGTTGCAACCTATCAAACTTAAAGGAAAACAGCTTTCAGGGAAATAAGTGATTTTAGGTGCCCAGTTGGAAATATCCTGAGGATATTCCTAAGGAGGTGAGTGCTCCAATTTTTAACATTTTCAAAATCCTGGTAACAGTGAAGGTATTTCGAGCTGGTTACTCAAAAATGAAGGACTCCTTGAATATATGCGTAATGGAAAGTAGTCAAGCATACTACCTGGCATCTTTGTAAGTTTTTTTCGTAACAGCTAATGCTCTCCAGACACTGCTTAGGAACAGGCTGGGGGAGAGCCATGGGTGAGCCATATTTTTCCCAAGTGTCAATATAGTTGTAATTCTATTTAAGGGGACAAGAGAGTTTAACTGTAGGCAGTAATTAGAAAGAAATGTTCTGCCACTTATCTTCAGGAGCAGAGAAAAGGTTCTACTGTATTATATTTTCTACTATGAATGTAGCCATTACAAATGGCTGCAAATTCTTAAAGCTATGAATAGTATTTATTTAGTCTATTCAGCCTTCTTCATGCCTAGAGTGTTCATACGTCATCTTGATATTATCTAAGTTCTTAAAGAGATTTGTAATTCTGTTACTTAATTACAATAGTAAAATGAGTTATAAAACATCTCATCCAAACCACATCTTTCGGGTTTTTTTTGTATGTTGAAAGAGGTATCACTTGTCAGAGCTAAAAGATTTACACAGCTTGTTAGATACAATATTTTGAGCAAGTAGTTAGCAGTTCAAAACATGGTAAAAAGGTGAAGATACAACTTCTAAGGAAATTCAGATTTTGTTTGGCTCCCCTAACTATTGAATAATGGCATTAAGTCATTAAAAGCAATTAATTAAACCACACAGTAGGGCTTTTGGAAAAACATTGTTCATTCCACTTTTGTGTCTGGCACAACATATTTTCCTCTTCTTGTGGTTTTCCGTTTTGACACAGGTGACAAAAGCTATGAATCTCACAGCATCTTCTCAAAAGTTGTGGTCTGTCTCTTGTGGCGTGTCACTTCAAAGTCTCCTGTGGCACTTGACTCTCTGAGGACTATTTCACGTAAGACATGATACACTTGCTTGGTAACTTCACTGTGACACATGTCTATGTGATCCATTGGGAATAAAGCATCCATTCCCATTCCTCTTTGCTGAAAGAAAACAACACATATAAATGCAAAAGAAATCAAGAAGAGTAAGAGAACAGTGAAATGTACTGCACAAAAGATTTCACTGACATTTATATTTCCTTCAACATCATCACTTCTGCGCTTTCAAAAATACTTTCCTGAACCATTTTTTCACTATAATTTCTAAATAAAATGTGCAAAACATGGCAGGTGATTGAAGATTATTTTTAATTTTGTCTGAGTTGGAACTACATTCTAAAATATTACAAAAGCTTAGTGAAAATCCAAACAATTCCAAGAGAAAACATTTAAATGAAAAATTCCTGCTCATCTCTAATATCCAGCTAGCTACTATTCATTTTCATGTTTCATTCATATGAGAACTAAAATTAAATCACAAGAGTTGAAGAAGTGGAAATAGAATAAAAACATTTTAAATACTCGTTCTAAATCTGTGTTGAAGGAGACAGAAGAGGAAGAAAATGCACAGAAAAGATTAAGATAATTTATGTATAAAAGAATAAAAGACACTGAGAAGATTAAATTTAGTCTTTTCTGGCAGTTTCATAGCAACAAGTTAGAGATGGAAAAGGCCTATTAGATTATTTGTTTCATCTCTCTGTCAAGGCAGGATTTTCTCCAACTATATTTTCACCTGTGCTTTGTCCTGTCTAGTGCTGAAAACACCAAAAGACAAATCTTCTATCACTACCCTTAGGAGACTATTCCAAATCCTAATACATCTACCTGTCAGGATATCTACCTATATTCAACCTAAACTTTCCATTTGTTAATCTCATGTCATTACTTCTAGGATAGTCTGTTTTCCATATAAAATAATTTCTCTTCTTTTCTCTCCCTCTCTGTCTTGCTGTCCCTCTCATCCCGCTTAATTACTGTTTAGCTAAACTCTTTTATGTTTAGCTCTGTTCGTCATTACTCTGAAGCTATTCCCTCCAGCTCCCAAGATCATTTATTCTTCTTTTCCCTGACTTCTGCTAATTTGTTGTTATTTGCTTGGTAACATGGTAGCTAAAATTTCCTGATGCTTAAGACAGAAAACTGTAAACCAGTAGAGGCTGGACCATAGATATTCTGTTTTCTAGCTATATTAATATTAATAAAATTTATTTTGAACTGTCACCTTTCAGGAACTAGGCAAAGAAGGAGAGCCATGAGACTGCAGGAAATGCAATTTGTATGAAATGCCAAGTCAAAGTAGATAAATAAGGATGATGTTATATAAAGATTAAAATATTCAATCTTGATGTTGTCAGCACACATTAAGAGCATTGGGAGAGGCTCAGTCAAAACTAAATCCCTTCTTAAAAGTCTTTGTAAACAAAAAAGAAGGAAGCATTTTGCAGAAACAGTAGGAGGAAATTTACACATAAACTGAAGTTTATTTTAAAATAATCTACAAAAATATTATTTAAGAATCTGCTTTTTTTTGTTTGTGATGAAAATCATCATTTTCACTGTAAATTAATACAAAAGAGTATGTTTATGACTTCTCATATCTAGATGTATATGTTAAAAAAAAAGTGAAAGTTTAGACTTGAGATCATCAGCTTTTCAATGGCAGTTTTTGACCATGTTGATGAATCTTCTTTTTCAATAAAAATTCCTGCCATATTACATTTTCAGTGATCCTGTATGTGTGATAGAACTATAAGCTAAAACTAAAGCTTATAGACGTGCCTAAAGCTAATGTAACTGATTTATTTGTGTTCTCTTTTAATCAGATTAAAGATAAATTGTCCTTCTAGAAATGAGTTAATAAATCCTTTCATATATTTGATATAGTCCTACTAGATTTAACATATTTTGATGAATTATGTATTGTTACTGTACAGCAGTGGACATCTAAACCAGATGAACTGCATATGTATGAAACGGCTGAACTGTGAAATGAAGACATGAAAGAATGTTCCCAGATATGGTAGAAACACTGCTGTGAAATACAGATCAAAATTAGAGGCTGACATTTAATAATGAAGCCACCAATTAAAAATTCCAGACAGAAAATTAGTTCAGACAGCTGTTTCTTTGTATAGTCTTAAGCAGCTGTTAGTAATAGGGTTTTTGAGTTTAGGTGAAAGAGAGGTTTTATAATGACATGACTAGACACAAGGAGCACAATGAGGACATCTAACTGTAACACCAACAAAAGTGTTTCCATGTTCTGCTTTATTGAGGAGGATAGTCCTCTTCAATAACACTCAGCTCATTTAACTCAATGAAAGGAACTCTGATCATGATCTTATCCCATTACTTTCTTTCCGTGGAGTGGATTAGAGACTCTGAAGGGTCTTGGGGTTTTTTTTGCATTCTTTTTAAAGTGATATCTTGCAGTGCATGAAAGGAATATTTTCTCTTTTTTTAATACATTGTTTTATTTTCGTAGTATAATGTTGAATGGTTGAAACTGTGCATACTGGAAACAATGCATGAAGACAAGGGTATTACTGGAAAATGTCTGTTGAGATGTAGGTGTCTGCACTGAAATCCATGGTAGTTCTCTACATCAAACTCTTGGCTTAAAAATAAACTTCTGAATGGACTTTTGACATTAACATACTAATCTAATTTGGCATTCCTTTTTTATTGTTTTATGTTTGATTTTTTTTTATGATTTCATTGCTAGTTTCAAGTGAAAACAGGGTTTAGCTTTAATATTTCGACTAGAGATATCAGAAGCTGTGAAATTCCATGGGAACAGAAATCTCCATCTTGAAACTTAAGTTCAATTCAGGCCACCTGTTTCAGGTCCCCGTCTCAGCCTTTCCAGTACCTTGAAAGCAGGCACCAGGCAGTGGTTGGGTGACTGAGAGAAAGTAAGTTACAAAATGTTCCAACTCATTCCAAATAACATCTCTTTTCTGCCATCTGATTGCTCTGAAGAGTCTGACACGTTATTTTCTGAATCTAGGTTTTACCACTTCACTGTAGTTATTGTGACATGGGATGACAGCTCCTACTTCCCCCGCCTCTCCTTTTTTTTTTTTTTTT
>Ga0065711_1050730_pt1 | contig 10688 bp, 3 predicted proteins | sample Hoacrofraction12_FD_59098 | JGI IMG/M metagenome (GOLD analysis project Ga0065711, IMG submission 59098) | Hoatzin crop microbial communities from Cojedes, Venezuela - Epithelial fraction 12 v2 (version 2) | ecosystem: Host-associated > Birds > Digestive system > Esophagus > Crop | place...
AGAGCTTGGCCCCATCCTCCTGACACCCACCCTTCAGATATTTGTAAGTATATATTAGGTCCCCTCGCAGCCTTCTCTTCTTCAGGCTGAACAAGCCCAGCTCCTTCAGCCTCTCCTTGTAGCAGAGATGCTCCAGTCCCCTCACCATCCTTGTAGCCCTCCGCTGGACTTCTACAGTAGCTCTTCGTATTTCTTGAACTGGGGAGCCCAGAACTGGACAGAGTACTCCAGATGAGGCCTCACTAGGGCACTCGACCTCCTGGCCACACTCCTCCTAATGCACCCCAGAATGCCATTGGCCTTCTTGGCAGCCAGGGCACACTGCTGGCTCATGGTTAACCTGTCATCGTTTCCTTCAGAATATTTAAAATTTGCATAATGCTTTAAAGTATATATGACCTTTCATAGATACATAACAACAGGCCAAGTCTCTGTCCTGTGAAATTTATAACCTAGTTCATAAAGCTATTTAGAGGAACATTATCCCTATCTAATTCACTTCTGCTTTATTTCATATGAGTATTTCTATGGCAAAAAATAATATATTATTCAATCAGTTGTTTTATGAAATAATAATTTTGATTCTCACTTTAGGGAATCACAGAAAGTGGAAGTGAAACAATTAAAGTATACAACTAGAAACATGTATCATATGTGTGTATATACAATATACGTGCGTACACGTGTGTGTGTGTATATATTTTTATATCATCAATACAATCTCTCTCATGAAAGACTGATAATTACTTTCTGAAAGATTAGGGAATTATTTAAAACAAAAAAAGCATATATACCAATAGCTGATCCTTAACTATTGCATTGCAAATGAAACCATCCATGCCAAAATACACTCTCAAAACCATTTGTCCACTACAATCTCATGGCAGTTTTCAAAGGTGTAATTCAAATATCAGGCTTGTAACTGGGACTGATTCCTTGTTAGAAAACACAAAGCTCACTCTCTAAGCTCACTCACTTTTATTTTCTTTGAGTATTTGATGGGCTGAGGTACACATTATAGAGGTAGCACAGCAGCCTCCCCCTCCTGCCCTCACTTTTTTTTTTTCTTCTTTTTTTTTCCTTTTTTCTTACTGGCATCTTTCTGGGCTACTGACATAAGAGAAAGTGGCTTGAAGAAGAGGCAAAATGCCTCTGAAGATCCAAGCAGATTGAGGAATAGTGGCGTTATCCGGCAGTTATTCCTGAAAATGCTAGCTGGGAGAAAATGAGCTGAAGCAGCACAGAAGATGTAGTTTATAGCATCTGCTATGCTATCTTAACATGGAACTGATTTGCTGGGAGCTTTTTAGGAGCCGTTTGGATAACTCCTGTTTCTCCATTGTATTTTCCATAGATACATACATAAAATTATATGTATGTGTGTACACACACTTCAGTATTCCCACAATATTTTGAGAACAAATGGTGGAAAATTAAAGTGAAAAAGAAAATAATTGGCTTGCTTTAGAAAAAAAACATTAAGCACAGGAAAACCAGCAATAGTTGACCACGTGGAGAACACACACTGACAGCCCCCTCCTGTGTTCAAAATTGCGTAAAACTGAATGCCTGCATAAGTTAGTAGAACTTTAGCAACAGAGTCAGAAATAGGAAGGGACACTTGGGGTTGGCGAGCAGACGGACAGGATGGAATTATCTGTTTCATCTAACTGGGCTGGTTTTGTTACATTAATTTTTATGGCTCATCACTACTACTGTGGCTAACTGCATTCAGCATTCCATGATTTTTTTGTAGGTTGTGATAAGGAAAGAAGGAAATGGCTTGCTAGCTACCATTAATTTCTGTTTGCAGTTATCTATGAGCCTGCTTCAATGTAAACTCTGGTCTCTGAGTTCCATTGACACTTACTCGCTTCTAAATGATGATGGTGTTCCAAGTTTCTTGTTGCTTGGTATGTTTTTGCTTCACATTGCCAACAGACTCCAGATTTGACAGGAGAGTTGCAAAGATGTGTGAAGCATTCTCACTTACTGACTTGAAGATAAGTGCAAGACAGAAATATATCTCAAATTTATATGTGACTCATTTTCTCAATCACTGATAACTGTAAATGAATGTAAACACATGCAGGGTCAACATTGGAGAAGGAAGTTGTAGAGGGAGGAGGGGGCTAACAGCATCCGCAAAACCGCAAATCTGTTTCTACTTTAATTCAAAACATAAAGCACCACTGAACTTCATTCTCAAAATTTCAAACAAATGTATTTGTACAGGAAAGTAGCTGTATTTAGGTAGAAAAATCATCTAAAATGAATACTTCGTGTATGTTAGTTCTATGTTATAATTGTTCTTATTAATCTATTTTATACTGTAATTTGGTGTTTTAAAAGAAATGAAAACTGATACCTTAGAAGAATATAATTATCAAACCCCAAGAATTCACAGGTATAATTTTGTCCTTATGGAAGAAATCTAATTTACTAGCAGTGTGGTTTAGAAATGGTGCTATTTATTTCTTTTAAAATTCTTGTCACCATAAACCAAGTCACACTTTTAGATTAAGCTGAAATTTAAGGAAACACTATTAAGAACATTTTTGACTACCAAAAAGAGACGTTAAGGGTGATAACAGGTGACATCAAGACACTCAGAGCAAATGAGTTCTTTTTTATTTCAGCCTATGTTGAAAAAAGAAGACAGACTAGCAAATTAAAACAAAATAGCAAATTAGCAGAAGGAATGATAAAAATGTTTGTAAACTTTAGGAAGATACTGAATAACTGTTAACTCAGATATACTACAAATCATGGTATGTTTGCTTTTATAACAAACAGTTTCAAATTTCTAAGACCTTTGAAAATTGTTCAACTTTTTAAACCAAGTAGCTTTAAGATGAACAATGTTCACTTGTATTTAACATAAAATCCTTCTTGCACTAATACTCTAGAAGGGTTATGGTACCACATGTTTTTAATGGGATGTCTGGGAAGATGTTAAAATACGCTCCTCCTGGTGAACATGTACAGATAATTTTTTTCAACTGGTAATACCAAAGGAGCAGCTGAACAAAACTGAACTTAGAATAATGGACTAAAAATGAGAAAAAATACATAACAAGAGCTAGGAATTAATTTTGGTTTCCTTGAATAAGGATTCTGTTCATAACACACACAGCTTTAAGCTGAAATTGCATGCATAGAAGACATGAAAGGCAACCTATCAAGTTTTCCCTACCACACTTCAATTTGAAATAGGGCCATACAATCTAAAAATTAAAGTTTCATCCTTTCAAATCCTATTTTTCCTCCTAATTCCTTACAATTTAATCTATGAATTACAGTTTTCTACTACCTTGTCGGACTTAGAGATGGTCGGACGGGGACTTTTCAGGCTGAAGATCAAACAAAGCTTTACTACTACAGTTTGTAAAACATGAAACAGACATTTGACTTACTCAAAATGCAATTATCTTTTAGACTGCTATGAATATGGGCTTATAGCTGGTATCCTTTAACAACTCAGGTTAAGGAGCCCTTATTTATTGGTGTCATTGAGATAATTGCATCTGATTTCCTTTGCTGGCTGTAAGAAGTTTCACTAGCAATTTTATTATCTGACCTAAATGTATAAATGATTAGCAAAATGTGACTTGGCAAGGGCCAGTTTAAACACAGCCTGCAGCCCATCATGCCTTAAAAGATACAATACATTTTGTAAGTATAACTCTAGAAAGGAAATGCTGGCCTCCTTCCTGCAGGGAAGAACTCCAGCATAAAGAAGTCAAGATATTGTCAGGACAAGAATAACAACAAGATACTTAACAGGAAGGCTCTTATGTCAGACAGTAACAGGCACCCAGCTGCCAAACATGATCATCACTAGAGATTAATGCAACTCCAACCTGTATTAGTTTTAATATGAAACTGTTTTCCAAACTCGTGCAGTAGGTTAACATTTAGCCTTGCTGAACCTGGAGAGAGAATTCCCAGTATTAAATGAATAGAATTAAACAACACTGATCTCATTGTAAGTAAAAAATTATATGCTAGAGGAGAGCAGAGAGCCCACAGAGGAGGAATCCACAATGTGAATTTCTGCACCTTCTTATTTACCATTTGCTGTGAAAGAGAGAAAATAAAAAAAAGCTTCAAAGTACTGCAATAACAGAATTTTATTACAGGGTATCCCATTTTGATCTGCCTATTCCTTGAGTAAGTGTATTTCCTATAAATCTTCTATACCTTCCTATTATTCAAAAGGGCTAATATTCTGCTTCTTTTATTTGCTGCTTATTCCGCATTCCACAAAAACATCAGTTCTTCAAAGCTAGCTCTCCAGTATCCACAAACTCCTGAATCAGTGTAACATTGTAGTCTTGCTCTCAGGTACAAAGAAAGAAGTATACCCTACACAATTCATGGTAACCAGACAGCCTTTAGCTGATACAAACACAGTTATGAAAGCGTTTTTACATAAACAAAAAGCAAGTGATTTGCAGGTTACATTTCCAAGCAGGACCAGATGAACTACATAAAAAAAATACAGTGACACCACTGACAAAACTATCAAAGAAAATTAGAAAAAAATTATAATACAGGAAATTAAGTGCTACCAGAACAGTAAATTCCAAAGCAGGCTGCTACCTGAATCCAGACTACTGGATTGAAAGAGATTAGTACTTACAAAAATCCAGAAAAAGAATTTATAGCAAAAAGAGAAAATACAACAACAACAACAAATCTACAGTAAATTAAATGTTTACTGTGGAAGTAGCATTTTAATTATTAGACAAAGATGTATTACAAACAACTTGCAAAGAACAGGTTCTGTCAAATTAAGTGTGCGCAGACTCCTATTGTTCTACTTGTCATGCTGATTCTCCTAACTCCATTAACCACACAGAGATCATAAACAAAGAAGAAGAGTCTACTCACTTATCTTGACAATATTTGCATTTGTTTTCAGTATTCTCTTCCTACTTAATATATTCACAAGTGGAATCCACATAAGGGTAGCATTCAACTAAAGATTAAGGCACTTAAGACTCACATACTGGGTCCAATACCATTTAACATCTTCACTGCATGATGGGACAGAGCAGTGCCTCAGCAAGCTTGCAAATGATACACCAGAGGGTTATGCTGCCATTCAGAGGGACCTCAACAGCCTGGAGAAACTCATCAACATGAACCTCACAGTTCAAAGGGAAACACCAAGTCCCGCACCCGGAATAACCCCATGCACCAGTACAAGCTGGAGGCCAAACAGCTGGAAAATAGCTTTGCAAAACAAGACTTACCCGTCTTAGCAGACACCAAGCTGACCATGAGCCAGAAACATGACCTTGCTGCAAAGGCAGCCAACAGCCTCCTGGGCTGTACTGGGACAAGCGTTGCCAGCAGGTCAAAGGGATCCTTCCCCTCTACTCATCACTGGTGAGGCCGCACCTGGGGTGCTCTGTCCTGTTCTGGGCTCCTCAGTACACGAGAGACATGGACATACCAGACAGTCCACCAATGGGCTATAAGGATGACTGAAGGACCTCACATATGAAGAAAGGCTGAAAGAGCTGGGACTGTTTAGCTTGGAGAAGACAAGGCTCAGGAGGATCTCATCAATGTCTATAAAGAGCTGAAGGGAGAGTGGAAAGAACATGGACCCAGGCTCTTCTCAGTGGTATCCACTGACAGACAGGACAAGAGGCAGTGGGGACAAATCCAAATACAGGAAATTCCATTTAAACGTAAGAAAGCATTATATTTGTTTTTTCTACCTGAGCCATTAAACCTTTTTGCCTCCTATTTTTTTAGTCAGGTGGTCTTCATATGGAGTTCTGTGGTTTATGTACATTTTGCCATTCTGCATGAGTCTGTTAAATGATAAAGCAGGGGACACTACAGAAGATGATTTTCATTTCCTCCCCACAAACTCCAGACCTTGCAAAGACCACCTGAAACAAAGCAGTTCTTCAAAGTTAACTCCATTCGCCTTAACAGTATCATTTTATCATTACTATTATTAATGTACCACTACAGCACAGCAAAGAACCGCATTCCTTAGTGATGGAGTTTGGTTTCCGAAAGTATAACTTGGTACTTGCCTTTGCATCCTGTATTCTATGACTAAAGACTTCCCCCTATTTCACATTTTATACAGTTCCAGAAGAAAAGTCATGCCAAACATAAGAGAAAGTGAGGATCCCAATAGTGAAAAACATGGCCTTGACGTTAATACACACTCAGCCTCCGCTGTTCTGTGCATGCTCTGCACCAGATGCTTAAAGGCAGAATACTGTTGCCATGATCACGCTCCTAGCTTGAGCATCAGCAACGAATGTTCTAATAAAACACTGCTAAACTCTTAGAGATGACCATGTTTTCAGACTTGGGGCGGGAAGGGATACATTATCTAATATGAAAGCAAAAATTCCAGAAGCAAACAAAGCCTTTCTTCAAAGGCAGATGTGCAGCAGCCATACCATGGCAATGACAAAGAAATGCACATGGCAGTCTGGTGCCAAAAGATTCCCAGCTGGGTCCTCAGTAAATCTTCCCTGAATTGCCCTTTCCCACTGAAAGAGCAAGTAGCAGTAGCAAGATAAGAGCACCAGGAATAGGTGTTATAAAACAAGCACCTGACAAATGAGTTAATAAAAAAAAAAAATCTTCTATTATGGAGAAAGTTGGAATATTAAGGCGTGATTAACAGCCAATAAGGTAACATATAACAACGTGAGACTGTCTCTAGCTAAATCATTTAACTTCCCATGGAGATGATTTAATGGCAGCAAAGTAACGTTTTTCAAAAAAGTTTAGTTCTGGCTTTTGTCAAGCAGCAAAAAGTCATGTCAGGTGTACATTTTTGCAGCATGCTCCTGCATATCACTGTTAGGATTTTCTCAGTATAAGATGCATTTTCAGAACTCCTCCTTGCTGTTGATATAAATAATCTTTCCTTGCAGCTTCCATCACATAAAATACATACGAAAAATTTTCCTGATTCTGTGACCTTGCTGAAACCCTATTTTCACCCTCAAACTTTGCTGCTGCTACTATCTTATCTTCTGAAGCCTTTTCATGACTGCAACAGCAATACGACGATCACTCCTCCCCTACTCCTCAACTTCCTAACCTGTTCCCACTTTTTCTTCTCTTGCAATTCATTTCAGCTATATGCTGTCTTGTTTTTACTTCCCACATGCTTGTACTCTTATGCTAGCTTCCCTTCCAATTATTTCAAGCTTAATTCTCTACCTTGTCTCCTATTCCTCTTATGTCAAGTCTCCTCTATTATCCCAACCTGTGGTAGCTGTTCAATGATAACTCAGCCTATCCCCCTACTGCCATTCTGCGTCTTTGACTACCAATCTAATGGTTTGAAGTTTTGCAGATTTTTCTTCAAATATTGCTTATTCACACAATTCCGTTCACATGGACTTACTTGCTCTTCAGGGCATTCATTCAGGTAAACTCAGATGCCTTAGACACATGCTGGTTTTCGCTACTAAAAAGCTTTTGTTTCCTCAAAAGGAAACTGATATTATCCAGCCCAGCATTCTCCCTTCTTTTTCCCACTGTCCTACCAATCCATTATCAGTCATCTCTGCTGCAACCCTGTAAATTAATAATTTGAATACATCAGTGTTTATTTAACTTGAAAAAAAAACAGGATGCTGGTTTTAAAGAAGTACATTTGATAAACATGCAGCCTGATACTGTATCTTTGCTTAGTTGTATGAGGTTGTGAAATTAGTACCTCATCTCTGAAAACATAAGAGTGATTAACAAACATGTTTTACATGAGTTTGACATTTGTTGAAGTCAAAATACAATGTGTGGGTGCACAAAAGGTAGAATAAAGTCAGAGGCGTGCAGAAGCAGCTTGCTATTTAAGAAACAAAGTAATGTCTAGAAAAACACAACAGTGTGTTCCAAGACGTACATTAAGAATGACTGGATTATAATATTTTGCAAACGAAAGAGCAGTGCAGTCTAGATTGTATTGTGAGGACAAGAAGGCCTTCCCACCTGGACCAGGATGTACTGATTATTTGCTAGTACACTTGCAGAGATAATCAAGACCAATTTTCAAAGATATTAACAGAAAGAAGAGTTGGAGAGATGATGGGTTCAAGACTTAACTGGAAAAGACCCAGGGTTACCAAAGCAAACAGACCTATTACAGATGTCAGTGGAAAGCATGTTTATCGACATATCCATAGAAAAGAGCTCAGCCTAACAAACTTTGAATGAGCAGGTAATAAGAGCAGAGTGACACTTTGGCATGGGGCATCTCCAGAACAAACTCAGAACCTTGCTGATGGCTTTTACAGGCAACTCTGTTTTGCAGTGAACAGTTTCCTGACAAACAGCAAACGATAAAAAACATTTATATGTACTACCACACTATATTTACACAGCACCTCACACCTGCCTCCTAGGGCTTGGAATCTAAGTGAGCAAGGGCATCACATGGCATAGGACAACAATTCAGGAAAGGGAAAATGCTGGAATTATGAAAAAGAACAATAAAAAGAAAGTAAATATTGATGAAGAACTTCTAGGCGCAACATCCTCACTAAAAGGTGGAAAAGACTGAGTGACTTATTATGCCAATATACATATATAGGAAGTAGCAGATACTAGGACTTATCTTCCCCTCTGTCCACCATGCATCCTACGCAACAGGCTTCCATACATCCAGTTCCTTGGAAGAAAGCACCACAAGGCTTTTGTACCCAACAAGCCCATTGAGTGAGGCACCACCAGAAAGACGGCACCCAGAAAAGATGATTAGTGGGCATGGGTTATTCAACCATTTCAAATGAAGCAACACCAACAATCAAAGAGATTATATATTTCAGCCTCTGAAGAATACTTCTTTTGTTCACTAGCAGTAATCACATTCCTCAAATGCATCTTCCCAGATTTTCTCAATGATGCACACGCTCCATCATGTCTCAGTCTGAAGTTCATGCATTTTACTTACAGCATAAGGTTAATCCTATACTTCCACAGGGCTAGAAATAATACACTTGAACATGAGTTATGACTCACGTTCAAGGCACAAAAGAAAAATCTTAAAAATTAACTTGAAACTCTGAAGTGCTGAATTATCAGTACCCACGTATTCTAACTACTGGTTTTCTTGTAAAGTTGCACAAAACAGCTGAAAGGTATCCCTTTAGGAATGAACCCAAATGGACAAAGACTCTACTTTTTTTCCCCCTGCATTTGTCAGATTTTTTCTTAAAGTGAGGGTAATACTTTTATGATAGGTTTATCTTTGGATTCCTGTCTGCTTAAATACCGAGACATACTCTCATCCTACAATACTCCTAATTCTAGGCATCTAAGCTTATTTAACCGAGATTAGCTAGCACCTCAAAATTATTTTTAACATCTCCAGTAAATAGTTACTGTAAAACAGTACTTTTTTTCTCTCAGACTAACTCCTGCTCAAGGTAAGATCATCATCCTGGCAGTACTGTGACCTGCCTCTGGACCAAACATAATTTCCCAGTCCATGCACTTCAGGCTATAAACATTTAAATTGTAATAGATGGGGAAATCTAAGAATTCAGTGGTCATGAGCCTGTAATGGCATTTACACTACTCAGCATTCAAATGCGGGACTAAATTCCAGAAAGCCTTCTGTTCAGCCAGATCAAAAAGAACCTTATGGAATACCATAAGTAATGGAGATGTCTCACAGGTTATGAGGCAGTTTTACCTTAATTCTCTCACTTTTTCAATGGAAAGAAATTGATAGTGAGCTGCTGTCTGGACTGTAAGCTTCTAGGACAAACACACAAGAACACTGGAATTTTTAATGGTTGAAATTATATCCCCCAATAATGAATTAATGAACCAAAATGTTGTTGAAAACAAAGTATCCAAAACCTCACGTCTTGGCAAGTGATCAGCTGAAAAATATTTTAGTGTTTCAAAATCTACAATCACTTTGATATCATTGACAGCACAACACTCAAACTGTAGTTGAAGGCAGAAGCAATATAATGCTGATGCAAGTGGTGGAGGAGCTGACAAGGAGAGGCGTTCTGCTGGACCTTGTACTGACAAACAAAGATGGACTAGTTGAGGATGTGAAGGTTGGAGGCAGCCTCGGATGAAGAGACCATGAAATGGTGAACTTCAGGATCCTGCGTAGAGGAAACAGGGCAAGAAGTAGGATCACAACCTTGGACTTCAGGAGAGCTAACTTTGGCCTCTTCAAGGAGCTACTTGGAGGAATCCCATGGGTCAGGGCTCTAGAAGGCAGGGGGGTCCAAGAGAGCTGGTCGCTGTTTAAACATCACTTCCTCCATGCTCAGGAGCAGTGCATCCCCCTGAGAAAGAAATCTAGCAAAGGAGGCAGGAGACCTGCGTGGATGAGCAAGGAGCTTCCATCTGAGTTCCGCTAGAAGAGAAAGGTCTACGGAATGTGGAAAGAGGGACAGGCCACTTCGGAAGAGTACAGGAATGTGGTCAGAGCGTGCAGGGATGCGACAAGGAAGGCCAAGGTCCACCTGCAACTGAATCTGGCATGGGATGTCAAGGACAACAAGAAAAGCTTCTTCAAGTACATCAGCAGCAAAGAGAAGACTAGGGAAAATTTGGGGCCGCTGCTGAATGAGGTGGGTGTCCTGGTGACGGAGGATGCGGAGAAGGCAGAGCTACTGAATGCCTTCTTTGCTTCAGTCTTCAGTGCCAAGGCAGGCCCTCAG
>Ga0065711_1050731_pt1 | contig 10687 bp, 7 predicted proteins | sample Hoacrofraction12_FD_59098 | JGI IMG/M metagenome (GOLD analysis project Ga0065711, IMG submission 59098) | Hoatzin crop microbial communities from Cojedes, Venezuela - Epithelial fraction 12 v2 (version 2) | ecosystem: Host-associated > Birds > Digestive system > Esophagus > Crop | place...
CCCGCCGTGCTCCTGCCTGCCCACCCCCCCCCAGCAGCACCCACCCCGCACTGGCACCGTTCTTCAGCCAGCCAGCGGCTTTTCAACAACCACGACCTACCCCGCCCACGGCTCCCCGCCCCCTTCGCCTCCCTCACCCAATAGCCGAGCCGGGACCGCCGCTCCCAGTGGCCCAGTGGCGCGTCCATCAACATTCCAGAGCCTCCCTCCCCCCACTCCTCCCTCCCCGCCGCCTTTCCCGCACCGCCCGCCTTCGCAGCCGAGCTTGGTTGCGCGGGCGCTGGTTTCCCAGCGTTAGGGTGACGTCAGACATTCTGGTGTCCATATAAGGAGACGATTAAAGCCAGGGGGCCGGGAGAGCGGCGGGGAGGAGGGGGTGAAAAGAAGATCTCTGCGTCCTGTCCCGTTTGCGCCTGGTGGGTGGCCGAGGGGACGTTGCGCTCCTCCGGCCGCCATCCGCTCCCGCCTGCTCTCCCTGCAGAGCGCCCGCAGCCGGCCCGGCCCGGCCCTGGGCGCGGTCCCAACCGCTTCCGCCCCCCCAACCCCCGCCTTGAGGAGACGCGGTGGAGGCTTCCCGCCCGCGGCCCGCCCTGAGGTGAAGTGGCGCGAGGCGCGGGAGGCTTCCCGCCCTCCCTGAGGCGGCAGCGCTGCCCCCGCCGCCCCCGCTCCCCGCTGAGGCGGTGCGGCGGGGCTCGGTCTCCAGCCGCCTTTGTCCTTGGCCGGAGGGCCGTCCCGAGGCCCGCCAACGCCTTCCCCCGCCTCGGTCAAACTTGAGGGCGTGAGCTCTTGCGGCGTCGAGAGTGCTCCCGGCGGTAAAATAAAGCATGTGAGTGAGGGGCTGCAGGAGTGCTGGGAGTCCTCCCGCTGGCAACAGCGGGCCCAGGGTTAGATCTGGGAAAAGCACCGCTGGCTTTAGGTGGGTTTGTCCTGGCGCTGCTGTTTTAAGCGATAAATGGATGTTCCTGTCAGACCAGCTTCACTCCTGAGCGTTCCAGTGCAAACAGCGTGCTTTCTGCGCAGTGTCCGGGCACCGGCAAGGCCTGTTGAGTGAGCAGTTAAACCAGTAAGGCTGCTGGGGCGCCTGAGGACTGCTCTTCACAACTTCACAGCACCGGGGTTGTCACCGTTGCAGGTACGGGGACAATTACCAGTCGTAGGCCCAAAGAGCTAAGAGCAATGGGTTTTGTGTGGGGTTAGGAACCTCAGTGACACCTTTAGCTCTGAGTTTCCTTTTTCATCGTTCTCTTGTCTTTCAGGATGCTCGGAATCGCTTTTACATGTGTGTTTTTATTGAATCTGCAATAGTGGAAGTCAGGCGGGCAGTTTCTGTGTCGTACAATCCAGTTTTGTTTGGGAGGAAGTGTACCTGTAGGCTTGTTGACAGACAAAGCATGTTATTGGCATTGAAAACATACTCAAAGTATCAGCCTCTCGGCAGCAAGGAGCATATGAAGTCACTTGAACTAGGCACAGTAAGAGTATTTTATGTTGTCAGCTATTGGCTACGTAGCGTTGTGCTTACGATCTCTAGTATATGCATTCCCAGCAGTGCCCCCTGAGCACCCCATGGATCAGCAATAACGAGCACACGTTAAAATCCTTCTGGATAGTAATGTACAGCAGCTGGGAATTACGAAAAGCAATTAGTCCGTGTTGTGAACTGATCATCTGCAACGTTCTGTTTTGTGGAAGTATGCAAGCCTGATAAACCACGTCTTTAGTAATTTGTGGGACTTGTGCATAAGCTAAGTTCACCGATTAATAATAATTGCTCTAAGTCTGGGATCTTGTATACTGAGCTCCAGCTGAAATATGCGTGTGGATACATACATTTTAAAGAAAAAAAAAATGTTATCTGGTCATTAAAAAAGGCTGTCTTGGCTCTAATAGGTATAGTTGCTACAGGCAAAATAAAATACAGAACAGATGGACATTTTTGGTAGCCTTCTGAAACTTTACTCATCTGCAGGGCCAAAATATGTGTATTTGGGGGTGTGTTCATATTAAGAGTTTGTTTCACTATTTGGGTCATACTGGTGTAATTTTTGCCCATGCAAAAATCAGGTTTTGTTGTCTGTACCATTTTATTGTCTGTACCTGTAGTGCTGCAGGCTCGTCACTGAAATTCTCTGCCTGCTATTGCTACCTAGTTTTTGAAGCCACATTTGGCAAAATTCCATGCAATTGACAGCATTATGTGTAGCACTGCTTTTTTGTTTTGTTGTTTTTTTTTTTTTCTTTTCAAGTACCACCTTTACAATGTTTTCTTTTTCTTTTGCAGATCCTTTCAGATCTGTTGCATCGATGTCATACGAGTAACGGCTTTGCAGCAGGTACTTTTTAAATATAATCAGTATCTTTTGCCCTTTGCACTACTCAGTCTGTAATTATACATTAATTATGCTGCTACTGTGAGATTGCTTCTCCACTTTATACAGTTTCATTAACTCTCCAGATCCTAACAGATGGTTAGAAAGTAACAATAGATTTGATCACAGTATTTTCTGTTTGTTGAGCCCAAGGTGGCAATGTATGAATTCTTTTGTCATCTTCCGGTGTGGTATTACACACGCAACAATGGATTTCCCACTGAGGGGAAAAGAGATGCTGAGCCTCCTTTCCTTTCCACACACTCAAAATCTTAGTGCTGTGAAGAAGCAGTGTCTATTATTAGCACGCTAGTGGTGACTAGCATCTCAAATAAGTTAAAGTGGTTAGAATGAAAGGATTAGCTTTTAAGACACTCTTTCCACGTCTTTTACTGTTTCAGAAGAACTCGGGTGAGTCCAGTTAAACCCATCTCTGGAGAGAACTTGATGTCAGCACACTATTCTGCTTACAAAAATCTCAGTAGGCTTTAGGACCATAATGTCTCTCTGTCCCAGATGATCAGAGAATATATTCTTCTTTTCTCACACGTGGTGAAGACTTTTAATGAAGCAAAGAAATGCTCTCTTTACTTCCACTGGTATGTATGAATACAGAAGGAATGGGCTTTGATAGAAAAAGGGCGAACACTGCATGCTTACAACAACGTTACTGCAATGCAGCCTCGTCCGCCGTATCTTCTGGAGAGTTCTGCGCCCTGCGGGCAGGGTACACGGCACTGCGGCTGCGAGTGGTGGGAGCGGTGGAATAGAACCGTTTCCAAAGAACTTCATGAACTTGCGGTTGTCTGTAATTATAAGTAGTTTTGCTAGCATTGATACTTCATTGAAGTGCATGTGTCTGGTTAGCTCTGAGCCCTAACCTACATTTCACGGTAGTTATTTTCAGTATTAGGTACCACAGCAGAGAAGGGTTAGATTTTGTAGGTAAATGCACTTAGCTGTGATTAATCGCTTTTCCCTGGAGTGGGCTGATGTTGTTTCTTGACTGTACCAACTTCTAACTTTTCTGAGTAACACCTGATTAGCTGTCTGATAAAATTTACAGAAATGCCATATTCATGTATTGCATAACCTGGATTGAATTACTGTCTTGATCCTATGAAGATTTAAGCACGTGTCGAAATTTAAGGATTAGAGTCTCTTTTTATCGGCTTCTGAAGGATTGGAGGCTACTGTTGATTGGTGGGCGTAGCCTGTGAGGTCAGTGCATGCTGCACTTTTATCAAGCTGGGAGGTAGGACAGTGTAACTTCACCAGAGCAGTCTGTCAATGTGCCTTGCCATTGTAGAGATGACTTCTGCCGTGAGACTGGGTTAGGTTCTGTTTAGTTCTGGGTCTTGGCTGGCTGTGTTCTAGGAACTGCAATGAGACCAACGCTTCAGGATTTTTCTGCACTGACTCATCATCAGTCACGATCTGAGCTAGAGGGAGCAGCCTAGTAGCACTGGAAAATTTAAAACACAATTGTCGGCCATCTCCTGAATGCAAACTTTGTTTCCTCACACAATGTTGGTTGGTTCCTGGCTGCCCTTCTGGAGGTGTGTTGTGCTGTTAAAACATGGTGGGGTTCAGATCTGCGGACAATGGTGCTACCAATCCACTATCTCCTTCAAGGAGTTTCTCGCTGTAAGTTCTGCACAGCTATGTAGCATCTACTGGGAAACCAGGCATGCAAATGTTTATTTTTTTGTCTTCGTAGTTACTGTGCCAACTGCTCTGAACCCAAAACATTTTATTAACTACACCGCATTCTCAAGTGGTTTATTGTGGAGTATCACAACAATTGTAACAAGACAATTTAAGGAATGTTTTTAAGAACATAAAAAATGTAGGAAAGATGAGCCTATTAAATATATATGTGTGTATATATGTTAATGCTTATTATAGAAATTACTGACTAGGAATAAATCTAAAAAAAAATAGATTTTCCCACTTTTCTTCTGAAACTTCTAGATGAGAATACATTATCATGTATATGTAAAGCATGTATGATAGTGTATGTGTAGTTAAAATTGCACAGTCTAGTCACAGTAAATGCAGACAAAAAGTCTTTCTGCTCTTGTGACAACATTGCTGTGAACCTACTATAGACTTTGGTTTTTCCAAAAGCAACAGGTGGTTTTCAGGAGCTTGACTCTCTGATTGGATAGACGAGTACCACTAAAAGAAAAAACTGTTTGATAAACTGTTCCTGTGTATCCCACCAAGTATCACATCAACCTCGTGTGGATGCTGTCACTCAGCTTTAAATGGCGTCTGCTGCGCCATGATTCTGTTCCAAGAACGTGCTTTTGGGGAGCAGTAAGACGCTTGTGATCAAGCAGTTTACAGAGCTGCGGCTGAGGTGTGGTAACTGACTTCTTGTATGCTCTTTGTGTGTTTCCTTAGAAAGGGAAAGGTTGGTTTAAATCACTCTTCTTGATCAGTTTAAGCTTTCCTGTTTTACTTTGCACTGAAATGGGCGAATACCTCAGATGAGGTGCCTACAGCAAGTTCTCAATTTTTTTTATCTGCCTTACAAGAGCTCATCTTGGTACTCGGTCAGTTCTTGATTATTTTTACATGTAATTGTGTTCAATTCAATTTCAAAGACCCCTGTATCCAAATCAGCCTATAAGAGATGACTTACGCAATACTTGTGCTTTTTTTTTGGCTATGTGTTTATCAGTGCCTGTTTCAGCTCTGCAGGCTTCCCGCCCCGCCCCGTAATATTAGGTGCTTGTATGTATCAGCTCCTTTCCTAGAGGCTCCTCTTATTGAATTTGATTTACCAAAGCAATAAAGCTTGCATGTATTGGTAAGTGTAAGATTAGTCTGAAATTTTAAGTGTTTTGCTGGTTTGGAGTCTCATAAATTATTTATATCCCTACTGCAGAATAAACAGGCTCAGGGGTTTCTGCAATTTTGTGTACATTCCAATTCACCACACAGCCAAAGCCTTTGGACTGGTGAAGACTTCTGGAAAAGCCACTGGCTAAAATTAAATAATACTATATTTAGTAATAATGAACTCTTTGAATATATGCATGTGTGTAGTTGCTTTTTAACTGAATAGTCTTGAAGATCTTTAACTCTTTCACGGATTCTTTAAGGCTTAAATAGTTATCTGATTTAGCATGCATACTAAAGATTTGTGACTTTGTATTAGTAGATACAGGAATTTACTGCTATCAGCAAGTACTAAATAGCCAAATTATGCGATACTTAGAAGTTTCTAGATAGCACCAGATTCCTGTATGTATGCATAACCCCCTTCCATATACAATGGAAATATAAATCCACAGGATAAATTGGATTGACGTACTTTCAAGTTTCTTATCTGTGCCATATTTGTTAATTCATCTTGACTAAAACTCTTGTAGTTTCCAGACCTCAGAGGAGCTTGAAGTAATTACAGTAAAGAAAGAAAATTAACCTAATACAAAAATACTTCCTTCTTCCTGCCCTGAGATCCTGAACTTACAGTTATTTTCACCTAGTTGGACCTTGTACTTGAAGAAAATTTAGTAGGACTCGTTGCAAGATTGCTCTGTGAATGTATACATTTTGTTTTCTGTTCCTCATAAAAATGCAGTGGTGTCACAGAAAGGGCAGTGTGTATGCAACACTGTGCACAGGTTTAAAGACCATTAGGATGGTAGTGAGTGTTTTCTCCTGTTCCAAAGGGAAGAATCCAGAGTTGCATTGATCCACAACTTACGGGCTTGAAAACTCCTCATGACATGTTATGTCCATAAGATTTGTTTTAGAATCTGTTTTAAATGTACTAAAAACATGATCATCTTGCTCTGAGTCTCCTCTATAGCTAGATTCATAGCTATTAAGAATTAAATTGTGATTCTCTTACACATAGAGAAGATCCCCATGCTTTGCCTTACTTTTCTTTAGGGCTCAAGGGTAAGTGGACTGGATTTTTGCCCGATTACCCATGGGAGTATTCAGAGGTAGGAATGGGAGGTTCATAAGCCCTGTCCTAAAGGAGCTTGGCTATAAACTATAAGTTCTGTTAAAATATTTTTAAATCATTCCTCTTTAAGGTATTACGTTCCATATGATATCAAGTATTCAGTCCACTGGCAAAAAATAACACTTGATTAATAATGATTTTAACATTTTTTAAAACTAACAGATGTTTGTGTTCTGCTGTCTTGGAGCTGCTGGAAGATTTAAGCAAAAATTAAGGGCTGCTAAGTTTGCTGCTGATATCCTAAAATTTCAGGGGTAAAATGAAATTCCCATTTAGGTTTTGGAGCCCATGTATAGAAAAATGCCCTTGATGCCAGGTAGCAATGTTTTCCATGTGAGTGTGTCGTTCTTTACTGTTGCGTGCTCTGTCAGCATTGCCAGTTAAATGTGGTACACAGGGGTAAAGTGTGTGCAAACTGCTGCCAAATGAGGGTCAATGGCCTCAGCAACGTCGCACTGTGCAAAGCATGCTGCGCTTGTGAAACGTTTTCTCCTGAGACAAACTTTCTGCATTCATTACAGTTTCCCTCACACAGCAGTTAGCCAAGCCTATACTCACATTTTTCACTCATAGTGTATTTGATTTACATCAGCTGAAGGAAATGGTAATGTGCAACAGTGACTCTGGAATTTAAACAGAAACCCACAAGGGATCTCCATACTGCAGGCCAACTTCCAAATATGGGAGAAGAGAAGCAGCCGTAGTAGCCTGGGAAGCCATCCTCAGCACAGCAAGGGACAAAATAGTTGGGAGTACATGAGCTTCTTGGAGTTGGTTCAGAAAGGTAACTGCTGTAGTGCTTTAGTCAGAATAAAGGAATGAAATACAAACGCTGCAGTAACAGAAAGAAGCATAGTTGAATGTTAACTGTCTAGGGCTTGAACAACAGAAGTGCAGCTATTTTTTTCCATTCCATTTTTCAGTATGTAATAGTGCGCTTAGCCCAGATCCAAATGTGTGTCCATATTCTGCCAGTACCAATCTGCTGCATTTGTGGATTTATCAGGAAGACTCAAAAGAACAATTTTGGGAAGATTAGGGGGGCTACTACCAGGTCTGGTTGAAATTCTGCCAGAACAGACTCTCAGAACTGAACTGAATTCACCAATGTTTAGACCCCACATTCTGCAAATCCTTATTCAAAGGCTTAAAAAGCACCTTTAATATAGATTTAACATCGGAAGGACTTTTAAAAAAAGCCCCAAGAAAGTAGAGTGTCAACAGATTCTAATTACTGGCTGGTAGATTCACTTGTATTTAGGTGTTGCAGATTTTTGAGGCTTCTGACCCCCGTAAGCAGCGGTAGCTGCGTGTCGGCCAGGCACGCTGAGGAGCAGTGGCCCACAGGCCAAAGGAGTAGAGAGCCAAACCCGCGAGGGCAAGCCTGACAGCGTAGAGGGCTGCAAAGTGGTTCACATTTCTAGCGAGTCACTGTTTACAGAACACTGTTACTGGGATAGTGTGCGAGATGACACATGTGGTCTGTCTGTGTGTCTTTATGTTGTTCCTGTGAAATGATTCGGCTCTAGCACCTCAAATCAAGAAAGGACCAAAATTGGTGTCAGGGTAATAAGAAACTTCAGGGTGATGATGTGCGGCAGGAAAGTAACGTGTTATCTGCTGCTGCTGTTACTTCCTCTTTTCTGGCTGACTGAGTTTTTCTTCTGCTAAGAAAGAAAACTCGTTTTTGTTACAACAGAGATATATATTGTATAAACACAGCACTGTTCCTATTTCAAAATTAGCGATAATGTGAGGGAAAACAGAACAGATGCTGCATTGTCATGTCCTGACGCCATGGAAAACCATGGACACTGTGGTCCAGGAGGCATAGCTGTGGGTCAGGTCATGGGGTGGGCTTGCATCCATTCACGTGGCAGAGACTGCTTGCTGGACAAACCTCTAACTGCCACGTGTGGTTTTAGCACCTGAAACGTGAGCTGTGAGAAAAAAAATTGTACATATATTGAAGATACCTATTTGTGTACTCCCATGCAGCTTATTTACACGCTTATGACACTCGCTGTGAGATACAGTCCTTGTGTCTCCTTCATGTAAGCTGGCAATAAACGTGCGGCATCTCTCTTCCAAAAAAGAAGCTTGGAAACAACCTCCCATGGCTTCATGCAAACCTGTTTTCTTTCCAGTTTCTAACCATCTGTAACTACCATAGCCTAAAAATTCCACGTGTCTTAAATTAGGTTTGCATTTCTCTTGGAGACCGGGAGAGAAAGCAGAGAGAACGTAATGCAATAGAAACCCAGGGAAAATTAGATCTGCAAATGAGGTTAAGAAAACAGACTCTGAATGAAGGACTGAGACAGGGAGAAAATTTCTTTGGGGAAAACCATATAAGCATTCTACAGACAGGGCTGCATTGAGTATCTGAGAGCTTTCATGAACGGAGGAGAAGATTTTATTTTGTCCATGAAATGACAGTGAGCGTAGACTTCATCTTAGCAAAAGAACCATGCCTTCTATATTTTAATTTCAAAGTAATAGTAAAGGAGAGGAAGAATATGGGTTAAAACTGAAGGAAAACATTTTAAGAAATCCCCCCACATCTGAGTGGATACAGTTCATGCATCCACAGCACAAACCCTTGGGGAGGTCAGCTTCCTTCAGCTCCTGTAGGAAACCAGTACTTCTATAGCTTTCAGGAAGAGGTAAAAATAATATCACTAAGTGTATTTCCAAATGTGACTGTCAATAGGGAAGGCCCTACGCTGCGCTGGCTGTTGTCAGCAAAGCTCTGTACAGGCAGTGTGTTTCTGAGAGCTGGTTAGCTGATTGTGGTGCTTGATGGCTACAAAGCGTGCCACTGCAGCACACTTGCTTTCCAAATCTTGCAGCTGAGAGGATCGTGGGGATAACACAGTAAACTTCACTCCTGGACAGTGGAGTCTGGTTCTTCTTTTAGCATCTGGTTGCAAAATACAGGACCAACATCAGTTTAAGATTTGAAGTACAGAGAGAATCATGGTTCATGGATTTGCATGGCTTGACACCTAAAAGCAAGTACCTTTCCAGTGGTTACAGAAAGGGCCTCCAGAGCTCCTGGCTCTAACAGTCTGGGGACCCCTTTGATTGCACATCAAATGTCCAGTGCCAAGATGAGGTAGAAATGTTCATTGCCACATGTTGTGGTAGGAAGTAAACCTGCCAGTGCAAGGACAGATGTCATTACATGAGGACTGCTTACATGGAATGAGATTATTATGTACAGGACACTGATCAGTTGGGTAATGCAACAGGTAACGCGGTCTTTGGATTTGTAGATTTGGATTTGTGGTTAGGCTTTACCTAAGAAAACTTTTGTTCCGTTCCACACTAGCAGACAAGTGTTGTTTCCTGTGAATGCAGAAGGAGCACAAGTATTTTTTTAAGAAGTAATAATATCACAAGTGACCTACGACACAGTACAAAAATCCAAAGCAGTTATGCTGATTACAGTAGTGAGAGACCTGTGTTTACTTTTTCTACACAGCCTTTAATAGTGGGTGCAAGCAGATAAGCTCAGAAGTGCTGTATGAGTGGGAGACCATGGCCTTTGGACTGAAATCCTGCAGATCGTACTGAATCATGCAATGGTCTACACCACTGCAGAGGGAAGGAGGAAGTGCAAACACTCCATCCTGGCTGCTGCCGTTCTGCTCTCTTCATTGCCCACAAAGTGGGAAGAAGTAGAGTTGCAACCCAGGCCTGACCTTGGCTTGTGTCTCTAAGAGAACATTAGGAAAAGAGCAAATAAAACTAGAAACCTCCTCCTCCCCAAAACTCAAACCACAAAACCCAGGCCAAAACCTAACCCACAAACAACCCAATATGCTGAATCTTCCTTGCTTAGGTTCTGCTCAGGGTCTCTCCAGTCCAAGACTGGAATTGCAGGAGCTGCTTAAAGGCAAGAACTTGGGAGACCTCGGAGTAGAAGAAGAGGGAGTGTGGACATGCAGGGAGCAGAGCAAGAACTCTGTAGTCAATCCAGGACCAGAAGAACAACAGGTGCCAGAGGCCAAGGGTTGAGGTGCCTTGTCACAGAAGAGCTATGTAAAGAATCTTGCCCAGCACCTGTCCATCGTGTCCCAGGCTTGGTTGTTCTGCAACAAGAGCTAAAGCTGATGATATCTATTAAGAAAAGAAAAGAACAATGAAAAAAAATAGAAGAAAAATTAAAATGAAAATAAAAGAAGCAAAAATAAAAAAGAAAAAGGAAAGAAGAAGTACTGAAGAAGAAGAAGACAACAATAATGATGATAGCATTCATTTGGAAAGAGTCATTTGGGAAAGATTCAGCTGTGAGACACGCTGAGACAAAAAAAAAAAAAAAAAA
>Ga0065711_1009686_pt1 | contig 10685 bp, 5 predicted proteins | sample Hoacrofraction12_FD_59098 | JGI IMG/M metagenome (GOLD analysis project Ga0065711, IMG submission 59098) | Hoatzin crop microbial communities from Cojedes, Venezuela - Epithelial fraction 12 v2 (version 2) | ecosystem: Host-associated > Birds > Digestive system > Esophagus > Crop | place...
GAACCTGATGAGGTTCAACAAAGGCAAATGCAGGGTCCTGCACCTGGGGAGGAACAACTCCATGCACCAGTACAGGCTTGGGGTGGACCTGCTGGAGAGCAGCTCTGTGAAGAGGGACCTGGGTGTCCTGGTGGACAAGTTGACCATGAGCCAGCAGTGTGCCCTGGCTGCCAAGAAGGCCAATGGGATCCTGGGGTGCATTAAGAGGAGTGTGGCCAGCAGGTCGAGGGAGGTTCTCCTTCCTCTCTACTCTGCCCTAGTGAGGCCCCATCTGGAGTGCTGTGTCCAGTTCTGGGCTCCCCACTTCAAGAAAGATGAAGAGCTACTGGAGAGAGTCCAGCGGAGGGCTGTGAGAATGATGAGGGGAGTGGAGCATTTCTCCTACGAGGAGAGGCTGAGGGAGCATGGCTTGTTCAACCTGAAGAAGAGAAGGCTGAGAGGGGACCTCATAAATGCTTACAAATATCTGAAGGGTGGGTGTCAGAAGGATGGGGCCAGACTCTTCTCAGTGGTGCCCAGCAACAGGACAAGGGGCAACAGGCACAAACTGAAGCACAGGAAGTTCCAGCTGATCATGAGGAAGAACTTTTTTAATCTGAGGGTGAGCACTGGAACAGGTTGCCCACGGAGGTTGTGGAGTCTCCTTCTCTGGAGATATTCAAGACCCGCCTGGAGAAGGTCCTGTGCAGCCTGCTGTAGGTGACCCTGCTTCAGCAGGGTGGTTGTACTAGATGACCCACAGAGGTCCCTTCCAACCCCGAACATTCTGTGATTCTGTGAAGAGTATGATCTCTGAAAGGAATGGAAAGAAACACAGAATTCGCAACCAGCAGCGTGTAACAAAGAAAGTGAGCAGCAAGTTAGGAAAAGGATCTTTACAGATATATTCTGGATGAACACTGGTATAGGAAACCCAAATTTTTCAATGCCAGAGAAAAGCACAATTCCATAACCAAGACAGTGGTTGAGCACAGAGACAACAGCTTTAGCTCTATAGAAAGGCAAGAATGAGCATATGTACAGTAACTGCATATCTCAAAGCATATCTGGTTATGATAAGAAGAACCTGGTAAAGAGGATACCAGGTTTACAAGTATGAGGGCCAAGAAGAAAAAGTCTGTTGCTCCACGCAAAGATGATTGCAGAGAGAAACAGAGGATACTCTTAAGTCCCCATTTCAGTCAAAGTGAGCTTAGCAAGGTGCAACAGAAAAGCTAGGATGTTGATTTGGGGAAAAAAAGTTTTTTAAAGAAATAAATAGGTAGATTTAGAAAGACGGTAGCTGAGTTTGTGTTTGGAAATCAAGTAAGAGCAAATATACTGAGAGGAAAAAGGTCAAAGCTGGTGAAAGGAAAAAGAGGTGGCTAAAATATGAGAAGAAGCCACCATAGGTAACACTGAAAGAGTATCTGGCAAGACAGGAGATGAATGAGGTTACTATATAACCAAGTAACTAATGGCACTGAAGGTGGGACAGGTGGAATCAAATCAAGAGTGGGTCAAGTCTTCCACTTCCCTTAAACTAACAGGCAAAATCTGGATGGGAGCAGGTCGCTCACGCCTTCAAAGGAGAGGTACCCCACAGGCACGCAATGAGAGATGATAAGCTGGTAGCAGGCAGCAATGCAGCTCAAGGAAAAGGGAATCAAAGAATTTTTTGTGTTTTTAAAGATGACTGAGGGACTGAAAAACTTTAGTTAAAAATCAGATGGGAATGGAAACTGAGAAAGGTAAAGAACTAGGCAAAGATGTAAGAAGCGGACTGAAAGACTGGAACTAGCAGAAGAGGTGCAAAAACCCCTTCCTGAATCTGTGACAGAATAAAACTGAACAAGGAAAAGGGGGAAGGAAAGGTAAACCAAAGAAGGTGAAAGGTCACACTACATGTTATTACGGTATTATTTTATTATTTCTAAGAAATCAGTGCAATCCTACATGGAGCAGGATAGGAGGGAGAAGCCAAAGTCTTCAGCAGGGATCCAAAAGCAGAGAAGAGCCAACTGAGATGGCAAGTATAGGATCTGATTACGTCCGAGGGTTAAAGCTATTCAGTGACAAAGATGGCAGAGCTGGAAAAAGAAAGGAGATAAATCTGTAGCGAAAGGAAGTCGGGCTGGTCACAGGATTTCCGCTAGAGATACTGAGCTACATGAGAGCAGGACTGCAGGAAACGGATGCTGGGAGACTGCCAGGGCCAGCATTTGGTAGGTGGGGAAAAGGACATCCCAGTTTACCTAAGAGCTCTGTTCAAATCTGTGTTTAGAGGAGGACAAACCCGGGAGTCAGAACAAACAGAGGGGTCAGGACCCGCAGTGTTTGATGCTGCAGAGGAGAATGTGCAGCGGATTTGACAGGCTTAGTCTTGTCCTCAGACAGGGGAAAAAAAAAAAGAAAGGAAATGATGGGTGAGCTTGCAGAAAACTGAAATTTTAATTACCTTAAAATATTAATTATCTCCAGGGCATCTCCCCTTCGACTACGGGATTCCCAGCTTGCCAATGGCGTAGAGCATATATGTGCAGAACTGGAGGCTTATGAGATACTACTGCATGTCTAAGCTACTGGTCCCTTGATCCACAAATGGTTTTGATGCAGCACTAATTACAACAAGTTCTCAACAAGACTAGTGATTTTTCAATCTTCAGTTTTACGTACCAACACGTCAACACTGAAGCAGTTCCTGCTCACATCAACCACACAGTTGCAGGCTTAAACACACGCCTCCTACTTCAGTGATTGTTAGGAGCAGTAATATAAGACTAATTCTGCAATGGTAATTGTTTTCAACACAAGTACTACTGAAAGATACATGCTTGACATAATTTCACCAATGAAATATTGAAATCAAAGACATCCCCATTTTGAGACACACAGATTATAACGCCTGCTTTCATCAGATATACTTAGGTACATATGTTTCTACATCTTGCAAATTTAAATCCTATTTCACTGTAGTGCATTCCAGCAGTCAATGCTGTCTTTACAGGGGAGGGGGGAAGGTTCCCTAGAACTACACGCAAAAATTACTTTTTCATTAATCACCTTGAAAATTCAAGTTCAGGTGCAGCAACGCTGATTGTTTTTTGAGGAAGACTATACAATATCACTACTCATCCTGTGGAAATTATTATCTTAGATTTTGCTCAATTGTTCTGGGAGTCTAAACTGCAGCCTTTTTTGAAACCTTCCAATCCTCACACAATCTTGCAGCAGACTCTCCAAGTCCCCACTATAGTGGTATTAAATTACCAGACATATAAATTAACCAAATCCTGACAACTTAGGTCCTTATTCACTCCCTAATCTTTCTGAAACAACCAAGAATTTTACCATAGTACATGAAATTGGATTTTGCAGGAAAGCAATGGATTTAAAAATTTTTACATATTAAGACTTCATGGTAGGAGCACTGTTTCAGGACCACCTACCTCCACAGTACAACTTAATAAGCAAAAAGCAGTTTTCTACTAAACAGCAGACAAGAGCTTGGTTCCAGAGCTCTCTACAAAAGTAATGCAGCATTTGAACTACTCAACACAATTCAGCATTTTACTTTGCATCAAAAAAAAAACCCCAAACCAAAAGGAACTGTAACAACACAGCATGTGCTAATTGCTTATCTTCAGAAATAACAAAACCCAACACTGAAAGAACTCACATACTGAAAAAAAAAGTCAGCTACTTTAAGCAGCAGATCTAATTTGCTGGATATAATGGTGAATTGATTAATTTTGGGGTTACTGTTTAATTAAAAAGCTACCAAGAAGTCCACAGATTAAAACAAGCTATGAAGAATATGGTTATACTTAATCTATAGCTAGCATAGAAATTAGAAGAAAAACATTTTCCACAGTTTGACACTGGACATGGGGCCGATCTCTAAATTTCTTCCGTTCCACAAGAAAAGTTTAACTTTGGCAGCTGCTGCAACACAAAGGCCCCTGGACAATATTAAGCTGCAAACTGCTGTGCTACTAGAACAAAGAATATTGATGACACTCTTCAGGTCCCAAAAGAGTACATTTAGAAACAAAGTAACTGGAAACGAGACTTGAACCAATTCTATGGTTCATCAAACATATGCAATAATATGTTGATTCTAGTGCAGTTACAGGCAATGAATCTGAATGCCTGTCAGGTCAGGATTAAAAATTAAAGCAGAGGTCTTGGTGTGTCAGGAACTGATGGTGTTTTCTGAAACATTCATTGATGCTAGAAGGAGTTTGGAGGGAAGGCATAACGCACCACAAGGCTTCTCTCAAAGAAATATGCAGGGCTGCATCTTTGCCCATAGCAATTGTGAATCAAAAGGGGATGCCAAAAAAGCTCCAACTACAAAAAAAAAAAAAACAACCCAGAAAGGAAAAAAAAAATTGAAAAGAAAAATCACTTAGCAGTGGGGGATTACCAGAACAATCGTAACACTGGGTTGAGAATAGGAGGAGGAAAAGAGACTAGCAAGAAAAATTTGCCTATTTTGTCAAGGCTGACAGTCAGTTTTGAGACACATTTGAGAATGCTTGAGAGAGCAATACTTCAGTCTTTTTTTTTACTGGTTTTATACAAGATACTAAATACCTGTACAGAAAGTGAAAATACAATTTTAAAAACAGAATCAGGAAGCTCAAGGGATTTACCCTGCTGTGCACAGCCTCAAGAGCATAGGCTCAGTTCGACTGATGTTAGTTGCGCCTGCAAGCTGGTATCATCCAGCTGACACTAGATGGCCTACGAAAAAACTGGCTGGTTATGTTACTCAACAGTATGATGAGACATCTGCCTGCACACAGCAAAGCTGATGTAAAAGTGTTAACTGACTTACCTTCAAATAGTTTCAGAAGTCAAGATTAAGATCTCAAACGAAGATAAATAAATGCAGAGATCTAACACTGCTAAATACGCAATGAAAACAGAGGTAAAAGAAGAATCTGTGCCTCGGCTTATTTATTGCGTGCACACACAAAGAAGAGTGCTCAGAGTGTTCTTCTCATCCTGGTATTTCAAAACATTATGTAAAATGTCTTTTTCACTGATCTGTAGAGGAGATCATTGTGTTTCAGTACTTCAGTAGAATCAGGGGTAAGGGGGACACAATCAAAAGCAACTCATGTAGCTCGTGCTAGTTAGTTAAATCAGAACTACCGAACTACCAGCTTAACTCCTAAGCTTTACAAAACAAAAACACCCTTTTTGCTTAAACACTAGCACTAGCGGTTTTCACAGTAACACTAACGCTAAGCAAGCATAATTGTGTTCTTAGTCCCTCACATTCTATTTATTTTTAAAACATATAAAATACAAAAGGAAAAATATTGGTATTCCTGTGATTACAGAGCCTTCTTTGTGTTCCTCCACTACACATTTGAAAGCACATTTCAGTGAAAATGAATCTTTTAAAGTAAAATGTAAGCAGGATTGCTAAAGTTAAAGTTTGGAACTACTTGTGTACTAACACACATGAAAACTTTCGCTCAGTGCATTGCTCTTCTCAACATTTTTTAGTATGAAAACATGTTTGCATGCTTACGCTTAAATGTTTTATAATATTTTTTTCTTTAAATGATGCAATGAAAAGTTAAACAAAGCTCAAGTTAGTCATTAGCGGAAAACTGTGCTAATGGACCGGCATTTCCAAATAATTCATGTTCTTTCTTCACACATGTAGAGATCAGAAGCTGACAGATCCTAGGTTATTGCAAATGGTGTATTTCATAAGCCTTAGAGGTACTTTCTACCACCTCCTGTTGCTTGATCCATGAACAAACACAAAAATGACAGCTCTAGAGACAGACATTTGACTGATTTCCCCAAAATATGCAAGCTGTTGACGTGACAGTAGCTGCCAATGGCAGACTAGGAACTACACGGGGCTGCAGTATGCAAATCTAGCAGGCAAAGAACTGCTCTGTGTTGAGGGGTTCAGGGGTTAAATAACCTGGCCATGTGCTCAGTAATACACAGGAGGAAAGGAAAGGTTAGATAATGTAACACCTCTAGGTCTACATTAATAGGTAATAACCAAAGGAATAATCTTGTTTCAGAAATGTTCAAATTGCAAATTGCAGCAGTTTTCTCCCTGAGCTTTTTTATCTAAGTGATCTCGTAAGCATTTAAAAAAGCTGCATGTAGAAAGGGATAAAGAGAGAAAACTGACTCATCATAAATAATGGCAACCCCCTCAAGCCTCTTGGCCTTTTCTGTGCCCAGACCTCCCGACTTCAAACTGGCCAACCCCTCCACTGGCAGTGCTCCAGAGGGCTCCGTGCTGGTTCCTCACGGATCCTCACTGTCCCTCTGGAGCACGAGTCAGCTCTGCACACACTTTTGGAAGGTATTCATAGTGAGATTCTGGCGAAGTTACTCTAAAATAGTGTAAAAAATAAAAGACTTAAAAGTCAGAAGATCAAATTTAGACACTCAACAACTACACTACTCTGTTTTACTCTGGCAATTTGTGCAACACCAATTAACTAGTATGGAAATGCCTTTTCACGGAGCAGCAAATGCTTATTAGAGTTCATGAGCCACAAGGCTATTCAATAGCATCAGGTTCAAAACTTCCCTCTCTTTCATACTAAAGCAGCACTCTCAAATGCAAGTAGCACTAAAATTTCAGATGAAATTATGGGGGAAACTTGAGGAGGCTTGAGGATACATCTGCCGTGATAGGAAAACATCTTTTAAGAAACTCTGGTCATTTTTTCTTCTCTAGAAATAAATACGTTTGGAGCTTTTCAAGTCAATCGCTTTTATTTACTACCTGTTGGTGACTTGAAAACAAGACAAATCACAAATGGCACTTCTAAAACATTGTCCTGTGATTATTTTTCCTTTGTACCTCGCTCAACATCACCCCAGTTTAATGACCAGTTCTATTAATTACATTAATTTTACAAAGAGTCTAGAAAACCACATATTGCAGCACAACTCCTAACCATATGTAACGCATCTTCTGAATCGGCACCAGTACACGTTTGCTAAGTGTTGGTACCTTCCATGGAAGTGACACTTCAGGAAAGAGCTTCAACAGTGTTTAGTTTCTTCAGGCACCTGAATTTCTGCTGACGACAACCAGAGGAAATCAAATGTCACTACCAGGGTCTCAAAAAACTAACCAGATGATAAAATCAGGATTAGAAGTCTGAAGATGAAACAGAGACTTAAAGATGAAAGGAACATGACACAGGAGAACCAGAGGCATGCTCTCACAGTAGAGTGATGCAATGTGAGCATGGGAACAGATAAAGAAGAAAACCAGCTACACATTAGGATGTGAGCACATCAGATGGATGGATGGATGGATGCATGGATGGATGGATGCATGGATGGAGAAAACCCATGGAAGGCAAACAACTCTCAATGTCTGGAAACCTCCAGGAAGGAAGATATCGAGCCAGGAGCACACAAACTGACTATTTGTGTCTAGATATGTATATTCCCGGGCAAGTCAAAACAGCTTGCTTTCCAGAACCTGCAGAGAGTCCAAACATCAGGCATCCACCCCTGAAGAGACAAACTGTAAACCAGGAAAAGAAAAGTTTCCAGCAGTGAAAATCTAAATTTTTAGTGTAAGAAAAATAGAAGGCACCCAGCCTGTAAGGCCTGACATCTATGAAAGAGTAGACCATTGCAGATAACAATCTTTTGGCCAAGGAAAGAGTTAGAGCTCATCCAAATTAAAGTTTAAGGACGGACAAACTCACTGTCATAGGAAACAGAATGAGCACCCAGCCTGGAGAACCGCACCACAGCTATGCAACTCCATATGTTTTAAAATGTTCACTTAAGATGTGTTATCTGCAACTCAAAATGGACACATTTTAGTTTTGCAGCTCCAATAGCTCCATGGTTTGCTTATTCAGCAAAAAGATAACACACAAATTACTATTAAAAAGGCCATTTTCACTGACAGAATTCTTCCTGCAGAAGACATAATATACACATTTAGGTAACGGTTGTGTGTAATTGCTTACAACACACACAGAAACAATAATTCAGTTTCTGCTGTTATCAAGGCAGTATGTACCTCAACAACTGGAACATTTTCCAGGCCCCATTTAATCAAGTTGGAACACATTTTCTAGCATGGCTTCCAGTCACTAATAAATAGGAAAACCAGTATGTAAATGTTTTATGATCTATTTCTTGAAATATTTCCTCTGATCTCAACCTGAAATTCTGAAAACTCTGAGTAACCGAAAAAAAAGAAGAGAACAGGTATTTGAACTACTATGTTTTACTGTAACCTTTTCAAACCAGGAAGTTCCTGACAGAACCAGCTTATACCACTACTCTTACATGACCGGTTCATGGACTCCTTTTGCTTAATCCAGTATTACCCCTGTATCAAAAAAATGCCTATTTATTAAGAACAAAGATATTACTGAAGACACATGTATGAACTTAGCCATAGTTTGAAACAATAAACCCTGAGATTTACATGGATCAATACCCTAATGCCTGTACATGCACTCAGCCTCTTAAAAAAGCAGCCTGATTTATAACAGCCGGAGCACCTCTGGAGTTCATCTCACTTCAAGAAAAGCTGCTGCATACGCAAGAGATTTTGAATGGAAAAAAGAAAAAAAAAAAAAAGGCAGCTACCTACATTAGCAAGAACTTTAGGCCAATCTTGAGGCAAACATAGCTGAGATTTAATTCATTGTGCCAAAATCATCAGAGCCCATATTACTAGCTCTTTCAGCTCCTGTTCACTTTAAACATATTTTTAAGGCACATAACAAAACCAGAGCTTTTAACCATCATTCAAATTTAGGCTCAATGCTAACAACATTGATAATGTTAACTGGGCCATCTGCAGTTAACACTGTTAACAAATCGTCCTTTGCTCTTTCTGCCAGGTTTTATACCAGTGGGGGCCTCAGTTACACAAAATCCCACTCCCCGAGAGCAGGAGACGGGAACCTCATTAACATCGATCCCCTGTGGCTCACAAGTATGGAGTAGCTGGGGTAGCTGAAGGGCACTGCAATGCATGCACTGCCATTCAACTACCTTTTTACTGATTTTTTAAGATTGATTTATTTTGCATTTTGGGTAGTTGTCAAATTAAGAAGAAAGCACAGAATAAACATATCAAGTTGATAATTTTATCTCTTCCATTTACTTTCATGTTTTTAAGTCACGGGCTACTCAAAAGCAAACATGCCGTTTGTTAGTGCTGCCCAACCCACAGAAACATGGACAACCCCAAACTGTCATTGATGAACACTTCAAAGACGGCAGTAGAGTCAAAGAGCGTCTTCTGGAAGGACGTGAAGGTTCCAGACAAAGCAACATGTGTGTCTACCATGGGACTTAAATACAACACAGATGAACACAGGTATTTAATAAAAAAACGTACCTTCCAGAAAAACCCAGCTCTGCCACCACGCAGCTTAACAGATGCCTGACTGCTATCGCAGCCTCTTTTTTTAACCCAAGTTTGCAGTTGTTTGACTTTCCCTTTTCTTCCCCAAAGCACCAGTTTTTAGCAGCTCTGCAGTTCGGGGCTCAGACTGCACTTTCTCCTGGTACAGCTCCAGAAACCAGGCATTCCCAGCAGAACTCCACTAGACAAACACTTGTACTCCTCAGCTTCATGGGAAGGTTCGTGGTGACCACTATTTTCCTCAAATGACTTCTGGGATGTTAAATCCCTGCTCTTCCTTCAAAAACTGCCTGTAAGCATGGTGCATGACTTTGTAACTACACGATCACGTACAGGCTTTTCTTCTGTGGCACCTCTGCTCCTCAGATGGACTGAGCTGCACATTCCTCCAACTTCATCTGGTACAACATGAGGGTGGTAAGGGAGAAGCACACTGCATGCAAGGATGATATTTATAAATACAGTATTTAGTTCATTTACAAAATGCCAGCCTCTAATAATGCTTCCAGTATGCAGAAGTATCATATCATCAAAGATTATTTTGGCCATGGGGGGTGAGATACCTCATCCCTTCCTTTCTTCCCCAACAAAACACAATGGTTCCACCAAAAGGAACAGTGCTGTTCAGTCATTCGTTCTTTCATTCTATCCCTGCACCCATCTACAAATACCTCTATAAACCGTCACAGAATCATTTCTGCTGAAAGGTACTGGGAAAAAAGAACTCAGCCTGAAGCAGACACCTTGGACAGACAATTCAGCCAGAACCGCTGACCAGTTGAAGTTTAAAAAAATGTTAAGTAACTAAAAATAGGCTTTTAAAAAGAATCTTATACTACAGATTCCACTCCATAAAATTACACATGTTGTAAGAAAACCAAAAATTACATTTGCTTGTGTGTTTTACAGTAACAAAAAAATGTACATCTATTAATCACAAAGGTTCTAGAACTTTCGCTATGGGATGAGATGACATCTAGTAACAGAGTGAAGCAGTAAAAACCTATCCAAACTGTCTTTTGAAATCACCCTCTTGGATACTCTTTCAATACCATTTTCTTGTGCTAATTTGGATTTCAGGAAACTGAACATAAACCATCTCGACTTTACCGGGGAAATTTCTTTTTTTGGTATCTAATTGTTTTCCATCATTCTGATACCCGTAAATGTAAACTTTCCACTTACCGGAGTGATTGTAATTAAACTAAAGTAGATCCTTGCTGTTTTGAGAAGACAGGAAAGCTCCAAGATAAAGAGGCTCCTAAATAACGCTACTTAGACAAGCTTGACTTGC
>Ga0065711_1050732_pt1 | contig 10685 bp, 8 predicted proteins | sample Hoacrofraction12_FD_59098 | JGI IMG/M metagenome (GOLD analysis project Ga0065711, IMG submission 59098) | Hoatzin crop microbial communities from Cojedes, Venezuela - Epithelial fraction 12 v2 (version 2) | ecosystem: Host-associated > Birds > Digestive system > Esophagus > Crop | place...
CTCCTTCCGGTACGCTTCAATCTTCGCATCCTTCTCCATCAGAATCCGGTTATTTTCCTTCACCGCATTCTCCTTGGCAAACTTCAGCTTCCTTTCCTGATCCTTCGCAAGACGTTCCGCATTCCAGACATGCATATTCTCCGCACGGCTCTTTCCGTACTGGGACTTCACAATCTTTTCGCCGCTTTCATTGATCCGGTCCACTTCCTCATTCACCGCACGGTCGCTGCTCCAGGCCTGAATCACACTGAGATTCCGGTATTCCGTCCCTAAGGCAAGACCCAGATCATACCGCTCCAGCTGCCTGCACATCAGCCAGTAATACAGTGCAAACAATGCAAGAATCAACACTGCTCCTGCAAAGAGAGATACAGCCCATCCCTGCTTCAGTGCAAACTTCAGCACACCGGCCAATATAATACCCAGTATAAGAATGATGCCTGACACCAGATTCCTGCTGGTATAGAACAGCGACGGATCATTCTTCAGATCCTCCAGCTGCTTCACCGTCTCCTGCAATTGGTCAAAGCTCTGCCCTGCCAATTGTTCGTAGGCTTTATTGTAAATCTTCTGGGATCTTTTCTGACCCACCGTCTCCGTCAGCTCTTTCGTAATCTCACGAAGACCCTCTTTTCTTTCCTCCAGAGGCGCAAAAGGCGCATAGGCTTCCTCCAGCACCTGCTCATAGCCGTTGTCTTTCTTCGCCGCATAGGCTTTGATCTCATCATCCAGCGACCGGATACTGTCGGAATATTCCTGGCGCATCTGATCCCTCTGGGCATTGAGACGCTTTACCTTCTGATCCAGATTCTCCTGCACTTTGGCAATCTTATTCTCACAGTCACGGATCTGCCTGTCTTTTTCATCCATAATGGCCTGCAGGCTGTTTCTCGGATCCTTCAAAGCATTCTCCATGGATGAGAGAATCCCGTCATACTCAGACTGCAGCCTGGAAAGAATGGGCGCATAATGCTCATCAATCTTCTTCTGATCATCATCTGCTTCCGCAATGCGGGCTTCATATTTCTTCTGCAGCCTTGCCTTCTTGTCATTGACTCTCTGGAGTCTGGAATCCCGGTGCACCACAAGACTCTGATAGTCCTGATGGTCATGCTTGGCCTTCTTGATGGCACGCTGATAGGTTCTGGAGATGACAGTGGAAGTATCATTCAGTGAGCTTTCCTCTGCGTCCAGATCCAATTTGGCATCACGCCTCATCTTCTCCACGATCTCCAGCTCTTCCCGCTTCAGCTCCTGTCCATGTTCGAGAGAGGCCAGCCTTGCGGCAATTTCCTCACGGTATCCGTCTGCGATTTCATCGCATCTTGCCTGCATTTTGGCAATCCGGCTGCCGTAGCCCTGACCGATCTTCTGTTCTCTGGTTCTGAGATTATTGATTTCCTCCAGAGCGGAAAGCTCAGCTTCCTCAATCTTCGTCTGGATGTCATTTTCCACGTATTCCTTCTGGTCGCTGAAGCGCATTCTCTCCTCCGCATAGGAGGCGGCCTTCTTCTCATCCTCGTCCAGATTCGTCTTTGCCTTGAGATGTTCGGCTTCAAAAACAGCAGTACGCTTTGTCTGATCGTTCTTCTTTACAGCTTCATTGTATTCTGCCTTAATCGCCTTCACTTCCTGCTGATAAGACTTTTCCAAAGCACTCACAGCCTCATCCGCTTCTTTTGTATAAGTTGACACGCGGATCCTGAAATCCTCCAGATGGGTATTCTGCTGGTAGCGAAGCTTCTCATCCGCCTGTGACTTCGTCTGCAATGTCTCTTTGACCTGACGGTCCGTATCCTGTATATCTGCCTGCAGTCTTTCATTTTCCTGACAGTTCTTTACGTAATTCCGATATTCTCTCGCATACCGTTCCATTTCGCTCTGTATGCTTTTCTTCTGATCCATACGCAAATCCCTCCTGTCATGATGTAAAAACAACCGCTGCTTATTGCCTTCTATTATACAAGAAAAAAAGGAGATCGAATGAGACCTCCTTCATATTTTGTCTGGTTTTTGTAATTTTTCAATTACTTAACGATCTCTGTGATGGAACCGGAACCTACAGTTCTGCCACCCTCACGGATAGAGAACTTCGTTCCCTGCTCAACAGCGATCGGGCTCAGCAGCTCAACGTCCATAACAACGTTGTCGCCAGGCATGCACATTTCAGTTCCCTCAGGGAGTCTGATGACGCCTGTAACGTCAGTTGTACGGAAGTAGAACTGAGGACGATAGTTGGAAACGAACGGTGTATGACGGCCGCCCTCTTCCTTTGTCAGAACATAGACCTGAGCCTTGAATTCTGTATGAGGTGTAACGGAACCCGGCTTAGCGAGAACCTGTCCACGCTCGATCTCATCACGGTTAACACCACGGAGCAGAGCACCGATGTTGTCGCCGGCCTGAGCGAAGTCCAGAGTCTTTCTGAACATTTCAATACCTGTAACGACAGTCTTTCTTGTCTCCTTGATACCGACAACTTCAACTTCGTCGTTCAGATTCAGCTTACCACGCTCAACACGACCTGTAGCAACAGTACCACGACCTGTGATTGTGAAGACGTCTTCTACAGCCATCAGGAAAGGCTTGTCGAACTCATGAGTCGGTGTCGGGATCCAGCTGTCAACTGCATCGAGCAGTTCCTGGATTGCAGGGAGCCACTTCTCTTCGCCGTTCAGAGCGCCGTATGCAGATCCGCGGATAACAGGTGTGTCATCGCCTTCGAATCCATACTCAGAGAGCAGTTCACGAACTTCCATCTCTACCAGGTCGATGAGCTCATCGTCATCAACCATGTCGCACTTGTTCAGGAATACAACCATCTTAGGAACACCAACCTGACGAGCGAGCAGGATGTGCTCACGTGTCTGAGGCATCGGTCCATCTGTAGCAGCTACTACGAGGATAGCGCCATCCATCTGAGCTGCACCTGTGATCATGTTCTTGACATAGTCAGCGTGACCCGGGCAGTCAACGTGTGCATAATGTCTTGTCTTTGTGGAATACTCAACGTGTGCTGTGTTGATAGTGATACCACGTGCCTTCTCTTCCGGAGCACCGTCGATCTGGTCGTAAGCTTCAAACTTAGCGGAACCTGCTTCAGGATGCTCTGCAAGATACTTAGTGATTGCTGCAGTAAGAGTTGTCTTACCGTGGTCTACGTGACCGATTGTTCCGATATTGACATGCTCCAGAGAGCGGTCAAAACGTTCCTTAGCCATAATACTTTTTCCTCCTGGTTTTTAATTTTCAGCCTGCATTAAGTTTAACTTAAACACGACTGCTTTGCAATAATTACTTGCCTGCGGAAACACTGTTCTTTTCAATAATTTCCTTTGCGATGTTCTTCGGTACTTCCTCGTAATGGTCCGTCTGCATAATGTAGGTGCCGCGTCCCTGCGTAAATGAACGCAGATCCGTAACGTAACCGAACATTTCAGACAGCGGGATAAATGCTTCGATCTTGATGGCGTTGCCTGTTTCCTCCTGCTGGCGGATCTGACCACGTCTCTTGACGATATCACCCATAACGGAACCGAGGTACTCGGACGGTGCCGTAACATCCACTCTCATCACCGGTTCAAGAATAACCGGGCTGCACTTCTTGGCTGCTTCCTTCAGCGCCAGAGAAGCTGCGATCTTGTATGCCTGCTCGGAGGAGTCTACATCATGGTAGCTTCCGTCGAACAGCGTTGCCTTGATGTCAACCACAGGATAACCTGCCACAAGACCGTTGTTCAGAGCCTCTTCCAGACCCTGTTCTGTCGGCTTGATATATTCCTTCGGAACACTTCCGCCGACTGTTGCATCAACGAATTCGAATCCCTTGCCTTCATTCGGCTCGAAACGAATCCATACGTGACCATACTGACCATGACCACCCGTCTGACGTACGAACTTACCTTCGCACTCTGCTGTCTGACGGATTGTTTCACGGTAAGCAACCTGAGGCGCACCTGCCGTTGCTTCAACCTTGAACTCTCTTCTCATACGGTCGAGGATGATATCCAGCTGCAGCTCACCGACACCGGCGATAATCGTCTGGCCTGTTTCCTCATCTGTATAAGTACGGAATGTCGGGTCTTCTTCTGCCAGCTTTGCCAGAGCAGAATCCATCTTCTGGCTGTCCTGCTTTGTCTTAGGCTCAACAGACATCTGAATAACCGGCTCCGGGAATACCATGGATTCCAGGATGATCGGGTGTTCCTCATCACAGAGGGTATCACCTGTTGTCGTATTCTTCAGACCTACCGCACCGGCGATGTCACCTGCGTATACCTCTTCGATATCAGCACGGTGGTTCGCATGCATACGTACCAGTCTTCCGAAACGCTCTCTCTTATCCTTGGACGCATTCAGCACGTAGGAACCTGCTGTTGCGATACCGGAATAAACACGGAAATATGTCAGTCTTCCGACGAACGGATCCGTTGCGACCTTGAATGCCAGAGCACTGAAAGGTTCATCATCACTTGCGTGACGATCCTCTTCCGTGCCATCCTCCAGATGTCCCTTAATGGCAGGGATATCCGTCGGAGCCGGCAGATAGTCCACAACAGCATCCAGCAGAAGCTGAACACCCTTGTTCTTATATGCAGAACCGCACATGACAGGGAAGAATTCCGATGTCAGCACGCCTGCACGGATTGCCTTCTTGATCTCCTCTACGGTAGGCTCTTCACCTTCCAGGACCTTCATCATCAGATCCTCATCGTAGTCAGCGATCATTTCCAGCATTGTCTGACGCATCTCAGTAGCCTTGTCCAGGAACTGGGGATCAATATCCGTGACCTGGATATCAGTACCCAGGTCATTCATATACATCTCCTGCTTCATTGTGACAAGGTCGATAATGCCGCGGAAGCTCTGTTCAGCGCCGATGGGCATCTGAATGGCAGCAGCCTTGGCACCCAGTCTGTCTCCGATGGAGTTGACACTCATATCGAAGTCAGCACCTGTAGCGTCCATCTTGTTGGAGAATACAATACGCGGAACCTTGTACTCCGTAGCCTGTCTCCAGACAGTTTCTGTCTGAGGCTCAACGCCGGCCTTGGAGTCCAGCACTGTAACCGCACCATCGAGAACTCTCAGGGAACGTTCTACTTCAGCAGTGAAGTCGACGTGACCCGGTGTATCAATGATGTTGATCTGGCAGTCTTTCCACTGACAGGTTGTTGCAGCGGAAGTGATAGTAATACCACGTTCCTGTTCCTGAGCCATCCAGTCCATCTGGGAAGCTCCGTCATGTGTCTCACCGATCTTATAGATCTTACCTGTGTAATACAGAATACGCTCCGTTGTCGTTGTCTTGCCGGCATCGATATGAGCCATGATTCCGATATTACGGATCTTATTTAACGGATATTCTCTGGGCATAAATCGCTCCTTCCCAAATTACCAGCGATAGTGAGCGAATGCCTTATTCGCCTCAGCCATCTTATGCGTATCGTCCTTCTTCTTCACGGATGCACCTGTACCGTTAGCGGCATCCATAATTTCATTGGCCAGTCTTTCTTCCATCGTCTTCTCATGACGCAGTCTGGAATAATTGACGATCCAGCGAAGACCCAGAGTCAGCTTTCTTTCAGCACTGACTTCCACAGGAACCTGATAGTTGGCACCACCGACACGGCGTACCTTCAGTTCCAGCATGGGCATAACATTGCCCAGAGCCTTCTCAAATACTTCCATCGGGTTCTGACCCGTCTTCTCTTCGATGATTGCGAATGCATCGTAGAGAATTGTCTGAGCTGTTCCTCTCTTGCCATCCAGCATGATCTTATTGATCAGTTTTGTAACGAGCTTGGAATTATAGATCGGATCAGGCAGAACTTCACGCTTTGCTATATAACCTTTTCTTGGCATTTTCTTAACTCCTCTCTATTACTTCTTCGGCTTCTTCGCTCCATACAGGGAACGGCTCTGATTTCTGTCGGATACACCGGCGCAGTCCAGAGTACCGCGGATGATGTGATAACGCACACCAGGCAGGTCCTTGACACGGCCGCCGCGGATCATAACAACGCTGTGCTCCTGCAGATTGTGTCCTACACCCGGGATGTAAGCTGTCACTTCCATACCATTGGAAAGACGTACACGGGCATACTTACGAAGCGCGGAATTCGGCTTCTTCGGGGTCATCGTACCGACACGGGTGCAGACGCCTCTCTTCTGAGGGCTGCTGAGCTTCGTCGTCTTCTTCTGCAGAGAGTTGAAGCCTCTGTTCAGAGCCGGTGACTTTGACTTGTAAACTTTATCAGTACGGCCTTTGCGTACTAACTGGTTTATTGTTGGCATTTCGCTTTCTCCTTTCTCAACTGTTATGCACACGTTACCAAGTGTGCCATCTCTTAGTCTAATAATAAGCTTTGCCCATGACAAAGCCCTTTTTTCGCTAAGCTAGAATATCTTAATTGCATCTGAGTCCGATGTCAACGAATTTTTAACGATTCTGAAAAAAATTTTCAGTCAGATGTTTTACATCATTGACATCATCGGTATAATATTAAATGGTATGAAAAACAAAGGAGGTGCTTATGGCTAAAAACGTCTGCGATTTCTGTCTCAGCGAAGGCAAAGGACTTTTCGGCCGTCCGGCTACCCTGCCGGATGGGCATCATATATGCAAAAACTGCAGAAGCATCATACAGAGCTATGGGCTTCCTGTAAAATACGACCTCTTCCAGACACTGGTTACGGCAGACCCCAACATGCAGGACATGATTATGGGCGCCTATCTGGAAAACAACAGTCCCGATGCCGCAATTGCAAAATTCTATCCCTATCCTGCGATTCCGCTCCATGACGGCGAGCACTGCATCAATGCATTCAAAGCTTCCATCACCGTGCAGAAAAGCATGATTCCCGAAGAAGATGCCGTTACCGACATCTGCTCCATCCGGAAGAAAAACATCAGCGACATCTACGACTCCTCGGCAAGAACCAACTCCGAACGCGTCCAGGGCATGCTGTATGAAACAGAAGTGGCTCTCTACTTCATGAGCCAGAAATTCATCAACTGCCACCGCATCGGCTATATCCGCCGTTCCCAGAACGACAACGACCGCATCAGCGTCATCACGCCCGACCATACCTATACATATATGGTCCAGCATGCGGACCTGTTCTTCCTCAGAGAACGCTTCTTCCAGAAGGTCAACGCCGCCAAGCATAACAAGACGCAGCACCTGATCTACATCAAAGGAGAAAACGAAGTCACCATCACACCGGGCGTCTACGACATTCCAAAGTCCCTGCGCCCCGGCCGTTACAAGGTAACAGCCATCAACGACATCGGACTTCACATGAAAGACTCCATCGGCCGCGTCAAAGACTACTACGCCAGTGACGAACACATCGACCTGGAAGAAGGCGGCATTCTGGAATGCACCGGAGAATACGAACTGAAGTGGATCGGAGAATCCGAAAAGAAATAACAAGAGAAAGGCACAACCGCCTTTTTCTTTTCACCGAAAGGAGAAACCCTTATGACATACAAAATGATCGCCTTCGACATGGACGGGACACTGCTTTCCTCAAAGAAAACAATCCTCCCCTCCAGCATTGAAGCCATTCATAAAGCACATGAAGCAGGAAAAGAAGTCGTCCTTCTTACAGGACGTCCCATGACAGAACTGGTACCCCACATCAAAGAAACAGAAGTCATCCGCTACGCCGTCTGCGAAAGCGGCGCAGTCATCTACGACTTCCAGGACAGCCAGTTCATCGACGCCATGGAATTCACACCCCAGGACCAGGCAGAAATCAAAGCAGCCGCCATGCAGGAAGAAGTCATCGTCCAGACCATGCTCATCGGAGACGTGTGCGTCCTTTCCTCCAACCCCACGGCACCATTCAATCCTGAACTGCCCTTCACCCTGCTGGAGAAAAACCTCTTCGACTTCCTGCTGGAAAAAAGATTCCAGAAGATCAACTTCTACCACCAGAACATTGAGGCAAGAGAGCGCACATACAACCGCCTGAAAGACACAGGACTCTCCCTTGCAAGAGAAGGAGACATCTCCCTTGAAATCACCCCTGCAGGCGTCACAAAAGGCTCCGGCCTCATCCGCCTTGGAAACATGCTTGGCATAAACCCGGAAGAAATCATCGCCGTAGGAGACTCCTACAACGACATCACATCCTTCAAAACCGCAGGCCTGCCCATTGCCATGGGAAACGCCAGAGACGAAATCAAAGCCCTGGCAAAAGCCGTGGTATCCGACAACGACCATGACGGCTGTGCAGAGGCAATATACAACTATCTCTTAAACGACTGAGACCGGCAGAATCTGCCGGTCCCTTTTTTATCCTTTTTATTATTTTTCTCTTCACATGTCACAATTTATGCACAGCCTCACACATGGACCGCACATACGATTTCACATAATCAGGAGAATCCTTCCCGTACTGCGCAATGATCTTCACAATCGCAGAGCCGGTGATCGCACCATCCGCCAGTGAAGCCATCGAAGAAGCCTGTTCCGGTGTGGAGATGCCGAATCCAACCGCACAGGGAATATCACTCACCTCACGGATCTTTGAAACAAGAGCACCGATATCCGTCGTAATATCCGACCGCACGCCCGTGACACCTAAAGAAGACACCACATACAGGAAACCCTTTGCCTCTTTGGCAATCATCTGAATCCGTTCCTCTGAAGTCGGGGCAATCATGGAAATCAGATCCATGTCATATTTTTTGCACACCCCTTCAAAATCACCTTTTTCCTCATACGGCACATCCGGCAGAATCAGCCCGTCCATCCCGCAATCCGACGCTCTCTTCATGAACTTCTCCGTCCCGTAGGAAAACACCACATTCGCATAGGTCATAAACACCATGGGAACCTTCACATCTTTCCGCAATTCCCTGACGAAATCAAAAATCAGATCGGTGGTTACCCCATTAGACAAAGCCCGTAAATCCGCTCCCATGATCACAGGCCCTTCCGCCGTAGGATCGGAGAAAGGAATACCCAGTTCAATGAGATCCGCCCCCGCTTCCGCAAGAGCCCGAACCACTTTACCTGTCGTCTCCAGATCCGGATCCCCGCAAGTCACAAAGGGAATAAACGCCTTATGATTTTCAAAAGCCTCATGAATTCTACTCATCCTTCAGATCCTCCCCTCTGTACCTTGCAATGGCAGCGCAGTCCTTGTCTCCCCTGCCGCTGATGGTAATGACAACAATCTGATCCGGTCTCATTTCCTTTGCCAGCTTCATGGCATAGGCCGCCGCATGGGCGCTTTCAATGGCAGGAATAATCCCCTCCGTCTTTGAAAGATATTCGAACGCATTCACCGCCTCCTCATCGCTCACCGGCACATATTCCGCTCTTCCGGTTTCATGAAGATAAGCGTGCTCCGGACCCACGCCCGGATAATCCAGTCCTGCGGAAATGGAATACACCGGCGCAATCTGACCGAATTCATCCTGACAGAAGTAGGACTTCATGCCATGGAAGATACCCACTCTGCCTGTATTCACCGTGGCCGCTGTTTCAAAAGTATCGATGCCTCTCCCTGCAGCTTCGCAGCCGATCAGTCTCACAGATTCATCTTCAATGAAATGATAGAAAGAACCGATGGCGTTGGAGCCTCCGCCCACGCACGCCACCACCGCATCCGGAAGCTTTCCTTCCTTTTCCATCAGCTGTTCTTTAATCTCCTTTGAAATCACAGCCTGAAAATCCCGGATCATTGTGGGGAAAGGATGGGGACCCATCACCGACCCCAGACAGTAATGGGTATCCGCAATCCTTGAAGTCCATTCCCGCATGGCGGCCGACACCGCATCCTTCAATGTGGCAGTACCGTCATCCACGCCGATCACATCCGCACCGAGAAGACGCATCTTATATACGTTCAGAGCCTGCCGTTCCATGTCTTTTCTGCCCATGAACACCACACACTCCATGTCAAATAACGCCGCAGCCGTCGCCGTCGCAACGCCATGCTGACCAGCCCCCGTCTCCGCAATGAGACGCGTCTTCCCCATCTTCTTTGCCAGAAGCGCCTGCCCCAGCACATTATTGATCTTATGGGCGCCTGTATGATTCAGGTCTTCCCGCTTCAGATACACCTTCGCACCACCCAGATCCTTCGTCATCTTCTCCGCATAATACAGTCTGCTGGGTCTGTTGGCATAGTCGTTGAACAGAGCCTCAAGCTCCGCATTGAAATCAGGATCATCCTTATACTTCGTATAGGCTTCCTCCAGTTCCATCACCGCATTCATCAATGTCTCCGGTATGTACTGGCCTCCGAACTCTCCGAACCGTCCTCTCGAATTTGTCATACAGCCTCCTTTGCGTTTCTCACGTAATCCAGTATCTTCTGCCTGTCCTTGACACCTTCCGTTTCCAGAAGAGAACTGGCATCCACCCCATAGGGGTGCAGTAATGCAATCGCTTCTTTTACATTTGCAGGACCGATGCCTCCCGCAAGGAGGTAGTCCCGCTTCATATTCTTCAACAGGCTCCAGTCAAAGCTTTCTCCGGTTCCGCCTGCCCCATGGTCCACCAGAACAAGGTCTGCTTCGCTGTTCATCACCTTTTCAATATCTTCTTCACTGTCAATCCGAAATGCCTGCAGTATATTTGCAGAATGACCAATTACATTTCTTAATTGGTGAATGTACGCATTGTCCTCAGACCCATGAAGCTGAATCATGCGGATTCCGG
>Ga0065711_1050733_pt1 | contig 10685 bp, 6 predicted proteins | sample Hoacrofraction12_FD_59098 | JGI IMG/M metagenome (GOLD analysis project Ga0065711, IMG submission 59098) | Hoatzin crop microbial communities from Cojedes, Venezuela - Epithelial fraction 12 v2 (version 2) | ecosystem: Host-associated > Birds > Digestive system > Esophagus > Crop | place...
GAAACCACATAGTTTACAAAGTGCATCAGGAGGAAATCAGTACACAACTTTCTAAGATACTTACCTAGAGCTGTAACTGGTCACACTTACCAAGTTAAGTATTCTTGTTCAAAGACAGTATCTAAGCTCTGTACCTAACTTCTAAGCACATGCTGAAGATCTCTTGAGGGCAAGCATTTAGAGGAGAAAGCCAATCAGGAACACAGCACCTGAAGTGGAGTTTAGGCCAGGTTTAAGTCTGAAATTAGTATCAAAAATTTTTTTCTTGGCTGCTGCCTAGCCCTGAAGGCAACTTGAACCTTACAGTGCCCAGATTTGCTCTAGTTTGAGCTGGGCACCTTGCTTACCAACCTGGTGGGATTCCCAGACTAGGCCTGACTCCCCTGACAAACTCCATCTAGTAAGTGCTTCATACTTCTTGCCCCTTGAATAAGTCCCTACTGGCTGAGCTGCCTGACTCTAATCACAACCCGCAGAGCACGCCCAAGAAGCGCTAATAAAATCAAGCTGCTGACAGTATCATGAGAAGCTGTGCCTTGATTTTAAAACCCTAGGGCAAGGGAAAATGAATGCACTTTATCCCATTTATTAACCTACATAGTGGGAATAGGGTATACAACTCCATACATACTACTTCTTTGGCTCAGGGGTTTAGGACACTGAACTGGGGCAGGAACTACGCAGAGGTCAGAAGAAAATTAGCAAAAATTTCCCAGCTCTGCAGCTGCTAGGCTGTTGGGCAGGTGATTTCCTTTATTGAAAATACTGTATCCTGCTCATTCTTCCAAATAAAATCAGCAACAACCTTGTACTGGAGAGAGGACACAAACCTGTAGTGCACAAATAGGTCCAGATGCCTGGGCTGGGCTGCTTGCACCCCAGGGAGGGGTAAGATTTCACACAGCCCCACTCAGCTTTTCCTGGGCTAGTGGACAGGGTTTGATCCCATCCTGACATACCTAATCTCCCCCATGGGCTGTAAAATGGCAAATTCTCTTTCCAGAGACAAGTACATCTTTCTCCAAGAGTTCTCCTGAATTATGACCAAATTGGATAACTTTGCCTTTTTTGCAGCACCCAATAGCCAGACCCAGCTGTACAAATAAGCACAGCTTAACTGAAGTCCATATATCTTCACTGATTTACTCCTGCTTAGACTCTAGCCTTAGAATATTGATTTATGATTTGATGCCTTAGCACTTACTTTCACGGCCAACAGACCTGCCAGCTCATACAATTGAATAGATATTTTTTAAGTCACTCTTCCGTTATAATCAGTATTTATTTTTACCTTCCGTGTGTAAAAATTACTACCAGCTTTAAAAACACCATACTGTAGTCACCTTGATCTTTGACAGAGAGTTCTTAATTTTCCAGAATTTTGTATTTGAATCAGAACAGCAAAGAGTTTTCCAGGAACAGACCAAGTAACCAATCTGTCATTTCTATATACAACTACTATGTTAATTATAACTCCCTCTTCAATCCGTTTGACTAATGTAATTTAAAATGTTTGGTTTTTTTAAAAAAAAAAAGGGAAGAGAAAGCACAGTTGACAAAACAAAGAATTAGGCTGAGACGATTTCTAAAATCTCTGGAAATTTTCATGTGTACAACACGAATTTAAACATGTCAGGATTTAAGCCCATAAGTCACAGAACCCTCCTTGGATTCAGATTCTAGTTTAGGAATAAAATGAAAGCGTAATTATGTGGCAGAATTATGTTGAACACAACTGAGAGTTACCAAGGATTGAATTGCTTGTCTTTCTCCACCTTGTCCTCAGCCAAGTGGCAGGAAACAGCTGGCCAGAATTTTTGAGTGCCTTTAATGAAGTGAATACTTAGTTGTTAGGATTTGGTGATTAAATGAAATAAGATTAATATTCCTATGTGGATTTGATGAAAGATGGTTGTCCTGGAAGGAAGGCAACCCTCTAAGTGAGATTTAGCTAGAGAGTAAATGTATTCAAACATTCAACTTACAGAGAAAATTCTTAGGTCGTACTATTTTTTGTTATTGTTTTTGCTATTACAAGACTCAAAGACAGTAAATCAAGGCATAAATTATCTGATGTCTTCAATGTTTTGAACAATGAAACTGGTGTTTTCAATGTCTCACCTCGACCAAATACATACAAATGGCTAAACTAAATAAATAAGCTAAGTGAATTTATTCTGCTGTCAGGATCTCCTTAATGTTCTACTGTAGCGAATATAAAGCTCAAAGGGTTATTCTAGAGTGGTTGTAGGTTAAATAAAGTTCTTCAAAACGAAATCTTGAAGCTGCACAATGTAGAACTCTCAGTATACAAGAAAATCATCCTGATGTTGGAAGTTTAGGTGTAACAGCAGGAATCAAAAAGTGACCAAAACCATGGTGTTGGACATTTTGCATCTGTTTATGTTTTACTAGAGGAGATGTAAGAAATTCCAGATTCACTATTATAATGTTTGGTACTTGCAGTTGATCTATATTCCAGATTTTCTTAACAAGAAATATTAACTTGCTGGGAATTCACCCTCCCTCTTTAGCTACAGATGTAATCAATTCATAATGTAATCCACGAAGTAAGTATTTTTGGCCAAATATCAAACTAGACTTGCAATTCTTTGGCAGGAAAAAACAGGGGGGGGAGGGACACACGACACAACCAACCCCGAATGAGCAACAATAAAAACACCTTAGGGTAAACTGAGTTAAACTAAAACACCAAAAGCGCTGTCAAGGCTCTTTAACGTTCAGTCACATAGTCCTGATAAGAATTTAATTCTATCATACAATATACTGAATAATCACATTTGTATTCAGGTTATTGTTTAAAGGCTCTCATAAAGCTGTTTAACAAGCAATCTCAAAAAATAATAGCATGCATAAATATCTTTACCTATCACTGACAAGTAAAACAGATTAATTCGATTGAGTATATTGTCCGCCCTGAACAGCTGAAATGTTCAAGGCATTAGCCACTTCAGCTTCTAGAACCAAGAAAATGTTTGAAAAGTCAGAGCATAAATTCTTCTTACTAAACATTTTTAAACATTACAAAATATCTCTGCTTACAGCTTCATCCACATCTTAATTCAATAAAAGGGAGATTTTCTGACTACTTCAGTGAACTTATTATGGTAAGGTCTGCAAACCGGCATAACCCACTTGAATTAATCTATTGACAGAAGTCTAAAGAAGTGTCATATTTAGCTACTGCAAGTTATGCCCCTGGGTTTCATAGGGGATTCTTGCTTGACCTGAAATAGTGAAGAACCCAGTTCTATCAGTCACAAAGCAAACTGTAAAAAGTAACTCAAAAATACAAGTGTCAACAAATCCCAGGAGAAAAGCACAAAATATTGTGTCTAATTGATCCTATTTTTTTTCCTTTTTCTCAAGGCTCCCAGGATTTTGGTGATATTTTAGACACTTTCTAACAGTATTATGTCTGGGTTTTTTTACTCATTGCTTAGCTCCTGTTAATTTTCATTTTTGCCTGTAAGGGGCTGTCATAACAATCTATCCTAAAAGTACACCATACTCATTTTGACCTTTGAAAATCTGTTGTGTGAAACACTATTAATGTCTATAAAGAGGAACACATAAAATCTGGAGGTATTTAAGCAAAATATTACAATGGACCTTTATGAGACATTATCTATCATTTTAGTAACTTTCTTCTTTTCTTTTTTGTTTTTTTTTTAAGGCGGGTTTATAGACATACGCAAAATAAACAGCTGCCTGGGGGCAGGGGATTGATAGAGGAATGCACTTGGGAGGATGAAAGTGAAATGGAGCACGGCACTGCTGCAAACAGATAATGAAGCCACAACTGCCCCATCCCTCTGGATGGAGCAGGATCCTCACGCCGGGCTCCCCGGAGATGGCCCCCAGTTCCCCACATCAGGCACAAGCTCCTTAGTCTTGGGAAGACAAAACTGAATTCTCCCTGGACCTCCACCAGTCCATATGGATGCCCTCAGGCATCCTGAAGAAATCCTCCAAATTTCTACTGTGAAGTCCTATGCAGTTTAGCTGTCTGTGCCCTTTTTCAGTTGTTTTTGATGCTACCAAACAAAATACCACCTGCTCAGAGCCAAACCTGAGCACAATTCTTTCACAAGCATGGGATTTTCTCAACCTAAGACTGCTCTTTCCCTGTGACTTCAGTGGAAAGACATTTCCAGCCAACCATAGCCAAATTCACCCTTGGATGCTACATCCACTGATATAATGTGGTGGCAAACAACGGGGTGTAACAGAACAGAGATCCTTCAGCATCCCACAATGCCTCAGTCTCTATCTGAGACAGAGTCATAGAGGGCACAAGCAGTTGAGATCACCATCCTGCACAGCATGGTGAGTCAGTTGATAGGGCAGAGGAACAGTCACTAAATTTGTCTTGTTTATTTTCTCAATCTTTCCCATATCCAGACAACAGTTTATCATTTTTAAGAACATATGAAGCTTGATTATATGGTGTCAATGAACCACAGCACATGGCTACTGGCAAGACAGGAGCACAGTAAAGTGAGTCATTTTAAACTGTAAAGCCACAGAAAGTACCAGGCTCGGGCCTGTTCAAGCAAGTTTGAACTGCCTTCATGAAAATGCCATTATTTTTAGATAACGATGCTATCCTAATCTGATACCTAAATTGTCCTAGATTGACAAGATTTATATGGCATAATACACTTTTTTTAGCACTGTTGATTGACCACTGCAAAAATGTTTAGAAATAACTCTTTTGGTATCAAATACTAATCAAAGATTAGCAAACATTCTGAAATAAATCATCTGAGATCAAACTTTCCTGCAGATCTGCATAAGTAACAGTCTCCATTCTACAAGAGAGAAGCGTGTGTGCACACACACGCATGTAAAATACTGGGAGAAACAGGGATGTACATACACGTATATGGAAACCAGAGATCTGAATTCTTGCTGGTGTGGTTAATAATCTGCATAGCTGGGAACTGAGAGATCCTTAAAATTTTCTTTCACATGATTCCCTGTTGTTCCATTTCTTGTTACTTCTTGGATGGCATCAAGAGTTAGATGTTTGTTACTTTATATGCATTACATCTTGTCTTACTTCTCTCCAGTAGCTGAAAGGAAGCGAGAGAAAAGTATATTCTTCTTGCTTACATACCCTTTCTGCTGCTAAATTCTTCCATTTGTTTTCCTTACTCAGAGTAGCTTTTTGGGGGAGAATCACTGACTGACTGACCAACTGGCTCAAGGAAAGCGTTAGATACACTACATATGCTTTGGCAGAACTAACACATCTGGCAGTCTAACCCTGGCTTGTCCATATCCCTTTCCCATTTTAAGAAGACAACAAAATAACCAAAGCTCAAATCCTGAAAATGTTAATGCAAACCAGTAACTTCAAACTTACAAATGGCTCGGTGCCTGCATTGACACTAGCTATCTGTGTACGCTTTTGGACTGCTATTGGAGCTCTGTATATATAAATTTAGCATGGAGCCTTGCTGCAATCAGTTAGTTACAGCATATTGCCGCCCTAACAGTGCTAGAAGAAACAGAAAGCCTCTAAATAGCTACAGCCAACAGTCACAATGCTAGAAACTCTCACATCTGAATGACATCAATGTCACAAATTCTCGTGCTAGATTTGGCAGTCCTCACTCAAAGAAGGTAAATTACTTCGCCAGAGTAACTGTTTATAGGATTATGTAAGTCCCTGCTACTCTTTATTCCATCTTCAGCCCATAAAAAGACATATGAAAAGAGAGAACACATAACACGATATGTACATACACGTAATATGTATATATGTGTACATTCACACACACTCATATATGTAAACAGTCATAGTATGGATGATGAGTGACAAAAAGCCCCATTGTGTCATTTTCTTATATCACTTCTTGCATTCAAGAATCAAGTTTAAGCAAAACTTTGGGGCTACAAGGACAAACACTGTAAAGTTGTGAAACCTACAAGTAAAGGCTAGTTTTTGAAACAGTGCCTCATTCTCCGAGATCTGTCTATCCAGCAGACAATCAAATGAGATGATACAGGGCCTAGGGAAGAAAAAAGACAATCACTTCTTTGTTTCTTGGTCTGACAAAAATGTTAACCGCATGAAATCTTTCCAATTCTCACATTGCTGGACCATGGCGCTGGATTCTGAATTCCAGCAGAAGTTTATCACCTGAGACAAGGGAACAATCAACGGTGATTGTGGACCCACTGCTGTTGGAAATCAGAGATTTACACTGCCAGTGGTGATGTCCAGCTATTTACTCAGCAGCAGAAGAACCCTGAAAAACAGAAATCCTGGATCCTACCCCAGGTTCTGGAAGATGATGCGGCACCTTTTACAGTCTTTTCTAACCTGTCGTATTCCACCCTTATCTTTTTCCTCTGCACAAGCTGTTTTCAACTTTTCCTATTTTCTTCTGTTTCTACCACCTGACCTTGTCCATGACCTCTTCTAGGGCCTGTTGCCACCTCCTTCAGATTCTAAGTCCTGCAGATACCTGTCCCAGCTCTGCTTCCCACTCAGATCTTATCAAGGTTGATTAATCTGTCCTTCTTCAGACTTCCCTGAAGAGATGTGGACAGCAATGAAGGACTAATGAGAACAGAAAAAAGATAGTTGTCTTGCCCTTGCTTCTAGAGTTACTGAGGCACTTAAGAGGAACACTTCTAGGGAATGACATACTCAGCACTGCTCCGAGATTGTCAACCTTGAACGTACACACTACAGATGAAGTCTACAAAGATTTAAACTGTAAGCTATTATATCAAGCAAACACAAAAGGCTGTGTATTTTTATAGGGAAAGCAAAAAAATGCACCTCCTTCTGGCCTCAAGATACCCTCCTTCCTAAATTTACATCATTTACTGTAAAGCAGTTTATTGAGTAAGGTCACACAGATTTTTAACATTAGCAAACCAAATGATTTCTCCCTATCGTTCCTGGAAACAGTTAAACTGTTTGCTGAAGCTTTCTTTTCATATAAAAGCAAGACATGCAGTGTGAGGCAGACATCAGTCATAAAAATTCTTGTCTGAACGATTACATCTAACAATAAGAAACACACCAGAATCTTACATAAGAAAATGCTATCCGTCTTTAAACAGGGATCTCATTTCCAGCTCCATCTGTGGCATATATATTCAAATAATTGGCCATTTTCAAGACTTATGTATTTTTAACCATCTGCTAACATCGTTTCTCACGCATTTCGAAGTTTTTCTGTTTACCTGCGTTTGTGTGTAATCACATCAAACACATGTCTTGTGTTAAATTCCCATTAAACTCACCGGGCCAAATTCCTCTTACTAAATTCCCCAGCCTTTTTTGAGTAACGTTAATCACTATCTTCACCCGAAATATCCTTAATACACTTGTAACAATTCAAATGCACTTAGAGTTCTGAGGTGAAAATATCTTGAACACCTTAGAGGGCTCCAAGTTCCACTTCAAGGTCATACCTTAAATGCACTTGCTGAAATCCCACTGCACACAGTTATTTACCCCTGCGAAGCCTGCTTTATTAACAGCCTAAGCAAAAAAAAACTTATTTAGAAGGACTTTTTCTCAAATTAGTATGAATTCTATCCCATTCTCTTTACACACTGCAATAATCTCTGAGTAGTTGGATGAAGAATATCGTCGTTGTGTTATCTCATGATACTGGCTTCCTTTCAAGGGATTCCTGTAGGAGAAGCTTACAGAATATAACGACAGTTGCATGCATAAATCTTAAATGAATTCATGGAAAGCCTAACCTCATCATGGTTTATCTATTATACCTCTAAATGTGTTTATGTTCATAGATAAAGGCAACCTTATCCCCTTAAAGTCAACTCATAGATCCTTAGGTATTGATGCATGGATTATTAGCGTATTTGAGGAGATTAATATGTTTAACATATAATTCTGTAGAGCTACGGTAATGTGATATCACACTTTCAAGGTAAAACATATTTTACAAACACTTAGCTTTCCTTTAACCTGGCCATTGCCAACGTTATGTTACGAGTTGGTAGCTGTATCTCAGGATGTAGACAAATCCTGGCAGAACATTATAAAGCCCTGATTTTGGTAGAAATGTGGTTTCCTCCTCCTCTCTCCTGTGTATAAACACATGACGTTTCTCTTGAGAGTGTTCTAAATATCAGGTACATACTTTCCCATCTTCAATCTGGATCATAAGAGCTGCCCTTCTTTACACCTTACATCAACTAATTGCTGTGATGGCTAAGTCTATCTGACCAGAAACAAGCGGCCTTTCTTTACCACTAGTAGATGCTGTTCCAGAAATATCTGGTGGCTTCAGCAACTGCAGGGAAAAGAAAGTGGTTAGGCTAGATTCCCAGCAGTCAGCGCAGTCACAGCTACTCCACCTGACACTGCCTAACATATTGGTCATTCAGCTCAGTTGATGAGGTGTGTACAAAAAATGCTGGATTCTTACTGATGGTGATAGGTGGCAAGAGGTAGTTACAGCATAACTTATTTTTATCTTTTTTTAAAAAATGTGGAAATAACATACATAAGGAAATATCAGATCTCACACATTTTGTACCATTTGACTCCCAACACATCTTCCTTTTACTGTGCTTGTGCCTCGCACATTTGCAAGACAGTGCTATTTTCTCTCTCTCTCCCCCCCACCTCCTTCTCTCTTACATATGAGTCTTACATATGACCCACACACATCAAATACAATTGCCTGACATGATCTGTGATCTACTAACCAGCTGCATCTGGAATCACAGACTCAGAGAGAAGCTATGGCACAGAGCTGGAGATGGAGGAGTGCGTCATAGATTTCTGCAAGAAAATTCCCTAACACCACAGCTCCAGCTCAGGACAATAGACTTCCTTGTCATATGCCCAGTGTGCCTTGGAGGCATGATCATCACAGTCTCGGGCTCCAGAGGCACCTGGAGTTTGGATCTCCACTACATGACATGATTCAGGGAATCCTATGTATTACAAGATAAAAAAACCCGAGAGTTTAAGAAAAAATGCATTTAACTTATTTGGCCTTTAAAGTCAAACAGCTAAAAGTGTGGCTATCACATAAATAATGGCTGTGGGCTCTTAGTTTTGACTTCTTATGAGTATGTTTTACAAAAAGTAATTATTCATATCACCACATAGATTTTTTCCACTGGACTTTTCATTCTGTACAAAGGTGGATATCCACGGTAGCAATTTTCTGCTAAAAAGATGGCACTTCCCAGATAACTGTTCTTCTGTTTAATTAAAGAGGCTTGCATTCAATCTGTGCATTTTAGATTTTGGATTTTGGAAACTGGCATACTCTTTAAAAGCAAAGAAAATCTAATTCACAATAGGAAAAGGCTAGAAACTGTTTTCTCAGTATTGATGAGTGACTTCATATGTTTTAAAACAGGCTGTTTCTCACAACTGATATTTTATTGCACATTTATTGCATGCCTTTACATTATAATATTCTAATGACAGTGTGATAAAGGAAACAAATGGAAGAGTATGACTGAAGCCGTATTTCCCACTGACTCACACAGGCACCTAAAACATTCATGCTTAATATTCTCATGCATTATAGAAGGGATTAGAATAAAAGGAAAAAAAATACAGAAACAAAATGTACAGATTTATCTGTTGCCCGATCCTTTCATTAGCTTGAAAACAAGTTTACTGTGGATTTACACTGTGTCTTATTATCTTCAAAATCACAAAACTACTCCATTAATAAAAATACGCTTATATGTACACTACATTAAAATAACTTAAGGATGAATAGTTCAACTTTACCACTTCATTTTAGGACTGGGTTCAATAACAGAAATTGGACTCAGCTGTATGGAATTTTCAAGGATATAATGGACCATATTTCCACAGACATTTTTATTGTTTCTAATCCTCTAAAACATCCAAAAAGTTGAGCTTTTAACTGAGTAGTTTCTTCTGTTTGCTAGTATCTGTGAACATTTTTTTTTCTGTTGTGTCAGTTGCAGGACTATAATTCCATTCTTGCTGTTATAGATAAAGAAAAGTTCATTTGAATGCTACTTCTTGAGTATTTAACTCCCACTGAAGTCATCTGAAGTAGAATTATATGTGTTTGTAATCCAGAAGCGGATTTGCACAAAGTTAGTTTGGAGGATTCCGCTATACAGGTTTTTTTGTAACAGTTGTAAAAAAAATCAACAATTTATTTGTAAAGGCCAGCTTTCCAAATTCAGCATAAGAAAGCTAAATGATGTGTTCTTACATATTCACCAATAATATTCTGTAATTTAGATGATTTACTATGAAAAATCCGAAGGAAGTAGATTTTTTATACCTTCATAACCCCATTTGCAACTCTAATGAGAGTTTAAAAAAATGCATGCAGGCCAATGAAGTGAGAAGGTCTAGCTTACAGACATTAACACTGACTAAACATAGAGAAATTGAAGGGTAATTATGGAGTCACTTTGCTGACAATAACAATATTCTAAAGTAAGTGAGATCTCAGTGTTTTACGGGATATCTCATGCTTGTTTTCTTGGAGTTTTTTACTTCAAAGCCCCAGATCCTGGAATGGACACGTTTCATTACTTTATAAATTAATCCCTCTCTCACGGACTTACAGTGTAAAAATTGGCACAAAAGAAGTTAAAATATCAGAAGATAAAAGAAAACCCACCAGAAAAAAAAAAAAAAAAAAGAAGACTCA
>Ga0065711_1009689_pt1 | contig 10684 bp, 6 predicted proteins | sample Hoacrofraction12_FD_59098 | JGI IMG/M metagenome (GOLD analysis project Ga0065711, IMG submission 59098) | Hoatzin crop microbial communities from Cojedes, Venezuela - Epithelial fraction 12 v2 (version 2) | ecosystem: Host-associated > Birds > Digestive system > Esophagus > Crop | place...
ACTCTCTCCAGTATGTCCGTGTCCCTCTTGAACTGCGGAGTTCAGGACTGCACACAGTACTGCAGGTGTGGCCTCACAAGCGCTGAGCAGAGAGGCAGGATTACATCTCTTGACCTGCTGACAACGCTCCTAATGCAGCCTCGCATTTCATTAGCTTTTGCTGCAAGGACACAATACTGCCTTTTGTTCAACTTGGTTTCTGGCAGGACCCCTAGAGGCTTTTCTGCAAAGCTGCTTTGCAGATGGATAGCCCCCTGTATATACATGAGGTTGTTTCTTCCCACCTGCAGGACTTTGTTCTTCCTCTTCATGAGATTTCCATCAGCCCACTTCACAGTTTGTCAAGTTCCCTCTGGATAGCAGCATTACCTTCTATTGTACCAGCCGCTCCTCCCGGTTCTGTGTCATCCACAAACTTAATGATGATGCATGCTGTCCCATAATCCCAGTCATTCAGAAAAATCATTCTGGGGCCCCCAACATAGGAAGTACGTGGACCTGTTGGAGCGGGTCCAGAGGAGGGCCACGGAGATGATCAGAGGGCTGGAGTACCTCTCCTGCAAGGATAGGCTAAGAGAGTTGGGGCTGTTCAGCCTGCAGAAGAGAAGGCTCCGGGGTGACCTTCTAGCAGCCTTCCCGTACCAGAAGGGGGCCTACAGGAAGGATGGAGAGGGACTTTTTACAAGGGTATATAGTGATAGGACAAGGGGGAACGGCTGTAAACTAAAAGAGGGCAGATTTAGATTAGATATTAGGAAGAAATTCTTCGCCATGAGTGTGGTGAAACACTGGAACATGTTGCCCAGAGAAGCTGTGGCTGCCCCCTCCCTGGAATTGTTCAAGGCCAGGTTGGATGGAGCTCTGAGCAAGCTGGTCTAGTGGAAGATGTCCCTGCTCATGGCAGGCGGGTTGGAACTAGATGATCTTTAAGATCCCTGCCAACACTTACTATTCTACGATTCTATTCTATGGTTCTGTCATAAACAGAATTGGACCCAGTATAGACCCCTGGGGTACATGGCTAGTTAATGGTCTCCAGTCAGACTTTGTTTCACTGATCACCACACTCTGGGTCTGACCATTCAGTCAGTTTTCAGTCCACCTTGTTATCTCTTCTAGCCTGTACTTCATCAGCTTCTTTATGAGGACCTTATGGGGTACAGTGTTAAAAGTCTTCCTGAAGTCAAGGTACACAATAATCCCTGCTCTTGACTTGTCTACCAAGTCAGTCATTTCATCATAGTAGTTTATGAAGTTAGTCATGCACTGCTTCACCTTTGCGAACCCATGCTGACTAACTGATCGCTTTTGAGTCCTTCATATACTTGTGAATGGTTTCCAGGATTAATTATTCTGTCAGCTTCCTAGGTGTCAAGGTGGGTCCGACTGGTTTGTAGTTTCCCAGGTCCTACTACTTGTTTTTTTCAATGATAGGGGTGACACTCTTTCCTCCAGTCCTCAGGAACCTCTCCCAGTCAACATGTTTGTTCAAAGAATTGTGAGTGTCATTGTAAGGACATCAGACAGCTCCTTCAGTACTCATGGGTGCATCCCATCACAGCCTGTGGACTTATGGATGTGCAGGCTGTTTAGGTATTCTCTAACCTGATCCTATTCCACCAAAATTATGTCTTCCTTACTCCCTATTTTCCCTCCAGTCTTTGGGACCTGGGATTCCTGAAGACTGCTCTTGCTAGTAAAGACTGAGGCAAAGAAGGCATTCAGTACCCCAGCCTTTTCCATGTCCCATGTCAACAGGTCCCCCATCTCATTGAGCAGCAGACCACTTTTTCCCTAGTCCTCCTTTTGCCACCTATGCACTTACAGAAGCCCTTCTTGTTGTTTTTGACATCCTAGGACAGAATGAATTCCTTTTGGGCTTTAGCTTCCCTAACTTCATCCCAGGATTCTCAAATAATGTTCCTGCATTCCTCATAAGTTACTCTTCCTTGCTTCTACCCTCTGTATGCTTATGAGTTTGGCCAGAGGCTCCTAGCTTATCAAACCAGGCCTTCTGGCATTCTTGCCTGACTTCATGTTTATTGGGATGGACCACTCTTAAACATGGAGTAAGTGATCTTTGAATATTAACAAGTTTTTGTGGGCCCCTCTCTCCTCTAGGGCCTTATCTCACTGGACTCTTCCAAGCAGACCTTTAGAGAGGTAGAAGTTATCATCAATGCACTCATGGAATATCCTGGATTGCTTATGTCCTGCTGTGCTGTCACTCCAAAAGATATCAGGGTGGTTGAATTTCCCCATGAGGACCAGGGCCTACAAATGTGACGCTGCTATTACCTCTCTCCAGAGGGGCTGATCCACTTTTTCTTCTTGGTCAGATGGCCTACAGCAGGCTCCCACTATAATGTCAGCTTCATCTGTCTTCACGCAAGAGAAGATACAGGCTGCTTTATTTTAATCTCTCATGATATATAAATCTTCAGAGGAGTTAGTAAACATGATTGCATGTGTCTGTTAAATATAAGTCTGAGAGTTGGACAAGTGGACCAAAAAAACCCCAACAAACTGAACGGCAGAGTATAGACAGTAAGTCACATTGCAGAAAAATGAAGAATAAAGACCAAGTTCCTCATTGTACACTCAGTATCAGGCCTTTGGTATGGCAGTGCTGCAAACCACTTAATTTTTTGGACTACAATCTTCAATTGTTAAGTAATTAATTCTTGAAATTGATTATTCATTTAGGCCCACCACAGTCTGATACCCTACAGATTAGCTGACAAGGCATTTAGAGGGTCACTGTAAAATTTCAAACCTAGTGAAAGAGAGAGGTAGGACCTTCATGCCGATTTTGAGAGAATATGTGAAAACTGATGCTATAGACGTTAAATACTGAATGGGAAGGTGGTAAAAGTTTTACCTTAGTTTTACCTTGACAAATATTTGTTATAGAAAAAAGTCATTAAAAAGAGAGGAAGTGTCCTTCTTCCTCCTATAAAGTAAGTATATAAGAAGATAATTACATGGGGCAGTTTTTGCTTGGATTTTGTTATTCAGCAGTAGTTTTTCTTTAAGTACAATTGTCCATTATAAACTTGGTAACTAAAAGAGTAATGCAGGATTATTCACATTTGATTATATCTAAGATTATAATTATGTTAGTCATCCAAGTTAGGGAGATAAAATCTCCTTTATATCTTCATTAGTGTCCCTGTGATCAGCAGTTTTGGTTTAGAAGTCTTTCACTATGTGTGTGCTGTTTAATGAAAGACCAGGGCCCTATCCTTAAAATGGATTGGCCTTATACTTTTGTCCTGGGTGTTTTGAGTCTAATGCGTTTTCCCTATGTCCTAGTTGTTCATGCTGTTTTGTTTGTTCTATATATCTGAAATAAAAAATTTGGGCTATGCTGTTCCTCTCAACAGTGGCAGAATAAAGTTGGAAATGTGTGCTACCTGCTCTGTGATGCACATGAAAGAACATGGGATGATTGAGACTGCAAAGATTGTCTTCTGAAGAGGCAGCAGGGCATCAATCATGGTGTAACGTCCAGCTCACTGCCTTCTGGAGATGTTAGCGAAGTAAACTAACCCCTGACAATGTCCACATAGTATCTTAAGAAGTCGGAGCAGTCCCATATAGGCTTGTGCAGTGAGATGACAATTAAGCATTGTGGATTTAAAGGGGTCAAGCTTGCTTCATGAGTCTCCTTTATTCAACAGCACAGATGTTGCTGGTGGGACCCAGGTAATATGATCCCAGGAACAGGGATGAATTTCATTTCATATGGCATTTGTCTAGCCATTAGCAGATACCTGGAAAAAAATTTTTTCTGACACTTCATGTCCATAAGAAAAGTCACAAAGTTTATTTAAATATATATTTAAATATAAACAAATAATAAAAAGTAGCTGTGGTTGCAGTTTCAACTGCCTAGGCAGCTACCTTGAGACCTGAAAGAGTTGAATACTGTATTATTTTCTTCTAGTAGATTTCTTTTACTATGATCAATCTAGTTTATATCCCTATTGAATTCTGACTTCTTGTACAGGTCATTGTTTGTTATTCTCTAATAGTTCTACTAGGGATGTGCAAATTTAATATATTTCTACCATTTACTGAGTTTGCCGAATCATAAGGAACATGCACATGTTTTATGAACTCTCAGGTGGGTTACAGTGTGCAGAAATGAGAACAATATATGTGATATCTGTAGAGTCAGTTGACAGCAAAAAGGCAGGGGGGGAAACATTAAAAAAGCCTTGCTTGGTTTTTATGGTGACTCTCCCAGGAATAAATTGACAACAATTTGGGATTTCTTTTACAGCTTGTAAAGTTATGGTCCTGACTGATGTTAAAGGTACTGTTTCCCACATGTTCAGATTATGAGTACTACAATCAAACGGAAAAATATAGTACCATGCATGTTAAGCTTCTATTTATATACTGTACAGTAAGACTTAGTTAAATACATTATTGAACAACAGATGTAGAGGAAGTTAAGTCATTACTAGTTTCCAGATATTGGCTTATTTTAAAAATAAATTTATAACTGCTTCAGAATGGAAAAATTTTGCCTGAATTGCCTCCTAAACCCTTCTATTAATGCAAAAGTTCAGAGGAATGTCAGATGCTAATTTGACTGAAAATTAGTCGGAATCACAAGTATGAGGCTAAGTTATTATCATTTAAGGGGTTTTTTTAATTATTATTATTTCTATTGATTATAACCTTTCAAAAGTACCACAACCCCAATTTTTTTTCCATTTGATGTTGTTGATACCAAGTAATGAACTGAATTATTTCAGAAAGTTGTAATGTTAAGTTTAAAGATCTTTGTTTCTACTCTATTAAATACTGAAAACTTTGGATACATGCAGCTGATTTTTCCAAGAGGTCACTCAGTCAGCTCTGAGCTCTGAGACTTGCTTTTAAATCAAACCACAAAATAAGAAGCAAAAACCTGGGCATGACTGAAGGCCACAGCTGCTCCAGATGTTTTCTGTGGATGCCCTAGAGGTACAGTAGGGCACCAGTGTGCAATTAGGTGGGTAGTTTACCGCTAGGCTTTCGTGAATACTGCCTGCCTGAGGCTTCTGTGTGGAAAAGGTTTGAGTGGATTATGGAAAATGCTACGCTTATGGCTACTTCTTGGCTCTTTGGTTCAATAAGTCCCAAGAACACTGCATATGGGAAAGTTAAGGACCTGTGAGGATGTGAGTGTTCAGTAAAACTTATGACCTGCACAATATTTCTGGTAGGGTTGGAAATAAGAGCTAGTCTGCTCCTAGATTTATGTGCAGGATCGTAAGGTACTAGTGACAGAGTTACTGTAAGCATCCAGAGTTTCACTGGATACATCTATATTGTTAAATAAAATAGGCTCATTCTCCAGTATTAAGGATTATTGGTACATCACAGATTGCTTTCTCATCAGAATACAGGCTTTCTCCATCCTGCCTACTGGTAACTATCAGAGGCCTAAACATTACCTGGAAGAGTGTTAGTTCACACAAGCCAAAACTGTGCCAGAGGGGAGAGCTTACTATTCAAGAGTGGAGAAAATGCCCAGGGTTTAAGTCTTTGTCCTGGTTCTATTTATTTTCCTGATAGGAACATAGTCATTAAGTTCAGACCTGAAAAGTTTGTGAGTTTTCGTAAATCAGAGTTGACACGAAGTGATACTTCGATTTATTAAAACAAAAGCAAAATTGAATTGTACCTGAACACAGCTTATGGGAAATACATCACAAAGGAATGGAAGAAAGTATATCTTTTACAAACTAAATACATTCAGTCTGATTTTTTTCTTAGCAGCTTCATAACAAGATCTGAGTTACTTTTTTACTTTTCTCTCTTTTTTGTTTTTTTTTTCTTCTTTTTTTTTTTTTTAATGAAGGAGAGATTTATTCACCTGAATGAGGGTTGGTTCTACTTTTAAATTAAGCATTCCAAATGAAATGGTCATTCTTTGATGGAAATTAATCATATTTTCTTTGCAATGTTTTGATAGTGTCAGTAAAAGTATATGAAGAACCTTCAGATTAAGCATAAACATGAGACACAGATTTACAGTGACATTTATTTCCTTTTGTTTTCAATTTTCATTGTGCAGAGTATCTAACAAGAATAGGCACATCCGCTTGTGAACATGTCTGTGATGAGATGAAAACCTTGTCATAGTATGCTGCCTTCTTTCTGTTATCTGTGATGATGCAAAAATAACATATTTTTCTATTTTCTATTTCTTTCTCACCTTTATCCTTTCGCTAAAGAAGCATTCTAATAATTTACAAAAAGAAAACAATGAAAGAATTAGTCCCACTAAAATTCAAATTTTGAGGAGAAGAAGATGAATTATTTCAAATTTTGTAAGTCTTTATTTTTTGGACTTTCTACAACATTTGGCCAGACATTTAAGGGTTTTTTTTCCTGATGTGTTTTTCACATGTCTGTCTTAGACTATTTTCAGTTGTTTGGGTTTGTGTTTTGACAGATAGAAAAGGATAAATTTCAGCATGAGTCTAGACAAAAACTACACTGCTTGCTTTTTATTAATTATACAGTCATTTGGAAGAAAGCTGTAGCTTGTCCATGCCTTGGAGAAACAATTTTAAATTTAGAGGCATGCGTACCCTGCTATCTGGAATACTCCCTTTTGCCATCTCTGAGAAATCTCAGTGGAATTCAGCTAAGCGGCAAAACCTCAGAAAATTGCAGGTTACACATGTTCAGGAGGGGCTCAGTCTGTAATACTAAATTAATACGTGTTTTAACAAAAGAAATAAAGTTTGTGCTTTTCCAGGGAATGGAAGAAAGTTGCTTAAAATGATGAAGGCTATAGATGAAAGCGACAAACAGACCTGCAACTGCTGGCAAGATAAAGCGTTCAGCCTCTCACATTGTTGGCTGAAGTCAATGGTCAGTTCAGCCTGTGTATACTATGGCTGTTAGTTTGCTCCTTGTATAGTCATAAAGATGCCTGTGAAGTCTGAGTCTGATGCCTGTACTGTAAATTTGACTGATTTTTTATTACCTTGATCTAACTCATGGATGATTCCTGTTGCTTTTATTCAGGAAGCAAGCGAGGAGACCAACCGTGGGATCTTCTTGTTTCAAATCCCACCCTGGTCAGCTTCCAGAATTAAGTAGGCTCTTTTGATCTTGTGTTTACCAAAATTCAGTGGTGTTTTTACATCCTGACAAGAGTAATGTGTCTCAATATTATCTCAAAAGTTGTAAAGAAATGCTGTTAGTTCTATTGTTAGATGGGAAAACGTGATAACTTTCTTTCTAAAGGCTCAAATAAAAGAAGGCAAATCATATTCTGCCATTCACTATTTTAGATATCTGAAGCTAGAATTAATCTAAAGATTTCAAGGCCATGAGTCATTGCCTCAGAACCTAAAGTTCTTTTCAAAATTGCAATTCAAGGAAAAAATATATTAACAAATAAAATTTTCTAATTAATAACTCAAAGCGCAAAGGATGTATGTTCTCTATACATATGCCATACCACATTGCTTCTCATAAACTACAGCTTTCCAGCTTTTTCAGTATAGAATATGACAGCAAGAGTTTATGATTCAGGGACAAATGCTAGTACAGTCAATATGTATCATAGAAGGTGATAATACTTGGCACTTGGTCAACTTTTACATATAGATTACTAACTTCTATGTGGCACTTGAACTATGCAATGCATATTGACTGATGTGCTCTTGTATGATAGAGCATTTGTGCAATGAAATCAAGAGAAACAGGTTGACCATGAGCCAGCAGTGTGCCCTGGATGCCAAGAAGGCCAATGGAATCCTGGGGTGCATTAAGAGGAGTGCTGTCAGCAGGTCGAGGGAGGTTCTCCTTCCCCTCTCCTCTGCCCTAGTGAGGCCCCATCGGGAGTACTGTGTCCATTTCTGGGCTCCCCACTTCAAGAAAGATGAGGAGCTCCAGGAGAAAGTCCAGCGGAGGGCTACGAGGATGGTGAGGGGACTGGAACATCTCTCCTATGAGGAGAGGCTGAGGGAGCTGGGCTTGTTTAGCCTGAAGGAGGGAAGGCTGCGAGGGGACCTTATATATGCTTAAAAATATCTTAAGAGTGGGTATCAGCAGGATGCGGCCAAGCTCTTTTCAGTAGTGCCCAGCGACAGGGCAAGGGGCAATGGGCACAAACTGAAGCACAGGAAGTTCCATCTGAACATGAGGAAGAACTTCTTCCCTCTGAGGGTGATGGAGCACTGGAACAGGTTACCCAGGGAGGTTGTGGAGTCTCCTTCTCTGGAGATATTCAAGATCTGCCTGGACAAGGTCCTGTGCAGCCTACTGTAGGTGCCCCTGCTTTGGCAGGGTGTTTGGACTAGATGACCCACAGAGGTCCCTTCCAAACCCTACCATTCTGTGATTCTGTGATTCTCTGTTTCTGTGACACTTGAAAAAGAAGGGAACAAACAGAAATGCTTATTACATTATATACCATATATATATGTGCGTACCTGTATTCTGAGTTTTTTTATATACAAATATTTGTAGATAGACAGATAATCATAATAGATATGTGTTGCATAAGTATTCAGTACAGAAATCTTCACAGAACAAACACTCCATCTATTGTTTCAATCTTTGTCTGAAAAAAAATGTGGAAACAAGTCCCATCTTTTGGTATGCTAAGTGACTTTGGAATCAATTAGCAAGCTGATTTTCCTTTCACAGTGTAAAGCCGATTATGATACATAAGCAACAAGAGTTTTGCTTCAACATGAAATATACATCTGGACCTCAGTCTTGGTAGCAAAGCAAAGATGAGGACAGACAAAACCAATAAGAACTAGACTAATACTTGACACTATACAATAATTGGTGGAAATGTGATAATCCAGAATATTTCTACAAGTTATTGTTCAAATTTAGATTTCTGTACCTCAAAAACATTATTTTAAGGTTCAAGAAATACTAAAAATCGAATAGTGGTATAATATGTATTTGAAGTTTTTGAATTCCTGAATCCCTGACCATTGAAACAGAAGAGAAAATTACACGAAAACATGTTTTCAGATATTTTCTACTTTGTTAATAGCACTTTTAAGCCAAAATACCTGAAGAACAACTTATTTCATAATATTTTGGCACTTCCTATTTGAGCTTCCTGAAAATGAAAGATTAATCATATTTATCTAAGTGTTCAAGCACCTCAGAAAGTTTTGAACAGAATGTGACACTAAAAATAGACAAAGGTTAGAGAAGTTTCATTTCTGACTGAACTGGTTCACTGACACCAAAAAAATGACACTTCAGAGAAATGTATAGTTGCATGCAGAAACAGTTTGGGACTTGAATTGCATCATTTCACTGAAAAAAAACTGGTTTTCTTTACTCTTATTCTGAAAATACATTCCCTTCATCAGTCATATGAACTTTCTTCAGGATCTTAAGAGTGAAACTGGGTTGAGCAGGAATGTTCTACTCACTTACTTACAACTAAATGCAACTTTCGTAGCCATTTATTGCTTTAAGAAGTAAAAATTTTCACTTCCTTGAAATATCCTTACAGCAAAATCTCAAATATTCCAGGAACGTTTAACAAAGAGATAGATGATAATAAATTAAAAAGTTCCATTCTTTTAAAATTATTTTCAAAGGAAAAAAAAAGATATTCAAAAAACCTGTTTTCATTAAGTCTTCTTAAAGGTACTGATATTGGGCTATGGAAAGTGAATGGTGTCTGCAATTTAGATGCTGAAAATAGTGAAGAATATATTCCTTGCCTGGTCAGATGAGCTCAAGCATTTTAAATACAAGGTCTGACCTCACTTGACTCAGTTTTACTAAGCTTTGGGAACATTTTAACATTGGTAAACCAAGTCTGGTTGAGAAATGCCAATGAATAGCAAGCTATGCTGTGTGGTGACATCTCTCAACAGCAGATGGATGTCCAGGATATCTCTCCACAGCCCTGAATCATTTAAATAAGTGCCTTTTGCTAATCCATTTTATTTACACAGAAGTAGACCAGAGCAATACTAATCCATCAGTAGTTTCAATAGGAAGATGTGGGTGGAATCTAGGAGGGAGAGAGCAAATCTAGTATCTGCATCCAACTTTGCAGTTGCTTCTAAAATTAACTTCTATTTCCATATACCAAAATAAGTTTTATCAGCGTTTCTTTAGTTTTCATTAAAAATTACATTTCTATAACACTATTAGAAACTCTACCCATTATCAAATTAATTATGTTAATGTAAAGGGTATGCATTCATGAGGCCTTAGTTATAATGGGACCAGGCAGATTTCTCAAGAAAAGGATGTAAAACTAATCCTGAAAGGGCATTTCTGCTGGTACTCTTTTCAGCATATCCTGACACCACAGTAAAGAAGACAGTGTTTGATGCAGGAACAGGATGATGCAGGGATTGCATGAAGGAAAACCAAGTTCACCTGAATATTTCAAGTACCTGCTGAATAATAACATGACTGTAAATATTTAGATATTTCCCCACGAAGACTTGTAATACTTTATTCAAAATAAATTTTGCATTACAGAATCACAGAATCACAGAATAGTAGGGGCTGGAAGGGACCTCTGTGGGTCATCTAGTCCAAACACTCTGCCAAAGCAGGGTCACCTACAGCAGGCTGCACAGGACCTTGTCCAGGTGGGTCTTGAGTATCTCCAGAGAAGGAGACTCCACAACCTCCCTGGGCAGCCTGTTCCAGTGCTCTGTCACCC
>Ga0065711_1050734_pt1 | contig 10682 bp, 5 predicted proteins | sample Hoacrofraction12_FD_59098 | JGI IMG/M metagenome (GOLD analysis project Ga0065711, IMG submission 59098) | Hoatzin crop microbial communities from Cojedes, Venezuela - Epithelial fraction 12 v2 (version 2) | ecosystem: Host-associated > Birds > Digestive system > Esophagus > Crop | place...
CTGGAGATATTCAAGACCCGCCTGGACGCTGTCCTGTGCAGCCTGCTGTAGGTGACCCTGCTTCGGCAGGGGGGTTGGACTAGATGACCCATAGAGGTCCCTTGCAACCCCTAACATTCTGTGATTCTGTGATTCTGTAATACCACCACCAAGCTTGTGGAAGATACAAGACTTGTATTTGATGTGGGAGACAAGATCAGCATTCAAAATAGTCTTGATAAGTTGGAGAAGTATTCTGAAGTGAACAAATTGAAGTTAATAAGGCTTTGTATTTGGAAAAAAGCCAATCAAAAGTCCACATACAAAAAGTAAGTGGTAACTGGTTATGCTATTATCCTGCAGAGAATGACAGGCAGTTTATAAGAAACCACAACTGAAATATAACCCAACAAAGTGATTCTCATGCAAGCAAGATGAACCTCAGTGTTGGTTATAGAAAAAGAAGCACTGTATACAACTAATAAAAGAAAAAAATTCTGTTGTAATTGGCCTCTGCAAGGTTTTAGCTGGAGCATCCCATCAGGTCTTTGGCACCATATGTTAGGGAAGAAATAGACCAATTGAAGTAAGTAAAAAAGAAAGCAATAAGAATATAAGCTTGAGAAGACATCTACCTTGAGAAAAAAAACTAAAATAAGCTTTGTTTAAAAGAGAGAACTGAGGGCAGTGGTAAGGAGACACGCAGCCATTCTTCCAACAAGGAAAGAGTATTAGAAAAAGGACAACGACCAGTTATTCACTTTCATTGTTATGCACTTAGTAAAAAAAAAAAAAAAAGAGAATTCACAGCAAAGCAGATCCACGACAGATACTAATAAACTCTTTCAAAGTACAAGCACTGGCAAAGGTAACTGAAAGAATGTATGGAATCTCCTGCCACTAAGGGAAAGGCAGAAGACTCTACATTAAAGAGAATCTAAGGCAATTGTCTGGCGTCGTTACTGGGGAAGATGTAGATGATCACTTAAGGTCTTTCCTGCCCTGCACTTTAAAGATTCTGTGGCGGTTTCACTGGAGCCCTTAATGATCGGTTGCAGCATTAGCGTTGCTGGTTTGCTCTTTCCACTACGCCTCTAAAAGAAATGAAATTTTTGTGGCCCAAGTGTAAAACTGGTATAATTTAATAGACATCATGAAGTCCGATCGGTACAGAATTTGGTCTTATGTTGTTTTTCTTTAACATTTCAAGAATTTGTATCTGAATTTGTAAATTCTAGAACTCCTGATCAACTTGGTTGAAGGGTTTGAGCATTTATGTAACTGTTTCAGGTTTTTCAGCTTCTAATTTTATATATGCTGAACATACCTATAGTAGCACATTTTCATTAAGTGAGGATAATTCTATATTTTACAGAAAGGAAGTAGAATGCTGCCAATTCACTGGAAAACAAAGTAACCCAGTATACCTACTAAATACGAAGATACCTTTTACTGCATCTATCTTGCCTACCTTTTCCTCAGGACTATCACAATTGCAAATGTTTTCTGCATGATGAAGTCTCACTGACAGAAGGAAGGAAAATATGTAGATAAGATGTCTATCTCAAATGTGCTTATCTTTAAAACAAGGCAATGCATCAGTGAACATGTTGCTGAACATCTCAGGGCTTAATCTAATCCTTCTTGTGCAGTATAAAAAGGGATCATATGCACCACAACCAATTTTCAGGAAAGGGTAAGGCAGTATATCTTGAACATTCATAGTAATTTCTAGGCCTTGCAGATGATCAGTATTCCACTTTGAAAAAAGTTTTAAATTGTTTTTATTTTTCATTCCCCCCAAAAAAGATGGAATTTTTCCTTTCCAGAACAGAGTATGCAACGCATATGATGACTGCAGTTCCTCCCTCGCCTGTTTACAGCAGTTCTGGTGATTTAATTTAATAAATTAAGATCTCCAGTGTCACTGGAGTTTTAATTTTTCATTTGAAGAAGACTTGGTTTAAGCCATTGAGAGCATTCATAAGGAAAAATAAATAGAATACATGTCCTGTGGATTTTGTTAGAATGAAACACATTTGTACAAGGAGCCAGCAAAGTCTAGCAGAAGCATGTCTCAGATGTGGCTATGGCAGGGTGGAGCTATGGCCATGCTGCCTGACACTGCATACAAGGGCCTAACCGTACGATACAATAAAAGAAGCACAGTTTGCAGGGGTACGTATCCATGCCCCCTCATTTAGCCTTTGTCTGCCACAACACCCTTCACAAGCTGGTCCATATTGCCTGCTTTTTATCACCATCTTATTATAAGGTGTTTTTTTCCTGTTAGCATTTGGCACTCGTAGTTATTCCTCCCGACTTCTTCTCCTCCATACAAATAACACTTGACACGTTCTGGATTATTATTTTTCTGTACCTTACTGCTCCTTCACTCTGTGTTGCTTTGTTTCCGTACTTCTTTGTGAAGTAGCATCAGGGCTGTAAAGTAATGAAGAGTCTGAGGAAGTCTTTAATGCAACTGTCAAAATCATGTAATAAACATTGCCAAGTCCAGTTGAGGCCATACTAGTTTGAAAGCATGTCTATGGTATTTTCAGCACCGTCACTGGTAGGGTAGTGGAGCCCTAGCAGAGAAACATAGTGAATGGCTTTACTACTGTCGTGGTTCATCCTGACAGGGCCAGTTGCCCACCAAAGCCCTTCTATCACTCCCCCTCCTCAACTGGGCAAGGGAGAAAAAACACAACTAAAGGTTAATGGGTTGAGATAAAGACAGGGAGAGATCACTCATCAATTACCGTCATGGGCAAAACAGACTCCTCTTGGGGAAATTAGTTTAATCTACTGCCAATCAAAATCAGAGTAGGATAATGAGAAATAAAACCCAAATCTTAAAATACCTTGCCCCCAACCCTCCCTTCTTCCCAGGCTCAACTTCACCCCTGAATTCTCTCCCTCCTCCCCCTGAGCGGTGCAGAGGGATGGGAAATGGGGGCTGCGGTCAGTTCATCACACATTGTCTCTGCCGCTCCTTCCTCCTCACACTCTGCCCCTGCTCTAGCGTGGGGTCCCTCCCACAGGAAACAGCCCTCCACAAACTGCTCTAGTGTGAGTCCTTCCCACGGGGTGTAGTTCTTCATGAAAGTGAAATGCCTTCCATGGGCTGCAGTCCTTCAGCAACAGAGTGCTCCAGCATGGGTTCCCCATGGGGTCATGAGTCCTGCCAGCAACCCTGCTCCAGTGTGGGCTCCTCTCTCCATGGGTCCACAGGTCCTGCCAGGAGCCTGCTCCAGCTTGGGCTTCCCACGGGGTCTCAGCCTCCTTTGGGCATCCTCCTACTCCAGTGTGGGGTCCTCCCTGGGCTGCAGGTGGGGATCTGCTCCACCATGGACCTCCATGGGCTACACGTGGAGATCTGGTCCACCGTGGACCTCCACGGGCTGCAGGGCACAGCCTGCCTCACCAGGGTCTGCTCCATGGCTGCAGGTGAATCTCTGCTCTGGCGCCTGGAGCACCTCCTGCTCCTCCTTCACTGACCTGGGTGTCTGCAGGGCTGTTCCTCTCGCATCGTCTCACTCTTCTCTCCTGCTGCAATTGCCGTTATACAGGGGGGGTTCCCCCCTTTTTAACTGTGTTATCCCAGAAGCGCTCCCACCATTGCTGATGGGCTGAGCCTTGGCCACCAGTGGGTCCATCTTGGAGCCGGCTGGCACTGGGTCTGTAGGACATAGGGGAAGCTTCTGGCAGCTTCTCACAGATGCCACCCCTGTAGCCCCTCCGCCACCAAAACCTGGCCACGCAAACCCACTACAACTACACAACCAGTCGGTCAAAATTTCACCTGTCATGCTTAATGACTAACACAAAAGCATGGTGCATCTTCTGGCTAAACAGTGGAATGCATTCCAGGAGATCTTATCTCGATCTTTAAGTCTGTTATAAGCTACTTAGTAACTTTTGGCACGCTACTTACATTCTTTGTATCTCAAATTATATCCCCTAAATTGGAATAACATTGCTTCCTTTCTTTTTCCGATCTGTCTTGTTTATTTAGACAGAGAACTTGAGTGCCAGAGAATATTGCTTAAAATATATCTATGCAAAACCTTGCAGAAAGAGTCCTAAGATCTCTGTCACAGCAAAACTGAATGTGACAGTGTCTGTAATTTATTTATATTGTACCTGTACTATAATATATGCAAGTCACTGATGAATACTAACCTTCAGAAAGCTTATCCTGAAATGTTAATCATGTATGTAATCCTTACAGGTCAGTCAAGCTTTACAGAAGGTACACATATTTGTAAGGACATGGTTCCCTGTAAGTCAAACCACTCTAAATCCAGGCTGCTGCAGCCTGCCTTCCTGCTCTCCTGCACCATGTGTGAACGTTGTCTTCCCATTCTGCTCTTGTATACATAGCTGGTCTGGTTGAAAGACTGTCACCCTAAATGCTGTTATATCAGTTGGATCAGAGAATAAAGATAAGCATGAAGTTAAAGAACTCATGTCATATTGTCTCATAGGTCTTCTTTAATCTTCTTTAAGGTGCTGTCACATCAATAAACATCTTTCTGGTCACACAAGTAATTCTAATGTCTGACGTAACGTGTCATCTCTTCTGGGAGAAAAAAGTTATGACCTTTGTGACATCACTTTCTGCTTACTCTCAGTGGGAAATGTTTCAGCAAGTAATGACCCTTTCACCTGCATTTCACAGGAAGCCAGTATCCAAATGCTTATAAACACTGCAGTGCAAAATGTTTTAAATTGACTGTATCTATAGTACGCAGGATGGCACAAATGAAGATGGATCACTTTTACTTCTAAGTTTTACTGCAATTAGAAAACAGTTTGCGTTAAAGCTTCTGCTACTGTAGCTTGCAGCTGGACATTATTGAGCAGGTAGTTTTGAGCTAATTTCCAAAGGGCAGTTATAATTTAGGGCATTTTTCTTTGGTTCAGAGAAATAATTTCAAAAAAATTTCTGTGTTATGAAATTAGGTAGAACATGTTAAAGAATAATTTGGAGGTGCACAAATTTCTATGTTGAAAGATTTTGGATTATTTTAAGTATACTCTTTTGTATGGTAGAAACAAGATTTTATAGGAAAAGATTTTATAGATTTTATAGGTACTCTTGGACACTTCCTGATCTAATACTTTTTTTCCTGAATATTTTTCTGAGTAAGTACAAATGTACACTAGAGAAGTACTCTGTTATTTTAAGAAGGAAAAAAAGTCTCTGTGCTCTTTTATCCTTTTTAGACTATATTTCCTCCTTTGTCCTATATTAGTGCATTGCGAGAATACACTTGGGGAAGTTTCGGAGGGCTAATCATAGAGCCTGTTCTTTCCCTATATGGTCCCACCAATCTAGCCACAAAAAAACCCCCATTCCCATATGTTTTCTTCTCCTTGTTTTTCTTCCCTCACTCTCTAATTGGATTTTCTTTTCTTTATGTTCTTTGTTGCTTATGTAGTAACATTCATGAACGGTTATTCAATTTTTCTCTCTCCTCCCTCCATACACTTCATATTGTGCAGATGTAGGCAATATATCCTTTGTTATCAACCATAATTTATGTATGTGTTGAAAATAAAAGTGAAAGAGCATTCCTCTGTCCCTGGAGACCCCTCCCTCTGCTGGTACAGATCCATCACCTGCTGTGCTTTCTGTTCCAGTTCATTGGAAAAAACATTGTCCCTTACAGTATTTTTCCTCTGCTGACTACCAATCCTCTGGAACAATTTTAACTACTCACTTCAGAGCAAGAGCACTCGAGGGCTTAGATCTTGTCAGCAGCCTGCCTATTGCACTTAGCTGCACCAACCAGATAAACTCAGCATGAAGAACCCAAGCTAAGACAGATCTGAACCTGCTCAGTAAACAAAAAAAACGGCCAGTGGCCTTCACACAAACGTAAAGGGTTTCATTCCCAGGGGAGCTGGACAGGCACTGCTTGCCACAAATTTATTTTAATGAAATGTAGGCCAAGTTTTGCCCCCTGGTTACACCTTCATTATACAATTAGTTTTGTCTCGTGACTCCGGTCGGGAGATAGAGGTGTAATGGAGGACAGAATCTGGCCCCATTAGTATATGCCACTAAGGAAAGTTATTTTAAGATGCAGGATGAAAATTTGTCTGGACAAGATTATTGGGGCCAAGAACTGAAGATGTGCTTTGGCAATGTGTGCAATGGTGTGGAGGGGGGGATGAAAGAGACAAAAAAGAGAGAAGGCAGAGTTGGCCTTGAGATGAAAGAGATCATGTATTCTCTCAGAACCCCTCATGAAAGCCAGAGCATCCCAGTCCACACTGGTGTGCATTCAGCACGTGATGGACCCAAGGGTCCATCTTAGATTATATGGAGGTGGAAACGATGCCATAGGAGGAAAATTCTAGCCCTGGAGTTCTAGGTTAATTGGAAATTTTGATTATATTTGCAGGATGACCTTTTATTTCAAATGGGAGATGGACCAGTGATCTCTCAGATATTTTTATTTGATATCTAAAGGAAGCAGCTTATATAATAATATGATTTGTCTGCCAGTCCCAGACTGATAGGTCCTGAAACGTACGGCTGATTTCAACCGAATCTGACAGAGGGGAGATGTCTCAGGAGTAATGATGTTCCTAACAGGTGGTTGTTCTGTGTGCATGTGGTTTTTTTTAAATCAGCAATTATGCAAAGAAGAAAGAGTTTGGAGTTAAAATCTGAAGCAAGAGACACAGAAGAGTTTGCTTAATAGCTGAATCCAGAAAGACATGCAGAGGTTAAAGCAGGGAGCATTATCAGTATTGGACAATGTTTGTGCGTTATTTCTGAGGTAGGTGTCTGATATGTTCATAACCTGGAATCTGAAGCACCTCCAACTCCAAACCTTCACTGTCACCCTACCACTGCATACTTGTGACTTCAGTTCCTGTTCATAAACTCAAGATACAGATATTCTGTACAAAGCTTGCATGTTAAGCTGAATACGATTTGGGAAAGCAACAATGCAGAGATTATCTCCATGTAGCACTCTAGCTTTTTTCTTACTGTTTTCCTGCTTTTCATCTAGTGAGTTTTACTGTTCTGACCTTGTGCATGGCACTGTAGGAGACTGCACTATCGGGAAAAAGCTCCTTTTTTTTTTACACACGCACACACACATGCACACGCACACAAACACACACAGAGTCCTTCGCTATGGCAAACCCATGTTTCAGTGACAGGCTGCTGCTTCCAGAAGGCAGGAGCAGACAGGCTGGGAGACATGTATGGCAAGCCTGTCCGCATAGAGGAAACAAACCACTGCAATGGGTTTTTTTTTTTCATAGGTTGCTAGAATTTGGGTGGCCAGGCAGGAGCTGGTGGTTTGGTAATTCTAAAATTGCTTGAAAGACTAGTAATTTAATATGGGGCGTGCCAGTGTTATGGGCAGGTTACAAAGCTCTCTCCAACTGAGTCTTGTTGGCATTTCCTAGATGAGAAAGCAAGTTCAGCTGAGCTGGGTGAGAAGGCGGCAGCTATCTTGCAGCCTGGCTGAAGGACTGTGGAAGCCAGTGTGGGCCACAGCCCCTTGACCAGGCTCCAGCTGAAGCCTGGTGGTAGTTGCTGCCTGCTGTTTTGGTCAGGTGTAGTAACTTCCAAAAAGTGGTCCAGGATTTGTGTGCAGCCCAGCTCTGCAGCATAAATTAGTACTTTGTAAGGAGGCCTTGAATCTATTACAGGTGCATGGATGCGTGTATATCAGCTACCCAGCCATAATAAGGTTTTGCTATAGGAGTTTTACATTTCTAGGTATTTGACATTTGTTGATAACAGGTCTAATGCTGTTGTATATGTGTTGTGTTTTTTGAAACCCTTCATAAAAAAACTGTTTAGAAAGCTGGTGCACAGGGAGCAGCTCCTTTAAAACTTGTCTGGACAAGATTTTTGGAAGAAAAAGAAGCTGCCTTTTAAAAATATGTATGTATTGTAGCCCTACCTACATGTTTCCACTTATATCCTGATTATTTTCTTCGCACTGGTCTGAGTTAACTCTGCCCCCTGCAGCATTCATCCTGTTGGTATAGAAAATGGAAAGTTCCGTAGATTGCATAAAAGGAATTTCTCTGAGTTCTGGTGTTAAAATGGGCAGTGAATTAGAGAAAACTGTAGCGTGAACCACAGTAAAGTAAAATCATGTTATGATATACACGACTTGCATCTATTGCTAATGATGTAAGCATGATGTTTGTAATTTCAGTGATCCTTGCTGCTGTAGTTGTCTGGCTATGGAAGCAAAGGGCCTTGACAGAAGCAGGTGTTTGGGTAATTCTGAAAATTGCATGAAAGAGAAAGACAGCAGTTTAATCCAGCTCATACAGCCAGTTGCAACTGCTGACCTGCTGCAGAACTGATTGAATTTTAATGAGTTGAATTGCCTCTGAATTAAGCTGGTTCATATGCTTACAGTTGTGGTTTGAACAAACTTGGTTTTTTGCATAGGTCCAAACTGGAAATAAAACAGAAGAGTAAATCTGGGAAACAGCTCTTTAACTCTTTTCAAATTAGATGAATGGCCATGTATTCTCTAGGGACTGACACTGTATTCTTAGCTGGTTACTTTGCCTGAGTAAAATATTTATGAAAACACAAAAAATTCTAGTCATTAGACTACATTTTCCCACTCAAAATCTTCTTTCTTTCTTGGGGTTAGGAAGCAACAAAGGCTTTATAAGCTCATATGGTTTTAACAGACTTGTTCTAGGCTTCTATTGTTTCCTTTTCTGTCTCATTCCTACTGAGAATAGGACTGGGGTAATATTGATGTTGGCAGCAGTAGCAGCAGAAAGGCACATGCAGCACACCGAGGTGCCAAACACGAAGGTGTTTGGAAAGATGAGCAAACCCACTTTATAGCCTAGGGGTGAAAAGCAGCTTCAGCACTCTGGTCTGTGACTCTTGCTGGACAGGCAGAAAGAAGTTCATCTGGGAGCTGAGAAGGCTGCTGGCCGTGTGGCTAGAGAAGGTCAGACAAACTAACCCTACAAAAAAGCTAAGTCTACGTTTAAAAAAAATCCAAACACGATGTAGATGGAGGAATGGGACAACGTAGTGTACTGAAGTACAGAGGCATGTTGATCCTGGTCTGTCACAGTATGAAGGGATGGGGAGGAAAGCAGGTGGCAACTGCAGAGTGCTACTAAAAACTTTTTGGTTTTTTTTTAGATATTTGCAAACAACTAAGAAAGCCGGAGGAATAAGGAAAAGATTGAAGTGCTTTATATACTGACATAGAAACAACGTGAAACTTCTTATGCAAAACCAGCAGAAAGCAGGCTGTCCTTCTTTACAGCACATGCAAACTTCTAAGAATATCAGCCTGATGGTATATTTGAAGAAACTCCGTCTTTTTCTTTTCTTTTTTGACTGAATATTTGCATGTGTTCCAGTCCTTTGGTAGTAGGTGGATCTATGAGCATATACAATTTGTAACCGGGCATCTGCAGCTAAAGTTCAGTTCAGCAGGCTTTTAATCGAGCTGTTCTGTGTGAGTTAAGACTACTGCAGCTGTGATATGCCATACATTAAATCTCAGTGCCTTCGGGTGGGTCCTGCATGTGGTAGAGTCACATGGTCCTAATTTTTGCTCCAGGCGTTATGAGAGTGTATTGACAATCTTGGAAATGCCTGGATTTACTCTGCTAACTGAAGAAATTAGAGAGAAAGTTATTAGAAAGCAAGCTGCAAGTCCTTTATGCTGGTGAGTAAAAATTATTTGTACGTAACATTGATAGCTCTGGTTGTTGCTATTTTGTTACATTTTTTTTTGTAGTATTTACGTAAGTATTATGAAATTGCCTTTTTAGTTTTGGAGGAAAATGCCATACTTTAAGTTCCTACCAAACTCCTGCTACTATTCAGTTTATTTTTCCAGCATTTCGTGAAGACACGAGTATTACCTACTAATAGTAATCCTCAATTAGGAGGTGTGATGTGAGTTTTGCCTTTATGCTTAGAACTTTGAGAGGAAAGGCTTCATTATCTGTTTGCTGAATGATATTTTGCAGTAGTACACCTTGAGCCCAACCATAAGGACATTGTGAGTCCACCTTTTGATGAAGACGGAAGGAGAGCTCAGCCCGGATCAAGCGGTTAGCAGAGAGCTCTTCTATGATGTTCTCACCACCTAGTCTGAATGAACCGTTGTACCACTCGAAGGCTGTCTGCAGTTGGCTAGATTCAAGGGCAGACTTTCAGTTGCGCATCGCTTTGTCTGAGTAGCTACGTCAGTTTAGCTCTCTGGTGAAACGCAGATTGTCTGCCAGCAAATATTCACCAGAAACTGAACTGCTGTTCCGAGCTCCAATAATTATTTCTCGGTGCTATGCGGGCAACTTTTCTTGTCTGCGCCCAATATAGCTTTGCAGAGCGTGTGGGCAACCGGGGAGGTGGCTTCTCAGCGCGAGAAAGGAAAGTCCCGCTCTGCCGCTGAAGCAAGTTTGAGCCGAGCAGCGACACGTACCAACTCCCGCTGGCAGAGCCCGCAGCGGGCTGCGGAGACCACCCCAGCACGCCTGCTACCCCGAGACACGCACCGGGCTGCGGGCACCCGCCGGGACCGCCCAGCCGGGGCCGCGGAACCCGCCTGGGTTTCGAGTCCGGCGCTGGCCCAGCCGCCGCGGGGTTGAGGGCTTCCACCCCGCACCCGGAGCGGCTCGGTCAGGTTCCACTTCGCAGCGCCGGGAGCCCCCGCCCAGGG
>Ga0065711_1050735_pt1 | contig 10680 bp, 5 predicted proteins | sample Hoacrofraction12_FD_59098 | JGI IMG/M metagenome (GOLD analysis project Ga0065711, IMG submission 59098) | Hoatzin crop microbial communities from Cojedes, Venezuela - Epithelial fraction 12 v2 (version 2) | ecosystem: Host-associated > Birds > Digestive system > Esophagus > Crop | place...
AGGCTGCACAGGACCTTGTCCAGGCGGGTCTTGAATATCTCCAGAGAAGGAGACTCCACAACCTCCCTGGGCAGCCTGTTCGAGTGCTCCGTCACCCTCAGAGGGAAGAAGTTCTTCCTCATGTTCAGACAGAAATAACTGCTTCTGAATACATTTATTTTTACTTGTTATTTTGACCCTCGCTGAGGCACGTGCCCTGTCATTTCAGGGCACGCTGTGTGCGTCCCTAGGAGACAGAGCCTTTCTGTTCTGGCAGCATCTCGTGCTGATGAGGCGGGCTGCCTGGATTCTACAGCAGAACCATGACGGCTGTCTTTCCTTCTGAATTCTCAGAAGACAAAGGAAATCCAAAAAGCCTCATCATGTTTCTTTATGAATCACAGCTGTTCTTACCTGCAGAGTCTGCTTATAGAACAGTTCTGCCTAGTTGAGTATCTTATACAACATTTATTGCTGGGAGTGTTAGAGCACCAGCTGTGGTGACTATTTGTAAAACATACTCTAACCCAAAATTCTTTATTCCTTATGTTCAAATATAGGAACACTGAAATACTGTTACTCAGAAGTAACTGAGAAAATTAGACCAATGCTGAAAAAATAATATTTTAACAGAGTAGTTGTAAAAAATGAATAAATCTTAAATATGGTAAATAGATTACATTTAAAAAAATAACAAAGAATTTCTAATAGCTAGGGAGCAGTCAGTCTTGGACTGTCCAGTGATACGAAAGCTCTAGCAGTGTGGTCCACCAAAGATGCTGTTCTTTCTCTCGGTGAGAACATGAACGAACTGCAGTTCCTGATTATGTTACTACTGGTTAGTGCAGGTACATTTTACAGTCCAGAATCCTCATTCTCAATAGCAATAAATAAATAGTAAGGCCCCATCTTTCATGGAGTTGTTATTGCAAAGGAAAACTTTAAAACAGCCTTGATTTGTGACCTGATGCTGTGCTACCTGCCCACAGTCTGCCACCAACATGAATGAGCTTCAGACAGGTGAGCTCTGTGGGCCACGTACATTGAATGGCCACATTAATTGAAACTACAACGTTGGTGTTTCTTTATTTAGTTCATCAGTGGCTTCAATCTGCAGTCTTTGCTGATCTGTTTTTTGGATAAAAGGACCAATACTTCGGAATATGAAGGCCAGCTTTCTGCCATGCTTCGCAGGTTGCTCAGCCCCCAGTAAGCAGGGAGTAGGGAGGGCAGTGTTGTGGCAACACTTCAGGATTGCGGTACGTGAAACATCCCTTGCACTACAACAGGTGAGCAGCAGTTCTTCATGGGTTAATTCCTCTCCCTGTCCTCATCCTTTCACTCCACAGGTAAAACTGGCATCTCTGTTAAGAAGCAGAGTCTCTGCCGGTATTTGGTTGCTAATGCTATGCAGAGCACCGCACGTGAATAGAACTGGCTTCCCCAAGGTCTAAATGGGGTACGTACATCTCAAAACCCACCAAATCTGGAGCTCTGATGACTGAAGATTTTGAATCTCCTTTGCACCTAAAGCCAGACATTTGCTTTCCTTTCATTTATTCCTGAAGTTGTTTCTCTGAATATTTACAAGTAAATCCACTTGGGTTTTCTGTTGGGGAATGCATAAGCATTTGTTATCAGTGGGATTAACCTATCCATATCTTATTTCTAATACATGTTGGCACTGTGCAGCCCAGTCTGTTTCCCCTTTTTCCTTCATCTGCAATCATGGTCTCAGGACTGGTGCTGGACAGTAGAGCGTAACCTCTGTCAGTAGGAGAGAAGCTGTAGGTGCCAATGCTATTGCTGTCCGTGTTGCAGTGTCCTACTCTTTCTATAATGTATTAAGATTTGGCTTCACCTTTTCCTTCCCACACAGTGAAGCGGATGGGATTTGAACCCTCCTCTCTGCACATACCTGCGTGCTAGAGCTCCAGGTAAACAAGCTCACATTTGTCAAAGAGATACTCTATTGTTTTTAACTGAAAGTGGAATGTAAGCTTTATTTAAATCCCATAATTTAAATCTTTTTTACACAGGAATGCACATTAAGACATACAGAAAATGCAAGTAATTTGGAATCTAGCTGTGCCTCAGTGAAAGTTCCACCACGCACGGATATCCCCAGTCCGTAGGATCTCCCTTGGCTGGCAACCATTTGGGTGCCAGCCCCTCTCTTGGAGACTTCTCCCCTTACTGCCAGGCGTGAATCCGTTTGGCCTGCAAGAACCAGCTGAGATCGTTTTCTGGCAGTGCTGCGAAGTGGTCCAAGTTCCTTAGGGTTTCTCTGGAGAGATGGCTCAAGTGTCACTGGAAGTCGACCAAAACTCCAGGTGCATCCAAGGGATGCTAGATACTGTAATCATCCACAGCTTTGAAGGATGAAAGTGAATTTCTGTGGGTGACTGAAGGTATGTTTCCTATTATACTGCCCCATGTGAAGCTTTAAATCGGTGCTCAAAACACTGGATTCTGCTTTAGCTGGAAATCGACTGGGTACTTCCCAGAGGTCATGTTATTAGAATGGTTTTGAATTTCCTTTAATCTGCATGGCAATACATCAGGAAGAAAGATTTTCATGAGTAAAGCAGCAGATTTCTGGCTAGGCTGCCAGGCGGTTGCACCACATGAAAGCAGGAAAACTGTTGCTCACACTACAGCTCACTACAGCCTTTAACAATTTGCATTTTGGTGTGCTGGTCTAGGAAATTAACCCCTCTGGTTTGCTGAAAGCTATCACCAGGGGATGAGCGGCAGAGCTTAATATACGCTGCCTCCTCACTTCTTGCAGTTACAGCTGTATTAGCTTAAAACAGTCCCACTGAACTACTTGCTTCTAGCTTTCCCTGTATCAGGTCACGCAATTGAAGTTGGAAGTAAGATCATTTACAGCACAGACTGCAAAATAAAAAAAAATTAATTTCCACTAAAAATTATATCATTCACGTTAGCAACCATCATGCTTTGGAACAGATCCTGAATATTTAGAAGTCAGTAACAGCTTGCTCAGTCTCTACCAAATAAAACAATCTGGCTTTGCTTTACACAAAACCCACAGTGAAGGCAGAATGAATCCCTTGAGATCAAGATTTCCAACTTCAAAGGATAAGTTAATGCCAAGCTTAAGTTCTAAATATTTCAGTTAAAATTATTCTGCAAAATCAAAAGCAAGACAAGTTCTAGTTCATAATAGGAAAGCATTCTGATAATGGCTTTTACAACACTACACAAAAAATGAATCCATTAAAGAGGAAAGCACCCTCTTCTTTTATTATACGTTGCATCTCTAGCTTTGTGATCTACCTATGGTAAAACTGAAATCGGTGAAGAAGGTCTGCATATTAGCAGCCACTGTAGCACAGCCTAGAATCACAGTCAATATTCAAGAGTCTGCTTCTGCCATTGTAAAGGCTCAGAGGTTTACGTGAACCTGGATTACCTCCGTGATCAGCTTTTGAGCACGGGCTAGAGATGGGGCAAGCACCCTGGCACCCAGCAGAGTGTGCTGGTTTGCATCACATGCTATGATTTAGAAGTCTCAGACCAAGTGACGAGGTTGCGATTTGTAGTTGGGTTGACTGGAAACAGCCTCTGAACAGGAGCACTCTGCAACTTGGTTGAGTGTTCAACAGGGTTTTAAGGGTTTGCGATGATGCTTTTCTTCTGTAGCTCAGCTGGGCCGAAACTTACAGCCCAGCCCTGCAGTTGCAGATCACTAAATGACAGGATTCCCGTAGGAACAGATGTATAGCACCCTAAACCATCTGTCTGTAAATTTCAGATTTTGGAATCGTACCCACTAGGCATAATACATGTCAAGCAATTTAATCCAGTTTGGTGTTTGTGGACAGATAGTGCATATATTTTAAATAATTAGTTCCATGTTTTCTTTTCTTGAAATCCTGGATTTCCTGTGAATTTCAGCCTGGGGATTAAGGAAGATGCTCTCAGATGTAATGGGTGAGCAGAGCATCTATGTAACTAGGTCACAGTGTACTTAAGCATATTTAGTTATCCGTTCTTGTGTTCTTCCCTACTTTTGTTGTACAATAAACAAAAGAAGTAACTAAGTTTGGTTTGTTATCTCCTCTTAAAGGATTGCAGAATTCTGAGCTTTCATAGTGGGGGTTTTTTACTGTGTTTTCTAACAATGGCATGTTTGTGATTGCCTTTTTTTTTTTTTTCTGCTTTAGCTGCATTTTCCTTTTATAGTCTACATACATGCCTAAATTCAGACACTTGTTGGTTCCTGCTTCCCAGAAGATCTCCTACTACTCAGACATAGTTACTTGTTCAAACTAGAGGTTTTGTTACTGCGTTCCAGTAAATATTTTCCTTAAAAAGTAAGACTAAGCTGTAGTTGCCAAAAAAAAAAAAAAGATATAGCACATACTGTCATGTAGCAGTCCCCTTGAATATCTACTAACTACATTAACTTGTTACTTGCTAATTGTGGAAATGCTTGGCAATTACTGCAAATACATGAGGTCTTACTGTAAAAAGATCTGTAACATTATGGTGGGTTAACCTTGGCAGGCTGCCGGATGCCCACCAAGCTGCTCTCTCACTCCCCCTCCTCAACAGAATGGGGAGAAAATAAAATGAAAAAGCTCATGGGTCAAGATAAAGTCAGGGAGATCGCTTACCAATTACCATCACAGGTAAAGCAGACTTGACTTGGGGAAGAATAATTTTATTGTTCCTGGTCTGTACTCACAGAGGCCCGCTGCTACCAAAACCATGCCACCTATACCCAATACAAACATTAACGATATTTCTGTACTAAGATTTTGGTCCCGTTTGCTGTTTAATATAGAGCTGGCTTCTGAGCATCCTGCTCTTAATATCAAAGAAACATAATCATAGTTGAAAAACTCAACTACTGATCTGGGTGGAGGGAAGGGCAAGTAATATAACTTGACTGAGATGGCTGTAAAATTAATTGTTCCTCTTGACAGACATGTTCTTGCTAAAATCTGTCCCCATTCTTGAGTATCCATGTCCTTCCTAGAGAGATCAGATGTACTGCCTAAACCCCAGTACAGAGTTCTCCAAAGAGAAACTAGTATAGCAACATCGAAAACAACTGGTCTCTAAGTATGACTTGCACTTTTGTAACCATGAGTTGAGCGTCAGTATTTTGTCTCACTACTAATATAGGCTGGTTTTAGTTGAAGACAGTGAATCACAAATGCATGAATTGAATCTATTCCTTCATGTGCTCTTTGACTATAGCAATGAGGTACTGATTCTCTTCCCTAGTGCAGAAAACTGTTACTTTCCCATCTGTAACTAAGGTTAAAGCAACTGTGGTGTGGCTAGAAGTTGCATACAGTGGTGTCACACAATCCAGAACAGTCTACAGAAGTAGAGGGAGGCTCGGCTGTTCTCTCAGTGACTCTGCCTGTTTCTCTCAGCTGCAGTTTTCATATGTACTTAACTCTGACTGCATGAGCAGTCCTAGAGCTTGAAATTCAAGGACTTCAGTCAGCAATGTTCAATGGGTCTGATCCTTTGCAGAGGCAGCGCCCTGTGAACTGCACTCTCCAAACCCATAAAAAGCAGATCATAAAACAGAACAAATGCATTTTTGTGTGTGGAAGCTTCTATAATATCTAGATCTTGTAAAATGAATGTGACGTGCAAAACTTTGTAAAGAAGTTGATGGTGGTGTGTAAGAGAAAAGAGGCAGCATATCCAGTGCTCTAGTGCAAGCAGACAGACACACGCGGGTCGGGAAGCTCTCTGCCTGTGCAGGGCTCTTACTGAGGCACCTGAGATGAGGGAATACCCACAGAACCGTGCCCGGCCTGGAGAGCTTTTTCTGCGAGAGGCTCTGCTACCTCTACAGTTAGCGTTACCACTCCTTTAGTTTTATGGCAAAGAATTCACTTTGGCAATTCTGCAGTACAAGTCCCAGAAGAGTCTTTGCCTAAATTTATTTACATATTTACAAATGCACTGATGCACAGGACAACCTGGGACAAGGCTTTCTCAGGTTTTTGCAGCACACAAACTTTGTAACTTTGACTCTCAGCAAAGTCATCGATAGAGTCTGGATCCAAGAGCAAATTCATAACCAATTATTGCAAAGATCAGCCTAGCCTTTGCAGAAAACTAGAAAGGGCTCTTGAGAGAACTGAGTAAGTGCAGGAATTAAATGCTTGCCTCTTTCCTCATCAAATCGTGACAAACAGGAAAATGTGAAGGATTAAAGATGATAATCCAGAAAGCACAAGAAATTGCATTTCTTTCATTTCCCCACAGAGTGTCCTCATTTCACTATTCATTGCTCAACAGGTGACCACTTATTTGAGGTGGTAGTCCATTTTGCAGAGGAGCCCACAAAGGTTTGTTAAACACGCATTTGTCCCTTTTTAAAAATTATTGTATTGATAATGTTAACATGGCAAACTGAAAGTTCCCCTTTACTTATCCTAGAGGTAAAGGGGAAAGAAATCTTATGTTCCTTGGTGACCTGAAGATCAAATGAGAGTTTTTTCATACATATATACACGCACACACACCAGATTTCTTGTCAAAACTTTTGTACTTGGGTATTTAAATAAATACAATAATGAAACTTCAGTTCCTAGATAATCAGTGTCTTTCTTAATATTTTAAATGTTTAGGTCCTGTATGTACTAATTTTTAAATACCAGCTATTAAATTTTTTAGTTTAGAACTGCTGTTAAATTGTAGGTTTAAACTTTATAAGTGATATGCGTTGTTGGCAAGATTATCTGAGTGCATCAAATATTTTTTTTCCTGAAATACTTAAGCATGGCTATATTCTACTGTAAGTTGAAAAGGTAAGTGTGCACTCACAAAAAAAAAAAATCAGTCTCGCTGAGTTTCAGAACTGTCTGAGAGCTTGCTTTGAACTTTAAACATTTTTTCTAGTATAGATAAGACACTAGAGTGCCCTTTGTACACATTTCTGGGACATTTTTTCATCATTCCACTAATAATTTCTCTTGCAAAGCTTAGAAAAATGTGTTTCATCAGCCAATGATTTGCTACGTGATTATATAAAGGCATGATCACTCTCAGGCTTTTTACTTGATTTAAAGATATATCGTGCATCACATGGAAGAGGACAAACGCAATGGACTACAGAGAAAATCTTACATTCTTTCATGGACTAACTTGTAAAGCAATCTGTTCTGCACTTTTTCCCTACTAACAGTTTTGTATTCATTTCAGATTAAAGTTGAAACATGAACAGACAATTAGATTTTGTTTTGTACTTTATATTATGTGGATGAATGGTTAATGCAGAAGTTTAGACAATCTTAATTTTTGTTCATTAAAAGCAGAAATGAGACAGACACAGGCTTGTGAGACCTGGTTTACATCACCGTAACAGATGTAGCATTCACCAGTAGGCGAGCAATTTGCAGTAAATATCTTCCATGACTTATGCTCAAACTGTTTCAGTTACGGTTACAATCCCCGAGATTGGCAGAGAGCTGCTCTACCTGTTAGACCCAGAAGGGACCTCGTTAACACATTTTTCCAGAGCAATACCAGCTGTATAACCAGCTAGACTAAAATGGCATAAAAAGCACATCTCTGTGTAACTTATAAACATGCACATGCTCAGTTTTACTATCCTGAAAAAGGGAAATGTGGAGGCAGAGAACAATGAGTCTGGAGGAAGAGGAGCAACTCTAGCACAACAACAAAAAGGTTTTCAGTGTTGCCTCAGGTGTGACAGAAACTCCTCCAGCCTTGATAAATAGTCCTATTTATCACAGTGGCATTGTGAAACACATACAAGTTTGTAAACTAGCACTTTAATTTGTTTAACGTGAAAAATGGCCTTTTAGAAGAACGAATTATTGATTTTGGCTTTTCCCCTCAAAGCAGGTGGGGGAATCAAATCTACTGATGCTGGAAGACTGTTATGTGCTCAGGCCACCACAATCCAAATTTCCCTAAATGTGTCCCTTTTCTTCAGCTCAACACTTTCTGTCCAGGTGGGAGAGAGACTGCTGGCTGCTTGGCTTCTGTGTCCACATGCCAGAAAACCTGCGCAGGTGCTGCTGGATGTTGCTGCGCGTGTGCCATACCTTGGCTGGATGTACTGTCCTGCTGCACGCGCCTGCCCGACTCCCGGGCCCATCTCCATTGCACAGGGGCCCATTTCTGTCTTGCTGTGTAAGAAATACTCTGTGATGAGGTGATAAATCACAGTAACTTGACAGGTTAAAGCTGTGTGTGCTTTATTTTAGAACATATATGGCTTACCTGAGAGGAAAACTTTTTGTATTTTCCCCTGGTACTGCAAGTGGTAGTTACACAGTTCAGCCAGCTCCCAGCTTATTTTCTTCGGATGTGATGCTTTCTTTTTTCTTTCCTAATTTTATTCCTCTGGGATGAAATCTTGGCCCCCCATAAAATCAAACAGAACAAATCTTTTACTTTTTCCTTTTTTTGATTCCCTTAAATGTCAATAAATTACTCCGAGGTGCTTATATTTTTTGCATTAGCATATTTGCATATGTTCCTATGTTGTCAAAACGGGCTTCTGTGCTACTCTCTGCTCCTGAGATACACAGTAGATGCACATGAACAGATGCAGTAAAAAACCTTTAAATGTTAATGCTCTGTTGTGGATCTGTGTCTCACTGATATTTCTCTCCTAATAGCGTAATGCGGTGTTGGATGTTCAGATGCTATGAGGATTAGTAAAAGTACTTCCTTCACCTACTGGTAGTTTGTACAGAAAGGCTCTTTCAGTAGCTATCTTTTTGTCCTGTATTCAGAAGGAAAGGAACCTAGAAGTTACCAAAACCAGCTGTTCAACACTTAATAAAATTTTTAGGCCTGATGTGTCACATGTGATTGAAGTTACTGTAATCTCACCAAAGCCACCCTTTTCAACAGTCAGGGTGAGTTATAAAGTACTAAACTTAAATAGTATTTTTTTTACAACTGACTACTCTGACAGTGAGCAAGAGCTTCCTCTGTCCTTGGTTATTGTTAAAAAGAAGAAAAATATTTCAGAATCACAGAATCATTACAGTTCGAAGGGAGCTCGGGCGGTCTCGACTTTCAGGCCAACCTCCTGCACAAAGCAAGTTTAATCCAAACTCGGGCCAGGCTACTCTGGGCTTTGCCCAACTGAGTTTCAAAAGCCTTCCATGATGGAGGTTCTTCAGTTTCTTTGGTTTCTTGTCCCACTGTTTGCTTAGCCTCAAAACAAATCCTGCCGCCCCCCCCAACAGCCAGTTAGAACCTCGTTTCAACTGCGTCTCTTTTTCCCGTTATGCACTGCAGTAAAGAGGCTCTAACCTCCACTTAGGTGTTGGAAGGTTGTTACTAGGTACCCGTAAGCTTTCTTAAATAATGCCAACTTTTGAGAGGAAGAAATGTTGGAGTAATTTTAAGCACAAAGAATGAACACCGAGACAATCAAGCGGTGAATGGTGTGCAATAATGAGAACTTTCATAGACTTTTTAGGAATATTTGAGATGCTGATGTAGGCACGTGAGCATGAGAATTAATTCCCTTCAGGCACTCCATCAACCATTTCGAATGGAGATTTAGCAGTCTCAAGTAGCTCCAGCAGGATCCTCACAGACCACTCACTAAAGACCTGAGTGCAAGTTAAAACCGCATTTGCATGAACAGCAAAACAGACAATTTTTTGCAACAGGAGCACTGGGTTAAATCTCAATTCCCTGCTCACATTTCTGATGCAGATAATCTCCCCCTAGGAACCTTTATAGACTCGGTGACATCAGTCTGCGCATCCATAATTACAGCCCGCATGCTATTACACAGCAGCCTTGCACAAAAGCTCACGAGGTCCTGGGAGAATCATCCAGGCCTACAGCGAGCTGCATCGCAGAAAATGCAGATCTCTTCACAGGTAAGACACATCTTCCTCCCAATACAGGCTACCTCACACCCACCCTGCTAATTACCAGCTATACTTCTCTTCAGCAAGAGTACAGAAGGTTAACCAGCAGGTCCCACGAGAATATTGGCAATGTGCTGTACTTCAAGGTTCGTCCATCCTGGGACTGCTGGGAAGTAAGAGACTGTGCACAAATAAAAACAATGTCTAGGGAAGGGCAGAAACTGACATTAAAAAACTTAATGACTTTCTCCATTTTATTTAGTTAGATATGCAAACTGTAAAAGCAAAAACATAGTAATACCAGTATCTTAACCTTTACACAAACATCACTTTTTTCCGCTCCTCGGAAAGTGTTCCAAAGACTGGAAAAGTACGAACTATCCATCTAACAAGACGGGATGTAAAGAAGCAGCATTGCTGGGTGCGGTGTACGAGCAAAACCCGCGTGCTGCAGCTGGACATCGTTCTCCCAGTTAAGGGAGAAGAAACCCTCATTCAGCAGGTAACTGTTTTTAATCCAGTGGATTAACAGTTTTATCCAGGACGAGGACTCCGTGCGTAGCCCCTCTCAAACGCAGCCACCGCAGCAGGCAGGAAACCGTGGTGGGATGTTCTGTTTCCCCAGACTACGCCGGTCCACCTGCCGCCTCCTGCTCCTCCAGCCGTCACCGGGGCTCGCCGGCACCGCGAGGGCCGCGGCTGGGCCCGGCGTCCGCGTCCCCCCGGCGCTGCCCTCAGCCCCGCGACCGGACCGCAGGGTCACCCCCGCGCGGCGGCAGCCGCGGCCCGGAGGCGGGAAGAGCTCGCGAGGCATTGTGCGGCGCGGGGG
>Ga0065711_1009895_pt1 | contig 10677 bp, 13 predicted proteins | sample Hoacrofraction12_FD_59098 | JGI IMG/M metagenome (GOLD analysis project Ga0065711, IMG submission 59098) | Hoatzin crop microbial communities from Cojedes, Venezuela - Epithelial fraction 12 v2 (version 2) | ecosystem: Host-associated > Birds > Digestive system > Esophagus > Crop | place...
GGGCTATAGAGGATGTGGGGGCTATAGGGGACGGGGTGCTGTAGGAGCTGGGGTGCCTGAGGGCAGAGGCTGGGGTGCTGGGGGCCCTGCAGGTGATGTGATGGGGGAGGGGCAGCCGCAGGGCTGTGGGTGCGGGGGAGCGGAGCCCCCATCCCCACCCCTGTGTCCCCACACACTCTGGCTCTGGTGTGGGTCTGGGGTCCCTGGGCAGGAGCAGCAGCCGAGGCCCCGCCACGGAGGGGGCGATGGCGGGGACAGGGGACGCAGCCAGGGGTCGGGACAGGCCGTGGCCACGACCTCGGCTTCGCCGGGCGCACGGGGTGCGGGGGCTCCGCGGGGAGCACCCAGCCCCCTGGTGCCCCCCACNNCGAGGGGTGGGAATCCTGCCCCGCGCTGCTCCCACCCCGGCCGCTNGCAGGGCTTCGCCAGGAAGAGCNGGCGCGGCCGCCATGTCCAAGCGCGTTATTTGCGGATGCGCCGCGCCCGCNGTCCGGCAGCCCCCGAAGCGACCTCACCTCGCTTAAACAACTTGGACCCAAGAGGCGAGGATGAGGTGCCAGAAAACGCCTCTTCCTCCCCGCTGCGGCCTGGCCATGGTTCCCCCAGGGACGGCAGCCCCGGGGACGGTTTCGCCTCCGGAGCCGGCGGTTGGCGAGCGAAAATAACAGAAATCAAACCGTGCGGAGGTGGCTCCCGGTGCCCCGGCCGAGCCCCTCGGACGCCATGAGCCATCCAACGCCAACGGTGCCCCGGCAGCCGCCCGGCACTGCCATGGCCGTCACCCCGAGGGGCGGCCGGGACTCGACCCGCCAGCTCTCGGTGGCTGCGATGGTCGCCCCAGCAGCTCCTCCCGCCCACCCTCGCCTGCTCCAGGAGCCGCTGCCCTCCGGGTCCGGCCAGGAGAGACCCCCTGGCCCCCCACGCTTTCACCACTGACACCAGCACGGGAACACCGGGACCCTACGGCACCACAGGAGCCCCGGTCACCGCGCTGGCGCGGGGACGGGGACCGCAGCGGCTGCTCCAGCTCGTTCGCCGCAGCCAGCGCTGGGGAGCTGGAGCTCAGAGCCCCGCGGTCCTGCCGCAGCGGGCGCCTGGGCTGTGTGACATCTCTGCACCCGGGGCCCCCACGCGTCACCGGCCTCACCGCCCGCAGCCACGCAGCCCCTTCACCCGAACTCGGGGGGCACGGCTCTCCCCGCCCCCCACCTCCGCCCCAGCAAACGAGCCTCACGCCGGGAAGTGTTTCTGCGTTTATTTTTTATTAACCATTTATTTGTTTGTAATTGTTTTACTCTCACATTACAATCGTGTGGTTTTTTTAATAGTTTTTTATTTTTGTAAAATAAATAGAGATAAGTGAACTTTTAAGTAGGATGCTCTCCAGATCCCTGGTTACACGTCATGATTGAATCTCTGCGTCAGACCTGTGACAACGCAGCCCACGCACGCTCGGATGAAAGCTGAACGGGCCGCGTTCGTTAAAAACCCCTCCCGGCCCCGGCCGGCTCGGAGCAGCAGCGTCCCCCCACGCGCCTTTGCGTTCTGCCAGGCCTCTGTTGTTCCTTTAATGAATACACTGATAGAAGTTAAAACCCTACTGTCTGTTTTTTGAAGCTGTGTCTGTTAATTGGTTACGTGCAGACCCCCGACCCCGGCTCCAGGCTTGCCGGCCCCGGCGCGGGCAGGGCGGAGGCGACGCGTTGCGCCGGGACCGATGGCAGAGCCACATGGGAGCTGCTCGGCAGGTCGGGAGGAGCTACAGCTCTGTTAGACCGTAATTAACTTCTGGTAACTCAAAGGTGGACTTTTAGGTAGTTTTTCTGAAGTTTAAAGCCCCTGATTCCTCACGCTGCGAAGCGGCCCTCGGCCCCGCTGCGACTGGCAGGCAGCGACGGTGCTCAGGGCAGGACGCGGCGCCCAGCCTCCGGCGTCTGCTCCGGCGCCATGGTCCCAGGACCCTCACCGAAGCCACCATCCAGACGGGCGCGGGGCACTCGGCTGCCCTGCAGCCAGCCCGGGGCAGCCGGTGGGCCAGCGCCACGGCCCCTGCGCTGCCCAGCTGCCTCCACACCTCTGCGAAACCAGATTCTCCGGCGTACAGGCAGCGGCGACGGGCCAGACGCGCTCCACAGGCGCCACGGCAGAGGGAAAGCCGCCATCCGCACAGCGAGAGAACGTTTCCCCCCCTTCCCTCCTTAGCATTCCCTCCACCGTCGGCCTCGTCGCTGGCAGAGCTCGCTGCGAGCCCGCAGACCCTGTGACACCAGCTGGAAGGAAACCGGGGGATTTCTGGCCTCAGCAGCTCAACCTGTGTCGCTGCAGTGATTTCTGCACAGTGCAAATTCTGTTCTCGGCCGGCTAAACCGCACCTCAGCAGCGACCACCCGAAAGCAAGCTGCCCCTCGGCTTTGCCTACCCCTTCCCCACACCCATCTCCCGACCCATCATGGATTCCGAGGGACAGAAACATTCATTCTTCAGACGTGGAAGACAGAGCAGGCTTTGCCCTCGGTAGCTGGGACAAAGCGGTTTTGCTCCAAGCGGGACGACCTGCTGTCTTCGCCCTCTTTAGTGATTCTCTTGTGCTCAGACCGCGTGTGGTTGCGTGCCCAGCTCGGCACGGACAGACTGACGAGCCCCAGCCACGTCTCCACGGGTGCAGCTGCTGGCACACAGCAGCAAGCGTGCAAACTCTCCCGACCATCGCCTCGCGGGATATCCGCACATCGGAGCGAGACGAAAGCCCGTGGCTTGGCCCTGGAGCCTCCCTCGCTGGCAGGGCAGAGCTCCCAGGCCACGAAAGGTGTCTGTGGAGCCCAGCGTGGGCAGAGGGACAGGGACTGCAGAAGTGACAGTGACCGAGACACCCCCGACCTCCCCATCAGCACCGCGTGCTTGGCCGGAAAGTGGTTACACGAGTGACTTGCTCCAGGCCTGTTGGGACGTTAGGGATGTCCGTTCTCTTGTTCTTTTTCCTCCCTCCTCTTCCCGCGCATCCAGCCTTACGGTACGGCGGCATCCCGCCCTGCTCCGGTCACCTCCGTGAGCCCCCTTCCTCAGGCTCCCTGTCCGCTGCGCGCACCGGGAGGACGCTGCGGCGAGAACCAGGCTCTGGCAGAGGAGATGCTTCCCCGCCCGCCCTGCCCACGCTCGGGCAGCGCAGGGGCACGGGCGCCGTCCGGCTCGGCTCTGGCTCTTGGAACGGCCGTCGGGCACCGCGCAGGCAGCAGCTGGAGGGTCCCCTGCTCCGCGCGGACGCACGGAGCTGTAGGTGAGTCCTGACTTCAGTCCTCAATGCAACCTACGCTCCAGCCAAACAGAGGAACGCAGGCTGAACCAGAAAGCCCTTTTCAAGGGTATTGCCTCCTCCAGTCCTTCCAAGCTCAGGAGCCGTGTTTCTAACAGAGAAGCCAACCACTGGAAACAAAAATAAAAAGCTCCTTTTCTGTAGCTTTTACAGGATATAGCTGGGAAAAAAACCAAACAAAAACAAAAAAAGGAGATTGTCTCTCTTCCCCTTGTCAAAATCATCAGTAGCTAAGTCAGAAAAAAAATGTTCAAGTCACAGGGTGCAGCAGCAGCCAACACGAAACATTCAAGTCGATAATTTCACTATGTACATCACGGGTGAGACACGGCCCTGCCCGCTGGGACTCCCCTCTCCGGCGCCGCTGCCGCCCGCCGCTATCTGATCCGCTTCTCCACCGAGTACACCGAGATGTAGTAGTCGTTGCTCCCGACTGCCAGGTGAGGCTGTGGAGAGAGCAAAGCGGGGGTGAGCGGCCGGGTCTGGCGCGGTGCCGGGGGGCTCATCGCAGGCGCAACGGGAACGGTCGGCGTCTTCAGCAGCGACGCCCAGATGCTCGAAAGCCCTTACGCGCAGCTGCCGAGGCAGTGCTGAGGACACTCCCGCCAGCCCCGACACCGTCCCAACGATGTTTATGCCCATTTCCGCCAGAGGGAGAAATGATGGGGACTATTAGTTGCCAACCGCTAACAGTTTTTCTAAATGACTGCCAATCTGCTAGCTGGGAACAGCCGCCTGGACTGGAAATGGGTGTTCCCTCCACGGCGAGGCCCCGGAACAATCCCAGCCACGGAGACCAGGCTGGAGAGGGCTTTGTTGCCCTCTCTGAACAGCAAACCACCTCCCATGATGAGCCACTTCTTCCTCCGTCCCCCACGCCGCAGCACCGTGAAATCGGTGTGGAGCTTTGTGCAAAGCAGCTTCTCCAAGTGGAGCTGAGCTTTCTTTCAACCCCGCTACCCTCAGGATGCCGAATGCAGAGCCCAGGCAGGAAAACTGCTGTCCCTCTGCCCGCCCAGCGGGCACCGACCGGCAGCCCAGCACCGCTCCTCCCTGCCCTCTGCCAGGCTCTGGAACGTTCCCCAGCTCAGACTGAATATTTGTGTTCTGATCTGCAGGTTTCTAACATAACTCTCTGTCTAAATGGCTTCTTTAACCTCCTCCTGTTTTTCCTGTCCATTCACGTTGTTTTCTTGGGCTTCCAATCTCCCTCACTTATTCTCGTCTCTGAGTGAGCAGAAGTCCGTAACGCAGATGGGCACCTGCCTCCTCATTAAGTGGCAACCGGACGCTCTCTCTAATGACTACTGCAGAGTCACCTCAGCTGTGACAGATTCTGAAATTTCCTTTTTACCCTGATTCACTCCAGACTTTATCAGCTCATGCCCTTAATTTCTGCCGTTCTCTTCTGTTCCTGACGTGCGGTTTTTCTACCACACAGCGTTAGGTCTTCCTAAAGCCTCACACCAGGCGGTGCCAAAGCAGCCCAGAGACGCAGGGGTGAGCCCGTCGGCTGCAGAAGAGCCGTGGAATAAAGAAGCACAAAATTTTGTGTGCTGGAAGTGAGAGACTGCACCTCTCCCGTCAGCTCCAGGCAAATCCACCTCGGGCAATGCCCGTGGCACCAGCGACGGAGCTGAGCCAGGCAGCAGCTCGGGAGTGCCGGGAAGCGAGGGGAGCAGCGTACCAGGCTGAACCACAGGCAAAAGGGCCGAGCCGCCGGGAGCCCTGGCCCCGTCGCAGGCGCGCAACACAGCCCAGCAGCACCAGTGGCACCGCCGGGGCCGCTGCCGGAACAGCCCAGAGGACACGCACTGGGGCCGGGCTGCCGGCCAGCCTCACCGCCCTGTCAGAAGCCCAGGCTGCGGCAGCGTCGCTCTGGGCTGGAGGAGTCTCCGGGCCTTCCCCTCTTCCAGCACGGACACTAAGAAATGCAAATTCCAGAACCCAGCAGGAGAGCATACAGACCCAGTGAGGATGGAAAGCCAGGCAGCTGATGGCTCCAACTCTCTGTCCCATAAAACCATCGTAGTACTTGATATTATTGATCAGCTCCCCATTTCCGTTGTAGATTGCGGTGAACTGATTCATCGAGCCACTGGAAAGGAACCAAGAGAACATGGGGTCAGGGAGAATGCTGTGGCAACAATGTCGCTGCCTACAGCTCTCTTCTCAGCTGTGTCGACCGGAGCTGTTCATCAGACCAGCGTGCAACGAGTTCTTCTAAGCGGGGAGACTGACCGTAGCTGAACCACAGCAACCTCAGAGCAGAGAGTTCACAGCAACGCTGGAACCACAGCTACCTGTTACGCCGCAGGGCTGAGACAGAAAAGCACGAAGAGCTGACCCACGCAGGCACTGAGAGCAGACCCCCCAACCACCTCCACAATCCGTGGCGGCGGAGCAGTTGCTGGTCCCCACTCAGAGCCCTGAAACACCCAGGCTGACTCTGAACAGGGATCTGGCACAGTAGCATTCGCCATGGCTTTAAGTCTCCAGTGCAGAGGTTGGATGCACGCAAGGGATAAAAATCCCAAGCTGCAAATACGGGCAAGCAGCTGCGCTGCTCGTGGTGAGGCTAAAACAAACAACAAAACCAGCAAAACCCCACGAATGATGTCTGCAGAGACAAATCATCCTCCCCAGGGAGGCAGGAGGTGAAACTAGAACTTACCATGCAAAGAGGTTGGCTTGTGGGTGGATGTCCAGGGCCGTCAGCCCCTTGACTATCTGCAGGACCTTCATGGACTCGGGCATCCGGGGGTCAAAGAACCGCACATCTCCGTTTACACTGCCAACACACGAGTTTCACAACGTCAGGCTGTACCCAGACCAGACACCACAGCCCAGGACATCGCGCCATACGCCTGTCTGCGAGCTGACCGCCGCCATCAGACAATTAGGACAGAGAAGCCTTGCCTTCTCCGTCAGCACGGCTGAATTCCCGCTGATGTCACTGCGATTCGGTACCGTCCGCAACGCACAACGTGCGGTGCAAACAGCTCTGCCTCTGCCCTCAGGACTGATCCGTTACTGCTTTTACCAGTTACAGCTCGTCGCTGAGTCGAAGTGCCTTCGCTGTTTTGTCACACTCAATACCCCGAGCTGCACGTCAGACCCGGACTCCTTCTCCTTTTCACAGCAGGAAATCGCATTAGGAAGCTCTAACCAGACGGGCGCTGCCGGTACCATCCATTAGGCCAAACGTCTGCCCGCGGACGCGCACGCCCTGGCTGTCCCAAGCACTCTGCGGACCCGGCGTAACGAACCCCGCCAACGCCCAGGCGACGCGTCAGCCCCGTTGATGGCTTCACCGGGGAAGGGAGGGTGGGGACAGCAACCGTGGCAGGGGCAAGATATGGCGCTCAGCAGCTCGAGCACCTTTCAGACACCACTGATTTCTTGCCGTTCAGCGATCTCTCTGAGGCACATCAGCGGAAGCTCGTCTGCTGGCTGTGAAGAGGGGGCTGCTTCTCCCACAGCCCCGGCACCGTGGACCGAGGGTTTTGCCGCGGTACACGCGTTCTCCTGAGCTCCTTGTCAGAGACTGGCTGACCAGCGTACAGGAAGGCAAACAGAAGAGTCTCTTACAAAAACTAAATCCAACATTAACTAATCCGATCTGATTCTGCTGGCACCAGAACTAAGGCTTTTGGCACCACAACTTTCAAAGTGTTGCCTTTTTTCCATGTCACTGGTGGCCACACAACTGTGAATCGCTTACAGAGTTAAGAACAAGAAAGGCATTAAGAAGCATATTGCTTTCGCTTCTTTACCACTGGAATATCTAACACTGATCAAAAGGCTGCCACACAAGATCACTCGTATCATTACAAGAAGCTGCAACTCCAGCTGTCACATAATTAAATTCAAGACAAATTCAACTTGAGGTTGATTTAGATCCTAAAGACTAGATGGAAATACTGTTTGAGAGAGATAAAGTTACAGTAAATTAGTTTAAAGCTTTAAACCACAGTAAGACTTGAAAATGGTTCTGAATGTATTAGAAGACCATGCAAGAGCTTTAAAATGGAAGCAAAGTTCTGTGAGGAGGGACTACACAGGAAAGCACGCCCCAGTCGAACAGTAACGGGCGAGAAGCAGCCAACAACAGCCGAGCTATCACCCAGGACACGGAGCAGGTGTCCAAGGACCTTTCCTAGCAGCGCTGTCAGCCTGACGAACGCAGACCTGACAGTTCGTTAGAAGCACTGTGGTGGCATCAGCACATGGATCAAAGCGGCTGAACACGCTGTCCCGTGGTGAACCGGCGCTGGGCAATGGAGAGCCGCGGGGTCCGGCGTGGTCACCAGGCCGGTGTTAGAAACTCCTGCCTCTGGTCCAGGGAAAAAGTTGTGCTGAGGTTCAAGGAACTGCTCTTCCAGCAGCGCAGTGCCTTCAGGTTTTTCAGGAAACAGCCAGACCAAGACCTCGCCACGTCCTAACACTTGTTTTCCTTGGGTCTTGCTGTCAACGGACGAAAAGCGTGAACTGAGAGAAACCAAGAGCAAGGTGGCTTCTCTCAACAGACCGAGCCCCTCCGGGACGAGACCAGACCTGTCTTCCGAAGCACAGCGTTTTCCCACACCTCCTCCATCCCGAGAGAACTCATCACGTGCCGAGCGCACGGAGGAGAGAGGAAAAACGAGCCTTCAGACCCAGGCTGGCCAAGCGTACGGGCCTGACCCCTGGGACTGTGGCAGGAGATTACAGAAAGGAAGATTAAAAACTCTTCTATGTGAGCTCGACAAATCTGGCAGCTGCATCAAATAATCCCCTTTCTGAAAATCTTCATACATTTTTGCTGGCCCATCCCCCACCTCAGGAATGTTCCGAATCCCTGAAAATTATGTTTTGTTTTCATTTTGTAATCAAGAAAAAGAGCCTCTTTGTGTGCAAACAGCGGCTTTGCGACAGTAAGTTATTTTCTGCTGTTCTTTAATGGCCATATAAGTATATGCTGCTCTCTCCGCAGTATTTACCAGGCAGCAGAAATGGATTTATGTGTAGAAAATTGCTAGACAGCAAAGTAATCCTGCACAGCAATATGCCCAACAGATGCAACATCAACCTTCCTTCTCATGTTCTCTCAAATGACCCCACGGAGACGCTGGCAATGAAGAACACCACCCATAAGATCTGCTATATCTAGCCTGGGTTTCTGGTTCATTCGATTCCGCCCTCGCACGCCTCGTGACAGTGATTTCAGCAAAGACGCCTTCTTGTTTACTCTCCAGCCTCACTAACTGGCTTCCAAGGAAAGCTGCACATTTCTTTCTGCCTTCTCTCCACCAAGCTTGGAGCAGGAGTTCATTACCGAAGCAAATGTCAAACTACAGAGCTTTACCCTCTCAGCTCTTGAAATACCAGGGGCAGATCTTAAATACAAGAGCAAACTATTTTTAGTTTTTACGTTCAAGAGCAAACAGCTCAAACAGTAAAACGTCTCTTACCTGACACTCATGATGTTGCCGTCAGGATGCTTCTGCAAGTACGCCTTCACCACCCAGGCCGTGTGCTCTCGGTAGGTCATGACGCGGCTGAGGAACAGGGAGAGAAGTGTTTCGAAGGGAGGAAGGGGAGCCGTGAGGACCCCCCGAGTCCGGGCAGGACGGGTGGTTACCATTCACTCAGAGCCATCCTCCTGTCAAAGACGCGGATGGAGCCGTCACCCAGCCCCGCCACAATCAGCGAACGGTGGGAGTCACACGAGAGGCTGGTCACACAGCTGTCGGCGCCGGTGGGGATGTCCTAGGGAGACAGCACACAAAAGCCAAGCTGGGACCACGACGTGTCTTCAAGTCCAAAGCCCCAAAGAGAAGGCAGAAGGCCCTAAAGTCAAGGAGCTAAACCAGGTGGACCCCGTGTCCTCCTCCTCCTCTCCCCATTCTGTGCATCGGTCCAAAACTAAAGCAGGGTTTCCACCAGTCACTCACAACACCGTGATGCTGACTCGGTGGGAAGCTTTCCTTCAGGCTCTCTGGACACGACCCGAAACCTGGGGGTGGTGACCCTGGGGACGACGGTCACTGCTGCTGCCGTGTGCTGGAGCCACAAGTCCCACCGTCCAACCCACAGAGCCAGAGCTGGAGTCCCAGCAACGCCAGCCTTTGCGAGTCATTCAGCTTTATAAACCGAGAGGAAGGCAAGGTCTATTTAGGGAAGGAGGAGTTGATATCATTCTCTACTAAGAATATCTAATTATTTAAAATCTTATTTATTATATCTAATTATTTAAAATAAAAGGCCAGAGGAGTTATTTCTGCATAAACCATCTCTGTTGCGTACAAGCTGTAAAAGCCACTGGAATGGCAGGAGGGACAGCGTATCTCTGGAGGAGAAGAGTCGTGTACGACAAACCAAGCTGCAGAAAGCAAAACCCCCCAACGGCGTGCACAAAACCGCACCCGACACCAAACACAGCGGTGCTTGCTATAGGCAATACCACCCACGCCAAAAAAGGAACAAAGCTGCGAGGTGTGAGCCCTTCTTGTGCATCAGATCAACAGCCAAATAAGTTCCAGGATGTTATTTAAATCCTCCTTGTAAAATAAGCTTTTTCCCCCCTTTTCTTGTCTCCGTGCCACACAGGACACTTGCTGGGCCCCCAGAACCTACAAAATGATTTTCCCCGAAGGTAGCTCCCTCCCCCCAGAACGGCTCCAGTTATCATTAATGGAGGCCATTTCTTTCAGTCCATTTTTATTTTACTTTCTACACACTCAGCTCTCTCCCTCCTTTCACCACTCGGACCATCGCTACAGCTCTGCAGAGCCCCGGCGGCTGCTGCAAACGGGCCAAGGCAAGCAGACACGGCGTGACCTTCCTCTTCACCACGGCAGCAGTGGCGGGGAGACAGCTCCAGTGCTCCTGGACAACGTCAGTGCGGCTGCGCGAGCTGTCAGCCCCGCGATAAGATGCCCAACACAGCACCAGAGCATCTCTTCGGCAAGGCGCAGCGAGCCAGCGTGGGGCCACCCACCAGTCCCCGCTTCAGGGCACATGACAAGGAGATCCCAGTGATCTCGTTAGATGCCAGACACCACGAGTATTAACAACAACGACACGGAAAAAGAAGGCTGGAGCTTGCAAGGACAGCTGTGCTGGGAACACGCGTGCTCTTGCTCTAACGTTGCTCCTTGCCCACTTTTTACTCACTGTAAGCAAAAGAATTGCTTGGAAAATGTCTACGCCTGTTATGAGGAAAATCACTTCAATTACACAGAATCCCAGAATCCCAGCATGGTGGGGGTTGGAAGGGCCCTCTGTGGGTCACCCAGCCCAACCCCCTGCCCAAGCAGGGTCACCCACAGCAGGCTGCACAGCACCGTGTCCAGGCGGGGCTGGAATATCTCCAGAGAAGGAGA
>Ga0065711_1013463_pt1 | contig 10676 bp, 9 predicted proteins | sample Hoacrofraction12_FD_59098 | JGI IMG/M metagenome (GOLD analysis project Ga0065711, IMG submission 59098) | Hoatzin crop microbial communities from Cojedes, Venezuela - Epithelial fraction 12 v2 (version 2) | ecosystem: Host-associated > Birds > Digestive system > Esophagus > Crop | place...
CTTCCTGTTGGCCCCTTCAGGCACTGGCAGCTGCTCTAAGGTCACCCCGGAGCCTTCTCTTCTCCAGGCTGAACAGCCCCAGCTCCCTCAGCCTGTCCTCGTAGGAGAGGTACTCCAGCCCTCTGATCATCTTCGTGGCCTCCTCTGGACTCACTCCAACACATCCATGTCCTTCTTATTGCTTCATAAATCTGGATTTGTCAAGGGCAGTGGCTATGTGGTCCAATGTGGACGTTGCCTGTCTGGACCTCAGCAGTCGTGAGGTTGATGCCCATTCTCTGCTGCAGGCATGACCTAGGTATTTATATTTCTTGCCCAGTTCTTCTATCAAGACTGCAGATTGGAGCCAGGAGTTATCTCCAGCTCTGTGCATGTACAGCACAGTCATGTATGCTTTTAATCAAGGGGTCTCCAGAGTACCGTAAGGTGAAGAATTAGAAGAGTTATCCATTCCTGAAGTACGGTATTATCTCATTTAAGAACACGGAGGCTCCAGGTTTTCATTGGCTAGCTGCTAAATATTTTGAAAAAGGTCTGAGTAGATCATTTAACTTCCCTGGTGATTGGTGTTTGGTGCAATTCAAGGGTTGAGTGCTGCGCTCTGATTTGGCTGTGTTGTGTGTCCGCAGCCCGCTGCTGGAGAAACGAATGGACAAAGAGCAAACCGGCACTGACGAGGGTGGCCTCGCCTGCCGGTCCTGCTGCGGCTGTCTTGTGTTGGTCTGTGTGGAGATAAACTTTTCTACAACCCTTCAGAAACAGAAGTCTATTTTTATTATAGGTGAAATGAGACTACAATCTACTTAAATAAAAGCATACTTTGTTTCTTGTTACATTTGGCAAATGCTGACATTTCTTTGCCCTTTTCAGGTACGGCGGTTGCCTCCATCATTTTCTTGATTAGATTTGTGACTGTCAGCTGTCAGCTTCTAAGCAAGTGTTCAAATTAATTCACGAGGTACAGCTCAGAGTTTCCAGACAAGTCGTGCTCTCCGGTGGCCTCCACCACAGACAAACCTTAACACTGAAATTCACGGCTTGAAAAAAGAAACATGCTGGGCTCTTATTTTTCAGGTTAAAAACATTCCATTATCCCATTGGGTCTCACAACCCAAAACCTTTCTACAGGCCCTTATCCTATGCTTAGGATATTCCGTACTCAGACTGATGGTCAACGCGTTGACCTGCTCCTTGTTCCACTGGTGGCAATTATGTCTTAGCTCCACATTGGGCCAAGAGGAGATCCAAGGGCACATACCATGGAGTATGGACACAGCCAGTGTTATATATATTAAGGTTAGAAGTGTTATATATATGTTGTATTTACACCCCAGCTGAGTCAGCTATCCACTGTCAACGGAGGTGCTCAGCTTCACTGCCTGCAGTTGCTACCCTGTCTTCAATCTGCCTCAGGGACCACTTGAACCTCACCGTCCCCATCCCACCCGACTCCATAAAGGTTTGTAGAGGTTGGTAGACTGACAGAAACACCTATGCAAAAAATGTTTGTTTTTGGCATTGTTTTCCTACCAAAGTCATTGCTAAGTTTGTAGGATAAATTTTACCTGACTTCTGGTTTCCAGAAAGTTTTGATGTGTGGGAACAGGACCGTTTCAGAGTAAAATCAGCTTGGACCGAGTGGCAAGCCTAGCCTTTAAGATAGGCTGCGTGTGTAGGTCAATGCCTGCTCCTAATGAGTTGCTTATTTTTGTGGAGTTGGTGTATGAGTGCCCTGGACGTGAGTGGCACAGCACATCAAGCTGCCAGGACTGTCAGATCTGTCTCCCTAGGGAATACTTCTTATTCTTGTTGGAGTTATTTAAGTATGTTGCTTTTTTCTTAATGACAGGAGGACAGGGGTGTATTTGAAAGGATTAAAGTATTACTGTAGTGGCTCTAGGCCTTTCACAATCCCCATTATTTGCTCTAATCCCACCAGAGCACAATGCTTCCCTCATATTCCTTAATTACAGGGTGAAAATTAATAAAAAATAAGCTATTAAAAATGACATTCTGATGAGGGATGTAAATCCCAATTTATTCTGGATGCAGAAAAAAATCTGTGGTTCTGCTTGTGCTCAGTAATACTTGACATTTTCAGCCTAACTCCTCAGGGAACAAGGCTTACACAATCCTTCTGTGAGTCGTTCTGTGTATCTCTGTCCTTTCATTTTAATAAGTCCTGAAATTTTTCTCCCATTTCAAATGGGCTTGAAGGGCAGTTGAGATCACAATGACAATTTGTTTATTTAAAGGTGAGGATTTTTTTGGAAGCGAGCTACCAGGTAAGGATGTTTTGTTACTGCTCCCCAGGGACGGTGAGGCTGTAGTGAATATCTCTCGAGCGTGCAGAAGATTTAGTGGCCAGCAGAACATCCAGCCAGAAGAAAACCAATGAGAGGAAGTTAGGTTTGTGCAGTGACCTGAAAATACCCGCAGGTCCAATTCTGCAATAGCTGACTTAAGACAGGAGGTACATAAAGGAACAGTGACCACGGACAGGTGAGAGTCTCTTGGGTTTGATGGGGTTTTTTTTATTTGTTTGGTTAGAATAGAATAGAATAGAATAGAATAGAATAGAATAGAATAGAATAGAATAGAATAGAATAGAATATTTTTAGTTGGAAAGGACCTACAACCTACAACAATCATTTAGTCCAACTGCCTGACCATTGCAGAGATGGCCAAAAATAAGCATGTTATTAAGGACGTAGTCTAAATGCCTCTTGAACACTGACAGGCTTGGGGCATTGACCACCTCCCTAGGAAGCCTGTTCCACTGTCTGACCACCCTCTCCATAAAGAAATGCTTCCTCATGTCCAGTCTAAACCTCCCCTCGTGCAGCATTCAACCTTTCCCATGTGTCCTGTCCCTGGATTCCAGTGAGAAGAGCTCAGCACCTCTTTCTCCATGTCCTCTGCTCAGGAAGCTGTGGAGAGCAATGCGATTGTCCCTCAGCCTCCTTTTCTCCAAACCAGACAAACCCAAAGTTCTGCTCCTCACGGGAGATTCCTTCCAGCCCTTTCACCAGCCTTGTTGCCCTCCTCTGGACGCGCATCCTCCCCTTCCTGGCTTTCAATGAGCAAAGGCAAACAGTAACTCTTGCAAATGCAGTCCAGGAGTTGGACCAGGACATTCACAAGTAGAAACCTCTTCAGCAGCTCTCCTCAGGCTGCTGAACGCCTGGTAGCAGTCAGGGTTTTCTACCCTGCATGCCTTCCTCATTCTCTGGTGATTATCGTCTCTGCCAACTCTACTTCGATGCTATTCTTCTGATTCCCTTGTGAAACATCACCGATGCTCTCTTGCACCTTCACCTCATTTCATTAGTCTTGGAGAGACCCTGCCGAGGGGTTAACAATGGCCTTAGACTCACTTTTCGCTACAGAAAGTGAGAAATAAGACAAATACAAATCATGTTTTGCTTTAAAGGACAAAACGTTCAAAAACTTACTAATAAATTGTCTTAATTGCTAATAGGTGGTAATTTCATCCTGTGTGAAGGCACTGAGAGAGACTGACTGAGGCTGAAATAGCCTCTAAACCTCTTTCTAATCGTCATTGCGGGTCTGGCTGCTCACTGGGCAAGAGGCTTCTCAGTGCAAGCCCCATTCCCTGCTGGGTTTGAATGAAGATGAATACTAATATGGAGCTAATGCCGGGGAGATTGACCACTTGAAAGAAGAGAAAGTATTTGATTTGATTAAAAAAGAAATCAAGAGCTCCTTTTAATTAAAGAGACTTGTTTGACAGGATAACTGGCTGAAAGTGCAGTCTGACATTTTCTTTTTGCTTCAGCCTAGGGAACATCTGGGACAGCATCCCTTTGCGTGGTGGGGAACGGGTGTCCCCAGGTATTTGTTCGATATGGGCTATAATGAGGCTGCCTGATAGAAGCACTGGCTGCAAATTTGGGATTAGAACTGTTACCAGTAACAACAACATTGTGATAATGATAGCAATGCTCTGCGGGACTTGGGAGCTGTCAGGAAGAGAGGCAGCATCTGTCTGTGTTAGGTTGGGCTCTGGATAATGAAGACTTCGTCATATTTCAAAAAATACAGGGAAATAGGAGGATGCTGTGATTTTTACCTGTCATTGAGTCTTAGTGGATAGAGACAATTTTCCAAAGCGGGGACTGTCTCCGTGGGTCTGGATACAGTGTGGGCTGGTGGGTGGCTACAGGTCTTTTAGCCATCCCTGAGCTACATGTGAAAGCTTGCACACCACGAACCGACTGTGAAAGCACCGTTTTCAGCAAAAAAAGTGCTTTGGATGCTACAGGACCACATATCCCTGCATGTGTCAACATCGTGAGGGTTGAGTGCTAGTGACAGTTATGCCATTCACTTTAAAATGACTCCAGGTATGTGTGTGAGAGTTTCAATATCAGACCAAGTCCACTTTACCTGTAAAAAAGAAATGCAGACATGCCCACTTTTGCATAAATGGATTCAGTGTCTATCAAAAAGGTGGCTCAGTTTCCTGCTTAGAATCACAGAACACGAAGACAAAGAAGAAAAGTGGAAAACACACACAAAAAAATCTTTTATTAGCTACAACAGCCCTTTCCTAGTAAAATCAACACGTTGAAAAGAGTGATTAACCTTACAGTTTTGGTATTTGATTGGAAAATTAAGTGGTCACTGGAGGAGGAGAACAAAGCCAGCCTAGAAAATTGGGCACTGCCATAACCGAGCAGCAAACATCAGGCCCGTGCTAGTGAAAACCAGCGGAAGTTTATTGCTGTACCACGTAGGGCATCCAACCCCTCCCGGGCTCCTTCGGGACCAGCTCTGCCTCCGGAGGAGCTGCACTGGTTCCATGATTCCTGGAAACAGGACATGATTTACTAGCAGTGCGTAGAAGCAAATTCTGAACCAGCCTGCCAGGAGAAATGGTGAGTTTACCGCTGGTTTGAGCGTGCCAGAGGAGATTAGATTTCATCGTAAAAGACAGGCTTCATGCTGGAAAGAGAAATCCAGCCACAGTCAGCCTTTGTGGTCCTCTGGCTTTGGGGGCTGTGACTCTCCACAACCTCCCACTCACCACTCACCGTTTTCAAGAGGAAAGCCTGTCTTGCCCTAAGCACACTCGGAACCCGTGAAGACTGTGATTACAATCAAATCCCATGTCTCATGGCTTCAGGCAATTGCTTGCAGGTGCCAGGAAGGAATTCACCTCCAGACACAGCTGCTCACACTCGTTCTGGCTGTATTTGCATCCTGTGAAGTGGAAGCAGCAGAGATTTGCCGCTGCTGGAGATGGACAGGGTGGCTGTGCGGGTTATAGGTGCGGCTCTGCTGTCTGGATGCCTACTGGTTGGTTCTTCTTCACATTCATAGGGTAAGCTGGTAGATTTGCAGGTCATGCAGGAATTTTTGACCACGTGGAACTAGCAGAGATTGTTTTGTTCTTTCCTGCCTTCCTCCACAGGACAGTCTGGCACGGGTCATCTGTTCAATTCCCTGCCCATGCATCCGTGGCGTGTTGGTCTTCTGTGACACAGAACAGCTTATCATTTTGCAAAGAGTGAAAGATTTCCATTTACTTACTGCCATGAGAGTGGATATAGGGGTTTCCAATGAAGTTTAATCGTCTGTGACATTCAGGTTATGATCCAGGTGATGTAAGAATTTCATCTGCACTTAAACCATATGAATTTTTTCTTAGTGTAGACACTAGCCTCACAGCAGAAGTGTATTTTTCAAATGAGTAGTCAGGCAGGATTTTATATTTGCTATGTGAGTAAAGGCAGAAACAGTGTCAGGCAACGTGTGGTACCTTCCTGATGGTAACTCAGTGTTTTACAGACCTGTAAAATGAGGCCCTGCTTAGCTAGGACTTCTCTGTGTGTCTACTTCCAGGATTTAAATCCATCGTGCTGCCCTGGGAATGGAAAGATACAGAAGACTGGTGTTTGTAGAGCGGTTGGCAGAATTTGGCTTTGGAGATAACAATATTTAAGTAGCCTTGTATGGAGAATTTATGATTGCAATTAATCTGTTTCCATGAGCTGCTGTCATCTATTGACCAGTATGTCTTATCGCAGCATGGTCAAAGCTGAGTGTAGGAACACTCTAAATAAATATGGCAGTGGCTGTCAACTTTATAGGGAGTAGTCCCATCGCTGTGTTCGTCCTCCTTCCTCCACTCACTCCCTGAAAGATTATGCTTTGTCTACCCATCCACTCTCTCCAGCACTGCTGCTGCTGCCTCTCCACTTGACTTTGGGTGACATTGAAGCTTGAAGCAACTTGGGGAAGAAGGAAGCTGAAGGCACTGAGATGTTTTCAGAGCAGATGGAGACTATGAGATCTGTCCCAACACGACTGAATGTTGCAAGGAATGGTCCAGGGTGTCTACAAGTGAGAGGTCTGGCTGAGCTGGGGAGGCTGGCTGGAATGCTGGAGCTGAGGGCTAGGACAGGGGTCTGGAGATAGGCACTAGGGTTGATATTAGGATGTGTCCCTGAAGGGAAAGAAAGGGTTGGCCAGTGGTGGGGTCCTAGGATGGTATGTGGTCATCAGGCTGCTGACTGGCACTGGTGCTGGCTCACTCCTCCTGGCTAATCTGCCCTCACTCCCTGTGGGAAATGAGGACCAGCAGCAGCAGGAGGCTAGAGGGGGCTCTGGGGTGAGGTTGCAAACCCGTACCTTAAGCCAGGACAGGACAAGACTGTCAGCGTCTGCCCCAGTCCAGTGAGTGTGTTGTGGTTGAATGCTCAGGACTTTATCTGGTAGAGGTTTTGGTGCAAGATTCCAAAATTGCAATGGAAATAACCTCTCTCCAGCTCTCACTTAGCCTGGCATTGCCTGCACGTTCTAAACACTTCCCCACCACCACCTCTTGCAGCCTTTTCACACCACAGATGATAGTTTCTAAGCGTGCCAACGACTTCTGGAGTTTCAGCAGGTTTAGCCAGGCTTTTATGCCCAACCCAGTCCTCTTCAGGGGCTCTGTGGTGTACAGCCACACTCCAAGCCAGCAGGACTGTGCTCTCTGCAAACACAGCTCTAGCCAGTTCCTTCTAATGAACGCGTTCGTCTCGTACCGTACTGCTTCTCGTCACGGTCTCTGCAGTGGAGAGGCCAGAAGAGCCCAGATGGTGGCTTTTCCCCTGATTGCGTTTGGCCCGTTCAGCAGAACTCGCACAACTGGCGGCACTGAAGAGCGGAGCCACCAAAGCCAACGTGGCTGGGTCCCCTTGTGCGCAGCAGCTGAAGTGGGGAGAGCTGCGCGCCCTGTCCTCCTCCCGGAGCCAACAACGCGGTGCGTTGTGCCTCTCGCAGAGCCCCTCCTCGCCGTGTTTACGCAGCAAAGCACAACATCTAGCTCGTTTCTCAAGACGATTACGTGATTCACGGACATACTCCTTGGGACAACGATAATCTCTTCAGAGAAGGCTGAAGAATTGGTACCTGAGTAAATCTTCCTTCAGTTTTATTAATTGAATCAATTTCTTCCTTTGCTGATATGCAGAAGACTATAATTTCTATCTTTGTCTTTCCTAATGAAAATTTTCTCACATTTGGGACATATATACCTAGCTGGCATATTAAATGCATTTCGTCTATAATACAGAGATATTTTTTTATTTAAGATGAAAAATTAATTGAACAACTAATCTTTCTGCTTCTGCTGTTGCTGTATGTAGTGAAATTTAATTTCATTACTAAAAGTACATGTTCCATTTCACTTTTTAAGTGGTGTATTCATTTTTATAATAAACTTTAATTTTAGTCCCTTAAGGAACACAATCATATTGAGATCCAGACTAAATTCTGCATTTTGCTTTGAGCTGTAGACATTAGTCAGAATGTATTAGATTTATTGGTTCTTTTGATTAACCTTAAAGGAGACAAGACTTCACAAGTAACCATGTGTGGAAAATTTTCTCTTTTTTTTTAATGTATGCTAATCAGTTTTCCAGGCACACCTCCACGCGCTGACTGTATTGCTTAGGTTTTTTTTCAGCTTGGTTGCTTTAATCCAATGAAAAACTCATGTCAATTCTGATTATTCCAGCTTTGGACAAATCTTCGGAGTCCCACCAACACCCATTATGCCCTGCTTTGAAATAACTTGGAAAACACACCTGAAGTTCTTAATTCTGCCGGAGTTATGCATATGCTTAGTTTTGCTCAAGAGAATAATCCCCTGGAAGTGATCACATCCATGTACTCATGTGCCTCAATCTGTGGGACCTGGGAGCTTCAGGGTACATCCATCAGGCAGCAGGCTTCAGAGAGATCTAAACTGCTGACCTGACCCAGCGTAGGTCTAGGAAACATAGTGCAGCACAACTTTATTAGAGCTTATGTCTGGGTGCTGAAAAAGGCACGTTTTTCGCTCTAGTGCCCCTCAGCCAACAAATCCTGCTGCTTGGCCGTGCTGGCTTTTGCTCTCGAGATCCCTCTGCCACCAGTTGTGAGAAGAATCCTTGCTGAGAAACACCAGTGCCTCCATGCTTTTGCTGTCCTTTCCAAAGACATCGTGAGCAGCACTCTAGTATATCTACCATTTTCTTGGCTTTCCTTTCTATATATTTAGGACCAGATACCAGCTGATCTTTGTGAAGGTTTGTTTTTTTTCCCTCTCTTTTAAGCCAGAAGTTATTGCTTGTTCCTTTTCATCTAGGCAGAAATTATTTTAGATTCTTTCCAATCGCTCTATTTGAAAATTTATTCAAATCGAGTATAATAAAGATCTGACATTTTCATTTCACATATGAGAAAAGTCAAGAGTATCTCCTGCTGAAAATCACACCTGGCTCCAAACTTCAAAACTATTACGAGCCACAGTTCATTACAGGAGATGCAGTCAGGGCGGAGGGGAGAAATGGAAATACGCCGGTGAGAAATTGTCATGGAAGTCTCAGACTGAAATAGTGGGTTTAGACTACATCTCAGCATCTAGCTGAAAATTCACTTATTTGCTTTTCCTTGGGAATAAAAAAACCCATCAAAACAACACACTAGGTTTAATCAGGATGAGAAAAGAGGCGTTAGTATGCTCTCCCTCAGCACTGTGTCCTTTGCTGAGCAGGAGGTGTGAGAAGGTACAGTGAGAAAAAGGAGAGGAATAGATACTTATTCCACCTACCAATAAAAAAGATTTCCCAGTGAAGCATGCATTGACTTCCTTAGTGCAGAAATAAACCATAATTCATCTCCAAAAAATGCTCCAGGACTGTTAAGAAATGTGTCAACACAAGATGGATGCAACTACTGGGTTCTGCTCAGCACTGATTAACAGCAGTCTGGAAAATTGTGTTCAGTTTGGGACATGACAACTCAGGAAACTTCCAGAGAAGCTGGGTATCCTACAGGACACAGCTGTGAATGAGAAGGTGTTCGAACAGCTTGGTCTTTCTCCTGAGGAAAGGTGTGAGGACTAGCTTTGCCTTGCCTGGAAGAGAGACATGGAAGGGGATACGGTAAGTCTTTTTGGCAAGGAGGTATCAGCAGATGTCACTGAGGCCCATAGATGAGCAGGGTGACCTGGTAATGACCTGAGTGGTGGTGTTAGTTGTCCCTGATTGCTGGAGAACAGAGATTAGTAAGGCTGTGAATCTGAGATCTTGTAGCATCTGAGAGCTTGTTATAAAAAAGTGTTGTCCCATTTCTCTCCCTATGTCAACAGGAAAGCATGGGGCAGCAGGACTAAAGTGAGCACGGGAGGTGAGGTTGTGTATCACGAAAATGTTCCCAGCTGTGACAGTGCTATCACCAGGATGCCACCTCTATGGAGATGTTTACTGAGGAGCAGATTAGACCTGGCAAGGTCCAGGGGCACTTGGCCAAACCTCAGTGCCAGAGCCGTGGTGGTTGTGTTTGCTGGTCAGCTCATGTACCCTCCACCCTAGGGGGGCTTTGAGCTGTTTTGACAATGGTGAGGTGCATGACCCTTCCCCAACAGTGGTATGCTGTGATGAGGTCTAGTTAGGTGTCTTCAAAGAGATGGGAAGACAAGGGAGAGAGTTGCTGGAGAATGCTAGTAAATAGTACCGAATTATTCCCTGGGTGGTATCAGTTCCAATTATTTTTAGTGAAGAGATCAGTCTGGATGTCCCAGCCACGTCCTTTAAGGGGATTTCCCCGTGCCCTTTGCTTAGAGCAAATTTTTAATGAAGAGTTCAATGGCCATATCCTAGAGGATATATGGCCCATGAGTGGAAACAGTTTGTTTTTCCTCAGCATGAATCAAGGTAGCTCTCTCTAGTGTGAAAAAATCTCCATTACTCAAAGAAAGAACAAGGAGAAGCATTTTCAAGGCCAGTAAGCCACTCAGAGAGACAAGTAGGCATAGCAGCTCCTATAAGATGCCCTGGATCCTTTGCTGGTCTAAAGATATTGAGAACCAGCCAGCCAGCTGAGCAACAATTGTTCAGGAAATTGAAGATCTGCTCTTCCTTTTATGTAATTTTGCCCCCTTTCCTGAGAGTCATAAAGAACTAATGATGAACAAAAAGGGAAGCTTCATTCAAACACACCATGTGTTCTGAGGATTTAGGGCTACGAGGATGGTGAGGGGACTGGAACATCTCCCCTACGAGGAGAGGTTGAGGGAACTGGGCTTGTTCAGCCTGAAGAAGAAAAGGCTGCGAGGGGACCTTATAAATGCCTACAAATATCTGCAGGGTGGGTGTCAGGAGGATGGGGCCAAGCTCTTT
>Ga0065711_1050707_pt1 | contig 10675 bp, 16 predicted proteins | sample Hoacrofraction12_FD_59098 | JGI IMG/M metagenome (GOLD analysis project Ga0065711, IMG submission 59098) | Hoatzin crop microbial communities from Cojedes, Venezuela - Epithelial fraction 12 v2 (version 2) | ecosystem: Host-associated > Birds > Digestive system > Esophagus > Crop | place...
GACACCACTTGTTACCAGCCTCCAACTAGACTCAGCGCCGCTGATGACAACCCTCTGAGTTCTGCCATTCAGCCAGTTCTCTATCCACTTCACCGACCACTCATCCAGCCCACACTTCCTCAGCTTCCCTTATGGCAGTATGCCAGTTGGCCCTCAGTCCGGTGGAAATTTCTCACCATTTATTACCCCAGAGCTGGTGCGGGTTGAAGAGGGGAGAGCCCAGAGATGAGCCTTTCACTTTTTGTGGGAAAAGTGGATTTTCTGTAGCCAAGGACTGTCCCGCGCTGATTCAGGTGAACTTCACACCAAGGCCTTTTGGGGGTAGGTTGCTGGAAAGGAGACTTGGTTTATCCCTGGCTTTGAAGCATGGTGGTATCTCACACTCAGAGTGTGTGGCAGGTGAAGCGGCTGTTCCTCCGCTCTGAGCCCCTGCGGGGGAGCACGCTATGCAGCCAAGAGTGCACAGATGGCTGCTCGGTGGTGTTTGCCAGGGCCTCATGTGAGTGGGAGATGCCTCGTAGGAAAACCTGGGGAGTGCCCCTCTCTATTGCGCTGGTGTAAACAGTGGGCAGAGCGTTAGGCTCCGGTTGGGTCTGCCCACGGCTTTCATCGCCCGAGGAGCCAGCACCAGCCAGCAGCCCTTGTCAGAGGCATCTTACCGCAGTAGGGAAAGACACTCCGCTTTTCAGCATGGCGGCTCTGCCAAAGAGTGGTCAGGCCCTCGGAAGTGCCCCTGCTGCATGGGCAGATGCCAGGTACCCTCGTGCTGGCACTCACACAGCCTTGCAGAGGGAAGCACAGTCCAGCAAATCTGTTCCCTCTACACTCTATAGAAAACACACAGCTCAGCCCTAGAGATGCCTTTGGGTGGGTTTTTCTGGTAACGTCTCTGCTGCTGAGAACATTTTGCACCCTTAAAATATTACGTTCCCAGGGTCTGATTCTTGCAGGCTGTGAGAATCCCTGCGCTGCTGTAAGAAAACACTTCCTGCGTGCAACGATCAGGCCCTTGACCTGTAACGTGTTGCTTTGCAGATGGCATCGAGCAGGGCGTATGAAGTCAGCTACACCCCATGGAAGGGCCTGTGCTGACGTGTACGGGAATTTAACAAAAGAGAAAGCCATAGCAACTCCGGCACTCCTCCTGGCGCGCGGTGCAGAGCTGCGCAGCCCTGCAGGGATACTGGGGGCCCTCCGCTGACGTGGGGCCTGCTGCTGGTGTTGTTCTTGCCTGCTCCCGCAGCACAGCCAGCACGGGCAGTTTTAGTAGAGCTAAATACGGAGTGCATCCACAGACACGGGTACATGGAAGCTGTCTTAGCTCGGCAGCGTGGGGCCACCAGGAGACACTGCCGAGACCCCCCCCGACACAATTTGTGGGTGTCCATCTGTCCAGCCAGATGAGTGTCTCTCTGTCCAGCTGAGTCAGTGTGCGCACGGCCGATGCCACTAGAGCACTCTGCTTAGAGTGGTCCCTTTTGGAGTGCAGCATCCTCCCCTCACCTGTGCCTTCGTGGGTCGTTGCCTCCACATCCCAAACCCACCCCACAAAAACCCAGCAGTGACAGTTTCCATCTGTGCCTTCCCCAGAGACCGTGAGCACAAGTACAGCTCCAGTGAGAAGGAGTCGCACAGGGAGCGTGAGCGGCAGCGGCGGCGGCGCTCGTATTCCCCCCTAAGGAAACGCAGGAGAGACTCTCCCAGCCACCTCGAAGCTCGGCGCATCACAAGGTAAGGGGATGCGGTCCCACGGTTGCTCCAGGAGGAGACCAGTTTCCCCGAGCCTGATCAGCAGGCCCTTCCGCCCATCCTAGAGCTTGGGGATTTCCAGCTAGAGGCAGAGGGAGGATGGAGGGGAGGGCCTCGTTTACAACAGCTGAAGAAAAACAGCCGAGGAAGTCAGGGCAGGGGCTCAGCCGGCAGGAGCATCTCCCCCCAGGTGTTTTGTTTCACTCTCTCCTGTGGTAGATGTCCCACACTGTAGAGAGAGTCAAATATTGACTCTCACCTTCACGCTGAGGGCTCTTTGGGACAGTGTCAAGCAGAGCCTGGCCTCAGACTTGGTGCTCGGGACATTCCCCAGGAGCCTAGGGGTGGGTGGTTTGAATCCCAAGGCCTGTCAGCTACCTGATCTCTTCCTTTTTTTTTCTTTTAAACAAACACAATCACGTTTTTGGGGAGTGTTGTGCAGGGTAAACAAGCTATTTGGACATTTTGGCAGTAAATCTGTCCTTGTATTGCTGGTAACCCACGTCTCTCTGTCCCCACAGTGCCCGCAAACGCCCCATCCCCTACTACCGTCCCAGTCCCTCCTCTTCCAGCAGCGCCAGCAGCTATTCCTCCTGGTACAGCAGCTTTAGCCGCTCCCTGAGCCGGAGCCGGAGCTACTCCAGCTTCCAGACGAGCCGGAGCCGAAGCTGGAGCAGCAGCAGCGCCGAGGGCAGGAGCCGCAGCCGGAGTTCAGGCCCCAGGAGCAGCCGCAGCAGGAGCAGGAGCTATGACTCAGGAGGCAGCTCCGACAGCCTGCGTCGCTAGGGAGTGTCGCTGCCGGCTGGCCTGCCAGCGTCGCCTCCGAATTCCAGGCATTCTCCGCTTCCTTCCCACCTACCTGGCCATCGATAGCAATCATCCCCGATACTGATGTGGCGGCAGTGTCGGGTCCCCATTCCCCGGTTTGGAGTAGAAGCCCTCGTGTGCCGGGTGCAGCCCCGTCGGCACCTCGTGGAGTGGGTGGATCAGTCCCAGCTCCCCAGGCCAGGGCTGGAAGAAGGCTCGGCGCTTCGCAGAGGGTCTGTCATGACAGACCTGCCCCATCCTCCCTGACGTCCCCGTCTCCCCGTCGCTGCTGCTCTCCAAAGCACTACCAGCTGGTCCAAAGGAAAGAATTCAGCTCCTTGCTCTTCTGCCAAATTGGGAGCCAGGAAATTAGTTTCTGTTGGAGCAAGAGACCCAGTGAGGGAGGAATTTGCTGGGAAGCTTTGGTGATGAGCGGGGCCAACCCGTCCCCACCAAGGCAAATATCAGGTCCCTTGGGTCTCTCCTCCAGAGTTTCTGCCCGCTCTGCAGCAGGCCTCTTCCATGAGAGAGTATTTATTTATTGCCGGTCAGTCAGTCCCTGCTATAAATAGAAGGCTAGAAATCCCTCCTGACGTAATTCTGGGGGAAATAAAGGCCATTCCTACTCTTTCTCCCACCCTTTCCTGCCAGGTATGCATCATCTTCCACAGGGGCTGTTTTATCCCCCCCAGCACTGAGACGTGCTTGCGAAAAAACTGCCAAGGTCTGCAGCAGACGTGGGGCTGGGGGGGCACAAGGGAGAGGGGACCTGGTGCCAGGCTGCGCTCCCAGGGCCAGGCCAGGACGTGGGAAGTGGGGGCTGTGGGGTTCCCTTCTCGGAGGAACACCCTCGCAGCGTGGGTTTGGGTTTGCCTGCAGGGAGCCTTGCCCTTGGAGGGACCGTCAGGAGATAGCCTGGCTGCGGGGTGTGGTGGTGATGTTCTTCAGGGGTTCTTCTACCCGCTGTGTAAGATGCCAATCAACACCCCGAGTGGAGATATTTGTATTTGTTTCTGGTCTGCCGGGCCTTAACCAACAGCCGCAGATCACGGTGTACAGCATCCGCTCGACCAGCCTACGAACACCCGATTATCCTTGACCAGGAAGCTTGTCCTGGTTGGAATGGGGAGTTTCCGTCGCCAAGGCTGCCTGACCTTGGTGATTGTTACTGCTCCCATCGACACCAGTGAGAGCACACAGGGTTAGAAGGGCACGGGCCCCAGCTGGGGTGGAGGCTCTGCACCCCGGGTTGGTGGTGGGAGGACGGGGCAGGGCAGGGGTTCGGAAGGGCCCCCCGCTAATCGCCTGGTTTTCCGAGGAGGCGCAGGCAGCGGCAGGACGGCCCTGCCTGCCTGGGCCGCCCGTGGCCCTGGGGTTTTGTCTCGCTGCCAGCCCGGCTGCCTGCGCAATTACTGTGCTGTGCGCAGGGTAACGAAGGCTTCTCCCAGCACAGGCTGAGCTGGTGCTGAGGAGTTTCTTTTGCTTACAACACCTGGGTGCTTAGAGACGCTAATTTAGGCTTAAGGCTTCCCTCCCTCCCTTTTTTCCATCCCCTCCCCTTCCATCCTGCATGATCATTAAAGAGTTTGGGTTTAATGAGTCAAGGAGGTGTGTCAGTTAAGTGTCGCAGAAAAGGGCTAAGTGGAGCCAGCATCTGCTGGAGGAGGAGAGGGGGTAGAAAGAAATGCAACCGCCCCAGCTAAAGAGTTACCTACAGCCCCCCCAGTCCTGCTGGCAGCCGGCGAAGGGGCAAAGCCACGAGTGGAGGAAGGCCGGGTGGTCTGCTGGTGGAGCTGGGTGATGGCCTCAGCAGGCATCTAAACCTGTTACCTGCTGGGAAGTACAGCACCGTGGCGTGTATTTCCCCCCGGGCAGTGCGAAGGGAAGTTTTATGTTGGGGGTCCCTTTTTCCCAGCGTCCTTCCTACTGTTCGTCCGCCTTGTCCTGTGCCTTCAAGTCCCAAAGCCCCCTCCCCCCCCTTCTGCCAGCCCCCCATCCCCTGCCCTGCTCTCTGTGGGTGATGTGAGGGTGGGCGAGGCAGAGAGCTGGGCGCTGGTATAGTCAGTGGTTCGGTGGGACGGGCGTCTGTCTGGGAGGCTGCTTTCTAGGACAGGGAGAAAAGCATTCCTGGCAGGGCTGAGCGAACCTTGGGGCTGTGGCTGAGGGATCACAGGCGGGGTGTTCTCGCAGCAGGGTGCTGCTGCCCTCCCTCCTGCCCTGCCCCTGGCAGCAGCCCCTTGGCCATCTTCTGCGGTGACATCCCTGCTTGTAAAGGGCTGAAAACCTCACGCTCCATCCCCAAAGAGTCTCTCCCAGTTTGATGTTGAAACGCCCTGTCCTGCTGCCCCATAGGAAGACCCGGAGGCAGCGACGGGAGCCCAGACCCCAAATCCGCCAGCGGTCCAAGAGCAGCCTCGTGGCCCTGAACACCCCCGAACGCGCAGGCGCACCTGTGGCAAGGAAGCAGCGAGCCGGGAGGTCGAAAACTGGTGAAGAAAAGAGGGGCTTTGCGCAATGGGTGTAAACACCAGAACACAACATTGGCTTGAGTTCCTCGTGGCTGGGGACGGACGACGGAAGCTCCGCAGCCGGGGCAGCTGACCGCGGGGCAGGAGATGACCCCAAGGGCCATGCGGGGCGGACAGTGGCTCTCGTCCCCGGCCGGCTGTTCCGTGCTTCGAGGACTGCCTCTGCTCACTCAGCCCGTGGCAGCTAAACGCTCCTGGGGCTTCCCGAGCAGACTTGCATTGGAGTAAACCTCTTAAGTTATTTATTTATTTATTTATTACTATTGTTATTCTATTTTTAATTGTATGTCGGAATGGATGCCGGTGGTCACCATCACCAGTATTTATTTATTCTATTTTTTTTTTCTCTTGAACAATAAGTTATATTTGGATCTGTTTGTTTGTTTGAATGTATCCATGCCGCTGTTCCTATGTAAAGGTTTACGGCACTGGCCCCTCTTGGCAAGGTGGCCGGAGGAGCGATGGTCACTCCTGCTGCCAACGTGTCCCTTCGGCTGCGCTTTCCAGAGCAGGGCGGAGAGTGTGGGTCAGCCAGAGGGACGCAAGGCAGAGCTGTTTGTCTGTTTTCACATTAAAATCTAGGATTTCTCGTTAGATTTGTGCAGGAACACGGTGGATGTCACCAGAGAACCAGGTCTAGGACCTCACGGAGGTGACAGCGAAGGTCTGCTCACCGAGCGCCGGGCAGTTTGCAGCGCTCCGAGGGGAATTCTCACACCGGCTGGGTGCCAGCTGGCCGCTGCCGCTGTTTCCCTTGGCTCCGCAGCCAGCGCACAGCCCGAAACTGAGCCGCTCCGCAGAGGCACCGCTGGTTTCCCTGGGAGGATGCCGTCGCCAGGACTCCCCTGCCGTGTTTATCGCCGCGGCCTGACCCACCCATGGAAAAACTACAGAAAGGAGACCGTGAGAGAGTGATCCGTGCTGAAGGTGCTTGCAAAACCCAGCCTCTGGTGACAGGACCTAACCGAGCCTGTCTGTACGTATATGTGCGTGTTATGTGTGTGTGCACGTGTGCACAGACATACGAGTTTCCCTCAGTGGTGGTATTTATTTTTTAACTTATTTAAGATTTTTAGTACGACCTGGAACGTCACTCTCCCTGTCGGTGGGCAACTGGGTTTTCCCTCGGTTTGCGAGAAGCCCGTGAACTTTTCTGTCTCTGTGCCTTTCGCCAGCTCTGTTTTTGTGTGCGTGTTTCGCTCATTCATTGTTTTTATGGATTTTTTGCTCCGTGTCTGGCATGTCAGATTGCTGCTGGCGCTCTCTGCGAAGAGCAGCGTCCACCTGGTGGAAAGGCAGCTCGGCCGTTTGGGTGCGGGTGAACCGCGGCCTGCCTGCGGCCAGCCGCAGCCGCACCCAGCACGGCAGGGCTTCGGGAAGACATCTTGCCCGTCCTCCGGAGGCCCGAGCTCAGATGGTTTTGCTCTCCCAGTACACTGTGGGTCTTTCCCACCCACAATTTTGTTTCCGTCCTGCAAGCGCCCCGGGTGCCTGTCCTCGTTCCCAAATGTCCGCCTGACCCCGGCGTCGTGCCGGCAGCTCTCCCCGCTCCCTGGACCGGCCTCGGCTCTGGGTTCGTTGCACTGAGCGAGGCGCGTCCCCCCCCTCCCAGCCCCAGCGCTGAGGCCAGGCTCCAGAAAACCCAACCAAATCTCTGCAAGTTTGCTGGAAAGCAAAGAGAAGGGACGTTTCAAAGCACTGTCGCGTCATTCCTTTTCTTCGTGGGTTACAGCACTCGGTCGAGCTTTGCTTTATGTTGACTGCAACTTTTGCCAATGTTTTTGTTGGTTTGGGGGACTGAATTCGTACCAAACTTGTCTGCAACAGCCAGTCACTGTTCTTTTGCTATGCATTGTACATACATTGAACGGGCTGAGAGGACTTAGCCTCTATTTAATATTTATTTCTTCTATTTATTGAGCATTGCTTTAAAAAAGCTATTTGGGTCTTGCCGTTGGGTTCTGTGAGGGCAGGGGCCTTCGAGGTGTTGCCACACACACTGGAGAGAGGTTATGAGAGAGGTGAACGACAGAGGCTGTCGCCTGCCAGCCTCCAACAGATAAATGAGGCTCATTTGGAGCTCAGCCACCAGTGATTTAGGCAGGAACCTCGTTTAGATGGAGATGAGCAAGGCATGGGACAATCCTCCATCTTCTTGGATAAATCACGACTCCCTCAGAAAGGTGCTGGAGGCAGCAGACCAGCTGTGGCGGAGGAATGACCCTGCTCCTCCTCCTCCTCCTCCTCCTCCTCCTTCTCCTCCTCCTCCTCTGTGCCACGGAGGGATGCTTGGGTCGCCAAAGGTCCCCGGAGACTGCTGCTCTCCCACCGCTGACCCCCTCTCGGTTCTCGGTGCTTGTTGGGGAAGGGGGGACTCATCGCCCTTTCATCAACGTGAGGAAGGGGATAGGGTTGAAGCAACTTGCCATGGTCTCTACCAGGACGTAAAGATGTCCAGCCTGCCCAATCCTGAGACCCTCGTCCTTGTGCCATGTCCTGCCTTGCCCCCTTCGCTGAGCTCTGTCCCAGAACCAGTAGCTTTACCCAGACGTCAGCTGAGGGAAGGCAGCCAGGACAGGACCAGGGATGTCTCTTCTCTTGTCTCCAGCGTCAGACGGAGCTTGCTGCAGGCATCTACCCTAGCTTTGACAAAGGCATGGGACGCGCTAAAAATCGCAGCCTGCCCCAGCGCTGCTCCGCCGACGCCGCAGCCACCGTCCTCGTCACCTGAGAGGAGGTGTTTGTGCTCCGTGCGCAGAGCTGCGCGAGGTGGACGTGACTCCGGCGCCGGGAGACGAGTGCCCAGCGTGGGGCTGTTCCCGCAGAGCCGGCCGGGAGCCGAGGGGCCCTCGGGGTCTTTGTCTGAGAAAGGGACGAATTCAGGTGCCCGAGAGAAGACTTTGCCTGTTAGTGTCGGGGGGGGGTTTATTACCTCTTTGACCAGAGAATAAATAATTGTGGTGACTTTTGCTGCTACCTGGAAGTTTGCACGTGAGCGGGAGGGTCTCGAAGCACTGGTGCATCCACTGCTTGTAGCGACGGCCTCATGGTCACAGCGTCCCAGCTGTTGCCTAGAGAACAGCACCCCGAACCTCACCGGCCCAGGGCAGCTCTGCCTTCCAAACCCGGGGAACGAGAAGATTTAGAACAAAAAACCAAGATGGGAGAAAACCCCAGAAGGAAACGGCGTCTCTGTTTTCTTGCCTGTCAGTCAATTCCGTCCCCAACGGCACCGGCGCGTCTGTTCGTTCGACTTCTTTGTAAAGCTCCCGTTGCTCTCCATCGAGCGGCGTTCTGTATTCGTTAGTCTTCCCAGGGTGTGTGAGTGGTTAGCCTGGTTAGAAAAAGGGTTCCAATAAAGGTTCAGACAGTATTTCCCTCTCATCGCAGCCCCGTTTGTCATGTTCCCTTTGCATCTCACTGCGCGCGGTGAGATATTTTGGGTTGGTTCAGCTGCTCCGCCGGGAAGGGCATGTGCCTCGGCTCCCAGCTGCTGCGGACTGGCTCCTCGGGGCGCTGGCTGAGGCGAAAAAACTTGTGGGCTAGTATGTCTGGCAGCTCTCCCCTCCCTGCCGGGCCAGGCTTTCGCTGCCCTTCGCCAGGCACTTTGGGTCACCCCGTCCCGTTCGGGCCCTGGGAGCCCATGATTGAGATGCCGCGGAGCTCCCCATCCGGGCTCACCGGTGCTTTCCTCGGCGCCGTGCCCTTCTCTGCCCGCACGGCCCTCGCTCCGAGCCCTGCACAGTGCTCTCCACGCCGGAAGGTCACCTTGTTGGCGAGCAGTGGGGCGGTGGACGTTCACCGGCACCGCAGACGATCCCCCCTCACCCTGGGGTGCTCCCCTCGGCTTGCTGGAAGCCCCACAGGGGACCAGCAGCACCGGAGGTGTTCCCAGCAGGGCTCAGATGGGTCTGGCTGCAGCACGGACGGACCCTGGGGACGCAGGGCAGCGTCCCTGGGTCACTCGGAGGAGAAGAGAGGCTGCGGGGCTGCTCCCCAGAGCTGCTGTGGTGGGGCTGGCTGGGCGGCGGGAGGCAGCCGGGAGGTTGGGAGTGACAACAGGAGCTAAATTGGGATGGCCCAGCGAGGGCGAGAGCTGGCGGGCGGCGCGAGGGGATGTGTGACTAATGGGGACAAACAAGGCGACAGGGAGGATTCCTGGCCAGGGAGGGAGGATGGCCCGGAGCTACGCAGCGAAACGTAGGACTGGAGATGCTGGGAGGCTGCTGGAAGCTCTGCAGGATCATGGCGCTGCCCGAAACCTCCTCGGGGCTCGTCCCCCTCTCCCCTCTGCCCAAGCGGGTGCAGAGCTGGGTGCTGGGGTGATCCCGCTCCCCATCCGAGGTGCCCAGCTGAGCCCAGGCTCGGAGTGCGGCGATGTCCCCCCGGACACCCTGCTGTCACCCCCCGCATCGGGAGCAGGGCAAAGGGACGGAGGGGGCCACTCTGCCCCTGTGCTGGCAGCTGCCCCCTGCACCCAGGGGTGCTCAGCAAGCACCTGAGACTTCCCCAGGCACCTCCAAACCCCTGTCGGTCCCCAGGGAGAGCCCTGCGGTGCCCAGTTGTGTCCCCACGCACAGGGGGCCAAGGAGCTGAGCGCAGGGAGCAGGCGAGGCATCTCCTTCCTCCAGCGATGCCGCGTCGGTGATTAATGCCGCTGGGGTGACCAGTGGCTGAATTGCCGTGCGGCCAGCGCTGCATCAAAGCCTTCCTGCTGTAATTAGTTCCATCAAGTCTATTAGAAAAATTGCAGATGCTGGGGAGAAGGAGCATGAGGCAGAGCCAGGCAGGAGGATGCGGCATGAGGAAGTGGTCCCGTATCCAGCAGGACCTTCTTGGATGGCATCCCGTCCTCCAGCGCATCCCGTCGCCCGCCCGTGCCTGGACCAGCTCCATGGGAGCCCCTCGTTGCCGCCAGGTACCCCGCAGCCGGGGCTGTGTCGCCCGGGTGGGTGCTTGCCGGGAGCTCGCCCGCCGCCGTGCCTCTTCCCACGGCGCGCTGCCCGCTCCCCGCCGCTGCCCTGTAATTAGCCCCGCCGCCGCGCGGCTGTGATTACCGCCTCGCCCTGCCCGCGCACAGCGATTGCGGCAGGGCCCGGGCACGCGGTGGGGTGAGGAGGAGGAGGAGGGTGAGGAGGAAGGCAGGGGCTGAGCAGCCCTGCGAGGACCCTGCCCCCCTGCTGCCGATGGTTAGGGGACGTTTCTCATGAAGGCGGCCGAGCAAGCAGAGCTAGAGAGGGACATCCCTCGGAACATGGATGCCATCCTGCACCCTGCAGTCCCACTTGCACCCGGGCTCCGTGGGCAGCCCCGGCCGCAGAAGGGGTCCGTCCCCTGCCCCTGCATCCCCCAAACACCCACCCACGGGGTCCCACCGCCCTGGCAGCGCCGCGCCGGGGGTGCCACCAGTGACCCACTTCCCAGCGCAGTGGGCTGCTCGGGGGCGTGGGACACGTGGCGGTACAGTGCAGGAGCAGCTCAGCCCACCCTGCCAAGGGGGTATTTTTAACGGGTGACAGCGGGGTGAAGGCAGCCGGCCCTGAGCGCAGGGGCTATTTCGGGCGCGGGGTGGTGGGAGGGGGCGGCGGGGA
>Ga0065711_1050737_pt1 | contig 10675 bp, 5 predicted proteins | sample Hoacrofraction12_FD_59098 | JGI IMG/M metagenome (GOLD analysis project Ga0065711, IMG submission 59098) | Hoatzin crop microbial communities from Cojedes, Venezuela - Epithelial fraction 12 v2 (version 2) | ecosystem: Host-associated > Birds > Digestive system > Esophagus > Crop | place...
GTCCTGTGCGGCCTGCTGTAGGTGACCCTGCTTCAGCAGGGGGGTTGGACTAGATGACCCACAGAGGTCCCTTCCAACCCCTACTATTCTGTGATTCTGTGATTCTGTAAATGGCTTGCTGGAGGCAGCCGCCATTTCTTGTCTGACAGCAGCCTGGAGTACATGAAAGCTACTTGACTTTTTCAGTTTGCAGGAAAACAGAGCTGACTTTCACGCAGTTGTCTTAGGTGATGAATACTCTTGTTCGTCTGACCACCTGTAGGCTTTAAGTTCCACCAAAGTGCAGTGTCCGAGACCACCTGGCTGAGATTATTTATACACTTCTTCTCAGTTTCAACCTAGTCAGGCCACAGGTGACTCAGATGACTTGTGTTTCTGTGTACTGGACAAGTAGAGGAGAGCTGCTTTCCCAAACAAGAACAGGTTGAGTCTAAGAGGTACCAACATCAACCTGTAGCTGCTGATTTTTCTCTACGGCTTACCCTGCACAAGCTTTCTGGAGGGAGCTGATGCTCCCACAGTGGTCCCACTCTTCTCTAGACTTTTCCTCCAGACATGACAGAAAAGTATAGAGAAATGGGTGCCAGCAAGGGCTTGAAAATTTCTTAGAACAGTCTGCTAGTTAGGCTTCACACTCTTGTGTGAAAGGAGAACTAACAAGAACAAACAAAATCCTAACATATTGGTGCACATGTGTGTAAACATGTGTTGTGTGTTGGCTACCCTCATGGTGAATTTCTGGCTAATGCTAATGCTGTCTATGCCAGAGGGCCAGAAATCTTCCTTGAGTGTTTGTATATGAACTTTCATAGAACACAGTATATCTCTTCATGCGCAAACCCTGCTGAACCTCAGCTAGGAAATAAGCAAACCAATTCAAACTCAGCCAAAAATTCCAACTTTTTTCCCCCAGAACAGATATTTGTTTGGAGGTTTAACACTCTGATGTTATGATTGCATGTTGTTTGCTCAATTATGCTGGTATAAATCAGGAGTAAGTCTACTGAAATAAAATTCATACTGGGACACTATGTAAGGCAGAATGAATGGTTACATGCAAAGACAATGCACTGCAGTGGCTCTTCTTAGATATAAAACTTCTCTAATACCTATCAAATAGTTGAAGGGAACTTTCAAAATTGAACTAAAATAGCTGGGAGACAACCAGACAGCCAGAAACATAGTACAGAAAAGGTAATACATGATTCAGGAGAGTCAGTGAAAAAGAAAAAAATAAATAACCAAAAACACACAGGCAGCCCAAACAATAAAAAAATCAGCAGCTATCCAGGACCAGCAGAAAACACACTAAGTAGCCAATGTCACGCAGTCACAGAAGTGCTGCATCTTCAGTTTTCAAACTGGAGACTCCTTTTTGTTTGCACAAACATTTGGAGAATGATTGTTTCTCCTGCCACAATGCTGATTTACATGTAAGAAGGCTACTTAAGCACAGTCAGGTGTATACATTATTTAGAATCCACTGTGAGGCAGGCAACACTCGCCAGTGATTAGTCTTCTGTTGGAGAGGTTTCTGCCACCAATAAATTTATTGACATGCAAATTAGGTAACCAACCACAGAGCACAATTAAGAAAGAGAAAATAACTTATGTAAGTCAAATAACCCACAGGTAAACTGTACAATCAAATTTGGTCACAATTTTTTTCAGTATTCACATCTACATAGATAAGAAAACACTATAAAGGGAAATTGGCTGAACTTAGATATTTTGGTTTAGAAACACAGAATTTCATTAGTCTCCAGACTTCATAACCGTGGTCTGTGAAACCAGAAACTGTCTCTGCTTTAGTTCAGTCAGGATGGAATTGCACGATCACCCATAAAAACATTTAGATCTTACCTGAGTGGTACCCAGTGGGGGAGTGATTGCTTAAGGGCTCTGGTGCAATACTGTTATAATAAACTTCACAGAAGCAGGTTCACATGCTTGAACTGAATTGCTTAGCTTTATTGATAAATATTATAGTTGGTACAGAAAGATAAAGTCCAAACAAGCAAACAGTGCCTCAGTGTTACAGAGAAAGGACAAATCTGGTGTCTAAATATGGTTGTTAAATGACATTGATAACATCCTAAAGCCTCCAAGATACCTGCACAGAGGTTGCAGACATAATGCAGAACCTACAAGAGACCTATGCCCTTTAGAAAGAACAGCTGTAGGTCAGGATGGATATGTCAGACCATATAAAATTCGCCAAGAATCATAGGAATGCTTTGAGTTGGAAGGGACCTTTAGAGGTCATCTAGCCCAATCCCCCTGCAATAAGCAGGGATGTCTACCACTAGACCAGGTTGCTCAGAGCCCCATCCAACCTGACCTTAAATGTTTTTAGGAATGGGACCTCCACTACCTCTCTGGGCAACCTGTGCTGGTGTTTCACCATCCTCATGGTAAAAAAATTCTTCCTTATATCCAGTCTAAATCTACTCTCTCTTAGTTTAAAACCATTACTCCTTGTCCTATCACAACAGGCCTTGCTAAAAAGATTGTTCCCATCTTTCCTATAGGCCCCCTTTAAATACTGAAAGGCTGCTATAACGTGTCCCTGGAGCCTTCTCTTCTCCAGGCTGAACAATCCCACCTTTCTCAGCCTTTCCTTATAGTAGAGGTGTTCCATACCTCTAATCATCTTTGTGACCCTCCTCTGGACCCAGTCCAGCAGGTCCATGTCCTTCCTCTTCTGAGGGCTCCAGAGCTGGATGCAGGACTCCATGTGGGGTCTCATCAGAGAGGAGTAGAGGGGCAGAATCACCTCCCTCAACCTGCTGGCCACACTTCTTTTGACACAACCCAGGATACGGTTGGCCTTCTGGGCTGTGAGCACACATTGGTGGATAATGTCCAGCTTTTCATCCACCAGCACCCCCAAGTCCTTCTCAGCATCCCAAGCCAGATGCAGGACCTTGTACTTGGCCTTGTTGAATCTCACGAGTTTCACATAGGCCCACTTCTCTAGCTTGTCCAGGTCCCTCTGCACGTCCCATCCTTCTGGCATGTCATCCGTACCACTCAGTTTGGTGTCAAAGGCAAACTTGCTGAGGGTGCACTCAATCTCACTGTCTATGTTACTAATGAAAATATTAAAAAACACCGGTCCCAGTATGGACCCCTGAGGTGCAACACTTGTCACCAGCATCCATTTGGACATCGAGCCATTGACCACTACCCTCTGGCTGCGACCATCCAACCAATTCCTTATCCATCAAGCAGTCCACCCATCAAATTTGCATCTCCCCTATTTAGAGAGAAGGATGTTGTGAGGGACTGTGACAAAGGCTTTACGGAAGTCCAGATAGATCACACCCATAGTTCTTCCCTTTTCCACTGATGTAGTCATTCTATCATAGAAGGCCACTATGTTGGTCAGGCAGGACTTGCCCTTGGTGAAGCCGTGCTGGCTGTCTCGAATCACCTCCCTGTCCTCAATGTGCCTTAGCATATCTTCTAGGAGGATCTGTTCCCTGATCTTCCCAGGCACAGATGTGAGGCTGACAGGTCAGTAGCTCCTAGGGTCCTCCTTTCTAGCTTTCTTAAAAATGGGCACAATGTTGCCCTTCTTCCTGTCACAAGGGACTTTACCTGACTGCATTACTTTTCAAATATCATGGAGAGTGTCCTGGCAACTACATCAGCCAATTCCCTCAGGACTCTGGGACGCATCTCATCAGGTCCCATAAATTTACATATGTTCAGATTCCTCTGGTGGTCACAAACCTGATCTTCCTTTGCAGTCAGAGCAGCTTTACCCCTCTGGTCCCCAACTTGTAGTCCATCCACTCGAGAGGTGTGAGGAGAAAGGCTGCCGGTGAAGACTGAGGTAAAAATTTGGTGAGTACCTCAGCCTTTTCCTCATCTGTTGATACGAGGTCACCATTCTTGCTCATCAGGGGCAGTAGGCTTTCTTTAACCTTTCTTTTCTGGTTGACATACCTGTAGAAGCCCTTCTTGTTATTCTTTGCATCCCTAACCAAATTCAGCTTCAGCTGCACCTTGGCCCTCCTGACCCCTTCCCTGCATGAGTGGACAGTGTCCTTATATTCTTCCCAGGATACCTGTCCCTGCTTCCACTGCCTGTGCAGTTCCCTCTTGGTCTTTAGTTTGACCAGCAGGTCTCAACTCCTCCATGCTGGTGTCTTCCCTTCGTTGCACGATTTCTTATACCTGAGGACTGAGAACTCTAGTGCTCTATGGAAAGCATCATTAAAGGCCTGCCAGTTGTGTTCTGCTCCCCTGTCCCTGAGGACCATTTCCCAGGGCATCCGCTTGACTAATTCCTTGAAGAGCATGAAGTTTGCTTTTCTAAAATTTAAAGTCCTGACTATACTCCTCTTCTTTCCCATATCCCTCTGGATTGTGAACTCCACCAATGCGTGACTCCTGCAGCCCAGACTGTCTCCAGTCTTGACATCACTGATGAGTTCATTTGTAATGGTGACCTTAAGATGCAGTATCATATCCGCTTGGGTGAGGGTGTCTATTACCTGCCTTAAAAAGCTATCTTCAGTGCGCGCTAGGAATCTACTGGATTGCCTACAACTCACCGTGCTACTTTTCCCACAGATATCAGGAGATGGAAGCCTGTATTTAGGCATCCAAAAATGCACTTTGAGATGCTATTTTAGAGACAGAAGAATCTCACACACTGAAATATGCCATGCATAGCCTCTACTCCCTGCAGTAACAGAAGTCATAAACACAGAGGTGCAAGACAGAAATTCCAGTTTCAGCTCGCTGCCCTGCTACAGCTTCTCTCTGAACTCACAAAGAGTGTGTGCGAACATGGCATCTAGCAGGTACATCGTGCACTGCAGGTGAATTTGTCTCCTGCTGCAAAGGATAGCCAGGAAGTAAGACCCAAGAGACTCCAGGGCCTTAGAGCACTTCCATGTGCCTGCCGTCGGTAATGCCACTCTCTGGCAGTACACGTCCCTGTGGCTGCAGGCCTGGCCATGGCACAGGACAGTCTTTCATCCTCTGCCCCAGTTCCCAAGGGACAGCTGCAGCATGTTGCAGGAGAGTATGGGCAGCTAGGGAATGAAGATTATGGGAAAGGTAGTTATGTACGCTAACTGCTCAGTCTAAATCTAGATAAAATTACCCACTGAGGATTGTATCTTGGAGCTGCTCTACAAGCCAACAAATCTGGGTAGTGGTAGAAAAGCTGGATTTCACTTCACATTGGCTGCTTCTGTTTCAGAGATGAAGAAGTCACTGCACAGCACCTGATTTGTTGCTCCATTGATATCTGCTTGTCTAACAGAATATAATATTTCTTCTCCAAGCTCTTTTATTCCTGTTCTCACACAGCTGCCTCTCCACGCCTGCAACATAAAATATCTGCTATTCCTAGTAACAAAAGAGCCAACTCCAAAGCACAGGGAGTTTGTAAAACCTGTTACAGTGGTCAATCAATGCAAGTAAAGAGAGTGACTAGAAATCCAAGTACAGGGTCTTAACCTCTGGTTTCTGAGTTTTCAAGTGAACAAAAAGCAGTACAAGGAACTAGGACCCTCAATTCGATTTTATTTCTGCCTCTGACCTCCCAGGTGACCTCCTTTTCTCTGTGCTTCACTTGGGAAAAACAACCCTGATGTTCTCCGTAAAACACTGTCAGATCTACTGATGAAAGCCACTAGCTACAGCTTTCTTGGTTCTACAAAAAAAGCTCAATTTATGACATTGTCACAGAATTCCAGACAGTAGAAAACATTTTGTAACTCAAAACTTCATACTCAATGAGTACATGCACCAAAAGAGAAACAGACTCCTCAACTCCCCAAACCTTCTTATTGCAAATGCAAAAATGGAGGTAAGTTTTGTAATGAAGGTAAAGCGGGACTATTTCCCATATGTTTTGTAACACTATGGGACTGTTTACTTGAAAATAAGAGGCAGCTTTAATAAGACTGTTATATTTTACAGCTTTTGCTATAATGCACTGCAATTCTGTTTTATGTTCTTAAGCCACATATACGCAATTCAAATTAAAGATTATGTTGTCCTGACACTCTCAGTATAATTGTTTCACAAAAGACATGAACGGATTGTCATCAGGGAAAATCAGAAATTCACATTATGTTGATTAGGTAAGCCATTAAGACAATCTATCTATTAACATTCATATGAAGAAACAGATGAAGCTGAACTGAATTGTTTCAGCTTTGTAGATTCTTTGTACATACACATCACTATAAAAGTAAGTGTGTGGTTTTTTTTAAAATACACCTGCCAATTTATTGTTGGGGATGGGACAGGGGAGGCCAATCAGCATTTAAGTAAATTTATAACCCAATTAGACTGTTCTTTTATAGTTTTATTGTTTGTTTCTTTGTAATTCAGCTCGCTTTAATTGGATGTGATATTATAGAAATGTCATCTATGAAACAAAGACGTATTTTTAATAAGGCTTGGGGTTTTTTTTAGCACTCAGTGAAAGGTATCTCCTACTATTCCTTCCTAGGAATGTATAAAGTATTCCATTATTAATATTAGTAAACTTACAGGGGTATTTTAAACACTGCACAATTAACTACTCTTCACATCAATATTAAGTAACTGTTTATCCCAAAATAAAAATATTGTTTATATACTTCATAAATAACTAATTAATGTAAATACTGAAATAAATTTTTATAATTAATATTCGTTAATCAGATTCCTCATGCAAGAGCATTTACATAGATGTTAAAATTATGCATCTTTCACATCGTAAATTCCTGCAGTTCTTTTCTCTCCTATATCTGTTTACCAACAGAAATTGTGCTTTAGATGATACTTACAAGATAGTCTCAAAATTCGACCATACAAATTCCCTATAATTTCTTTCTCCTGTTCGCAGTCCTCCATAGCTTTTTTCCTGCCTTCACGTGGTTCTCAGCGTAAAACTGAGAATTAGAACCTTTATACTCTGTACTATTTAAGCCATCGTACATATAGCACTACAGTACAAAGCTGCTGGTTTACCTTTAACCACAGAATAGGCAGTGATTATTAGAGATTGTAGAAAAAAATGAGTAGGAGGAATCAGTGACTAGAAGAAGGATACTACCTGGACGGATCTTATCTCATGTGCTAAAACATCATGCACTGATTCTTGGACATGTACTGATAAGGACATGAGTTCCTCATACCTCTTTGAGGCTGCTTTTGAAGCACAGCTATTCTCCCCTCTCAGCATGTTTAGCCTCTCTACATTACAAACTTCTTGTTTTCCAGAAATATTAACACCCACTAATTAATGCCTGGACAAAGACTATGATGAGCTAGTTTCTCATACCTCACCAGACAAAACCAGACCTTTCATTTACTTTCAGATTTCTTCCAACTTATGAGGATTGCCAACAGTGAAATAAGAAACCAACACAAGCTTCTTGTACCTACAAGACTAACAACAGTACCTTTTATTACATACTGAGCAAGACACATGTGCTGCACAATCCACCCAGGAGTGTCAGATCTGAATTTGCAGATTTGCTGAGTGACGCTTATAAAACCACTGGAGAAGGGTACTGTTTTGGTTTTGCCTGGATAAATGCCAGGTGCCCACCAAAACCGCTCCATAACTCCCCCTCCTCAACTGGACAGGGGAGAGGAAATATGATGAAAGGCTCCAGGGTCGAGACAAGGACAGGGAGACATCGCTCACAAATTACTGTCACAGACAAAGCAGACTGAACTTGGGAAGAAAAGGGAGTTTAATTCATCACCAATTTGTGATTAGAGTAGGATAGTGAGAAATAAAACTAGATCTTCAAACACCTTCCCCCCACCCCTCCCTTCTTCCTGGGCTCAGCTTCAACCCCGTTTCTCTCCCTCCTCTCCACCCTGAAAGGCGCAGGGGGACAGGGAATGGGGGTTACGGTCAGTTCATCACACATTGTCTCTGCCGCTCCTTCCTCCTCAGGGAGAAGACTCCTCACACTCTTTCACTGCGCCAGAGTGGGATCCCTCTCACGGGAGACAGTTCTCCACAAACTTCTTCAACGCGAGTCCTTCCCACGGGCTGAAGCTCTTCATGAACTCCCCCAGCATGGGTCCTTGCCACGGGGTGCAGTCCTTCAGGAACAGGCTTCTCCAGTGAGGGTCCCCCATGGGGTCACAAGCCCTGCCAGCAAACCTGCTCTGGTGTGCGCTCCTCTCTCCACAGGTCCGCAGGTCTTGGCAGGAGCCTGCTCCAGCTCAGGCTCCCCAGGGGATCACAGCCTCCTTCAGGCATCCACCTGCTCTGACGTGGAGTCTGAATATCTGCTCCACCATGGACCTCCATGGACTGCAGGAAGACAACCTGCCTCAGCATGGTCTTTCATCATGAGCTGCAAGGGAAGACTCTCTGCTCCAGCATCTTGAGCACCTCCTCCTCCCTCCTTCTTCACTGACCTTGGTGTCTGCAGAGTTGTTTCTCTCACATCGTCTCACTTTTCTACCTCAACTGCCATTTCACCGCAGTTTTTTCTTCCCCTTCTTGAGTATGTTATCACAGAGGCTCTACCACTGTTGCTGACTGGCTTGGCCTTGGCCAGTGGTTGATCCATCTTAGAGCCGTCTGACACTGGCTTTATCAGACATGGGGGAAGCTACTCGCAGCTTCTCACAGAAGGCACCCCTATAACCCCCCTGCTACCAAAACCTTGCCATGCAAACCCATAACAGACACCCTATACAGCCTTTAGTCATGCTATGGAGAGAATACTAGTCTCTCTTAATGTGACAGCTTCATATCATTTTAGATTTTTCAAAGGGGACATTATTGATACAGTAAAAGCAGACAACATCTAACTTTATAAATGAAAATCGTCCCAGTTAGTAAGGTGCATAATAAATTTGTCCCTTTAGAGATAAGAAAACCATGCTTTTGTCTTCTTGCCCTTGAGATGAGAGGACATGACTCACTGCAGAGGTAGAGATGATTCAAACTACAAATACACCTTTAGTGAACCATTTGTTATTGATTTGACTGTAGAGGTGGAAAGATCAGAGGTTCACTCCTGCTACACTGAGAGGTCTTGGCAGGAGGCAAGACAAAAAGAAGGAAATCATGGAACTTGATTACCTCTGTGCTTCTTGCAGCGTGAGGTAATACAGTGTAAAAAGCTTTTATTCTTTTCATAGAAGAAGTTTATGACTGGGAAACACACAGGGCAGACTGGGTGAAAGAAGATTTCAAACAAGAAAATTAGGAATACGAAGTGCTAAGTCCTGTGGGAGAAAACTGAAGAATATGAAAACTTTCTAAGCAAAACAGATAAATCAGTTCAAGAAGCTCTAATATGAAGCCAAAATATTGACATGAGTGTCTCTTCCCTTCTTCTTCCCACATTCTCTCCAGAACTCCTCTGACACCTCCTGCCTCCGTTAAACTTTGTGACCACCAAGCATGTCAGCCACTTTACCATATACCCCATTTTCAGAAGCAGGAATAAGACACAGCTCAGATATGGTCCTACTAGTTAATTTTCATCATAGCTTCTCTTTCCCAACCTTTTAAGGTGGTGGGGGAGGTATTAATGTCTATGGAGAACAGACACTGTGGTGAACTGCAATGAAGGAACCCAGTGTCTCCACAGGGAAGCTTCACACAGACTAGTTTCCCCTACATCACGCAACTATACCACCTGGTCATTTGAGGGGAAGACAGGGAATGGTGGTATGAAAGCCCTCCTCTGCTTTTACTCGTTCACTTTTCAGCTTTGGGTAGGCAAGTAGAGCCCTGCAGCTGTTCTTCCCCATCACTCTGTGGAAAGGAACCACTCCCAAGCAGAGAACACATCAAGAAAATAGTTGTGAACTACACTAATACCAGAAACTATAACTGATCTTTTCGAACACCTGGATTGCAATAGCTGCATTTTTTCCAGTTATCCCTAACTTATATTAACAAATGAAAGATTTTCATCTCCAAATAGGAGACATTTCAAATTCCAGTAAGGTTTTCTTACTCTCTAGTGCCCCATGCATCTTCCTAATTCTGCACTCTTGGCCTTCTTTTTTTCACTTAAGGTAACCTCATATTGCGAAGAGATCTTTTGCCACTCTACTAATGAGATTTGTGAGACATGCAAATCTGTACAATGTTCATGTCAAGAAATTATATTGATTGATCACATTTTGTTTCCTTGCTAAAGCTACTATTTGGCAGAATGATCAAGTCATAGTTGGCACTGTTTAAAAATGTTTTTTGACATTAACATTCACAGTCTATAGCAGTCTAGACATTTTGAAGACAAAAAAATCCACTAGATTTCAATGCTGGAAAGGTGTATGACCTAATTTTCCCTAAGAATTTTTGCTTTTAGCAAACTTAGGGGACCCAGAATATTACTTGAGACAGCATTTGCCAAACAATTTTCTAGTGCTAGTTTCTGATGAACTCTTTATAATTGTCCAAGACCAAATGACCCAACCAAACAACTTCATTGGTTTCTTTTGCCAGGTGTAGACTTTGCAAACTTCAGAGCTCTTTGCTAGCTTAATTTTCCGTGCACCCTCACTGCTGCATCTCAACAGGAGAGAAGCCACTGTGCCCTGGGTTTGGCCAGGACACGGTTAATTTTCACTGGACTCAAGGAAGGGGCACAGCCAGGGAGTGGGGGCTGACCCCACCTGGCCAAACAGAGCCCGGTGTTCCATACCATGTGACGTCACGCTGGGTTCC
>Ga0065711_1050740_pt1 | contig 10675 bp, 7 predicted proteins | sample Hoacrofraction12_FD_59098 | JGI IMG/M metagenome (GOLD analysis project Ga0065711, IMG submission 59098) | Hoatzin crop microbial communities from Cojedes, Venezuela - Epithelial fraction 12 v2 (version 2) | ecosystem: Host-associated > Birds > Digestive system > Esophagus > Crop | place...
TGCGTCCAGCTCTGGAGCCCTCAGCACAGGACAGACCTGGAGCTGTTGGAGCAGGGCCAGAGGAGGCCCCAGCAATGATCCGAGGGCTGGAACCCCTCTGCTGTGAGGAAAGGCTGGGAGAGTTGGGGCTGTTCAGTCTGGAGAAGAGAAGGCTCCAGAGAGACCTTATAGTGGCCTTTCAGTGCTTAAAAGGGGCTTACAAGAAAGGTGGAGAGGGGCTTTTTAGAAGGGCATGGAGTGACAGGAAGAGGGGTAATGACTTTAAACGGAAAGAGAAGAGGTTTAGACTAGATATAAGAAAGAAATTCCTTACTATGAAGGTGCTGAGACCCTGGCCCAGGTTGCCCAGAGAAGCTGTGTCTGCCCCCTCCCTGGCAGTGTTCAAGGCCAGGTTGGACTGGGCTTGGAGCAACCTGGTCTGGTGGAATATGTCGTTGTCCATGGCAGGGGGGTTGGAACCTGATGATCTGTAAGGTTCCTTCCAGCCCAAATAATTTTATGATTCTAGGATTCTATGATTGTGTGATTCCATTCCTTGTGCTCGCTTGCCAAGAAGTCACACTAAAGCATTGGTGCTGCAGTAACTTTCCCTGACTCATTAAATTTTAGGAACAGTGGATCAGAACCTTTATGATTTTTTATCAGACATTTAATACTGTGATATCTTAAAAAGCATGTGTGTAAACAAACCCAGCAGAGTTAGTAGTTCAATACTTTGTTCCTAAAATCTGGGAAACTGCAAGTCCGCTACATTTGCTAGGCTTTAAATAATAGTTTAAAAGTTCTCTCTCTCCTGATTTTTTTACCCAACATTTAGGCACTAGATGCTGATCAGAATTATGGCTTTTCTTGATTTCGAATTATGAGAGGAATGATTATTCTGCCTTGTTAATTACATGCCTTTCTGTTTTTGATTCTCTAGAAGTGAGATTTGATTCTTGAATGCAGCTTCATTTTAGGGGCAGAATTAATTCCTGCCTAAACAGGATGATGAAAATCTTTTAAAACCATAATCTGGTATTATCCTGTATTGTATCTCACTGTAACACTTTTTGTTTAAATTAAGCAAAGTTGGCTTTTATCTTCTTATAATGGAGAGTTCTTTCTTTCTTAATTTGCCAGACATGATTTAAATTAATGAGAAAAGTTTCTGTGGTTTTTTGGAAGTTAAAGATTAATATCCCTTTTTTGTTAAAAATTTTGAAGAAATTATGCGCTCTCTCTGCTTCAAGCCAAGGTTAGTGACTTCTTTTTCAGCAACCAGATAGGACTAGACTGTCATAACATTAACATTTGCAAGCAGGTAAACAACTTGTATTGAGTGAAGAAGGAAAATCTGCCATGTTGTAGCCATCCACTTTGATCAGTGAAGGCTTCCTCCTGCCCCATGGCTGTGACTTATATGGGACACCGGCACCTTTCCTTCTGAGGCAGGTTAAAAATCCTAATGAGTGGGATTCTGGCTGGGCTTAACATACACAGATGTTGAAATTTCCTCTTTAAAGCTACATTTTTTTGTGTGCTTGCAAGTTGGAAAATATTTTCCTTGTGAGCCACCTAATACTGACTTGAGTGGGAGATGTTAGTGTGGCTCAGGAAAGAAACATGCCCTTAGACACTTTGATATTTGTTTATATCAAATCCAAGTTGTACTGACAGATTCCAGATGTGCTTTTCCACTTGCTTCACTTCAACCACCCGCATGGTTCAAATGCTGCAGAGACATAAGAGTTGTGGGACCATGTAAACTGGGGGACAGAAAAGTATCAAGATCCTTTTAAAGACCAGGTGGAATCTGGATCAAGACCTGTGGCTGTGACTGGATGGAGAGGGTGATCAGTCTGATTATTTTGTTTCCCATATTCATGCCTTAGACCACCCTTTTGTACAAGATGGACACTTTAGTCTGTGTCCAGGCTGCTGCACGAAGGTTCCTAACCCAAACCTAAAAGGTTGCTTTGCCATCTGGAGCAGTGAACAATTTGGAGTGCTTGTTCTCCACAGCTGTGGAAGGAGAAAAGTGCTCATGAAGTTATGTAAGGTATTTTTTTTTTAGTTATTCAGCCTTTGCTTATTTTTCCCTTTATTGGGGAAAAAAGAGAAAAGCAATGAAGCTGCTGAACTTTGAAAACTTAGTGCTACTAAATTACTTAGTGCTACTTAGAGCCATATGCCTGGGACAACTTTTGGCTTCTTCCATGTCTAGAGTGGCAATGTGCCTCCATGATCTGCTTCCCTTAGATGAAGTCTTTTTTTCAAAGCTAGAGGGACAGCAGGGAGAGGGTTGTGGGTTCTTTAGGTGTAGATAGGTGTCATCTGCTACCTTTCTGACCGTACAAGTCTGTTATTGAGAAGATTCTCTGCACTCAGGATGCAGAAGAGATAGCAAATGGGTAAAATAATGAAACATTTAATCTTCTTGCTTAGTCTCCCTGCAAGTTTGGACTTATGAGAGGGTAAATTTAGAGCTTCATGACTTGTCCCAGCTCCTACAGGAAGAAGCATGGAAGCTCTGGGAGTCATGCTAAGCTCCTGTATGCCAATCCTGCCTCACATAGCACTGTCAAGAAATGGGATGACTCAATGTCGTAAAGAGCTCTTGACAGGAGCTTTCAAAGATCACAGAAATGTTTTTGTCTTATGCTGGTGTTTATCACTTTACTTCTTAAGTTGTCCTGGAAGGGTAACCTTCCTGGATGTCTGCCAGATTCTAGTTTTCCCATAACAGGGTTCACTTTATTGACCTTAGCACATTTATGCTCAGTAGCCTATTTCCACACAAAAGGAAATGGAAAGAAAATTCAACAAGCTTGCCCCAAAAAGCCTATCGTTTAACACTTCTGCTGATTCTTCATAAATATAATAGCCAATTACTGTATAACCATAACCATGTAAAGTTATTTACATTAGAGCCCATCACCTAAATAACTCTAAGGAGAATTTATGGATATAACTTTTCACACAGTTGTAGAATTTGCAGAGCTACCATCTTTAGACATAGTGCCCCTCAGGATAAGAAGAAATTGCTGGGACTGTCTTACTGATATTTCCCAGTTTCTTGGGATCACAAGAACAGTGCATATAGATAAAGACGACAAGTTCAGTATGCATTAAACACGTGAAGCAACAAAGCTATTCAGACACAAACAATTGCCCTGCTTCTTTTTTCTGCATTCTCGGTCTTGGGTCACTCTTACACCTAGCTGGAAGCAAGAAGCTACATAAGATATTCAGGGAAGGCACTTCAGAGGCCCTGAGTAGAATGCTGCAACACACTGGTACCTTGATGCTGCTCAGATGGATTGTTGTAATGAGCACCATATGAAAAACGACATTCTTGGATAAAGTCAGTCATGAAATAAATCATGGCAGGCTGCTTTACGCAATTTTGAATAAGATGCTGAAATGCCCTGGGAGATGGTGGAGCAGAAATGAAGACAGGAGGATGTACCTTGTGTATGAACAAAAGTATGTTTACATTTTCTGGTGACAGATGTGATCTATTGCAAACTCAGTTCTTATGTTTTTCAGATGCTGAACTGAACATGAATGTGATGGCATCAGATCACAATGCTTCCTCCCAGGAAGAATACCTCCCACACTATCTTCAGAAGGAAGACCCCTTTACATCGAAGCTTTCTAGAGAAGCTGACATTGTAGCTGGGTTCTATTTGACAGTAATTGGTAATGATTGTTTAATCTGTCTTTGAAATATGACTATGCCACTGCATCTTTGCAGGCACTCTCAAAGAAGGCAGAAGCTGCTGTTCATTAGATGTGTAATTACAGATTTCTGTATACTAGAAAGAAAAATCTAGGAGGGAGAGGAGAGAATGTGTTAGAAATACAGTGTCAATGGTGCCAGCAATTCGTGTCAGCAGACAATGCTGCTCCAGGGAGCCGAAAGTGACTAGCAGGAAACCTTCCAGCAAAAAGCATAGACTTACTCAATATTTTTCTATTGATAGGTTACTGGCTTGCAGTTCACGTGTTCCCAACAAGAAGTGGCTTTTGCCCTTATGCCATGTGGGTTTTATGGCCTGTTTTCAAAGCCTCTCTCATGTGCCTGCGCAGCAAATAGAACATCCTCAGATGCGCTGATTTGAGTCCTGCTCATCTCCTGGCATCAGCTGTGCTCTGTTACTGATTATATTGAACAGTATTTTCTGCCTAACACTCTCCCCTCCCTTTTGTTTCAGAGTCTTTTATCGTGTGCAAAATGACTTTTCAAGCAGAATAAATGCAATTATTTACTGGTTAGTGCACGCAGATAATAGCTGGGACTGATTTCTGTGTTAAATGTTCATAAGCCAAGGAGCTGTCATTCACCTGGGATATACTGGTCTCCATTAAGAATAAACTGGTCTGTGCTCTTGATGATTTACCGTCTTTGCTTTGGAGATGGGAGCGATGTTATATCTTTTAGTGTTAATATTTTTGCTCTCAAGTACTTCAGCTTCTAACTGTTGCCTCAACAATTGCACTTCTTTCTGCGGTTTATGTTTCCTTATGTTTTATGTCTTTAGTTCATGCAGTTTCTCACAGCTCAGCAGCTGTTTTCTCAGTTGTGCTACACTGGACCGGGCTCTGGGTGTCAGACAGCTGAACACCAGGCTGAATACAGGGTATATAGTGTATTCCTTGACGTTTATTTTGGTTTTGATTTATTCTCTTGTTCTATCAGCTCTGCACAAAATACCAAGATCTTTCAGTCCTACTGTCCTGTTTCTCATTCACTATTTCAATTCTCCTCTTCCTACTCCCTCTTACTGCCTTGCCCCTGACTGGCCTAGTCTGATCTTTTCTGCAGCAGAGATCTAACAAAGGCTTGAACAACTCTTCTTTCTCTTTTGTCTTCTGCTTGTGTCATTACCGAAAAAGGAATTGAGAACAGCAGAGATGGCAGGTGAAGCTGTGTCTCTGGGCTGTTCTCGCTAGTCATGCACTTCATTGTAGGTATCCTGGCTTTTTACATATATTTTTTTTTTCCTGCTGCTATGCAGACTGATATCTTCACTGAACTGTCCAAAACAAACCCTCTTGGGTCTTTTTTTGCTCAGTTAGGCAAATGTAGCTTTAATCCCAGGAAATATGTCTGAGTGGCTGAAATGAATCCTTCCAATGTACACTGTGTTGCCTTGTTTCATTGGCTGTATTTAGTGTAGATTTATCCAGCTCCAAAGAAATACTTCTGCCAGGTGTGCAACATCTTGAAAAGCATAGATATAATCAAATTAAGGCAAGGATCAGAAATCATAGATTTCCAGTGAAAACAAAAAAGCTAACCATGCAGGCACAGTCTTACATGATCAGTGTGAGGAGACTGAAAATATAGTTTAAAAAGGACTGATAATTCTTTTGATATTGGACTTACCAGTAAGATTCCCACCCTCATGCTGTTGTGGACTGGACATCTAACAGCCTGTGCTGGACTCATTGCACCCAGTGGCCCAAGACAGGAAAGTTCAAGCCATAGCTCTGCTGTATACACGCGTAACTCCAGACATCATATCTTACATTTTGCTCTGGGCATAACTTATTTTTTTCAAGTATTTGTTCTGCATTGCATTTTACTTGCTTAGTTACTTTACCCTTATGGTCATTGCACACTCCAATAACAGCTTTCATTAGAGCCAAGTATGCTTTTCACATATGCATGTAAATGCTATATTTACATCTTCCTTGGACTTGCATCTATAGCGTAAGATACCACTCGTATCCTGCACACATATTTTTAATTCCTTTTAGCAATCATTGCAATACTTTTAAGCAGTCATTGCTTAGCTGCTGGTCAGCCGTGCCCTCGGACATTTCAGCAGTGGCAACTGATTTCATGTTTTATAGACCAACAAAGCAACATCTTAGACACTGTGCATAATACAGTAATGGTATTAATTTGCCAGAGGCCAAGAGAGGTAGAGAAACCCTCCCTTTTAAAGGGGTTTGTGTGAAGAAGGAAAGTGTTATTCTTTTTACCAGTAAAGCAGATTTACACCTCAGAGCTCAGCCACTAAGAAAGGGAATTAAACAAAACTGGTGGAAGGAGCAATGTCAAGTCTTCTTCTGTGCTTGAAAATGAATGGGGTAAAGTGGTCTTTAAACACGCGTGTGCACACACACACAAAGGCTGTGCTTGGGCTAACGCTTCTCATGTGAGTTGTACCTCACGAGACTGGTTTAGCTTAGCACCCTGGAGATGCCACCATTAGCTCCTGTTGATGTGCAGGTCTGTATTTTATTACCTATTCATGTTTAGGTGGATAGCAACACTTTAATAATATCTTGGGTCTGCAAAATATGAGAAATTAGAAGGAAATTAATCTTTGTTTTTCCCAGGTAAATCTCTTGAGTTTATTTTTTTACTTTCTGCAAACAAATACAATCCTAAATTTCCTTCTCCACTAATCTCATTTCTGACAGTTTGAAGCATCCATGTTTCTGCTGGGACAAGAAGCACTGCCATGTGGAGATTTTCAGTGGTAGATAGCGGATCTTAAGGTGGTGGAGAAGGAAGTCTATCTCCGTGAAACTATTCACTGACATCAAATTCCACACAACAGGCTTGCGGAGGCTGCAAGTTTGCTTTAATTGACAACTTTATAGTTAATCACACTCCCAAGTATCCACAATAGTAAGGAAAAATTATGTGCTTGAATAGCTCTCGGACATAGTTTTGTCTTGTGGTAACTCTGCAGTATTGCAGATTTATTTTGTAAACTGGGCAAGTTTCCGCAAGCTGTGGAAAGGTGGGAAGCCAGGAGGTGGGGATTGCTACAGGGCACCTTTTGACGCTTGAGGCATGTAAGGTGCAAGTGAGTTTACAATTTATTTCAACAAGGGGAAGAAGATGCACAGTGAGTGAACAAGGCTGGGATCCTATCAGGAAACTTAGCAGAACTTTTAGGGTCAGGCTGATTGTTCAGCTGAAGTATTGCAGATTGAAAATACAAAAATAAACTTGTTTTTGTCTTTGAAGAAAACCAGGGGTCTCGACAAACCTGTGACAAATTCTCTGCAAATTTGTGGTCTTTTGTCCTAATTAGTTAATTTCATGTGCACTTTTTTAATTGTTTGGAAAAAAAAATCTTCAACCAATACACTTGGTTATAAGAATCCAATTCCTTTTACTTCGTCACTTCCCTCACTAGCTTTTGCATCACTGACTTGATTGATTTACTGTACGGCTGGGTAAGGTGACTAACTACTGAGTGGAGACCCACTGGCTGTCAGCTCCTTTGAAAGTCCGTGGCAAGTACTATTGATTTGCAAACCCTTGTTGCACACTTCCTCAGTGTGTTATGAAACAGCTTAATTGAAAACAAAATCCTAAACTATATATTTTTTTTTTCTCATGGTTTAGCACTGTTGTCTGATAGGAGAAAAGGAGTCTTATTTGTTCAGATTTCCTCTTTTACACACTTTCACCTTGCACTGCAGGTTGTGTATCTGAGCCTGGCTCTTTCTCTGTAGGTGTCACTTTTTGAGTTATCACATCCTTGGCTCTTTGTGTGTGTATATGTGATAGTGTTATGGTGCCATGGGCAGTTGTGTCCTGAACTGTTTGCTTCTGCAAAACAGCCTTTATTTTATGTCTGAAGAGTCTTTACTCCCCTGTTTCCAACCTGGGGGTCTGCCCAGGCAAGTAGCCTGTCAGCACCTACTAGAGTTAGGAGCCTGCACCAGCAAGGACTTCAGCCAGCTATTAGGAAAGTCTTTCTAATAGTAGAAAAAATGAAACATTAAATGGGTTAGGGAGATTATAAAGTTTCTATCATCAAGGAGTTAAAAAAGAATTCAGATAAACAATTGTCAAATGCAGGTATAGACAAAAAGCAACTTAAATTATCACTGGACCCCTTCCAGCTGTAGGATTAGGATGTCAGTGGGCTGGGGCTCTGAAAAATTGCTATTAATAAAGAGCAGTTGCTTCAGAACTTGTCTGATGAAGACTTCTCTCTGGACAACATCAGAAAATGTCAGATGCTTTCAGAAGGTATTTCAAAATGGATGCTGGCACCATAGATATCCTAAATATCACTAGAAAGAAAATTGCATTAAAAGAGAAAAAGATTAAATTACATGAAAAATACTCAGCAACATTGAGATTCATTCACTTAGCAGTGAGGAAGAAAATAGTTCAAGTGAATAGGGGGGTTGGACTAGATGACCCACAGAGGTCCCTTCCAGCGCCTCACATTCTGTGATTCTATGTGATTCTGTGAATAGCTGTATCTACTTACAATTCAGATTAAATTCTCAGAGTTATGAGAATAGGCTGTTTTTTAAACTTCATTCACCAAATAAGCCAAATTTGCTGAGAAAACCTAAGATTAAAAGATAAGCCAGATTCTGTCCTGTTTATTTTTAAAAATAATATAGAATGCAATACTGTCAGCATAAAAATAAGAAGCGTTTCCAATTAGATGAGTGTTGCATTTATTACTGAAAAATTCAAAATCAAAGTATTTTTCTCCTGAGTTTGGTAATCTTTTAGTTCCAAAGTTACTCATATTTCTTGAGAAATAATCAGGTTTTAGCCTCTGGGAATCGTTTTTCTGTCAGCCTCAAGGATGTCCCCCAGTTGGGTCTGTGAGGATGTGTCACCCTTGCAAGGGGATCGTTCCGTTGATGGGCCAGAGGAAATACCCATTTAATTCCTGAGTTGTAATTTCTGAGGTCTGGTCTCCCAACAGACTCTGAAAAAAATTATGTGGTGTTGAAAGGTATAATATTTGGAGAGGGTAGTGTTGCTGGGCAAATGGGGAGCTGCTGGGGTCTTTTTGAAACATTGAATGTGGTTGAGTTTGTACCACCAGAGCAGGAAAGCACCATGAAGGAGTGACTTTGCTGTCTCATTGGCAGAGGCAAGCTGGGTTATTTACAAATTTTTTATGGCAGTGTGAAGGGTTGGCCTCGGCCAGCAGCCACGCACCCAGACAGCCACTTGCTTACAGCCCCCACTGTGAGATGGGGAGAGAACTGAAAGAACAAATTCAATGGAGATAAAGACAGGGAGATGATGCATCAGTCACTGTTGTGGGTAAAACAGACTCATCGTAGGGAATTTAACTTACTAGGAAACATTTTATTACTGAATTGGGTAGAGAGAAACAAAGACAGCAAACATAAAATACGGAAAACACCTTTCCTCCCCCTTTCCCAACCTGAACTTCACTCTAACATCTTCTCCCTCATTGCCTTTGTAGGTCCCTTTTGTGAGGCAACAGTGGAGCAGAAGTTTGGGCTCTCTGCTGCTCTTTGCTCTTCACTCTTCTGTGCCTGCCTCCTTCTTACTTGTCTTCTCAGCTCTGGTGTGAGACCTCCAGGGGCCATGGTCCTGTTGAGGTGTTCAGCTTCAAGGGTGACTCTTGATTCCTGAAAGGGGTGTTGGGTGCTGCCCTGCATTTCCACTGCAAAATCCTCACTCTGGGCTCAAACTCTTTCAACACGAGTTAGTGAAGAAACTGTTGTCTTTTAAGGGAACTGTAAACCCTGCAGTTTTTGGTATCTGTGTGCTGATCCATGGCTGATTAACTACCTGCAGGGTTGGTCCCTGTGGATCCTTAGGTGGCGATACAGCAAAAAAAGATGCCAGCCAATATGAACAGGATCCCTCCTCATGCACTGAATTCCAGTAGCAAGTTAAAATCAGACATATGACATCATTTTTCTTTCTTACCATAGAAAGAAATTTTTATTGTAAAATTTAAGATGCAATATTAGTTTCTTAATTTACATCATTTTAGAAATTTATCCCTCAGTGCTGCTTATAGTATTTAATAAAATTAAGGTTGGACAGAGATTGGGATCCTTGTGATTGCAGACAACTGAAATTCATTCTTGTGTTTGTATAAATGTTTGTGAGACAAACAGGGTTTATGAGAACAGAGGAGTTCTGGGATTTCTGTTATGTGCATTCGGTCACTAGTTGCGCAGGCTCAGGTGGTGAAGGCAATGCCCTGCTGCAGAGTGGAAAATAGCCTTTGTTGTGGGAGGGAGATATCGGCAGTAGGTATCTCTATGAGCTGCATAATGAAGATGAGATAACCATGTTTCAGAGTAAAATGTCTAGCCTTGGGACCACAAGTTTAAAGTGAAAATGCAAAAGAATTTCACAAGGAAGGTGAGCTATTTCTGGTTTTGAGAAGAATTCTAATTTGATTGCTTTTCTTTTTTTATTCTTTTTATTTTTATAGGGATTCTTTCAACTCTGGGAAATGGGTATGTTATTTTTATGTCCTCAAAGCGAAAAAAGAAGTTGAGACCTGCTGAGATAATGACAGTTAATTTAGCAGTGTGTGATCTGGGCATTTCAGGTAATTTCCTGTCTTATTTTCATTCATTTTTACTATCCCATCGTTCTTTCTGGCAGCAGCAAGAGATGCTCCTCTGGAAGCCATGGGGAGCCCAAAAAGCCTTTTGCTAGTGATATTTCTGCTCTATTTTTTGCACAAAAATAAGAGAGAAGGATAAAAAAAAATCATGAACAGCTTGATGGGGAGAAATGAAAAGTATATAGAGAAAAATGGTGTTGGATTTATCAAACAAGAAAAACTCTTTGCTCTATATGTGAGGGAGCAACTGGAATGCATTGAGCTTGGCCTGGGGGCGAGTGAAGAAGGAGTTGAAAGCTTGTGGGTTAGAATTAAGGGACAGGCTCATAAGGGTGACATTA
>Ga0065711_1050741_pt1 | contig 10675 bp, 9 predicted proteins | sample Hoacrofraction12_FD_59098 | JGI IMG/M metagenome (GOLD analysis project Ga0065711, IMG submission 59098) | Hoatzin crop microbial communities from Cojedes, Venezuela - Epithelial fraction 12 v2 (version 2) | ecosystem: Host-associated > Birds > Digestive system > Esophagus > Crop | place...
GACCTTATAGCAGCCTTCAAGTACCTGAAGGGGGCCTACAGGAAGCATGGAGAGGGACTTTTCACAAGGGTGTGTAGTGATAGGACAAGGGGGAATGGCTCTAAACTAAAAGAGGGCAGATTTAGGTTTGATATTAGGAAGAAAATCTTCACCATGAGGGTGGTGAAATTCTGGTTGCCCAGAGAAGCTGTGGCTGCCCCCTCCCTGGAAGTGTTCAAGACCAGGTTGGATGGAGCTCTAAGCAACCTGGTTCAGTGGAAGATGTCCCTGCTCATGGCAGGGGGATTGGAACCGGATAATCTTTAAGGTCCCTTCCAACCCTTACCATTCTATGATTCTATGATTATATGACTTGCGGACTGGGCTGGCTCGTAGCCAGCCATCCCAGAGCCCATACAAGGCGAACACGTGATGGCCTGCCCCTGTCTGGGCAGGTGTTACTCTGTGATTCTTCATGCTGCCTTTTTAACAGGACTGGCCTCCAAACATAGCAAAGTACTGCCTCTGTCATCCTTTAAGTGTGGTGAAGTGCCCAGGCCACAAAGGAGCACTTAGTCATACATAGTTACATCAGCATCTCCAGGGCAAACTAATTGCTGACTGTAAACTGCTGCAATCACATGAATGCTCACCAAATGATACTCCTCCCATAAATTTTCAAAAGTAAGAACTTTACTGACAAAGAAATTCATGAAGGTTACCAGAAGCATGGAGTGCCTTTCTAGAATGCCAGTCCTAGCTATTCCCTTGGAAACCAGTAAATAAAGAGTTAAGGTATAAGCAAACACAACCTTAACTGTGCTGTTTGAGCGATGCCCCAATATGGCCATAACACACAGAGCCTGTGCTATCTCAAAGGCAGAGTGCAAACATTTGGGGAATAGGACACATGACCACAGGACAGAGTGTAAAGACTTCTTTTTGCAAGGGAAAATTGGTCTGTACCGACGTCGCAGGCACTGGGGGCAGGGGAAGTGCCAACACCAACCTTACCCAAGAGAGAACTGGTCTCTTCCTCAGGACTAACACCTACTTACTTTACAACCCCTGTCCTCGCAGGCCACCACAGGACTCCTCACTCCACCCTCCAGCACTGAGCCCACAGACCATCCTGCCAGCACCCTGGCGTGCTTCTGGTAATTCCCCTTGGGAGGAAGAGCTCTAGGCACCATTATTACCACAGTTTACAAAGTCAACACCAAAAGGAGACACACCATTGAACCAACCACATGAACAGAGGAGGCAGGGAAAGAGGCAAGCCACCTTCCAGAGGGACAAGGCCTTTCTCGCATCAAAGCCCAGCACTTTTCTTGTGTCACAGCCACAAAGCAGCCAAGCCCTCCAGCTCTGCCAGCTGGAGCAGGGCAGCTCCTGCAGCTGACCTGTACGATCCCTGGTGGTACGGCCAAGCCCAGTGAGGGCATGAGGAAGGTTACTCAGGCCCTGCTTTTCAAAAGACTTATGGCTAACCACATCTGCCAAGACAGAAAGATATTAAGATGCTACAGACAACTTTGCTGCTGTGTCAGTTAAGGCTCTTTTTTGGCAGGGGGTAGGATGGCAGGGAGACTGCTATCTCTGCTATGGCACAAATGCTGCTCTGAAATGCATGGCCATAGAGAGACCTGCTCAAATGCTCCCGTGGCAGGGGTATACTCCAAAGTGTTGTGCAGTCTCTCTTCTCTATTTATTTATCATTTTATGCTCCCTAGGAAACTGAGAATCACATTAGCGTCTCCCTCTTTTTTGTCCTACTTTGAATGCTGAGTAGCTAGCACCCATTATTCTGTGACAATGTCCCATCTTACTGACATGTCTTGAATATGTACATTTTTATACCGCTTTAATAGTGCTATTTTAGACTTTAAAGCCTGTCACTTGTCCTCATGAAAGACAGATGGAAAATAATGCTATTCTCATATTTTTCTGCTCTTTACATCCAAAGCAGCAGTCACCAGAGCAAGCCTCTGTCCTCCTGTTGGTAAGAATTTATGTATCCAGTTTGCACAGTACTGTCCTGTGACTACAATTGAAGGGCAAATCCTAGTACTACAATTACAGCACATCCGCAACATGTCAGGGCTTGTTCTGTGATCACTTACAACCCCTTGATTTGGAGTTTTGGCTGAGCAATGAATGCAGTATCAAATCAGAAATAAAGACAGAAATCAAAGACTACAAAGTGAAACCCTGTATTTATGGCTGTTCCCACCTTTGTATGGACACAGGCATGTACTGCTAGGGGTACACTAGTAAGAGATCAAGAGGTGGATGGACCACAAATCTGGGTCTTGAATCCAAACCTCCTCCAGTTCCAGAAGCCCAGACTCCAATCTCTGAATACAGGCACATTCCTGCCGTTTGGGCTTTCCCAAAATATCTCATAAGCAAGGGACTTTCCATTACATTCTACAAAGAGCTGAAAAGCAGAAGCTGTCCTACAGCAAGCTGACAACAGCATCCTCATGTTCCTCAGAAACAGTCTCCTGAGTTACAGGTAAGGTTGCAGGGCTGCAGACCCCATGCTTAGACCCTAGCGCTCTCAAGCTTTGATCCCAAGCCCTGGGTGCGAAAATCAGCTGATTGGCTCAGGAAATCAGGCCAAGGCCTGTTCTGCTTGACAAAGAAATGCCCTATGGCAGAGCTCGCTAGCAATAACCAACATAACCTGGCCACATTTCATCTGCAGGGGAAAAAAAGCTAATGAAGACTTCACATTGTTGAGCTGTCTTGTCCTCTTCCTAGTGATAACCACTGCATTTTCATCAGAGCATTTGTCACCAGCAAATTAGGAGTTAACCAGCAGTGTGGACTGAAGAGCATACATTTTATTTGTCTCATCCTGTAGTTCAAAAACATCCTCTTAGATTCAGGTATAAACGTCCCGTTTCTCAGCCTACGCAGTATTTGCCGTACTCTTTGTCTCTAGAGTTAAAAATCTCCCTGTCAGCAAGCACTTCTGTAAACAATCTCACTTTATCTGCAGAGAGTGAGAATCCCAGCAGTACTGGAAATAGATATAAATAGAAACTGTTAAAAAATTAAGGAAAAAAAAATCATTCAGCATATGCTAAGACTCGCAATGATTTCTGACAAGAATTAATTAAACCAGATGAAACACTTGTGATATGATTTCTGCTATCATATAATTTAATTAGTTCTGGCTTTTAGTTCATTGTAACAAGCTTCTGTGAGGGTGAAAAAGAAATAATTGTTTATTCAAATGGCAATAATTTGGGTTTCTTTAATTGACTCCTAGTGTGAAAGCATTGATTCCTGCTGTTTTCTAAAATGCTGAGTGGAAAAGTTCCAGCACGATCTCCAATTATGGAGGCCACTGAGTCCATTCCCCACTGCAGCCTCCCATCTGTGATCTAGCCTGCTTCAGCCCTATTGCTTCTCCTGGCTTCTCTGTACACTGCCAAGCACTGAGGCAGGGCTTAGCCATTCTCAGGTGCTAGTGGCCCTATTAAGTATTCCTATGCGAAGCTGATGATGTTCTCATAAATAATATCGGTGGGACTGAAATACATTTTCTGTCCAGCAGCCTGGATATTCTCGAAAGGAAATGTTTTAAAAAGAAAAAAAAATCAGACACCCAAAGAACGTCTAAAAGGCAAGAGGTTTTAGATTATACAAAAATCTTTCTTTAAAAAAAAAAAAAAGTGTTTTTTTTCCTATAACTAAATTGAATTCACCAATCTTTGCCCAAGGACAGGGGAGGAAATTGATTTTTCTTCACTGTCAGGATACAGTGTAGAAATGTCACTGAGCCTACAAAGATACATGCTGGTAGTTTTAAAAGTAGGGCTGGTAACTCCTGTTTCTGCTGATTGCTAATTTGTTGGGTGCCAGTCAGTGAAAAGGTCATATAATTCCTGCTGGGTAAAAGGCAGTACAGGACTAAGGCATGCAAAGAAGCCAAAAAAAAGAAAGAAAGAAAAAAAAAAAAAACATCAACCCCAACAAAAAACCCCACAACATTTCTGCAGTTTGAAACTCTGTGGAAGCATACTGCAGATTTATGCTTAACTCAATGCTGAATTATGGGTCACTGCTATAAAACCAGAATTCCTTACATTACTTAATCTAACAAGGTCCGAGAGACGAAAAATGGCCCAGTTTGTAAGATCTAAGGGGCTGAGACCTTATCTGCAAACTTTCCTGTAAAGCTCCAGGTGCAGTGTGAGATCTGTATCATCAGTTCCATGCTAAAAACTATGTTGTTTAAAACAAAACAATCACAGGCAGAAAAGCGAAGCTCTCATATATCTTGCAAGAGCAAAGCAAAGGTTGCCTAATGCAACCTTCGTTCTGCCTCCGGGTTGTATGGTGTAATAGACTGTTCCAGTCTCTTGACCAGGTACTGCCCCCATATTCATTTTTTTGGCAAGAGCCCCTGCTTCACTCCAGGCACAGGACTGACAGTGCTCTGCATACAAAGCAGCTCTTTAATATTCTTTTTAATCTCTACTCTTCAGCGTGGGGCTCTGGCTTCATCTACTACAAACTGTCGCAACACTGCATGAACACTGATACTTTTCCATTCTATGCTGGTTTTGCTTTGCTGTTCAGCCCCAGAGCCCCCAGTGCTTTGCACTAGTTAACACATTTATTCCCAAAATGCCCCTGTGAAGTGAGGAATTATTATCCCTAATTTAGAGAGTAAGACTGAGTTATTTTCTAAAGAAAAGTAGGAAAGAGGCAGGAAAAGCAACCAGATCTCTGGAGTCCAAATCAGCCACCTAAATCATAATTTTTAAAGGCCAGAGGCCTGTTGTAATCACACCACAAAACTTCTGCTAGAGGTTAGGCCGCAGTGCTGGAGACATAGACCCATTCACTGACATAACATAAATCTACTCCTGTGACTCCCGTCCAATATATTACATGACCCTCCTCTAGGTTTACTCGGGGTGAACTTCAGTCTTGTGCAGAGGGCCAGCATTTACATCCTTTCTCAAAGGTTTGCAGTTGTGTGTGTGCCTCACGCTTACCCTCTGATCTTTTTTTGGAAAGAAAAAAGTCATGCTGTTTATCCACTAGACACTGCGATCACATAATTAGAGGCACATGTGTACAGACTACCATTAGAAGGGGCAGAGTAAATATTATGCTGGCTTCTTGAAAGCACTTCGATAGTCTAAAAAGTAGGAAATTAAACAATAACACAAACTCTACAGTAAAAGTCATTTTAACCCAATGAATTAAGGAACAAAATAATCTCTACCTTTCAATCATCATCTATCAGCAAGAGTGAGTTCTGTACACTTGAATACCTTCAATCCGCAAATCAAGAACCTTTTATTTAAACACCATGTCTTGCTATTTTAAAAGGAAAGGCCTCAGATTTCTTCACAGAGATACCTGCTCAGTTATGTGAAGGAGAGGACTGAGATGGCATACTGGTCTCATCCCTTCTGTGCTGTGCCAACTTTACGTATTTTCAGCTATCCATCTGTGTGGCCAGTGGAAGCTTGTGAAAAACCCGAAGCAGTAGAAGTTTCCTGTCCCTTTATCCACAGGTGATTCCCGAAACTACTTTGTTCCAGAGTTCATGGTAAACCAGAGTGCAAATAAAGAATGTTTTCTGAAACCACATCTAAACCAAAGCAAATCTGAGCAGTGACATATACCAATTACCCCGCTGAAGCCACATTTTCATTGCCTGCTTTGAGGCCCAATGTCAGTCAGAAGGTCAAGATTGTCAGCACAGCAGAGAAAGTGTAGCTCCTCACACACATGCACATGCCCTTCCTGGGTCTTCTGAAACATTCTGGGAAGGGGGAAGCAATAGCACCCTGCACACTCGGCCTCTAAAGCAAATTTACCAATTCAGACCTTTAATGTTCAAAACAACTTGTTTTTACAGTTCTAGTACCTGCCATGGTCTCCTTTTTCACTGACTGGGTGTTAACAAGTTTAAATAAATTAACAGTTACAAGTGACTGAAGAAAACGGACCTACCATATTCAAAATACCATTCTTTGCTGCTGTCATTTATGATTTCAGCTTTTTAATTTATTCCTTTAAAATACATTTTGTGTTTAAAACATACATAGGCTTTTCAGGATGGCTTTTAGCCATGGAGTTACTAAGCATCTCTCATATATTAAGGATTTATCTTTGTAAGGGCTTTCTGAATGAAGGGAGAATTATTCCCACTTTGCAAGTTGTGCAGCTATTGTACCTTCTTTGTCCCATCGCTGTGCTTGTATGATGTTACTGCATTCCAGCTGCCTGTATGACTGCGGTGTCTGGGGAAGCCAGGATGCTCCTGGCTGCAGCAGTGTTGACACAGCGATCAAAGGCTGCACCCCAACCAAAGACCCTGCAACTGAACTGAAAAAATGAATTGGACACTTGTAAATCAAGACAAAACAAGCTCTGGGTTTCTGCCTTGCGTGGGCAAAACTGAGTTTTGCTGTCCTAGCATAAGGGGCTAGTGCCAGCCTAGTGCTGGCCTCACAAAGCACCTAGAAACAATCACAGAAAACAGTATCAAAAAGTCTCTTAATACAAAGACGCAGTCCTGGCTCAGGAACCCACTGAGCTAATTGCTAGAGGTGCAGAGTGAATTCTGGAGAATACTCACCCTAGGTTTGTCTGCTCTTAGTGCTCTTCCCTTGCACCTTCTACTAGCCAGTGCTGGAGACTGACTATGGGCTTAGGTGTGTCCTCCTTTGATTCAAAACGCTGTAGCTCTGCTCTCACATCGTTATGTTACGTCGGGGCATTTCAGCCACTGGGGAAGGCTAGGGCAGAGATGGGAATGAGAGCTGGGGACTGAGCCTTGACGAGTTGCATTTGCTTCTCCAGCTGCCCATAAAAAGAAGAGGGGGAAATGGCAGGCAGGCGTTACCCTGCTGCTCCACCCTAGCAGCAGCAGCTACCAAGGCAGCTTCCCTGGGGTCTGCCACAGCCAAGGAAGTCACCACAGCTTCACTTCTGGTTTGGCTGCCTTTTGTAAGTGCCTGTTTTGCCTATGTCCAGACCTTTCCAAGGCCACACAGAGGGGGAAGCTACACCCAAATTCCACATCTCAATATAGTAGCTTAACCACAAGACTGTCCTCCCTGGCTTCTTTCTCAGGCACATATTGCCTCAGCCTCTGTATGCCAAATACAACATAGTGTCTCACAAAACAAGGTTACCTTCTCCCCTCTCCCAGACTTCAAAGGGATATGTTCATTTACCGTTTTAAAACCAGGGAGGAGACTAGGGAAGAGCTCTATCAGGAGACAACAGTTTACCTTAAAACCTAACCAAAGGAGGCACAAATTCAGTTTAATATCCTCTGGCAGGGTATTTCATGACTAAAGCCATGCTGCTGAAGATCTTAGATGCTCTCCAGCCCACATTCTTAAATCCATGTTCACCCTAAGAAGGGCATTGTCTGTCCTGTGTGCTTTGCCAGGTAAACAAGTAACTACTGTAGCACACATTACAGTGCACATTGTCTCTCCTTGTGCCTTACCTTTACCTACATCTCTGCTCTAGCTGCATCATTCCCATGGAGTGCAATGGTCTCTGATTGTTACAGAACATCCTTCAAGGTAACCTCCAAGACTATGAAAATAAGGGAATAATTTCTGTCAGCTGCCAAGTCAATGAGAGCTTCAGTAAATCAAAAGGACAACATTTCTAACAGTGGAAGCATGACGCGGGTGTGCTAATGCCCAAGCTTGCTGATCGCTCTGTACCCCAAATTCTGCCAGATACAGACAGGCAAGATTGCTAGATATTTTCTCAACTTTCATGCAAACTCTGAATCTCCAGAAGTCCCAACACATGTAACACTCGAGGAGGCTTAACGTGAATTCTTTGCTCCTATTGTTCTCCCGTTCACATGTTGGGAGACTTCTTCCTGCTTCCTCCTTGTCAGGGGAGACAGCTTCAACAATATGGATTTTATTGTACACCTGCTACATCCCACTTCTGCCCCTTGTCAATAGCACAGAGGCCCAAATGCCATCTCAGCTGCAAAGAGGAAATGACTATTCACAAGACACAAAGGTTTATGGATTTCTGCCTAACAAAAGATTATTTCTCAGCGGACTCTTCATGTACTGATGCCTCGTCTCTTTCAGTAGGAAAGCAGACAGCCTCCAGCATGCCCAACACCAACGAGTGAGAGCACTCTCCAGGGCAGGTGTACTATGCAAGGTAGCCTCTTAATCTTCTCACATGCACAAGTGCTATTTTTCATACCAGCTGCATCTTAAACACTTGGTTAAGATAGTGATTAGTGGTGGTGGTAGGGTGTCACAGTGGGAGCTTTCTTAAGAAGAAAAGGCTTTGATTGAGCCAATGAAAGCTGTTGCCAGGGAACCAGATGCCATGAACACATCACTCCAGCAGCGCAAGAATACAAACCATGTGAGTGCTGGACTGAGCTTTAAATGCATTTGCTGGCTGAGGCCTGAAGACACCATTAACTCTTTGAGTACCCGAAAGAGTTCATACAATGAACCCAGAAGACGAGAATCTGTTACAAACACAGAGGAGCAAACATCTCACAATATCTCTGTATTACACCCTGTTGATCCAAAAGAAAAACAAAGAGGGGAAACTTTTGACCTTTAGTTTTTGACTGGCAAAGGAGGTTTGTTTGTTTTATGAAGTATGTAAGGAAACTTCTCTTCAAAGTAATGCTTAGTTTTACACTAATGTGAAAAGGAATCAGATAAGTGCTCAGATAGCCCTATAAAAGTATTAATTTTGTTTTTGTAGGGGGTGTTACACATGAAGTTTGATGTGCACAGTGTGTTCACCAGTCAGTTTCTCCGCAAGAGGAACAGAATAGCTTAGATTCCATTTTTCCCAGATCTGAGCTGGTTTCCAACACAAATGTTACCGATTTGAATTTTATCTGATCAGTTGCCAATTTGTTTCAAAGTTAACTTTCCACTCTGATTACTAAACAGCCTTGTACTCTACCGACAGAGCATTTTTTTCCTAATGTAAATTCCACAGTGCTCTGCAACCCTACCAGTAAAATGCAGCTAAAGCTTTAATTAAAAATCATGCCTGCCATATGTCAATTCATAAAACTAAAATTAAAATAACAAGGGGCTGTAACCAAAACTTTTTTTGAACACAAAAGCCTGCCTGCTCTGCTCCATTTTGAAGTAGTAACATGTGGAAGCCTCTGTAGTTATTGCAGGACAATGACTAGTACCAAACATTTCCATCTTTGGGTTTCTAGTTCAAATCCAGCACAGGTTCCCAAGTACAAAAGCTATCCCCACTCCGTAGCCTGAATAAAAGCCCCTCCATTCCTGTGTAGCCAGTACTGGCTGCGTAACGGCTTTGATCCCTCAGAGTCGGTGTGTTGAGCAAGTAACATGTTGCTGGCAGTATTATACTGAACTCCACCTACCAGTCTCCATTTCGGCCGTTTTATACCCTGTGGTAATGCCAGCCGTCTACTGAGCTCTGAGTTGGGGTCCAGTGTAGTACTGCCTTTTTATGCCTCTCCCACAGTGCAGAAAGCCTGGGGGGAAAGGACGTAGCAATACCATTATAATGCCTATGTGGCCATAAAGTCCCAGTGTGAGTCCTAACAATCTGAACATAAGGGACAATAAACCTTGGGCCCCTCAAATTTATTCTAGGGGATTGGCAAGAGTGGGTATACTGCAAAGCTGACTTAAAATCTTCATGCAACTCCCGTGCCAGTTCCTGCCCAGGATGAAGAACTGGGCTCCCCTGTGTCCACTGGCCATCCAAACAGGCACAGCATCTCACTGTCGATGTGGCACTTACTGTTCATTGCCACCAGAGACCCTTGGAGTCCCAGCCAGCAGCTATTCCATGACTGTATTGCATAGCTGAGGACTGGGAGAACACACACACCTATAGGGCAAACTACAATGCTGAAAAATGCACCACATGCTCATACAGAGCACTTCTGCCTCCCTAGATTCTGCAGGGATTTACTTGAGGGTCCACGGCCCGCTGTGAGCTTGGCCCTCAGACCCTGCATTAGTTACCGTGATGAGAGGCTCCCCTTCTGTTTACAATTTAACTTCTGGGTTTAATCTGCAGATACATGTGCCAGTATTACTGCAGTTGTTCCCACTGCAGAGCCCCTGTCTCCAGCAGGACATAACCACACTTTACAAAAGTTCTTGCGTAACCCTCATAGAACAGGGAAAAACAACACTGCAGCTCAGCTTAGGTTAGCAACAAATAAATGAAGAACTGGAAGAGATTTCTACAGGCAGAGCAGTGTTATCTAAAAACAACTTTGGCAACATATGAGGGCTAATAGCCCAGTTTTCTAACCAGTTCCATACAAAAGCTCTAACGATCAAAAGCAGTCAGTGTCTGCACTTTGTATTTTGAGCCTAAAACGTACATACGCACAGCTAGATACTGCACAGTGGCAAAGGAGGCCATTCTGGTGTGATGGCTTAGTGGGACATCAGGATAAAAGTGTCACTTACTGAGGAAACATGGTTCCAAGGCATGTCAGTGACCTCTGCAGAGCTCTGGTCAAAGACCCTGTGCAGATGTGATGCTGTTCAGTTTGCAAGACCAAACAGAACTGCAATGCAAGATGGTATTGTTACAGAGGCTAATAATCCAGTCTCTGCACTACAAAGAGGTGCAGATGTACTGAAGCTACCGTGCTGGAGAGTGGTATTTAAAACTGGCTATTGCTGCCCCC
>Ga0065711_1012391_pt1 | contig 10674 bp, 8 predicted proteins | sample Hoacrofraction12_FD_59098 | JGI IMG/M metagenome (GOLD analysis project Ga0065711, IMG submission 59098) | Hoatzin crop microbial communities from Cojedes, Venezuela - Epithelial fraction 12 v2 (version 2) | ecosystem: Host-associated > Birds > Digestive system > Esophagus > Crop | place...
TTAGTTAATCCAACTTCTAAACCGAAGTGGAAAGTGAATGAAACGTGTGTTTAAAGTGAGAAAAAAAGAAATCACAGAGGAAATTAAGGGACAGAAATCCCTTCTTAAAAGGTTTCTTTTCTGTTTTTTTATTTTTTTAAGCTGGTAGCATCCTTATATTGAGCTTTGAAGCAGGAGAGTGTGTGTGTGTGTGTGTGTGGCAGGGAAGGAGTGCTGGGGCTGGAGGGCTCTGCACACCTCTGACCATGTCCATGATGATGCTTGGTCTTCATCCTCATTCACATCCAGGTGCAAGCTTGGCTGATGCCTTCGATCTTCTCACCCGTACAGCACTGCTGGGGCAGAGCACTCTCGGGCATGGAAATCTGGGCCCTTCTGGTACCTTCACAGGGGCTTTCATGCTTCTTCATGCAGTCCCAGCACACCAGGACTCCTGGTAAGGGACAAGAAGACCCAGAGCTTAAGACACTGCTGGAGTAAAAGCCACCAGTGGTACCAAGTATGTGTAATTTGTACGATCAAGGCTCTGGGCGAGTTTCCGCCAGCAGTGCAGATGTAATCAGAGGGACTCTGGAGCTGTGCAGATGCGACGTAGGATGGGGATGACAATCTGTATCTCCCAAGTTCCCGGGTATTTTGCACCCACAGCATGATCCAGCCCATTTGGCTGCTCCCTGTGAAGCACCGGGACCCCAAGAGAAAGGAGGTTGGAAGATTTTGCAAAGGTGCAGCTGAAGCTCAGTGGAAGCTGGGGCCATTGGTGCCTTTGGGAGATCTCCATCCAACATCCCCCCACCCCATCTTCTGCGTGTGCGCGCCTGCTGTCTCCATTTACCTGCTGCGGGTGCACAAAAGTACTTCTTGTTGTGGGGACAGCCTTTTGCTTTCCTTTCCTCCACGTTTCCCAAACAAAAGTCTCAGTAACATGCCCTAGAGAGAATTTTCTTTCCAGACAGTTGTGAAATTCACTGATGAGATTATTTTATTAAGCACCTTGAAATTTATGTGGTAAATACAGACTGTTAACAGCAAAAAGGCAGCAAGGCACATTGCTCCTGTGGCCACCGGAGAGCTGGGGTGCCCGACAGGGGAGAGGAGGTGTCGGTGTGTTCGTTTGCTGCTTGGGAAACTGAGGCATAAGCTGTGGTGGTGCAGGGCAAAATCCTAAATTAGGGTAGGGACAGGACTGGAACCTCGTGGAGGAGCCAGAGGATGTGTGAGATGCTGTGGGCTGTGCCACAGCCCCCGGCACTGCAGATGATCCGAGACATCACCAGCGCCCACAGACGCGTCCACACAGCATCCGCACCTTTCCTGGCAGGGCTGCCTGGAGCACGGGATCACCTTCGTTTCTGTACCTTAACAAATACCAAAAGCACAGCAAGTGGCTGATCACACCTTTCCTCCTAAAATGTAGCTGAAAAATGAATTCCAGATTTAATGAAACCCAGAAAGGACAGGAGAGAGGCTGGATCCGTCCACCCCCTTCTCGGTCCCTATGTTTATCTGCCTGCGGGAAACGCTCGGAGGTGGCTGGCAGAAGCCATATTTCGATAACAGGAATGAAACGAACATGTGGACACAGTTGTTTTCCCTGACTGGGGTCTGTGTAGTTCTTCCGGAAGGTTAATAAATGGTATGCAAATCCTCTTAAATGGCCGTGTTTACACCAGAGCTTAGTGGCTCCAGCCATGTCCTCTACTTTTAACTCCCCAAGTTTTAGTGCAAAAAGAATTTGCTTCCCCACGCTCTTTCGAGCTCTCCCAGGTTTTGTTTGTGCTTTTGTTCAGCTATCTGTTCTTGGGATCGTAAAGGACATCACCGGAGGAAAAAAAAGCTAAATTTGCCTTACTGGAAAAAAAAAGAAAAGAAAGATGTTTTGCTTAAAGACAGGAGGCTACTGTAGTGTAAAATGAATGATTAATAAGGATAAGAAAAACCTAGTTCAACAGGGCAAATGCTCAATAACAGCTCATTTAATCATTGGTAGATTAGCTGCAAATGCAAAGTGTCTGCTGCAGCACGGTGTTAACTCGTGCTGTAAAGTGTTGGCTATTTCTTTAATGACAGCATAACCTTTCATTGTGCGTTTATTTATTTATTTTAAAACCCAGTTCTTAAACGTTCGAGCGTTTGATTTTTTTTCTTTTATTTTTTTGGCTTCTCCTGCCCTCAGTGAATTTTACAACAAAGGAATATGCTGTGAGTTCTGTCACCTTTGCAAATTTTGCCAGGCTGGAGTTGTGTCTTTGGGGGAGAATCAGATTTCATAAGGTACAGGCTCAGCTTTGGCAACCACTGACTCCTCTCTCTTGATTTCATTTTCTGGCAGCACTGATGCTGTCCTTGTGTAATTGTCCTTATGAGAACCAAGTACACCAGAACAAGTGCATTTATTTGTTACCATGAGGAGAGTGGTCTAGCTTTGAGACAGACGCTGATGTAAGATCTTCTCTTGAGCAATATCATCACTGCAAACAGAGGATCTGATTCATGAAGGTGCTTTTTAAAAATACAGTTACTCCTCTTATTCTCTTATTTCTTCTAATGGTCCAAAGGATCATTTGTTGTATACAGATAGTATTTATTATTTGCACTCGTGATGAACCCTGGAGTCTCTTACTAATGGGCTGTGGGGACTGAGGAAAGGGCTGAGCAACTTTCGGGGATGGTGATGTGTGTTTGCAGCCTTCCGAACTGGGGGAGACCGTCAACGGCATCGCCCACGGCCTCAGGTTTGCAAGGCCAAACAAGGCAGGCTCTCCTGTTCTCTTTTGTAGGAGAAGGGGCTGGTTCCCCACATCATCTAAGTAGCCCTTCTCTGCACCTACTTCAGCTGCAGTTTACCTTGCTTCAGTGTGGGCTACCACATCTGGGTTAGTGTAGGACACAAATAAAGGTATTGGCACAAAAAAGAAAGAAGGTTTTGGCCAAACAAAGGTGCGGCACTGGTGACTGAATTACTGCTAAGATTGATACAGAGAGCTGGGCTGGGCGAGAATCTATTCATTATTCCCAGTGGCCTCTGAGAGCGAGCCCTGGTGCACGGCTGCTATTTGTCACGTCTTTTGTGGGACTGGCCGCTTCAGCCTCACGGCATCGCTCCCCGCGTGCGGGTAAGTTCTGTGATAACAGGATGAGCAAGAGGCAATTTCCCTGATAACACATAAACATTTAGTTTCTGCTCAAATTCATAGCTTAAAGAAAAATACTGCTTGAAAAAAGCAGGGTGAGCAGCAGCGCAAATGTAAATACTAGTTCACAGTAATGTTAATAATGATTCTATTATGCATTAGTATTTTTGTTAATCATCATCATCATCATCCAGTGTTTTCAAATAGCAGGGGCTGTTTGTCAGTAAAGTGCACTTATTCACCAAGCTCACCGTTCTTTCCCTCCTAGGATGTGTCTGACCAGCTCTCTTGGCAATCCTGCTTCTGTCGCATTGTAATTCTGCAGATCGCCCCTCACATTGCCGAAGAGATAGAAACAAAGTCGTGTGTACAGGAATTTGATCATTTGAGCCGGTTTTAAGCTCATTTCAATTAACTTGGTAAACTATTGGAGATAAGCTGCCCCTGCCTGGAGTCACCTTCACTGATAGTCAGCAATGGGTGCGAGATATATGAAGTTCACCACAGATTCAAATTTATCCCCAATAACTATACAGTGATGAGAGGCTGATAATGCACACTCTGTCATTATCTTTAGCACTTTATATATATATTTGGCTTCCATGGCAGAAATGTTCTCATGGCTGTTGTAAGTGAGGCATCACCTGTGTAACAGATTTTCAGATGCTTCCACTTGCTTCTCAAATTCAGAGTAAGAGGTGTGAGCATGATGGTCTCTGAAAGTGGTGGGAAGACTGAGGAAGACACAGGAGAATCGCAGTAGCTATTGGAAGGTCTTATGCAGACTGGAAGCATTTGCATTCCCTGTTTGCAGGTGGGACTGTATCACAAAATCCGGATTTTAGGTGCACAAAAGCTTTATTCCCCAGCAGGACTGGGCTTTCCAAAGCAAGTAACAGCTTTAAGAGCTCGAGTCCATGGTCTGTAGACTCTGCTATGTGCAGAAACCTTTTCCTGGCAGCCACCTGGGCCTGAAGAGACATCAGCATAAGCAGCTCTGTAGAAATCAAATCCAATGTGAACAAGGGTGTCAGGAGTTTCATAGATGTGCTGTTTCCTGAAGCTTGATTGCGAGGTTGAGCTGCCTTATAGCCCACCACAGCCAAATACCTGCTTTTTGAAATCATTCTGTGCATGTTAGCTAGTTACAGGCCCCCAAGCACTGGCAATTTTAGAGATGATCTCTATTTTAGAGATCAAAGCTCATGACAGGATGCAATTATGTTTAGAAGACAGGTGATCAGGGACTAAAACTTTGCATAGGAAAGACGGACTTGGCATAGGAAATATGGAGTAATGCTGAGGTTTCTTCTTTGACTGTTGGTCACAAGAGAAGTAACATTAGTAAGATTTCAGCTGAGTATCCAGAGAGGAAAAGTTCATTGTAGGTTGTTCAGCTGTGAACACTGAGTTCTTGTTATATCTTCTATCCTATTCAGGCCTTTTTTTTTTTTTTTAATATATATATAATAACCAAACAGCCAGAATTTGGTTTATAACCAATTCTTTTTTTCTGGCACAAACATTTTCTTTTTAATTTGAACGGGAGCATAAAAATCTACACACATATTCTTTTTTCCCCTTGGACTGATGTTAGTTTCAGTGTAAGGTGGCATAGACATTTGGCTTTTGCTGGCTTGCAAAGCAGCAGCGATAGCAGGGCTGCTGTGAGCAGGGAGCAAGGAGGGTTGCTGGGTACTAGGAGAAGCAGCTTTGCTTCCCCCCCAGCTGGCACACTTGTTCTCTATGGGGAACACAGCCCAGGTGCACAGAAACTATGAAAAAAAGCCAATGGATGATGCCACTGGGTTTTTGATGTACATTTTCTGATCTCTTCTGCTAAGCCCTTCGTCTATGTCCTCTTCTATGTGTGCGTTTGCTGTGTTTCTCTGACACCAGAGCTATGCTATTAGCCGTCGGGTTCTCTCTGGTGAGGAACGGGGAGAGTGATCAATAACAAATACGTATTTCATAAACACTTAGCCAAGGTCAGTAAAACAAACACAGGAACAGATACACACAGTCCCCTCTTGCTAAGTCCATAGGTCTCTAGGGAATATTCATTGCTATTGGGGTGCAGGTGTTATTTCTGCTTCTCTGTTTTAATTCAATTGGTCCCTGAAGAATCCTTATGGGCTTTGGAGACCTTCTGGCCACACCTTTTATCAGCTAACACTATCCATCTGCGGCACTGTGCTGGCCTTCCCTGTGACCTGTCTTCTGCGTGACCTTGATTTTGCCCCACCACTAATCTGTAGAGTCAGTTCTGGCCCTTCAACTATTTAACCCTTCGATATTGCAGATCTGATTTTCCTTGCACCACAATGGAAGTGGAAAAGCAGCTGTACGGGCAGCTCCTGCTGCTGCAGAGATGTCCGTAACCCTGGGAGGCAGGTGGACATGGTTAACTAACGAGTTTTGCTGGAGCGTTTGGGCCAGTCATTGCAAGCAGCTGTGGGAGGTCACTGGAAACTCTTGGTGCGGTGCTGGGTGCCTTACACAGATGGGAGCACTCTGATTCAGTGGCATAGCCAAGCTGAGAAGGTCAGTAAGAGGAGTTATTGCTTCTTCTCACTGATCCTTGAACCACCAGATCTTTCTGCTTATGAAGCCAGAAGATAATAGTTCCGTCTTTAATTCTTATTCTCTTTAACTGTTCTTTAGAGAAATTGTTGGACTGGTTCTCCAGGCATTGCAGTATCCAAAATATGGATTGAATATTTGGATTAGTTTGGTTATTTGAAAAAACTGCCATCCTAAATATGAGAGAGTGTATCTGTGTGTTGGTGATTAGGCCCTGGTACTGCTCTGCTCAGATTAAAAGCCCTGTTTCTCTCCCTGTCAAACACTGTAAGGAAGGAACTTCATCTCTGTAAACCATCCAGTTTAAGTATTTGAACACTAAGTGGAAGTTTCTGGTGATCAAAGTAATTTCCTTGAATAATGTATTCATACATAAACCTGAAAGAAATGTCATAATTGCAATAAGGTGTCTCTGGGGAGTTTGGTTATCATGATATAATCACATCCCTGGAGAGCGAGAGGCATGAGGCATAGCCTTGTGCTTAATAACACCCCAAGGGTGTGATTAGCTCATAGCAATCGCACCCTCGTCGTGCCATGTGGCCTGAAGAACTGCAACAGGGACGGAAAGCCACAAAATTTAAGTCGAGGCAACAAAAGCATGGAAACCTTGCATATGTGGACACCAATTTCTGCATTTTTTTAGACAAAAAGAAAAAAGCTAGGAGCAGCATGATAAACAGCAGAGAGTGAAGCTGTTTTCTTGCAGAGCAAGAAAGAATGGGATGCAGTATCTGTCCTCAGCCATCTGCTATGCCTTGTCCTGCCTTCCCTCCCTTATTTTTTTTTTTTTTTTAATCCACCAAGTTGAATTAATGTGGTAGAGCTCGTTCTGACGCGGCACAGATCTGACAGTGCGTTGGCAAAGTGGCATGCTGCCTGCGGTACCTGGGCACAGGAGGCAGATTGCTTCCTTCTATGGAGAAAAGCTTGCAGGGAAGGACGCGGGGTGGAGGATGGGGAGCAGAGCGGCTCTGCGCAAACCATCCGCTCCCCATCCTCCTCTCTTCTCCCAGACTCCTTCTGCTCTGGGGCCGCGGGAGAAGGGAGGGTACGAGGCTCGTGCCGCGGTAGGAAAGGCAGGCGGGATGCTGCGTTAGATGGTAGCCATGCTGTTTGTGTAGGAGGCTCCGAAACCCGGGGACCTCGCTCCTCGGTGCAGATCTGCCGACGCGTCTGGAAGTTGGATGTAGAGGAGAGGTTTCCTTGCAACAGCCGATACAGCTTGAAGTTGCATTATCTTCTGTGCAGCCTCTCTGTTGGTTTCCATGGGGGTGTGAAGGAGGGGTGTTAATAGGGTCTTCGCTTCTTGCTCTGCTGCCGCCGTTGCTCCCTGTCCGCAGATGCAAAGCACGTTACAAGACCCTTGAATGCTATTGCCGAGGTTGTTCTGAGCAGTCTCGGCAATAGGACGTGGATGGGGCAGTTGGGTGCAATATTAAAAGAGAATCACTGAGGTTTGGTTGTGTTTAACTGTAAGGGCAAGAGGAAAAAGTAACGAATTCCCAGCCCAGCCCTATTGCTTTGGAGGGATTCCACTCGTGCTTCTTACGGAGGTGATTGCCGAGATCCACTCCCACATCTTTTCCTGAAATGAAACCCTGAAGTTGTGCTGTGCTTATCAGGAAAAGGGACAGTCAGAAACACGGAAAAAAATGGTCGTGTGATAGATTTTTCTCCTAAGTCTCCGACACAGCCCATCTAAAATATAACTGTATGGGCCCACTGCTGCAGAGTTTTATTGGAGACATGTACTGTTCACCAGGGAGAATCAACATCTTGCTTCTCTAAGTCTTTTTTTTGTCCTTGTGATTGAAAAGAGCGACAATTTGACTCTTTTTTTTGACAGTGTAGGGGTAAAGTGGCTGTCCAGAAAACAGGGGGTTTATAGCTTTCCTCCCCACTCTCCCTGCCCCAGTTCAAGACGCACAACCTTCGTGTGCAGGAAAGAGGCAACTCCTGTATTCACAGGGTGCTGCAGGAAATAAATCACGTTTATAGCAGTTAAAAAAAAAAAAAGCTGTTGTTTAAATCTGTTGTGTGCGCTCTAAGGTTTGGAAAATCAGAATTGTTTGGGAGAGAACTCATTATTTTTTTTTTTTTTACTGAAGGCTGGATGGTGGTTATGTAGGCATGGAGAAAAGAGATATTTCATTGCGTGCTTTGTGGTTTGCAATGACTTGCGGGTGTGGATAGGAAGGAAGAGAAGAGCCAAAATTCCAGCAGTGTCACAGAATAATGTTTCTGGGCCATTTCTGATTGTGGCCTTAAGAATTTTGTAATGAAATCATCATTTTCTGTAGCACAGTCCCTCCCTTGTTTGTGATGTATCCTGGTATTGCTTTAATCCTTCTTTAATGGCTCGCAGCAGACGAGGGAGGATTTTTGGTAGCTAAGGACATGCACCTTCAGCTGTCCGGGGTGGCAAGGTGGTGTTTCCAAAGCCCAACTGAAAACTGTGCCGGTGTAGGACATGCTTGGGATCAGCCAGGGCTTGTTTTGGGCACTCAGCTCAAAAAGGCGGGGGCTGCCCATTTCCCTGGGCGGGTGGCCGTGCTCTCCTCCACGTCCCAGCGCTACGCCCCACCGTCCTTCTCTGGGACTGGGAGTTTGCGGAAATAATCAAATGCTTTTCCTTAGTTTGTGAGACTTCTCACATGTTTCAAAGGGCTGGCAAAAGGTTGGTAACAGACTCTGTAGGACCTCACTGGCTCGGCTGGGGATTAGATCAGACCTCTCGTGATGGGCAGAGAAGGTGTTCCTCTTCTGCATAGTTACTTCTGCAATTTGGGTACTGGGGAGCCTATTCCAGAGACTCTCTTTTAATGTGGCTTTGGGAAAAACACTCCATGAACACATCTACAGATCTACTGAAAAATCCTGGAGAGAGAAGAGAATAAACTAAAACAAATTGGAGAGGTTGTGTGCTTATTGCCTCGTCAGCTTATTAGATTTCCCTGCAATGTTTTTTTAAAATCTGAAAGCCCCCAAGGTGTAACTAACATGCTTTATGTTTTTATAGAGTCTAGGCAATTTCCACAAATTGAAAAATTATTTTAAGCTTTCAGAACATGTCAGGATGATGAAATGAGTAAATTCCTTCGATTTTTTGATGACATTTTCTCATTCTTGCGCATGGTAGGCTTATTTTTGTTTACTTTTAGAGGATGTCAATGAGTTCTGAGATGGGCTGTGCATTGTTAAGATAACAAAACATATATTTGGTCTGAGGGGGAAAACGCATGTGAAAGCAGATCTAGCACACAGGAAAGCAGGGGAACGGCTGGTCAGGCTGACCGCTCTTGACAATGTCTCTTTAAGAAAGCTCTGTACTCTCTTGCAATGTTAAAGTTGCTAAGGTAACTGTGCATTTTTTTAGAGCACAGCAAAGTAAATAGGTACATGACCTGTATAAATTCTCGGTGCATAAATTACTAGAGCCCTCAAGCTAGAGGAAGATATACGCTTCCTTCTTTCCAAATGACTTTTTAGCTTCTCTGCATGTGTAACGCATACGAGCTGGATGTGCATAGGTTCACGCCGCAAAACAACCAAAAACCCTATGGTTTTGGTGCAAAGAGGAGCCAGTACAGCTACATGGGTTGTAAGGGGCCCTTGAGGAGAGGAAGAGTGGCTGAACGGTCCTTGCTCCACTAGACTCACACCCCAGCAAGTCTCTCCAACTCCTTTCTCTGTGGAAGGGTTGGCATCATCCTTGTGTTTGGCAGGCAAAGAAGCTTGGGCTCTCGCTGCAAACCTGCGTCTTCTGCCTGCAGCTTTGCCTGATCACGTATCTGGGTGTGACTATAAATCCAAGAGTTGTCTGAAATAGTCTGCCTGGCTCCAGAAATGGCAAGTCTGAGGACCTTGGTGAGTCCTACAGTGTGCGCACAGGCCTGCTCTGCGCTGCTCGCAGCAGCGTTGTTGAGCAGCGGCTCCGCACGGCACCTTTTGCGTGCTCCTTGGGTTGCAAGAGGCCAGACTGTCTTGGAAAAACTGAAGTTGAACAGCTCCTGCTTTCACGGCAAATTCTACAGCCCGCACCCTTGTCCTTTGTCCTCTGTTGCTATTGTGTTTTTGCAGCATCCCTGAATGCGGAGCTGCTGGAGTGGATATGGCAGCTCAGTTAATTTTATGCCTGTGCACACTGTTGCTGTGTCTGCACACAAATTGTACGCGTGGCTTCAGAGCCGTGCTGGATGTTTGGGTCCTGCTGTCTTGTGATAAAAGGTGTCATGCTCCTGATTGAGGTTTCTTGTGCAGAAATATGTGCATATAAACCCTGTAACACATGTACAGTGATTTTTCAAGCTGTGTTAGGCCTGCTGCACATATGCTGCAAAAATAGCTTGACCAGTTGCAGCAAACCCAAATGGGTTGAGATAATCTGTGTGTGCACAGGGACCACTCGTCTGGGATTTCTGGGTGCCCACATAGCCAAAATCTTCATCCTCCATCCAGACCAAATGTGCTGAAAGGGACGTGGCTGAGGGTGATGGGGGCAAGGTAGCCCTAGCTTGGTGGGACTTACTGCTGATACCAATTAGGAAGTGATATAATCTTATTTCTGGAAGTATCTGCTTGCTAACATCAGAGTACCCACATGTGCCTAGCAACATCCAGAACACAGCTCTGTGGTGAGGTCATGGACCACCGCCGGGAACGCGGGACTGGCAGTGCCAGTTCCACAGGCTCCTTGTCAACAATACCATCTGCTGGGTGGATCACTGCTTGGAAAGGGACGGGAGGACGTGGCATCTGACCATGGTGTGCAAGACTTATTTTCATACTTACCTGTGGATATGGAAGGGTCCCTGTATAAAGAAATGCTTTGGCAAGGTGGCAGCTTTCTCCTCACCCCCCCTTAATTTCCATTATACTGGTTACTAGGGCTTGGGCTGAGACTACTTGGATCTCCAAAGTGGAATCAGCTTGTGCTGAAACAGTCCCAGGGGGA
>Ga0065711_1050742_pt1 | contig 10674 bp, 5 predicted proteins | sample Hoacrofraction12_FD_59098 | JGI IMG/M metagenome (GOLD analysis project Ga0065711, IMG submission 59098) | Hoatzin crop microbial communities from Cojedes, Venezuela - Epithelial fraction 12 v2 (version 2) | ecosystem: Host-associated > Birds > Digestive system > Esophagus > Crop | place...
GTGGATGAGGGAAAGGCTGTGGATGTCATCTACCTGGACTTTAGTAAGGCCTTTGACACTGTTCCCCACAGTATCCTCCTGGAGAAACTAGCTGCCCATGGTTTGGATGGGTGTACTCTTCGCTGGATAAAGAACTGGCTGAATGGCGGAGCGCAGAGAGTGGTGGTGAATGGAGTTAAATCCAGCTGGTGGCTGGTCATGAGTGGTGTTCCCCAGGGCACAGTTTTGGGTCCAGTCTTGTTTAACATCTTTATCAATGATCTGGATGAGGGCATCAAGTACACCCTCAGTAAGTTTGCAGATGACACCAAGCTGGGTGGGAGTGTCGATCTGCTTGAGGGTAGGAAGGCTCTGCAGAGGGATCTGGACAAACTGGATCAATGGATCGAAGCTAACTGTATGAGGTTCAACAAGGCCAAATGCCAGATTCTGCCCTCCGGTCACAACAACCCCATGCAACGCTACAAGCTTGACAAAGAGTGGCTGGAAAGCTGCCTGGCAGAAGACGAGCTTGGGGTGTTGGTCAACAGCCGGCTGAAAATGAGCCAGCATTGTGCCCAGGTGGCCAAGGAGGCCAACGGCATCCTGGCTTGTATCAGGAATAGTGTGGCCAGCAGGAGCAGGGCAGGGATCATGCCCCTGTACTCGGCACTGGTGAGGCCGCACCTTGAATACTGTGTTCAGTTTTGGGCCCCTCACTACAAGAAAGACATTGAGTTGCTGGAGTTTGTCCAAAGAAGGGCAATGAGGCTGGTGAGGGGTCTGGAGAACAAGTCTTATGAGCAGCGGCTGAGGGAACTGGGGTTGTTCAGTCTGGAGAAAAGGAGGCTGAGGGGACACCTTATGTCTCTACAACTACCTGAAAGGAGGTTGTAGTGAGGTGTGTGTCAGTTTTGTCTCCCAAGTAACAGGCGATAGGACAAGGGGAAATGGCCTCAAGTTGCATCAGGAGAAGTTTAGATTGGATATTAGGAAAAATTTCTTTACTGAAAGAGTTGTAAAGCGTTGGAATAGGCTGCTCGGGGAAGTGGTTGAGGCATCATACCTTGAGGTATTTAAAAGACATATAGATGCAGAGCTTAGGGACAGTGGTTTAGTGGTGGAATTGGCAGCGTTCAGTTAATGGTCTCCTCCAGTCTAAACAATCCTGTGATTCTACAGTTCTACAAGAAGGATGCTTAGCATCTGTGAGACCACAAAGATCTATATCCTTCCCTGTCTTCATTGGTTATTGAAAGGGTCTAAAGTTACTAGGCTCCTAAATGAGACACCTCACTTGAATGACTGAAATCGGGCAGGCTAAATCTCTGCTTTCTTGACACTCTCTGCAGACATTTCTTTGCAGCACCTGGATCTGTCAGCTGTACAAATTCTGCAGTATGAATCCTGACAAAAATCCCAGCTCTCTGCCTGCTTTTACAGAGACACATTCTCCCTCCAGAAGCCGAAAGAACACAGGCGAGCACCAAGAGTGTCACTAAAACTCACACACCTTAAAGCTCCAAGTGTATTTTCTTCTTTAGCCTCCTTCTCCAACTCACATTTAATCCCTTCTTCTCCTCTGACACTTTCTAAGTCTGCACACTGTGAAGTTCCCATGCCGCAATCCTTCCCGCTCTCTCCTTTACCACGCCTATAGGAGTTTACACTAAAGATTGCAGCCTTGTTTCTCTGTGGCCTCAACCACAAGGGAGTTGTAAGTAATGTTCTATATAAAATACTCTCATTTCCTAGAATTCACTCCCACTTTCAGTGTTTCTTTGCAGAGAATCTTATTCAGGAACATATAAATAATTTTCCTTTTCTCCTTCTTGGCTCAATATTATGGTTGATAAAACCTGCTAACTTCCTTTCTTCCCTTTCACAATATGTGATTTCTGGACCAAAGCAAGCAGCACCAACAGGAAAGCTCCCTTCTGAAAACAGCTGAGAATACCCCATACAGTATGTGTGCCATCATTCATGGCTTGCTTTAAGAAGTCAGGAACAGGACTACTCCATCTCAAGGATGTTTTCGGGTACTGTTTTTGTCTCATTTTGGGATGAGAGCACGGTCTCAGTGATGAGTTCCACCCAAACACATCTCTGCTCAGAAGTTTATATGACTGGACCTGGTGTTTGTTGGTTTTGCATATGTCTACCAGTGTTTCAATGTTGATCTCCAAAACAAAGAACTCAGCTGGAACTGTCATCTACTGGACAAGAATTTGACATTCCCATGTATTTTAACACAGGTTTTATGGGATGGGGATATGCTTTTCACCAACATTCTGATCTCACTCATCCCTCCACTGTGCAGCCTCCATGGATCCAAGCCATAAAGCTGAAACACCTTGGGGATATTACTCTGAAGGAGGTGAGTGAAATCCCTTTCTCTGCTGCAGATTCACCACTGGAGTCAGCAATGCCTTTCCATCCTGTTTCCCAGAGGGAAGCTACCATGTCTCCATCATCCCGCTCCACAAACCTGGAATGTTGTCAAGGATATCTTCAGCCAAAGGATGGAAACGTTGTTTCCTACCACAAGAAACAGAGCTACCAATGTAGATGTTTAATTTGTGCTCTTCTCTGCAGATCTCTGCTAAATGGGGATGCACAACCCATTTTATATCAAAGAACCAATGTGAACTTTCATCCACAATTCAGACTACACACTAGTCTGAAAAGCACAGGGCAGAAGCAAATACCTTGGCCCTGGACACAGCTTTGTGTTACTCCTGTGCTAACATTACTTACTGTTTACATCATATTGTACAATCCATTTCAAAGAGTGCCTTAAAACTAATGCTAAAACAGTACAGAACAAGAGTGACATGGGGGACATAATTCAACCATGCACTAGATCAGCCTCCTTCCACAGCCAGATATGCACCACCAGTGATTTGCTAATATGTGTAAGTTACCAGCGACAGCATTGTTCAGCAAGGCCAGGGCAAAATTCCTGCAATGTGCTCCATAATTCTGCCTCTTGCTCTTTAAAAGCAATCATATAGGTAAGCATTGCTCACACTGGTTGCAGCACATATTCCTGTTTTACAATTTAAATTCACTCATTGGGACGCATGGCTGCTTCTTTTGGTCGTGCGCTATGTCTATGTGTTCATGTGACAGAATCATAGAATCATAGAATGATTAAGGTTGGAAAAGACCTCTAAGATCATCAAGTCCAACTGTTGACCCATCACCACCATGCCTGCTAAACCTTATCCTGAAGTGCTATATCTACACGTTTTTTGAACACCTCCAGGGATGGTGACTCCACCACTTCCCTGGGCAGCCTGTTCCAATGCCTGACCACTCTTTGAGAAAAGAAAATTTTCCTAATATGCAAATATCCAACTTGTAGCTTTTAAAATAACACTTTCTAAGCTGCTGTGACATTTATTTTTTTGATGAGTTCAAACAATCTCTGTTCATTAATTCATAAAAGTCTTAGTTTGGGGATCCAAACATCTGGTCACAGAAATACAATTACTCACAAAAAGCACATCAAGAAGTCAGGAAGACCCCAGACTGATTTCTAGTTTACCATATCAGTTGGCAACAGAACTTTTGTTTTCTTTCCAGCTGTCCAAATCATGTGCTCTCACCATCTTGTACATATCCAGAATCACTTACCATGAGACAAATTTACCTTTTCTGAGAATATTAGAGAACACATTAGATTTTATATAGGTATAGCTGGGACCATCACACTTTGCCTTCTACTCAGAGTTTGGACCTTAAGGACAAGGAACATATGTCCTAAAACATCACAGCTAGATCCATTGAAGGCTCACTTATCAGAGTCTTTACACCCATTGAAGTGAATTTTATGAACAATGTGAACATCTACATGTTAAGATCAGTTGTCTCTGAACAGATTTTTTAGAAATTCTTGCATTTTTGGCTTGTGTAATCACTCTTTTCTCGCAGAGCACAAAGGATACTTATTTCAAATTCCAGTGCCTGCTGATGCTGGGGAGCCAGCACTGATTCAGGTATATTTTTATCCTCTTGTTAATTTTACATCACGCATCAAGTCTTAGAGACGGATCCTTCATTATCACACCCTGCTCACTGCCACCTATACACATGGAGGGTAGGTGTAAAATTGTTCTGAAGCAAAGAAATTGTCCTTCTTCCATCATACTCCATTTTCTTCCCACCAGCACTGGATGCAAACCACCATGCAAATAATTAACACGCCTGCCTCCCTTTGTGTTGACTGATAAAATGGAATCAGACAAATGAATTTTTGGTCCCCACTGATCTTTGAGTGCACTGTGTTATGACAGGGTGTGAGGTGACATGTCAGATAATGTATCGTGTCACACTCCCCGACTATTTGATGCCATTTAATGTAATGCATCCTGGCATGCTGTGATGGGGTGACATAAAATGAGAAAGAAACCAAACTGGAAATACCAATTACCCACTCTTAACCCTGAGGCAGTAGGGGGAAAATATGCCTGAGTCTAGGTGACCCTTGCTCTGCTTATTGCCCAAGCTTCATAATTCAGGGAGTTTGTTTTGGGTACTCCTCAGTCCAAGGTCATTACTATCCATTTAGATGGCCAAAGTGTCTGCAACCCTCCACTTCATCAGAAAACCAGGAGAAGCAGTGGAGAAATCAACTGGAAAAAAATGTAAATCACTGTTCGCAGAGTGTCAAGTTGAGCTGATATTTTGTGTCTAATGAGCTGCAAATCCACAGGGTATAAGGAATAAAGAAAACACAGGAGACAGTAGGGAGAAAAGAGACCGCCCTGTCAGGGAGGCTGAGCCGAAGGTCAGGCTTGCATCCAAAGACTGCATGGACAGACAGGGTCAAGGCTTGTGAGCTGACTAGCAGAGTGGAAACAAGCAGGACATAGGAATAACGCACCAATCTCTGCTGCAGGTCAGCCCTCGGAGAAAGTTACTGTCCCAGGCTGCCCCAGGTAATTCACTGCCACCTTTCTCTCCATCTGAAGTCACTACTCCTCTGATCTACCAACCAGCCTGCCTGGGTAACTGCTGCCTAAAATGGTCCACTCAAATGATCCAAGTCAAAGCACAGCCTTTTGTTTGATCCCTCAAGCACTGAATGAGGGTACAGTTTCACACGTGGGTATATATGAACAGAAGTACCCAAAATACTACTGGCTAGAGGCACAAATAGGATGATGCTGAGTCATGGTTTCATGACAGCTGAGCTTAATATCACAGACAAGGCAGAAGTCAGCAAGGTTTCAGTAGTTTTCCATCTCAAAATCACCTTCCAACTTCATACCTTCTTCCATCCCCACCACATATTCCTCAGAGCAACAATTTCCACCCGCATGTCTAGATCCCAAATCCCAAATCCACCAGAGCAGGAGTGAGTTCAAGTTGAGGACACTGCTTCCATTTGATCCAAATCTAGTTTACCCTGTTGCCCTTGACCAGTGTCTACGAGGCTCTGTTCCCCAAATACTCCTCTGCCAGTCTCAACGGCCAGTCCTTCCTCATCGCAGTATTCTTTTTGCCCCCACAACTAGTTCCTGGGAAAAAATATCTGTGCGGTCCCACTGTCTGTGTCTTCACAAGTGAGTGCAAATATCTATGTATGGTTGCATGTGCCGTGCCATTATTTTCCCATCACTTTCCCAAAACACATTATGATGGGTTGGCTGAGGACACTTGATTCTTCGGACTTTTTAACGGGAAGAAAGGAAGCAAAATATTTTGGTGTGATGCAGAACAGTTGTCATACAAATCTTGCCCTCAACATGTACTTTGTTGAAACGTTTAAAGGAAATTTATATTTGTAAGCTTATACGTAGCACTCTTTTTGACTCTTTTGAAAAATGTCATAAATATATGAGACATGCGTTCAGAATATCTGTCAGATGCTGCCGTGGTCTGTTCCCGTGCGGGCTTGCAGCACTCTGGAAACAAACTGTTTAATGGTGTATTTGCATTAATTACTTCCATGGTTGAAGAAACATTATCCTAGCTGTAGAAAAATGTTCTAGTTATATTGTGAGAAAGCTGGAGAAATGCTCCAGTGTGCTTTCTGTCAGAAGTGACAACGAGCGTAACTTGTTATATCATTTAACAGCTGGCAACTATGAACATAATATGGTAGATCATAACTACACTGGACTTACATATGGACTAACAAATTCCATATTGTTCACAGCCAAGCAAAACTGGGAGGTTCCTTATGGCAAAGCTGAGGGAAACACAGATTTGCCAGAAGACGAATTTATTCTGTTGGGTTGTATACTGTAGTTATTATCTACTTTATTTGAACTCCTTTTTTAAATGTAAGTTCCCTGTTTGTAAAAGAGAAAAACCCTAAGTAGTATCAAACAAAGTGGCAAAACTGAACATATTGCAAATCCATACCATGTAATTGCCAGAAGAAAAGTGCTACAATGATGCAATTAAATTCCAACCGGATGGAACACTGGGGGAAAAAAAAAAAATCAGGCTTCTGAAACTGTTACACCAAATCAGTGTGGCAACTGCAGGATTGAAGATAAAAATCTCTGTATCAGGTCCTGAACAAACAATTGTGAGCAAGAATCTGGACATGAAACACTCTCAGTTCAGACAGAGACACTCACTAAGCCCCATGAGTGACACAGCTCAAAGCTGCAGCATTTTTCAGACCTGGTGATGACAGGGTTTTTTTGAAACCCAATGTATTCAACACTGGTTCAATCCTTGAGACAGTCACAAACAGAAGCAAGGTACATTTAGGACTGCAGTGGAGACAACAGATCAGGCAGCCTTGGGGTAATCAGGAAGAGCCACTTTCACCCAGCGCAAAGCATAGAGAGATGGGCTGGTCCCGCTGGCCTCCAGTAAGCCACATCTCCACACCAAGCAATAAATAACATCAATCAACACTGCTCCATTTCTGACTCCTCACGCTGAGCCCATCTCTGAAAACTGCCAGCATAGCCACAGCAATCTTCAGTGCAGCAAGCTTTTCTGTTAAAGTATGTGTGTATCTGTAAGTGGACACATTGTCATCTACACACATGAGAAATTCTCTAGAAATAGAATAAATATGTGAAACAAGCCTCATCTACCTCCCAATGCATGTTTAATATATTTATGAGCATTTCTAGTTCATTTTTCCTTCTGACTCCAGACCTGCCTGTGTTGTAGTTCTCTTCTGGCTTAAGTAGAACACTATTGTGTTCATACTTAATTTCACTTTTTATAGGCCTCTTAGAAAGGCTTGACTTTCTTTTAAACCAGTTAATATTCCTCTTGGTTTAAATCAGGAGCACCATGTGGAAAATGTTATGTCACCCATGCACCAGACATTGTAGCTGAAAGGATGTAAGACACTTCGTTTGAAAAATCTAATCTCCAAGTTTATATTTCTTTCTAACTTGGCTCCTTAAATAAACAAAGCTTAGGATAAAAAATATTTTCTGTCAGACTGTCCTTCACCAATAGCTTGAACGTATCAATCCACATCAATCAAATGCGGCAAAGGAACAGCAGACTCAGAGAAACTGCATTAGAAATGGTAGCTCTCATGCCCTCCAATAGACAAACACAGAAGAAACTAGATTTAAAAGTTCTGCTGCTCATAATGCTTCCCTCCCTCCATCAGGCAGTAGACAATACTGAGCAAGATCAAGAGGCACTCTCTCTTATGTTAACCCAAAGCAGAGCATATTCCTTTTCAACTGAATTTTACAAATAGAAGAAAAACAATATCAAGATTATAAGGATCTTATTCACAATGACAAGCAACTGTTAAGACATGACTTTACATGACATTGCAGCTGTCATTCAAGCCTGACTGAGGAAGTAGTGCATCCCCTGGAATAGGTTATTACTCAATATTCAATCAAGTATCAGGTGCTGACCTATAAACTATCCCATCACCATCATGAGGTTTATATGGGCATAAATTGAAAATATTTCTTAGCATTGTAGCCATCAGACTTGATAATTCCTATACAGAGTCCTATTACTTACAGACGAACCACAGCCTACCATTAGAAGCATTTTTATTTCAGAACTGTAAATAACCAGTCTTTAACTAATTATCACTGCAAGAACAAATAATACAATCCGAATTAAGAAGCAGTAGGCACAAAATATTATTATTCAAGGCAAGATTTCTATATGTAACCCCACTTGAATAATTGGCAGCACCATCTCTCATCCTCTTTTTTTCAACAGACAGGTATATACAGGGGTATGTGTGTAAGCTTCTGACCCCATTTTGCAAAGTTAATGACTTGTTCAAGCAATATACTGATGGAAATCCAGGGAACTCTGGGAAAAATACTGAAGAAGAGCCCTCAATACTTTGGTAAGATTCCCTAACTATAGTTCCCTAAGATGATGAACTTTCCTACACTCACAAGGGGTTTGGGGAAGATATCTTAGTTCAATACTGCTCATACAGACTTATTTGATGACAAGTTTTGCAGTTGGATTGTTGTTTTTACTTTCAGTGCAACACTGTGAGCCAGTCTGGGAAATGATGCCATAATATTCCAGGAAGAAATGCAAGAAATGAGGAGTCCTCCCCTTTTCATCCCCCACAAAGCAGCTTGCAAATCATATCACAGACCAGAGGTCCTGGAGACCTGTGGTCAGCCTTGATGGGCACTTTCCCAACTAAATTCCACCTATTTCTGCTCACCTGTGACCTCCTCCTACACAGAGATTTTGGCAACATTTTGAGAATTCAGCAAAAGTATTGTGCTTCTTAGCTCTGACATAAAACACAACCAGATTATGCCGGGAAAAGCCCAGGAATAATAGCCGAGAGAAACTATGACCCAGTGGAGCATGCCTATAAATCCAAATGGATCAACCATGCAGTTTCCCTCACTTTCACTAAGGCACCTGCAGAAGAAAGATTTGTGAGAGAGAAAGTTACTGGAAGTTTTCCTATACAATGACCCTCCTGATACACTCAGGGGAAAAAACAGCTAGGAGTAGAGGGAGCCTCTGGAGCACACAGAATTCAGGTATGAAAGGAGCAAAAAATCCAACATAAAAAAAATCTTTGTGGTAAAACAATAATTTCAGCATGAGTTAAGCACTACTGTGGCACTTTGTTCTATTTATTTGTACAACAGGAGGACATATAGGTCTCCAAGAAGAAGGTCCTTTGTGTTAGGTTCCTCACACAAGCATCGTAAGAGATACTACCTGTCAAAAAGCCCTTCTAAATAGACATGACGAAATTCAGGGAGGAAGCAAGCAGCATGATTTTCTGAATGAGGAACTGAAGAGATATTAAAAACATGCCCAAGGCGTTGCAGAAATCACTAGCAAGGCACTGATGTGATCCCAGCTCCTTGGTCACAGTCACTAGTAGATGATTACTGATACAGTAGTCAGCTGACTTCGCACATTAACCACACATTAACTCTTCACAACTACAAATCACTCTCCTACTCAGATCGCTAATGCTTGTAAAAATGGAAGGTAAACAAGCAAAAGTACATTCCATGGCACTTAAGAAATCTGCTCTTTTTTTTACTTATGGACATTGTAAAAAATTACTGAGAAAAGCTGCCACTTAGTTTTAAAAAAACCCACTTAAGCATGTTCTCAGATACATTCTTAATTCCTGCCGTTAAGGTCCCTGATTTCCTTTGACTATGAGCTCTTTAGGTGCTCACCAAATATTCCTGCTTACTTGTTGTGCTACTCCAAACATGTCTGTCCCTTACCTAAAATCTGAAGGGCCCATGTATCTTTTTCAGGTGACTGAACTGGTTGGTCTGAGGAAAGCAAGAACAATTACAGCCTTGAAATACACTTTTCAAAAGGCAATAACAGATGACAATGAGGACAGCCAAGCATTGGTACAGGCTGCTCAGAGAGGTTGTGCTCTCTCCATCCTTGCAGGTTTTGAAAACCCAATGGGATAAAACTCTGAGCAACATGCTCCAATCTCATAGCAGACCTTTCTTTGAGTAGGAGATTGGACAAGAAACCCGAGGTCCCTTCAAACCTGGATTTATCTGACAATCTTAATATCTTACTGTGTGAGACAGATTATTAGCGCTACAGTAAGTGCATTCATACTTTAAAGATGCACCGAATTCTGCAATATGATTTGATTTAAACTATGTCTCACTAGAAGAGACAGAAATAAAAGTGATTCTTCTGTCTACATGAATTTGAATCATAGAAGGTTGGAAAGACCTCTAAGATCAAGTCCAACCATCCAACCAACCCAACACTACTAAACCATATCCCGAAGTGCCACATCTACACGTGTTTTAAAAACCTCCAGGGATGGGCACTCAACCACCTCCCTGGGCAGCCTATTCCAATGTCTGACTACTCTTTCAGTAAAGAAATTTTTACTAATATCTAGACTAAACCTCCCCTGATGCAACTTGAGGCCATTGCCTCTCATCCTATCACTAGTTACCTGAGAGAAGAGACCAACATCTGCCTCACTACAACCTCCTTTCAGGTAGTTGTAGAGAGTAAGAAGGTCTCCCCTCAGTCTCCTTTTCTCCAGACAGAACAACCCCAGCTCCCTCAGCTGCTGCTCATAAGACTTGTTCTCCAGACCCCTCACCAGCCTCTTTGCCCTTCTCTGGACAAGCTCCAGCAACTCAATGTCTTTCTTGTAGTGAGGGGCCCAAAACTGAACACAGTATTCAAGGTGCGGCCTCACCAGTGCCGAGTACAGGGGCATGATCCCTGCCCTGCTCCTGC